>CDZI01038001.1_pt1 | contig 74126 bp, 75 predicted proteins | sample 554811 | NCBI WGS metagenome assembly CDZI01 (sample SAMEA3182110, study PRJEB8094) | gut metagenome | biome: human; feature: gut; material: Stool; isolation source: human stools | place: Canada | collected 2013-04-23
GGATATGACAGAGCACTGTCATACGGCTTGTCGTGCATGGAAATGCAGGGAGCTTTGACTATTTTCGCTGCAAATGTCAAGAGAATCATCAAATTAAAGCAAAATGCATAATGGGCAAGTAGAACCCTGTATGTATTGCCGAATATCGGCGCTACAAACGCTACAGAAAGCTACTGGAAGCTATTTTTTGTTCCAAGAAGCATTCCACTCTTAAAAGACGAAATGCTTCTTGGGCAAGAATAAATGTTCAAAAATAAACTCTGCAACTTAAATTTGGGTACCTTTTTCAGTGCCCTCCCTGGGCTATGTGGTGCTGCCCCTTCGGGGCGTACAGTTAGCGACTTTTGACACACCCTCCTCTCAACTTTCAACTCTCAATTCTCAACTTACTTGTACTCGTGTACCGGCAGTTCGCCGTTCAATGCTCCTAAGGCGTTGAACGCTAACGACTCCATCTCGCCTTCGCCTGGCATCACGATGACCGGAGCGAGGAAGTCCACCTGCTTCTTTATCTCCTCAACGCAGTACTTGCTGTAGGCGATGCCGCCGGTGAGGATGATAGCATCCGCCTTGCCCCACAGCGCAACCGCCATGGCACCGATTTGCTTCGACACGGTGTAGAGCATAGCCTCGAGCACTTCGTGGAACGGCTCCTCGCCTGCCTCTGCGCGGCGCGATATCTCCTTCATGTCTTTCATACCGAGTAGTGCCTGGCAGCCACCATTACCTGCTAACATCTTCATAATCTCTGCCTGGGTATGCTTGCCCGAGAAGCAGAGTCGCACGAGCTGGTCGGCAGGCAGCGTTCCGGCACGTTCCGGCGCGATAGGACCCTCACCGTTGAGCGCGTTGTTCACGTCAATCACCTTGCCCTCATGGTGAGCCGACACGCAGATGCCACCACCGAGGTGAGCCACTACGAGGTTCATCTCCTCATACTTGCGTCCGATGCTGCGCGCATAGCGGCGCGAGGCTGCCTTGGCGTTGAGCGCGTGGAAGATAGACTCGCGCTTCATGAACGGCAGACCCGTATAGCGTGCGCGTGTCATAAACTCGTCTACCACCACCGGGTCAGCCATGTAGGCTGGGCAGTGGCACATCTGTGCGATGTCGTCGGCAAGGATCGAACCGAGGTTGCACACATGCTTGTGCTTGGCGTTGATGAGGTCCTGCTTCATCTGCTCGTTAATGGCATACACACCGCCGTGCAGTGGTTTCAGCAGACCGCCTCTACCGATTACGGCATCGAATTCCAAAGGTATTTCTGCCTCCTTTAATAGTTTCAGGATGAAGTTCTTGCGGTACTCGTACTGCTCCATCTCGGTTGCGTACTTGTCTACTTCCTCCTGCGGATGCAGTCCGTCGGATGTCCATACAGCGTGTTCGTCTTCATACACAGCCACCTTTGTAGAGGTGCAGCCAGGGTTGATCACAAATATTTTTTTCATGAATATGTCTTGAGTTTACTGTTTGTTAATCGCTTTCAAGCAAGCAGTTGCTAAAGAGTAGAATTTGGAGTCGGCAGTGTCGGCGCGCGATGTCACCACCACGGGTGCTGTCGTGCCTACGAGCATACCAGCCACCGTAGCACCACCGAAGAGAGTTATTGTCTTGTAGAATGTGTTGCCAGCCTCTATGTCAGGGAAGATGAGGCAGTTGGCGTTGCCCACCACTGGCGATGCGATGCCCTTGATGGCTCCGCTCTCTGCGTCGCAAGCCGTCTTCACGTCCATTGGTCCGCCTATCTCCACCTCGCCGTAGGCTCCTGCGGCAGCGTTCGCCTTCAGCTCCTCGTAGCTGAGCGTGAGTGGGAACTTCTCCGATACCTTCTCCGTGCAGTGGATGAGTGCCACGCGTGGGCGGTCACCACCCGTTATGCTGCGGTATGTGTCGGTGATGTATCGTGTGATGGCATCGTATTGTTCGGTAGTGGGGTAGGGAATGACGGCTGCATCCGAGAAGAACAACAAATGATTAAGGCTCGGCACATCAGCAACGGCGATGTGTGTGAGTACGCTACCCTTGATGAGTATGCCCTCCTCTTTGTTGAGCACTGCGCGCAAGAGGTTGTCAGTGTTCAGCGAACCCTTCATTAGTACGTCGGCTCTGCCCTCGCGCACCTCCTTAACGGCATGGCGCGCCGCGTCGTCATCGTCGTCAGCCACGATGAGTGTAACCTTGTCGGGATAGTCGGCAGCCAATCGGCGTGCGATATCAGCCTTTGCTGTGTTGGCTACAAGGGTGAAGCGTGCGAACTGTTCCGCGATGCTTCGTTCGATAACTTCCTCTGTGTGAGAGTCGGCAGGACATGCCACTGCTACAGTTACGACTCGCTCGGCTGAGCGCAGACGTGCGGGTAGGATTGAAAAGTCAACAATAGGTTCCATACTTTAGGGTATTATGTTTAGTGGTTGCTCATTTTGTTGTCTTCTGTGCAACTTTTGCAAAGTTACAGTAAGTTTGTTATACTGCAAAGAAAATAGGTGAAATTTATTTACATTCATTCTGATGTAGTTATTTAATCGGCTAAATGTGTTAACTTTGCAGTCAAAAATAACAATGATATGTCTATGACTACTGCAGAATTTATACGTGAATATCGCGAACGTGATATCCGTCAGCTTGCGCTTCAAGCAAATCGCTTTCCGGATGTTGACATGCCCTACGCTCTCGATCAGATACAAGGCTGGCAGATAGCGCGTCGTAAGCTCCCCAAATGGGCTGCGTGCGATGGCGTAATATTTCCGCCGCATCTCTCTATGGAGCAGTGCTCGTCAGAACCCACAGCGCAGTATAAGCTCAACTTGGCGATGGAGTGGGCGGAGATAGTCGGTCATGCGTCCCGCATGACCGACCTGACCGGCGGCTTCGGTGTCGACTTCTCGTTCACCTCATGCGCCTTTGCTGCGGCTACGTATGTGGAGCGCAACGAGCAGCTCTGCCACATCGTTGAGCACAACCTTCCGTTGCTCGGTTTGAACAACGCCACGGTGGTGTGTGCAGATGCCGTGGAGTATCTCTCAACCGTTGAACCGCAGACCATGCTGTTCCTCGACCCGGCGCGTCGCGACGAGCACGGTGCCAAGACCGTCATGCTTGCCGATTGCACGCCCGATGTTGTGCAGCTCCTGCCCCAGTTGCTTGAGAAGTCGCGCTTCACGATGCTGAAGCTCTCGCCTATGCTCGATTGGCATAAGGCGGTGGACGACTTGCAGGGCACGGTGCGCGAGGTGCACATCGTGTCGGTGGGAGGCGAGTGCAAGGAGTTGCTGCTCGTACTTTCAACGGTGGTAGAGAGCGAACTGAAGGTGTATTGTGCGGATCTTTCTACCGCTTCAGACACTTTCTCCCTCTTTGTCTATACACCAGGCTCCTCGGCTCCAGTCGCCAACTCAAAACTCAAAACTCAAAACTCAAAATTCGTACACGAGCCCAACGCCTCAATCATGAAAGCAGGCTGCTTCGACGAGCTGGCAGCAGCTTACGGCGTGTCGCCCGTGAGTCGCAATAGCCATCTCTTTCTTTCCGACGAACCCATTGAAGACTTTCCGGGCAGAAGCTTCGTTGTGGAGCGCGTGACGACGATGAACAAGGGCGAGCTGCGCAAGGCGTTGGCAGGCATAGAGAAAGCAAATATAGCTACGCGCAACTTTCCACTCACAGTCGCAGAACTGCGCAAACGCCTCAAAATCAAAGACGGCGGCGACGTGTATATCTTCGCCACAACCACCGCTGAAGGTGAACATCTGCTGCTAATTTCTCGTAAATATCGCTAAATGTTACCCAGTTTTTCGTTAGTTTAAGCATTTTTCCGTACTTTTGCATTTTTAAGGCTTTATTTATAAAGATGTATTGCTTGCCTAAAGAGGCAATCATACAATGAGTATCAAACAAAAGTGAAAGAATAAAACAATTAAAATGTCAGCAATAGAGATTAAGAAAGTTGAGTCGCACCGCGACTTGTGCAAGTTTATCGATTTCCACAACAAGCTCTATAAAGGTAATCCTTATCACGTGCCAAACCTCTACTTCGATGAGATGAACACCTTCCGTAAGGACAAGAATGCAGCCTTCGACTTCTGCGAGGCAGAGTACTTCATGGCATACCGCGACGGTAAGGCTGTGGGTCGTGTGGCTGCTATCATCAACCACAGTGCCAACAAGAAGTGGGAGCGCGAGTCGGTTCGCTTCGGCTGGATCGATTTCGTTGACGATATCGAAGTGTCTAAAGCACTCCTCAAGGCAGTAGAAGACTACGGCAAGTCGAAAGGTATGAAGGAGATTGTCGGTCCGCTCGGTTTCACCGATATGGACCCCGAGGGAATGCTCCTTTATGGTTACGACCAGCTTGGCACTCAGGCTACGGTATACAACTACCCCTACTATCCAGAGCACATGAATCGCATGGGCGGATGGGAGAAAGACAACGACTATGTGGAGTATAAGCTCTACGTGCCGGAGGAAATGCCGGAGAAGTATGCTACCATTGCAAAGATGATTCAGAAGCGCTACAACCTGCAGGTGAAGAAGTTGAAGCGCAATGAGATATACGGCGAGAACGGATACGGCAAGAAGATATTCGATGTAGTGAACGAGACCTTCAAGGACCTCTACGGCTACTCGAAGCTCACCGACCGCCAGATAGAGCAGTACGTGAAGATGTACCTGCCGATGGCTGACCTCGACCTCATCACCATCATCGAGGACTGGAACACACCCGACCACAAGGTGGTTGGCGTAGGCATATCTATTCCGTCGCTTGCCCGCGCTTTGCAGAAGTGCGGTGGCAAGCTCTTCCCGTTCGGATGGTGGCACATCCTTCGCGCGTTGAAATTCCACAAGACCGAGGTCGTAGACCTTCTGCTCGTAGGCGTGTTGCCGGAGTATCGTCAGAAGGGTGCCAACGCATTGCTCTTCTACGACCTCATACCTCACTACCAGCGTCTCGGTTTCAAGTGGGGCGAGACCCACGTCGAGATGGAGACCAACATGAAGGTTCAGGGACAGTGGCAGTATCTCAACCGCGAGATACACAAGCGCCGCAGATGTTACAAGAAGGATATTTAAGTCGGATAGCATCCTCAAGATACGATGATAGTATTCGGGATGCTGTAAGATATTAAGAAATAAAATGGAAGAAAACATTCAACCCACAGTTCAATATACCGACGACAACATACGCCACCTCTCCGACATGGAGCACGTGCGTACACGTCCAGGTATGTATATCGGTCGCTTGGGCGACGGACAATTGCCCGAGGACGGTATCTATGTGCTGCTGAAGGAGGTCATCGACAACTCTATCGACGAGTTCAAGATGAACGCCGGCAAGCGCATAGAGGTAGACATCGACGACCGTCTGCGTGTGTCGGTGCGCGACTATGGTCGTGGCATACCGCAGGGCAAGCTCGTTGAGGCAGTCAGTGTGCTCAACACCGGCGGCAAGTACGACTCGAAGGCGTTCAAGAAGAGCGTGGGTCTGAACGGCGTGGGTGTGAAGGCGGTGAACGCCCTCTCGGCACACTTCGAGGTGAAGTCGTATCGCGACGGCAAGGTGCGTGCGCTCAAGTTCGAGCGCGGCAACCTGACATCGGACATCACCGAGGACTCTGCCGACGAGAACGGCACCTACATCTTCTTCGAACCCGACCCGACACTGTTCGTCGGCTATTCGTTCCATGACGACTTCGTGGAGACAATGCTGCGCAACTACACCTATCTCAACTCCGGACTCACCATCATGTACAACGGTCGGCGCATCCTCTCGCGCAACGGCTTGGCTGACCTGCTCACCGACACGATGACCACCGACCCGCTTTACCCCATCATACACGTGAAGGGTGAGGACATAGAGATAGCCTTTACGCACACCAACCAGTACGGCGAGGAGTACCACTCCTTCGTCAACGGACAGCACACCACGCAAGGCGGCACCCATCAGAGCGCATTCAAGGAGCACATAGCCCGCACCATCAAGGAGTTCTTCGGCAAGAACTACGAGTTCACCGACATACGTAACGGACTCGTGGCTGCCGTCGCACTGAACGTAGAGGAGCCGATGTTCGAGAGTCAAACGAAGATTAAGCTCGGCTCTCTGCAGATGGCACCCGGAGGCGAGAGCATCAACAAGTACGTTGGCGACTTCGTGAAGCTTGAGGTAGACAACTTCCTGCACATACACGCCGACGTGGCGGAGGTGATGCAGCAGAAGATAACCGAGAGCGAGCGCGAGCGCAAGGCGATGGCTGGTGTCACGAAGCTGGCACGCGAACGCGCCAAGAAAGCCAATCTGCACAACCGCAAGCTGCGCGACTGCCGCATACACTACTCCGATGCGAAGAACGACCGCAAGGAAGAGTCGTCGATATTCATCACCGAGGGCGATTCAGCCAGCGGATCAATCACAAAGAGCCGCGATGTGAACACGCAAGCCGTATTCTCGCTGCGCGGAAAACCGCTCAACTCCTACGGACTGACGAAGAAGGTGGTGTACGAGAACGAGGAGTTCAACCTCCTGCAGGCTGCTCTCGACATAGAGGACGGACTCGACACGCTTAGATATAATAAGGTGATAGTGGCGACCGATGCCGATGTCGACGGTATGCACATCCGCCTGCTCATCATTACGTTCTTTCTGCAGTTCTTCCCCGACCTTATCAAGAAGGGACACGTCTACGTGTTGCAGACACCGCTGTTCCGCGTGCGCAACCGTCGCACGAAGATAAAAGACAAGAAGGTAGTGACCGATGCCGACGCACGTCTCACCGGTAAGGAGAAGAAGAGCGACTTCATCACACGCTACTGCTACAGCGAGGACGAACGCCAGCAGGCGATACGCAACCTCGGACCCGACCCGGAGATAACCCGATTCAAAGGTTTGGGCGAAATCTCGCCGGAGGAGTTCGCTCATTTCATCGGTCCGGAGATGCGACTCGAACAGGTGACGCTTCACAAGACCGACCAGGTGCAGAAGCTCCTCGAGTACTACATGGGCAAGAACACCATGGAGAGGCAGAACTTCATCATCGACAACCTCGTGGTTGAGGAAGACCTGCCCGACGAAGACTTGGCATAAAACAAACCCAGATAATGAAACGTATAAACAAACATAACACAACGCACCCGTTCTCATGGAAAATGGGAATGGGTGCAGTGGTTTTACTGCTGCTGTGCGCAGCCGCTTTCGCGCAGCGTGTGAACCCACTCAAGAAGCTGCAGATAGCCGAACTGGCTGTCAGCAACCTCTATGTCGACTCGGTTGACGAGCAGAAACTCGTGGAGGATGCCATACGTGGTATGCTCGAGAAACTCGACCCCCATTCCTCGTACACCACTGCCAAGGAGACAAAGTCGCTGACCGAACCACTGCAAGGCTCGTTCGACGGTATCGGCGTGCAGTTCAATATGATTTCGGACACGCTGCTCGTCATACAGCCCGTGCGCAAGGGTCCGTCGGAGAAGGTGGGCATACTCGCCGGCGACCGCATCATCACCGTCAACGACACTACGATAGCAGGCGTTAAGATGGATCGTGCGGACATCATGCGTCGTCTGCGCGGACCGCGTAGCTCGAAGGTGAAGCTCGGCGTGCAGCGTCGTGGCGTGCCCGACCTGCTGCAGTTCACCGTTACGCGTGCCAAGATACCCGTACACACGCTCGATGCCTACTACATGATACGTCCGCGTGTGGGCTACGTGCGCATCGGCTCGTTCGGTGCCACCACCTACGGCGAATTTATGACCGCTGTCGACTCGCTGCAGAAAGCCGGTATGCGCGACCTCATCCTCGACCTTCAGGACAACGGCGGTGGCTATCTGCAGTCGGCGGTGCGCATCGTAGAGGAGTTCCTGCAGAAGGGCGACCTCGTGGTGTACACCGAGGGACGCGCTCAGAAACGTCAAGAATACAAGGCAGGTGGAGGAGGTAGACTGCTGAAGGGCAAGGTCTACGTGCTCATCAACGAGTATTCGGCATCGGCTGCAGAAATCGTTACGGGTGCCATCCAGGACCAGGATCGTGGCACAGTGGTAGGTCGTCGCTCGTTCGGAAAGGGACTTGTGCAGCGTCCTATCGAGTTCGATGATGGTTCAATGATACGCCTCACCATCGCCCACTACTATACGCCATCCGGCCGCTGCATACAGAAGCCGTATGCGAAAGGCGAAAAGGAGGACTATGCGCAGGATATAGAGAAGCGTTTCAAGCATGGCGAGCTCTACTCGGCTGACTCAATCCACTTCAACGACTCGCTGCGCTGCTACACTCTGCGCAAGCACCGCACCGTATATGGCGGTGGAGGCATCATGCCCGACGTGTTCGTGCCGCTCGACACCACTCAATATACAGCGTTCCACCGTCAGCTTGTTGCACGCTCACTCGTTATCAACGCCACCCTGCGCTATGTTGAGAACCATCGCGAGGAGCTGAAGGCGGAGTACACGAAGTTCGACGACTATATGAAGCACTTTGAAGTGCCGCAAGCCATGGTCGACAGTCTTTTTGCTGAGGCTGAACGCCAGAAGGTGAAACCGCGCGACGACGAAGAGCGCAACAACACGCTGCCTATGCTTCGCGTACAACTGAAGGCACTCATCGCTCGCGACATCTGGGACATGAACGAGTACTTCCGACTGATGAACGAGCACAATCACACCGTAAGCAAAGCCGTTGAGCTGATTAGTGGCAAATAAATGCGGTTGAAACAAAGGCAGAAAAACGCGGTTGGTATAAAAGCAACTAAAAGTTGTCTTTATTTCCTTACAAGTGTTGACAGACATTAAATATTAAGGCAAATGGAAAACTTTTGTAATATAAAAGTTTCCATATTTGCCTTTTTTGTATATCTTTGTGCCGAATGATACGGCTTTTTGCTTGTTATTCATGTTTTTGTAGCACACAATATATAATCATAAGTATATGAAACATTTTATGTTCAAATCGTGCATTGTGACAATGCTTTGCGTTTTCTGTAGTCTTTCTGCAAGTGCCGAAGGAAAGTTCGTCTTGTTCAAGTATGGCAATTTCGATACTTGGGTGACGCGCCAAATACACGAGTCGTCAGTAATCGGTGGTAGCAAGAAAACCCTTTACGAGATAGGCCCCAACAGAGTCCTCACGGGCAACAACCCATACGTAAACCTCGGCGGATCGCCTTGGGGCACGAGCAACGTGATGGCTAAGGTGTCGGGCATCACAAAGACCAACAACTCGGTGTATCGCGACAACCGCGGTTCGGGACATTGCGTCAAGATGACCACCCATATCGAGACCTGCAAGGTGCTTGGTCTTATTAATATTAAGGTGCTCGCCGCTGGCAGCATCTTCCTCGGCGACATGAGGGAGCCTATCACCGGCACAAAGGAAGGTCCGAAGGCACTCAATTTCGGTATCCCGTTCACCCTGCGTCCGAAGGCTCTGCGCTTCGACTATCGTGTGCAGGTGCCAGGCAACGCCAAGCGCATCCGTCATACCGGCTTCTCGGCAGTGACCACTGTTCCGGGCAAGGACTACTGTGTGGCTCTGCTGCTCCTCCAGAAGCGCCATGAAGATGCAAAGGGACACATCACGGCGCAGCGCGTGGGCACGGTGGTAGTGAAGTACGGTAAGTCGACCAACGGATGGGTTGAGGATGCCACGTATGAGATTCACTACGGCAACATCACCGGCAAACCATTCTACGATGCGTCGATGATGGGACTGCGTTCTACCGACTACGCACGCAACTCCAAGGGAAAGAGCGTGCTGGTGAAGGAGACGGGCTGGGCTGCTGCCGATGCCACTCCGACACACATCATATTGCAGTTCTCGTCGAGCCACGGCGGTGCTTACGTGGGCACCGTGGGCAACACCTTCTGGGTGGACAACGTAGGACTGGTGTATTAAGATGGTGAGGTGTTGAGGTGTTGAGATGGTGAGATGTTGAGATATCCTTGTCAACTCTATTATTAATTAAAAAATGAGGCTATGCGCCCCTTTAAAGCGATATTATTTCTGTTCTTAATAGCTCTGCAGCCCGTTTGGGCTACAGAGCCGTTCGGTTTTGATACCACTTTTGTAGCGAGTGCAGCAACCAGTGAGGTTGCTGCTGTTGCTGACACCATTGCTGCAAGACCGGCAAAGAAGAAAGACATCTTCAGTCGTTTCCTTGCCTACTTCAACGATGCCAACAAGGAGAAGAAGAACAAGCGTTTCGACTTCAGCGTCATCGGCGGACCGCACTACAGCTCCGACACCAAGTTCGGCATCGGACTCGTGGCTGCCGGACTCTATCGCTCCGATCCTACCGACTCGCTGTCGGCTCCGAGCAACGTGTCGCTCTTCGGCGACGTGTCTACCGTAGGCTTCTACATGCTCGGCGTGCGTGGCACGCATAAGTTCCCACGTGACACCCACCGCCTCAACTATACCGTCTACTTCTATTCCTTCCCTTGCTACATCTGGGGATGGGGCTACGACATGGGCAATGTGGATGGCAACAAGAGTAAGATGAAGCGTTGGCAGGCGCAGTTCAAAGCCGACTGGCTCATACGCACCGCCGACAATCTCTTTATCGGTCCTACCGTCGACTTCGACTATGTGCGCGGCACTAAGTTCGACCGTGTCGACTTGCTTGGTGGCGAACGCACAGAGACGCTCAACTTCGGTGCCGGTATGACCGCCATATACGACACGCGCGACAACCTCACTGCGCCGAAGCGTGGCATGTACATACAGTTCATGCAGCTCATGCGCCCGAAGTTCATCGGCAACAAATACAACTCCTACACCACCGACTTCCGCATCGACGGCTACACGCATCTGTGGAAGGGTGCCACGCTCGCTGCCGACTTCCGTACGCAGTTCAACTTCGGCGATGTGGAGTGGTCGATGCTCGCGCAGCTCGGCGATAGCTACTCGATGCGCGGCTACTACCAAGGACGCTATCGCGACAACCATAAGATAGAGACGCAGGTGGAGTTGCGTCAGCATGTGTGGAAGCGCAACGGCGTTGTGCTCTGGGCTGGTGCCGGAACCATCTTCCCGAAGTTCAGCAAGATACAGCTGAAGCACATTCTGCCGAACATGGGTGTGGGCTACCGCTGGGAGTTCAAGAAGAATGTCAACGTGCGACTCGACTACGGCTTTGGTAAGTCGGGACAGCACAGCTTCATATTCAATATCAACGAAGCGTTTTAATTATGAAAAAGATATTAGGTCTCCTCACCTCTCCCCGTTTCCTCTTTATATACATAGTGCTCACGCTCGCCATTCCGAACGTGGCACTCTGCTTCACCGAGCACATGCCCGTGCTGGCTTGCATAGCCAACATCGTGCTGCCCGTGTCGCTCTATGCGCTGCTGATGACGCTGTCCGCGAAGACGGGTCGCCAGGTGTGGTGCTTATTCCTGCTCGTGTTCTTCGCAGCCTTCCAGATAGTGCTGCTCTACCTCTTCGGACGTGGCGTGATAGCCGTCGACATGTTCCTCAATCTCGTCACCACCAACCCCGGCGAGGCGATGGAGCTGCTCAACAACCTCGTGCCAGCTGTGGCTACTGTCTTCATCCTCTACCTGCCGCTGCTCGTGCTCGCCGCTATGTCGTGGGCACGCCACCGCACCGAGGACAAGGCGTTCCTGAAGCGCGTGCGCCGCTACTCCTGCTATGGCATGGCTGTGGGCGCAGTGTTCATAGCACTGAGCTATGTGGCTTATCCGAAGGACAGCGACTTCGACTATCGTGCCGAGGACCACGTCTACCCAGCCAACATCTTCTATAACCTCTACCTCGCCTGCCATGAGAGCAGCCGCATAGCCGACTATCGCAACGATGTAGCCGACTTTCGTTTCAATGCACGTTCTGTGCACGCTGCCGACTCTGCCGAGGTGTATGTGCTCGTGATAGGCGAGACGGCACGCGCTGACAACTTCCAGCTCTACGGCTACGAGCGCGAGACCAATCCGCTGCTCTCAAAGACCGACGGACTCAGCGTGTTCCGCCACGTGCTCTCGCAGTCGAACACCACGCACAAGAGTGTGCCGATGCTCCTCGCCGCCGCTTCAGCCGAGGACCACGCGCGTCTGTACCGCGAGAAAAGCCTTATCACGGCGTTCCGCGAGGCTGGCTTCCACACCTCGTTCATCTCCAACCAGCAGCCCAACCACTCGTTCATCGACTTCTTCGGCGACGAGGCTGACGACTTCGTGTTCATCCGTTCGGCTGTGAGCGTTGTCACGGGCGACGTCACGGCGCAGACCAGCGACGAGCGGCTGCTGCCTTACGTGCAGAACATCCTTGCTAAGAAGCGCAAGAAGGAGCTGATAGTGCTGCACACCTACGGCTCGCACTTCAACTACCGCGACCGCTATCCGCGCCATCGCGCCAAGTTCCTGCCCGACACGCCCACCGAGGCAGAAGCCAAGAACCGCCCGTCGCTGCTGAACGCTTACGACAACACCATCTATCAGACCGACTTCGTGCTGCACAGCATCATCACGATGCTCGGCAAGAGTGGGGCGCAGGCGGCAATGCTCTACACCTCCGACCACGGCGAGAACATCTTCGACGACTATCGCAAGCGTTTCCTCCACGCCTCGCCCACGCCCTCATGCCACGGCATACACGTGCCGCTCATCGTCTGGACCTCCGCGTCGTACCGCGCCGAGTATCCTGCTGTTGTGTCGGCACTCAACGCCAATCGCGAGAAGGATGTGCAGTCGAGCGTGTCGGTATTCCCGACGATGCTCTCCATCGCCGGCATCAGTGCGCAGTGCGTCGACGACGTAATGCCACAGTCGCTTGCCAACCCTGCGTTCCGCAGCAGCAAGCGCCACTACCTCAACGACCACAACCGCTCCGTAACCTTGCAACAGGCAGGCTTCGCCGATATCGACCTCGAGCAGCTGAAGCAGTGGGGCATCAGCCTGCATTAGTACTGCTGAAGCATAGGAAACGCAGTGTTATAGTTATACTTTAGCGGTCTGCGCCGACCGATGCGGATGTCTGCGTCGACCGATACGGATGTCTGCGTCGACCGATGCGGATGTCTGCGTCGACCGATACGCACCCTTAGGGGAGGGTGTGTCAAAACTAAAATATTTGGCAAATTGAATAGCAAACGGTTCTAATCGTAGGAGGCTACGGCATTCCTGCCGTAGCCATTAGTAACTGAAATACAACTGTTTGCAATGACTACGGCAAGAATGCCGTAGTCTCCTACAGTTAGCCATTCATCACAATTCTATAGTTTTGACACACCCTCAACCAATTAATCAGTGCACCAACCAACCAATCAGTGCACCAACCACTTAATCAGTGCACTTGTCCATCTGTTTTTTATTGCTGTAGCAGCCTTCTTTCTGATTGATACACCCTCCTTCTAAAAAATAATCAGTAAATTTGCTGCTGCAATGTCACCTTTCACCCGTGTCGCTTGTTATATAAATGAACCGCTTCAGCAAGAAGCGATAGAATTGAACAACAAGTATAACAATTAAAGACGAAAAAAGATTATGTTTTGGTTAGTACAACTTTTAGTTCCGATAGGAGTGGCAGTAGTGCTCCCTATCGCCGTTGTAGCAATCGTGTTCAAGAGTGTTTTGGCATCTGAGCGCAACCGCAAGGAGATAATCCTCGCCGCATTGGAGAAGAACCCCAACCTTGATGTTGAAGACCTCGTGAAGCGCATGAAGAAGTCGGAGAAGCTCCTCAAGGAGAAGCTGCTCGCCAGACTCGAGCACGGCTGCCTCTGCTGTCTTATGGGCGTAGCCTTCGTACTGCTCTCTTTCTTCCTCAGCGTGCAGAACGAATTTCTCATCATTGCCGGCGCAGCACTGATAGCCGTCGGCATAGCCTTCCTCGTGGGCTACTTCGTAGGTCGCCGTATGCTCGCCCAGGAGATGGAGGCAGAGCAGCAGAACATGAACAAAGAGTAAAAACAGCGTATGACGAGAGAACAATTCATAGCACTGGTGAAGAGCGAGCAGGAGGCATTGCGAGGCTTTCTGCTCGCCCTCTGCTGCGGCAAGCGCGACGATGCCGACGACATAGCGCAGGAGACGCTCGTCAAGGCTTATCTCTCGTCGGCTGGCTATCGGGACGAGGGCAAGTTCCGCGCGTGGCTGTTCACGATAGCACGCAACACCTTCCTCAACCACAAGGCGAGCACACGCACGCTCGACGACCTCAAAGCACTGAGCGCCATGCCCTCAGCTGCCACAGCCGACTCCGCCTTCCGCCATCAGGAACTGTACATGGCACTCGCCACACTCTCGCCCAAGGAGCGATCGGCGGTAGTGATGTTCTACATGAGCGGCTACTCGATAAAGGAGATTGCTGGCATCACCAGTAGTTCGGAAGACGCCGTGAAGAAACAACTCTCGCGCGGCAGAGACAACCTTAAAACCATTTTGAACGTATGAAGAAAGATAAAGCACTTGAGGAACTCTTCCTCGCAGCCCGACCCACCTTCGACGACGGCGACGCATTCATCCAGAAACTCGAGAAGCGCCTCGACGCAGTGGAGTATCTGAAGCAGCACGAAGAAGCCTGCATCAGACGCTATCGCTACGCCATGCTCGCCACCTTCGTGTTAGGACTCGTCTTAGGCGGAGGCGCGATAGCCTTGATGCTCAATGCGCCTGCCGACCAGCCACTCTTCACGTTCGGTACAGAGAGCGGTCTGCTGCTTCTGCTCGGACAGTACTCGCGCTTCGCTGCGGTCATACTCTGCTCGGGTCTCGTGTGCCTCACTATTGTAAGTATTGTGAACATTGTTGTAGATTTATTGAATATGCGCGATACCAACAAGGCTTATTGTGTTAAATAAACCTTTTATGCTTGTCTGTATACATATTTATATATATATTTGCAAAATAAATCCGCTTTAATCGACAAAGACATAACAACTTACATCAAATCCTATATTATGAATAGAAGAAACAGACGCTCTGTTGCCTCTGTGATAGCTGCTGTAGCTTTAGCTATGGCAGCCTGTCCGGTATCGGCACAGACCAAAGCACAGACTGCGAAGTCGGGTGCTAATTTCCTCAGTCCGCTAAAGGCAGCAGCACGTGCAGCCAGTCGCAACCTCTGGGGCTATGTGAATAACGCTACGCAGTACCCTACAGCCAGCCAGCAGATTGGTTACATGGAGTTCGACGCAGCTACAGCGGGCAACTTCCGCGACCTCAAGACGGAAGATTTGGACAGTAGAATGTCGCCAAACGGCGGATGGTCGTACTACGATGGTAAGTACCACGCAGTACACTTCACAAGAAACCAGGCATCAAGCTCGCTTGTTGTTACCTACTATCAGTTCAATACCGAAGACAAATGGCATCAGGAGATTGCACCGGAGTTGGTTTCAAAGCTTGAACTAATCGCTACAACTACCGCTACAAGCCAGCTCACCGGCAAGGTATATGGTCAGTTCTATACCAACGACCTTTCGTCGTTCGAGTTCGGTATTATCGACTACGACAAGATGCAGCGCACCACAATCGCTCCGTCTAAACACAAGTTCGTGGCAATGGGTGTAAGCTCTGAGGAGCGCGTCTATGCTGTGGCTACCGACGGTGTGCTCTACGAGCTCAACACCATCACGGGCGAAGAGACCGAAATCGGTCCGACCGGTGTGTACGTAGCACCGTCGTCAGAAAAGAGCTACACGCAGAGCGGTGGCATCGACCAAGACGACGACACCTTCTACTGGGCAGCATACGATGCCGACAAGAAGGCTGCGCTCTACTCGGTAGATCTCAAGACCGGTAAGGCTACACTCATTGCCAACTTCCAATACAACGCACAGATACTCGGTTTGGCTATACCAGAGGCAACGCCCGACGCTGCAGCACCTGGCACACCGACTGGCTTCTCAGTGAAGTTCGAGAACGGATCGACAAAGGGATGGATGTCACTCTCTGCGCCCGCTAAGACATACGGCGGACAGACACTCAGTGGCGACTTGAAATACTCAGTGCGCTCAGGCAAGACAGAAGTGCTCAACGGCACTATCCAAGCCAACTCGTCTACAACAAAGGAGATTACAGCTCCAGAGGGTCTGAACAATTTCACCGTTACGCTCTCTAACGCAGCGGGCAGGAGCAAGGCTGCCAAGACAACAGCATACGTAGGCTACGATGAGCCAAACCAGGTGTCGTTCGCACGCCTGCAGATAGACGACGCAAGCGGTAAGGCAACCGTCAAATGGGGCAAGCCTTCGGGCTCCGTACACAACGGCTACCTCGGCGACCTGCGCTACGACATCGTGCGCTATCCGGATGCAAAGGTCGTAGGTACAAATATCAGCGGACTGTCATTCTCTGAGACAATCAAGGACAAGCACCTGCGCAACTACTACTACGGCATCATACCAATCAATGGCTCTAAGCGTGGCGCAGAGCGTCGTACTGGTGCTGTGGCTTACGGCGACAACATCGTGCCGCCTTATAATGAGGATTTCTCTTTAGTGGAGGCGTTTGATCTCTTTAAGATTATCGACGCAAATGGCGATGATAACACATGGAAGTGGCACGAAGACAAGCATAGCGCATACTACCCTGCTTCAAGTAGCAAGGATGCCAACGACTGGCTCATCACTCCTGCCATACAGCTCGAGGCTAACCACTCTTATAAGGTGACGTTCACCGCACGCAGCTCAAGTGTTTACTTCTCCGAGAAGATAGAGGCAAAGTGGGGCAATAAGGATAAGGTGGAGAACCTTACAAATACCTTCCTTGCAGCAAGAACGCTGCCAGCTACGAGCACTACATACGATGGCACGGTTAACACAACTGCTGCCCAAATCTTCTACTTCGGTATTCACGCTATCAGCGAAAAAGCGAAGGACTATATCTATCTGGAGAACTTCTCTATCGTAGACAATGGTCACCTCAATGCTCCTGCTGCAGTGGAGAACGTAAAAATCACTCCCGACCCGACAACCGCACTGAAGGCTAACATCAGCTTCCGCCTGCCGACAAAGACCGTTGCTGGCAAGACGCTTGCTGCTGTCACAAAGGTTGTAGTAACCCGCGACGGCGTGACCGTTAAGGAGTTCGGCTCAAGCAAGTCGGGCGCAACACTCTCTTGCGATGACAACTCACCAGTGGCTGGTTTCAACAACTACACCATCACTGCTTACACCGCCGACGGCGCAGGCACCCCGACTGTTGTGGCTGCTTACGTAGGTCTCGACAAACCGGCTCCGCTCACAAACGTGAAGGCTGCTGACGTGAAGACTGGCGTTAAGCTGACATGGGACAAGGCTTCTACACAAGGCGCAAATGGTGGTGCTGTGCTCACCAACGACGTAACATACAACGCTTACCGCGTGCGCATCTCTGACGGCGTAACAAGCCAGCAGCTCCTCGGCTCTGTTACAGAGAACACATTCACCGAGAAGTTCAATACAGCAGAAGGCGAGCAGGCTCTGCGCCTCTACTCCGTAGGTGCAAAGAATAGCAAGGGCGAGAGCGAGCGCGTAATGTCTTCGCCAATCGTCACCGGTAAGCCTTACGCTCTGCCGTTCCGTTCTAACTTCGTGACTGGTGAGAATGCACACCTCTGGTGGTCGCTCACACTCGACGAAGAGGGTGGCATCGGCTTCCTGCATAACACCCAGACCTCAAGCGACGGCGATAACAACTGCCGCGTGTTCACATCGTTCAGCAAGGGTGGCACAGCCGACCTTAGCTCTGGTAAGATAGCTCTCACCGGTGCAAACAACCCAGCTGTGATATTCAGCCACAACGCTACAAGCGGAAAGAACTGCAGCATCGAAGTGTACGCACAGACTCCTGACGGCACACGCAAGCTCATCGGCACTGTCGACTATTCAAAGCTTAGCGGTAAGGCAGAGGATTGGCACCGCTCACTGTTCAAGATTCCGGCAGAGTTGGCAAAGGCAGACTACGTTATCCTCACCTTCGTAGGCAAGGCAGACACATACGGCGTAGTGCGTATCGACGACGTAAACGTACACAATACCTACGACAACGACCTCGCTGTAAGCATCTCGGCTCCTGCCAAGATGAAGCGTGGAGCTTGGAGTAAGGCTACCGTTACCGTGACAAACAACGGAGAGAAGGCAGCTTCTAACTACCGCGTGCAGCTCAGAAGTGGTAACGACATCATGTTCGAGCAGACCGTAGCAGAGGCTATCCAGCCACTCGCAAGCAAGTCGTTCGTTGTGAATGTAAAGAACAACGCTACCAACACATCGAAGACATTCAAGTTGTATGCCGACGTAGAGTATGATGCCGACCAGTATAAGGCTGACAACAGCGCTGCATTGGCAGTAGAACTGATTGAGTCGGGCATCCCGATGCCAGAGAATTTCTCGGCTACAAAGGACGAGGCTACAAGCAAGCTCACCATGAACTGGAGCGTACCGACATCGGCAAGCATCCAGACTCGAGAGACATTCGAGAACTACGACAACTGGACTATCAACCAGTTCGGCGACTGGACTACTTACTCTTCTATCAAGAGTGGTGAGACCGGTGGTCTGTGGGGCTCGCAGGGTATGCCTTTCCCGCATGAGAACGAGCTGTACAACTACATCGTGCTCAACCCGGATGCTATCCAGGATGGTATCACTTCGCAGAATCTCACTCTCAAGCCTCACAGCGGCGAGAAGTGTCTGATGACTATGTTCGCTCGCGAGATTGTCAACAAGAAGTTCGTTTACTACGATGCTGACAACTGGCTCATCTCGCCGATGCTCTCTGGCGAGGCGCAGACCGTGCTCTTCTGGGCTAACAACGGTCAGCCCGACCCGACGAACATCCGCTATCCGCAGACCATCGAGGTTTACTACTCTGACAAGTCTGCCGACCATAACGACTTCAAGCTGTTAAAGACCTTCACACACAGCGGCGGCAAGTGGGACTCTTACACAGTAGACCTGCCGGAGGGCGCAAGCTACTTCGCTATCCGTTGCGCTACACCTGAAGCTAACGCTTATATGCTTCTGCTCGACGACATCGTCTATAAGGCTGGCTTCGGTAAGCTCGAGGGCTTCCGCGTATATCGCAACGACAAGATGATTAAGGAGCTTCCTGCTACCGCAACATCTTACGACATCAACTTCGACCCGAAGGCAGAGCCTACACGCTATAGCGTATCGGCTGTGTTCACTGGTGGCGAATCGGCGGCTGCTACTTCTGACGATTGCCAGACAGATATCCACGGCATTACAATCAACGCTCAGCATCCTGCTGATGTCTACACCATCGACGGCAAGCTCGTGATGAAGAACGCTACATCGCTCAGCTCGCTGAAGCGTGGCGTGTACGTTGTGAACGGCGTTAAGATCGTGAAGTAACAAGGTCGGAAAGTAAACCGTTTTCGTAAAGAAAACTGGAAGATAACCAGAAAAGGCTGGAAGATAGGCTGGGAGATATCACGCTCCCAAGGCTCATCTTCCAGCCTTTATCGTTCTTATAATCTGTGGGTTACGGCAAAACTGGCAGATATGGAGGATTTTTTCGCATACAGACTTATTATAGGGATTATTCAGGGGGTGCACTTGTCTCAAGTGCACCAACAAAACAATAAGCTCCCAACAAAGCATTTGTACATTTCTTGCTATGTTGGTGCACTTGAGACAAGTGCACCCCCTGAAGGCAGCCAGCTTCATATCCGACTTCCTTAAAACAAAAAATTGCCTCGCTTGGAGATCATCTCCAAGCGAGGCGATTTTTATTTGTTGTATGATTTCTCAGCTGCGTCGATACTCCGACGGCGACATTCCAGTGTGTTCTTTGAAGTATTTGCCGAGGAACGACTGGTTGGAGAAGTTCAGCTCTTGCGCAATCTCCTTGATGCTCTTCTGCGTGTTGCGCAGCAGCATACGCAGCTCGATGGTGACGTAAGAGTCGATCCACTCGTTTGGCGTGCGCTTCGATACGGCTTTGATTGTCTCGGAGAGATACTTTGGCGATATGCAGAGCTGCTCAGAGTACCAACCCACGCGGCGCTCCGAGCGGAAGTGCTTCTCGACGAGCTTTATGAACTGCGTGAATATCTCCTCGGCACGTGTGTTGCAACTATCGTTCTGCGCCTGCACGCTGTAGATGACGTTCGACAACTCGTATGCCATGGCGAGGAACATCGCCTGCACCATCTCGCGACGGAAACGGTTCTCGGGCTCGTCTATCTTTGTCTTCATGCGGAAGAATGTCTCGTGTATGAAGTCGGCGCGTTCCTTCGGAAGGCGGAATACGGGGTGGTTGCGTGCGAAGAGGAAGAGCGACGACAGCTCGTGAACGCTCTTTATCGTCTCGTTGAAGAATTTGTAGTCGACGAGTATGCCTATGCCGCGACAGTCGGGCGAGAGCGTGCAGTTGTAGACCGACCTGCCCTGGTTGATGATGATGAGGTCGCCGGGCTCTACGTTGTGCTTCACCGAGTCGACGTAGTAGCTCACGGTGCCACGCAAGCACATAGCAAGCAGCAGACACTGCATACGGCGTGGCTCGCGCGGAATGGGTATCTTCGCCACTTCGTCGAGTAGGAGTATGTCGTTGCCAATGTGGCTACCGTCGCAGAAGCGTACTGACTGGCTGACGGTGATATCTCTGAAATCGGGCATGATGTGTGGTGTTGAGATGGTGTGATGTTGAGGTGGTGTGGTGTTGAGATGGTGAGGTGTTGAGATGGTGATTATTGTTGAGGCTTTTGCAGTCGTAGGTTGAGCTGGAACATGGAAGCACCGAATATCATCAGCGAGAAGACGATGGCGAGTGCCACGCGCTTCATGTCGCCACCGAAGAAATCGGCGAACTGCATGTCTGCCGACTGTGGCATGAGGCGGTAGAGCAGCACGGCTGTTGAATTGTTCACCCAGTGGTAGACAACGCCGGGCACGATGCTGCCCGTGCGCACGTACATCCAGCCGAGCAGCAGTCCGCAGAGGAACGCTCCGATGCCTTGCGCCATGTTGCCGTGAACGGTGGCGAAGAGTGCTGCCGAGAGAACTATGGCTACCCACTGGCGATGTTTGCCCGTTATGTCGCAGAGTACGCGCAGTATGGCTCCGCGGAACACGTATTCCTCGGCGATGGGCGCTATGATGCCAATGGTGATGAAGCCGAGCTTATGCTGCATGATGCCCTTGAACATCTCGTTGTATGTGTCGGGCAGCGTTACGCCGAGCAGTTCGGTGAGGTATGCCAGTGGAGCTATGGTGCCTATGGTGAGGCATACCACCCAGAACATCGTGAACCACGGGCGTGTGTTGATGTATGCGCCCGAGCAGGGTGTCCAGCGCAGCTTGTAGAACAGTGCGATGGTGATAATGCTGCTTGCGAGTGTTGTGATGGTTGTGGCACCCGCCGTGATGCCATTCGATAGACTGAAGAGCATCGTTGCAGCTAAGCAGATTGCTTGTATTGTGAGGAAGGCGAAGAGGTACAACGCCACGTTCAGTAATTCTCGCTTTTTCATATTCTGATGTTGAGATGTTGTTATGTTGAGATATGATGTTGAGATGTTGAGATGTTGAGATATGATGTTGAGATGTTGTTATGTTGAGTTGTTGAGATATGATGTTGTTATGTTGAGATTTGTACTATTGTCACCACCTCACCATCTCACCACTTCAACATAATAAATCTCACCACCTCACCATCTCAACCTCTTTCTTATCAGCCTCGAGTTGCTTCTGCAGTGCTTCAACGCTCTCGAAGCGTTGCTCGTCGCGCAGCTTCCTGCCGAACTCCACTCGCACTTTCCGTCCGTATATGTCGCCCTCGAAGCCGATGATGTGCGCCTCGATGGTGGTCTGCTGCCGTTGGAACGTAGGGTTTGTGCCGATGTTGAGCATCGCCGGCATCCACTCGCCGCCCTCTACGCTCACTCTTGTGGCATAGACACCGTTTCCGGGCACGAGCTTCTCTGCGCTTTCGGGCACGATGTTCGCCGTGGGGAACCCTATGCGGCGACCCTCCTGAAAGCCGTGCGCCACGCTGCCCGTGATAGAGTAGGGGTGGCCCATGCAGTTGCTGGCTTCAGTGATGTTGCCCTCGACTATGAGACGGCGTATGAGCGACGACGATACACGCAGCCCGTCGATGTCTATCGGCGTGTTCTGCAGCACCTTCATGCCCATCTCCTCGCCATAGCGCACATAGTCGGCGAAACCCTCGGCGCGGTTGTGTCCGAAGCGGTTGTCGTAGCCAGTGAGCAGCATCGCCACACCGTACTTCTCGTGCAGCACCTGGCGCATGAACTCGTATGCCGAGAGCTGCGCCATCTGCGCGTCGAAGTGGAGCACATCTATGCGGTCGGCTGCGGTGGTGTGGAGCAGCTGCAGCTTCTCGTCTGTGGTGGTGATGAGCTGTGGTACGTAGTCGGCATGTACCACCTGACGCGGATGGCGGTCGAACGTGATGACGAGCGACTGCCTTCCTTGTGCGTGTGCCATGGTCGTAAGGCTGTCAATCATAAACTGATGACCGCGATGTACACCATCGAAGAACCCGATTGTTGCGCAATATTCGTTTCTCATATATGCAAAGATACTGATTTTAAGGCGAATGGCAAAGGAATAGTGCCTTTTTATGTCGGCGCGAGCCTCTCCGGCGTTCGCCTACGCCTACCAGCGGTTGAACAGTTCGAGACTGAAGCGCACGGCTATATCCGTGAATTTCCACTTCTTCTGCGACGCAAAGACACCTATCGACAGTGCGCGTGTCTGCACGCCGTAGCCCCATTCTAAGTAGGGCGTGAGGTGACTCACGGAGAGCGCGCTGACGTACACGCGTTCTTTCTCCAACAGACGTCCTATGTAGGGTAGCCAGTAGAGTGCGAGCTGCGGTGTCTCATACGTCACGTTGCTACGCACGTAGTATTGTGAGGCGTTGTACCAGTTGGAGTTGAGCAGCTCGAACGAGCCCGACCAGTTGTCGTTCCATCCGTTTGGTATGTTGTTCTCGCGGAAGTTGCGATAGTCGAGAAAGTATCTGCCCGTGCCGCTATGCGTGTAGAAGCCTGTGCCCAGACGCATCTGCAGGGAGTTGAGAGCCGACAGACGGTGGATGTACTGCGCGTCGAACTCTATGCGCTCGTAGTCGATGTTAGCCCCCATGAAGCCGTTTATGCTGCGCTCGTAGTTGGCGGTCAGTATCGGACCTGCATAGCCTATCGGTCGGTACGTCAGTTCCACCATCGGTGCCACGGAGATGTATGTCGTCGGCATACCCACCTCTTCAAATCCCGTGTCCTGGATGGCAGTGCGACGGTGTCCCATCACTCCCACCTCCAAGCCCCAGCGCGGCGTAGGGTCGTAGTGGGCGTACAGCTTCAGACTATGGTCGCGGAAGTAGGTCAGGTTCAGACTGTCCCAGTTCATGGCGTTGTCGTGCTTGTCCTTGATGGCGTCGAGCACCGACGAGTTGCGTATGCGCCTGCCGCTTGACCACTCCGTCTGCACGTATCCGTTGTGGCGGTTGCTGAAGTAGTAGGTGATCGGAATGTTGAAGTAGAACTGCTTCTGCTTGAAGGCATAACCAGCCTTTATGCGTGCCTGCATCTTCTGGTTGGCAGTGAAGTTGTACTGCGCCTGCACGTCGAGCAGGTACGTCAGACCGCGTCGGTTGCTGTAGCTGAACTGCAGAGGGTTCAGTATCGGACCGATGTTGAATGTTCCGCGCTTGTCCCTACCTATGTCGCCCCCGATGCGTCCCATCAGCGTCTCGCCGACGTTCGTCAGCAGCTGTCTGTTGAATATGCTCCCATGCGTTTTGCTCGTTGAGTCGTTAAGAATATTGTCGTTGTAGCTCTGTTGGCAGAGATAAACCTCGTGCTCAGTGAGCGGAATGGGGCGCACGCGAGCGAGTAGGGTGGTGTCGTCACGCTCTGCGAGCGAGTCGATACCGCAGTCGGGCAACCCGTAGATCGTAGTGTATTCAGCCGTGATGTCGTTGCCGAGGAACAGAAAACGCGCATTCAGCGTACACTCCTTGGGCAGCATCGTGCGTCCCTTCTCCTCGTCCATGGTCGTGGAGAGGTGAAAGCGCACCATGTCGTACTCGCCGTCGAGCGCAAACTCAATGATGCGTCCCGTCAGTTCTTCCACTTGTGCCCAACCGCTCACCAACTGCGTGCTGCTCTGGCGTGGGGTGAAGTTCACGAGTGCCGTGCCCTGCGTGAAGCTCTGCGCCTTGTAGCGATAGTAGCGGCGGTTGCGTTGGAAGAAGGGCGAGATGATACGCCCGTCGATAAGCATCTCTTCGCTGATTAGCGGTGTGAGGTAGTTGAGCACGGTAGGCATAGGCTGCGACTTGCGCGTCGTCGTCGAGTTCTCAAGCAGTCGGGTGGCGAAAACCGTTCCCTCTGCATCAATTCTCATGTGGTTGTATGTCTCGCCGAACACCTCGCGCCTGCTTGCGTTTGCAATGGCAAACATCGACGGCACAGTGAGCAGCACAGCGTTGCGACGGTTCGTTCGGATGGCGTACTTTGTGTAGGCATAGCCCTCCTTCGGGCTGTGTTCTATCGTGTCCACCGAGGCAGCATAACTGAACACGCGCTTCATAGTCTGAAGCGTGTAACTGCGATTGTCTGCTCTAACGCCACTTACGACAAACACAAATAGTATGGTTAATATGAATATTCTGCCTCTCACCCTTTCCGTTATGCTACATATCTTGATGATTTTTGTTTGCTTTCAGCATCCGCATCGACCGTTACGGGCATCTGCGTCGACCGTCGCGAACCATCAGCATACGCTTGCAAAAGTAGTTAAAATAATGGCAAACACCCCATCAACCCACCCGATACTCCCAAAAACATAACGTTTATTAATGATTTTTCAGCCCTTTCTCAGTGTTTTTTCACTCCTTTCTTATTGTTTTATGCAGAAAAAGTTCCAAATATTTGGCGTTTCTCCCGAAAAACACTACCTTTGCAGTCGCAAACTTATCCTAATACATAGGTTAAGTCGGACTTGTAGCTCAGTTGGTTAGAGCAACAGACTCATAATCTGGAGGTCCCTGGTTCAAGCCCAGGCTGGTCCACGCTTCTATTACAGCGACTTACGCTTCGGCGTAGGCCGCTGTTTTTTTGCTTCTGCGTAAACAATGCGTAAACAAACTGTTTGAGTTGTTGGATGTTTACGCTGTGATATTTTATGAAACTCCCCATCATTCCATAAGATGTTATAAGAAGAGTGGATTTTGTTTGGGTTTTAATGAGTAATTCCAAAGAATACTTTTGTAAAATAATCAAAAATATACATGCCAGATGCGGTTATTTCAGCTAAAAGTTCTATATTTGCCATCGAAAGATGGGATTTTACTCAGCCGGTTGAGTAAAATTACTCAGCCGACTGAGTAAAATTATTCATTATACTGAGTAAAACAACTTGAAAAGCCCCAATTAAATATAATAAGACTATACATATCACATTATCATCTATAAGCAACGGACCATGTACAAAAGAAAGATATATGATACCATCATCAATAGATTAGGTGAACAAAGAATGTTCATCCAAGTAATCATGGGACCACGACAGATTGGAAAATCTACCGTTATCAAGCAAGTATTGGATGATTTAAGTAAACCGTTTCTTTTCTATTCTGCCGACACCATACCTTCAACATCTTCCACTTGGATTAGCGATTGTTGGAATAATGCGCGTCTTCAAATGCGCACACAAGGACTTGAAGAAATGATCTTGGTTATTGACGAGATACAAAAACTTAAAAACTGGAGTGAATATGTAAAGAAAGAATGGGACGCTGATAGTCTAAATCACATCAACATCAAAGTGGCATTATTAGGCTCATCAAGGGTGTTATTAGAAAAAGGATTGGCAGAATCTCTCATGGGACGATATGAGGAAATCAGAATGAGCCATTGGAGTTATCCAGAAATGAAAGAAGCCTTTGGAATGACTATTGAACAATACATCTATTTTGGAGGCTACCCAGGAGCTGCCATGCTTATTGGTGACGAAGAACGTTGGAAAAACTATGTTAGCGGAGCCATCATTGATGCTACTATAAACAAGGACATCTTGATGGATTCTCCAATAGGAAAGCCTGCTCTGCTTCGTCAAACTTTCGAATTGAGCGTAGCTTATTCGGGTAAGATACTTTCTCTAACAAAAATGCTGGGAATATTGCAAGATGCTGGCAACACAGTTACATTGGCAGGCTATCTAAATCTTTTGAGCGATAGCGGACTTGTCACGGGACTACAGAAATTCTCTATAGATGTAGCCCGCAAACGTGCCAGCATTCCTAAATACCAAGTGTACAACAATGCCTTATTGAGTTCTCAATTAGGTTTAACATTTCAAGAAGCCGTTTCTGATAGTAAGCAATGGGGACAATTCTTTGAATCCGCCATAGGAGCCTACATATTAAGCGAAGCTTTTACCCATCGTTTTGAAGTCTTTTACTGGCGAGAAGGCAACGACGAGGTTGACTTCATCCTCAAGAAGAATCAGAAATTCATAGCTATAGAAGTAAAAAGTAATGGAGAGGCTTATACCACGGGCTTAGAGCGTTTTCGCAATCTATTCCATCCGTCGGCAATATTTATCGTAGGCGAGAAAGGTATCTCACCAGAAGTTTTCTTGAACATGGATTTAAGAAAACTATTTGAATAACTTTATGACAAATAATTATGGCAACAAATAAAATACGTGAAGAGGAAGTAAAGAATAAAATTCGCCAAGAATTCTTTCAAGACTATGATGCGACACCTATCTTGGGCGACATAGACTTTGCTGTAACAACAAAAAGATCAAGTGGGGACGAGCTATCCGACCAAGAATATTTCTTATGGGCAGAAGCTAAAGCAGGAAACACGGAAGATATCTATGCATCTTTCGTGCAACTCATCATTACCATAGGTAAAGCCCATACACACGAATCATACTTACCACCTCGCTATCTTGGAGCCTTCGATGAAGAAAAGATTGCCTTTATCGAATATCACCACATTGTAAGTGTATTCTATCAGAATGACTTCAACTGGAATGTCACTCCCTCCAACCATAGCACCAAAGAGTTTCACATGCTCTCCGACTTGCTGAAAGAGAAACTCAAAAAGGAGATTAGGCTCTTCTACCTACATAAAGATGAAAAGGAGCTAAGAAAGTTCATTCGCTCTAATTTCAAGTTGGGGAAGCAGTCAACTAATGGTATCAATATAACAAAGAATAATTTCACTTATATCTACAGAAAATGGGTGGAAAAGGTCAAACCTTCTATCACACTTGATTGGGAAAAAGCTAAACAAAATGGTATTATTGACGCAGATTTCTTTCTTGCAGACATCTTCTCTAAGGAAAACACAACCCTTAGAGATAGGCTATATGTATTGCTGAAGAAGAATCATTATGAACTTGACCGTAAGATAGACTCCGCAGGGCTTTTCGATTCTAAGAAAGCACAGTTCAACGACAACCAAATTGCACACAACCAATTTTGGAATCTCTACGTCCGCCCTCCACGTAAAGAATACTGGGAATATATTGCTAATCGTAGAGACTTACTTGTTCCGCAAGACATCAGAGAGCGCAAAGGTTCATTCTTCACACCTCAATGCTGGGTAGAACTCTCACAAGAATACATCGCTAAAGATTTGGGAGAAGACTGGCAGGATGAATATTACATTTGGGATTGTTGTGCTGGCACAGGGAACCTTCTTGCTGGCCTTACTAACAAATATCAAATTTGGGCAAGCACATTAGACCAAGCAGACGTTGATGTTATACACGACAGAATTGCTAATATGGAAAAGGTCGGTACTGCCAACCTTTTGGATAGTCATGTATTTCAATTTGACTTTCTCAATGACTCTTTCGACAAATTACCTCCTGGTCTAAAAGACATCATAACAAATGAAGAAAGACGCAAGAAACTTATTATTTATATCAATCCACCTTGTGCAGAAGCCAGCAATGCAAGAACAGTTACAGGAACGGGTAGCAACCGAAAGGGATTAGCCTACACCTCTATAAAAGACAAGTACAAGAAAGAACTTGGAAGAGCAGGCAATGAGATATTCGCACAATTCTTTGCAAGAATAGCAAATGATATTCCTGATTGCACACTTGCCTTGTTCTCTACACTGAAAGCACTGCAAGGTCCAAACTTTTCTGGATTTCGAGCTAAATACCAAGCAAAGCTCAGTAGGATGTTTATCGTTCCAGCAAACACATTCGATAATGTAACAGGGCATTTCCCATATGGTTTCCAAATATTTCACCTTGCAGAGAAGGAAGAGTTCGTATCTTGCATTGCTGATGTTTACGACAGCAAAGGCAATCCGATTGGCAGCAAGAACATCTATTCTTGTAAGGGAGGCGAACTAATCATAGACTGGTTCAGAAAGTTTTACGACAAACAAGGAGACCATCTTGGATACCTGCGATTCTTAGGAACTGACTTTCAAAATAACAGAGGTGTGTTCTTGACTTTAGCACCATCTACCAATGACCTGAAACAGGTAAAAGGTACTTGGATAACAAGAAAGAATGTCATACCATCATGTGTTTATTTCAGTGTAAGACTTTGTACCGAAGCAACATGGGTAAATGACCGAGACCAGTTTCTATATCCAAATAAGGAATGGAATTGCAACGAACATTTTTTATCCGACTGCTTAGTCTTCACGTTATTCAATGAAAAAAACAACATCCAAAGCCAACATGGCACTAACCATTGGATCCCATTCAGCGAGGAAGAGGTAGGCGCACAAGACAACTTCGAGAGTCATTTTATGCACGACTTCATCATGGGCAAAGTGAAAGAGGAAAAGCCTCAGCAAGAAGGAACAATACAAGACCTATTTACAGAGCAGGAAGCTCAGACACCAGATGGCAATTCATTCACTCCAACAGAACCTTTGAAGTTTTCACAAGAAGCACAAGCTGTATTGGATGCCGGAAGAGAGCTATGGCGTTACTATCACAAACAAGCAGGAGCCAACCCTAATGCTTCTTACTATGACATAAAGATGCACTTCCAAGGTACAAAGACCATGAAGAGTGGAAAGGTGCAGATGAACTCCACCAGCGAGGATGCAACCTATAATGCCTTGCTTGCCGACCTCAGACAGTCCATGAAACTACTTGCTGCTCACATAGAGCCTAAAGTGTATGACTATGGCTTCTTGAAGAAATAATCTTGATAAAACGAGAAAGGATGCCTTTAATGTTGGCATCCTTTCTTTATATTCAGTAATTTTGATGAATAGACTTTTTAATATTCATCATTTTCGTTCCACATATAAACTGTTAGATTTTTGCTATCCCAAAACACTTTATCAAATCGTTTCAAAAATTTAGAACCTAAAAGTCTCTTTTTTTGTTGAAGTACTTGTATGTTTTTATATAGTCTTTCATTAATATGTAATTCTGAAAATGTTATATTCTTTACTGTGTGAGTATCAAATAGCGTAAGAAATGTGCTAATCATTGAATCGCAAGAATGATTAGATTTTAGCTTCTCTATGTAATGTTCATCTATCGCCAAATCACCATCAAATCCTGTGTCAATTAGAATATCATCAATAACTACGTTGTCTAATCTTAAGGTTACCTTTGGGCGTATTCTGTCTTTATACTGAAGAATTATGGCGGATGAAGGAATCTGTGGTTTAAAATCAAAAGACTTTATGTCTAATGTATTTTGGGTCGAAAGAAAAAGTATGTTTAGCTTTGATAGTACATTCATTCCAATGATTGCTTTGAATTTATTGTTTTTGAAACCTGAAATGTATGTAAAATTTTTTATTTTTACTTTATCATTAACTTCAAAATTTTGTGTGAAACATATGGGTAAAATTTTATTATTACCATCTCCATCGTAAACCGAGGAAAGAAATAAAAAAATAGGGAATCCAATATTATTAGAAGGTATAAATGAAAAATCTGCACCAGTATCAAATATTACACCATCTTGTGTAGTAAAATCACGACAATCACCTAATTGAATCTGGCCGACCTCGATATTAGTAAAATATCCTTTATAACAAAAAAAGACTACAACAATCCATACTGTAATCAAAGATAAAATAAAAATCACGACATTCTTAAATTTCATGTATTTCATATTCTTTTTAAGTTTTACGGATTCCGTTTTTTAGAAAATAGGTTTCGATTAGCTAATCATGGTTCAAAAATACACAAAATCCTCAAAATAACAAACAAAATAAGAAATGTATTGAATATCCGTGATGTTTTTAAAGGTAAGAAAGAACGTTGCAGAATAGGCTTTGGAGTCACACTCCGAAGCCTATTCTGTTTTTTCTGCGTGGCATCTCTATGGGCACAATGTCCTCCGGCGTAATCAGAAGGAGGTCGTTGTGATTCTTCGGCGGCTGCTTCACGCATCGTGTGGCGTGCTGAATGTAGATGCGCTCCAGCTGGTTGGCTATGAAGCGTGCGTTGCCCCACGTCTCGGTGTCGCGGGCGCTGAAGGCGAGCGCTATCATATCGGTGTATTTCTGCCATGCCTTTACGGTGAAGCGGTAGCTGTACTCCTCAATGCGGCGGCTGGTTATCTCGAGCAGTTCGTCGACGCTGAAGTCGGCAAACTCGAAGCGGTTGGGGAAGCGCGACAGCAGTCCGGGGTTAGTCTCGAGCAGTTCGTTCATCGGCTCCTTGTATCCGCAGAGCACCACGGCGATGTCGCGCTGACTCTCGTCGGCGAGCAGATTCATGAGCAGTTGCACGATGATTTTTCCGGGGTCGTTCTCGTTCTTTCCGTTCAGAAGGTATGCCTCGTCAATCATCAGGACGCCGCCCTGCGCCATCTCCACCACTTGCTTCATAGCCCTTTCCTCGTCGCCCCAAAGCGTGCCGATGAAGGTGCCGCGGTCGCATATCACGACGTGTCCTTTCGAGAGCGCTCCCGCCTCGTGCAGCAGCGCCCCGAATATCTTGCAGACCGTGGTCTTGCCCGTGCCGGGGTTGCCGAGGAATAGGCTGTGCAGCGAAACCAGGTGCTGCTTCAGTTCGGGAAACTGTTCGTGCAGCATGCGGTTGTAAGCGGTCAGCGCCATTAGTTCGTCCATGCGCTTCTTGATGTTGCCGCAGCCCACCAGCTTCAGCAGCTCTTCCTGCGGATTGTCTATGGGGCGCAGTATCTCCACCTTTACTCTTACGTTTTGGTTCTGCTCTATGACGTCGCCAGGTAGCGGACTGCCGGTGCAGATGTCGTCAGCCTTCTCTGTCGGAGTGTTGTCTTCGGCTTGGTATTCATCTACATCTACATCTACATCTTCCAGAAAAGGATCCTCTTCTTCCTCAGTCTGCATGTCGTCGAGTTTGACATCCTTGTACTCTTCGCTCAAGAACTGCTTCATGAGTCGTTCGAAATCCTCGTTGAAATTCTCGTCAGTGTTGTTCTGCATATTAGTCATAATTCTATCACGTTAAAAAAGCAACTAAATTCTTTGTCATTTCGTTCATTTTTTTGCTACAATAATTTTTATTTTGTGATAGAATTATGATTATCTGCTGCAAATGTAGTGCAAATATAGATAACTACCAAATGTTTTTGCGTAACTTTTTATAACTTTGTACGTACACTACTTTAAAACCAACAACATTCATCAATATGATTAAGTCATTAAGAAAGATGCTTCTCGTGGCGTGCCTTGCGGCTCCGTCTGTGCTGTCGGCGCAGGTTTGCCTTGTGAGCAAGGGCAAACCGCAGGCACGCATCGTGCTTGCTCAAGAGAACGACGTGAACCGTAAGGTGGCGCAACTGCTGCAGCGCTTCGTGCGCGAAACATCTGGCGGCGAACTGCCTATCGTTGCCAATGGTCGCCGCTCTAAGAACTGCGTTGTGATAGGTGAGTCGACAACCGAAGCCACCGACGACGGATACGTAATCGACTGCTCGCGCGGCACACTCGCCATAAAGACGGCAGGCGGCAAGGGTGCTATATACGGCGTTGCGGCACTACTCGAGAAGCAGCTCGGAGTAGACTATCTCGCTAAGGACTTCTACACGCTCACGCCCTCTGCCGATGTGCGCATTCCGCAGATGCACGTGGCGGAGAGTCCGGCGTTCCGCTTCCGCCAGACGTTCAGCTACTCTAACAACGACAGCACCTACCGCGACTGGATGCGCCTGCAGGAGCACCGCGAGATGTTCGCCGCCGACATGTGGGTGCATACGTTCGACCGACTGCTGCCGTCGTCGGTCTATGGCAAGTCGCACCCCGAATACTACTCGTTCATCAACGGCGAACGACGTCCCGGCAACCACAGCCAGTGGTGCCTCACCAATCCCGACATCTTCGAGATAGTAGCCCACCGCATCGACTCTATATTCAAGGCTAACCCCGATCAGAACATGATTTCGGTAAGTCAGAACGACGGCAACGACACCTACTGCCAGTGCCCAGAGTGCCGCAAGGTGAACGAGTACGAGGGTTCGCCTGCCGGCTGCTACGTACGCTTCCTCAACCGCCTGGCTGAGCGCTTCCCCGACAAGCAGTTCTCTACGCTTGCCTACCTCTTCACGATGCACCCGCCGAAGCATGTGAAGCCGCTGCCCAACGTGAACATAATGCTCTGCGACATCGACACCAAGCGCGAGGTGCCGCTCACCGACAACGAGTCGGGACGCGACTTCGTGCGGGCGCTCGAAGGCTGGGCGAAGATTTCCAACAACATCTTCGTCTGGGACTACGGCATCAACTTCGATAATGTAGTGGCGCCGTTCCCCAACTTCCACATTCTCAAGAAGAACATACAGCTATTCAAGCGCAACCATGCTACGATGCTCTTCGAGCAGGTGAACGGAACGCTCGGCACCGACTTCGCCGAACTTCGTGCCTACATGCTCGGCAAGCTGATGTGGAACCCGGAGCTTGACGCCGACTCGCTCATGCAGCGTTTCATGCGCGGCAACTACGGCGCTGCCGCTCCATATCTCTACCGCTACCAGCAGATGCTTACCGGCGCGCTGCTCGCATCAGGCACACCGCTGTGGATATACGACTCGCCCATTACGCACAAGAACGGAATGCTCAACGCCAACCTCCGCAAGGCTTACAACGAGCTCTTCGATGAGGCTGAAAAGGCGGTGGCTGCCGACTCGGCGATACTGGCACATGTGCGCATTGCCCGATTGCCGCTGCGCTATAGCGAACTGGAGATTGCGCGCACCGAGAGCGGCGGCGACAAGGCTGCGGTGGAGAAATCGCTCGACACGTTCGGCACAATCTGCGCCCAGTACGGCGTGCCTACGCTCAACGAGCGCAACAATAAGGTTGACGACTACTGCCGTCTCTACCGTCAGCGCTTCCTGCCTACCGGCGTAAAGAACAAGGCTGCCGGAGCGAAGGTAATATGGAATATACCGCCGCAAAAGCGCTATCAGCCTATAGCCGACAAGGCGCTCACCGACGGACTCTACGGTGGCACCACATTCGTAGAGAGTTGGGTAGGCTGGCAGGGTGAGGATGCCGACTTTGTGCTCGACATGGGCGAGCAGAAGCAGGTGAACAAGATAACCACCGACTTCCTCCACCAACTCGGACAGTGGATTCTGCAACCCAAGAGCGTAGCTTACTACACCAGCGACGATGCCAAGAACTTCCGTCTTCTCGGCACGCACGAGTTCCCCGAAGACCGCGACATAAGCGTTAAGTTCGTTCCCGCCACCGTCACTCTCTCCGCTCCCGTCCAAGCTCGCTACATCCGCGTCGTTGTCAAGACACTCGGTCTCTGCCCCTCATGGCATTACGGCGTAGGCTATCCTGCCTGGTTCTTCCTCGACGAGGTGGTAGTGGAGTAGATAAAAATCTACCATATCTCCCATTTTTGCCGTAACTCTCACATTATTAATAATATAAAGGCTGGAAGATACCATTCCGCAAGGGCGTATCTTCCAGCCATCTACCAGCACTCAGCAATTTTGTTATATTAGCTTTATGCATATATAAAGCATAATTGCAATGACATTTTTTAGACTTGTCGACAATAAAAAAAAAGGTTAAACTCGTGAAGCGTAGCTTGCGATGTTCTCATTTTTGTTTAACTTTGAGACTAATAACATAACGGTGGAGCAGCATGAAGAAACTGATTACTTTTTTAATGTTCCTGTTGGCAATAGGGCAGGTGGCAACGGCGCAGGAAGTGTCGGGGCTGCAGATGCCGTTGCCGAAAGAGGAGATTCATCCGATTACGGAGAGTGCGGAGAATCATCAGCTTACGCCGACCTATTCGGATATTCTGATGATGAAAGCACTGTCGTCCTCCGAACTTCTTGCTACGCCGAATATGCCGATAGTGCCGATGTCGTTTTCTGCAGCGCAGCCGCTTGTTTATGGCTACGATGCGAACCATTCTGAGACGATGTCGATGGAGGTGTTGAAGAACTTGAGGCTGACTGCTACGTGCGCATACCGCAGCTACATCGGACTGATGGATGTGCAGTCGGTGAGCGGCGGCGTGCAGTACAGTCTGGGTGCCATGACTGTGCAAGGTGCTCTAGCTGCCAATCGTTACCTCTACTACGGGCGTGTGTTCACGCAGTACGGCGTGTCTGGACAACTATCCTACTGCTTCAACCCTAACCTTGCGCTCACCGTCTTCGGAACCTATTACAACACGAATCCGTTCTTCAGCATGGCGGCATTCCCGTTCGTGCCGACCACCAGTTACGGCGGATATATGACCGTAGGCAATCGTAGCTTCTACGTCAACCTCGGTGTGGAGCGTCGCTTCAATGCTTTCGAGCACAAGATGGAGACGGTGCCTATCATCACTCCTGCGTTCAAAATCTCGAACAAGGTGACCATCGAACTGCCCTTGGGCGACCTCACGAGGCATATTGTTGAGGAAATCTTGATAAAGAGCGGACCGCACAGACGCTGATGCCATTTATAGTTCGTCGCAAATAACAGATAACATATAGCGAATCCCCCTCGTTCGGCAATGCTGAGCGAGGGGATTGTCATTTATATACCAACTAATGCTCTTCCTCCAACTGTTTCAGCAAAAACTCCTCCAATGTCTTCTTGTCTGGCAGCTGAAGCATATAGGTCGAAACGAAGAGGTTGTTATCCATGCCGGCGAGCGCGTACTCCACCATCTTTTTGCCCTTGCGCGTGCAGAGCAGGATGCCGATTGGAGGGTTGTCGCCAGGTCGCATTTCGTTCTCGCGATAATGCGATACGTATGCGTTGAGCTGTTCGAAGTTCTCGTAGGAGAACTCCTCGTTCTTCAGCTCTATGATTACGCCGCAATGCAGTATGCGGTTGTAGAACACAAGGTCGGGATAGTAATACTCGTCGTCGATGATGATGCGTTTTTGGCGAGCCTCGAAGCAGAAGCCCTTGCCGAGTTCGAGGATGAACTCTTGCAAGTGGCTGATAAGCGCATCCTCCAAGTCATGCTCGTCAACAACTTCCTGCGCCTTCAGTCCAAGAAACTCAAACGTGAACGGCTGGCGTATCTGCAATTCTGCCGAATCGTGCCCTTGAACAGAAGGGAGCGAAAGCAATTTTTCGGGATTAGCACTGATGCCAGCCCTGACATATAGATTTGTGCTTATCTGACGGCGAAGCTCACGAACCGACCAGGTACACTTGATGCACTCCTGCTCGTAGAAGTAGCGGGCGAGAGGGTCGTCAAGAGTCATAATCTCACGTAAATGCGTAAATGACAAGTGTGAGATTATTGTTTTGCCAGGTGTTACAAATTGGTGCGTCATTGATGCACCAATTGTATCTTCTTTATTTTCAATTGGTTGTAATTGGTGCATCACTGTCGCACAAATTGGGATGGGTAAATTTTCCATCATTTGAGGATATAATCTATAGAACTTTCTTGCCCATTTGAACAAAGTTGTAGTCAGTCCCTTCCTATCCACCCTTTCCTCCAACTTCTTCAGCAGTTGTGTTCCATACTCAGCCCTATCCTTGCCGTGCTGTTCAAACTCAACGATGTAATAACCAATGAGCCAGTTGCGCATCGTCTGCATACGGTTTATTGCTTTTACTGCGGACGATTGTGCTGCATCATGAGTAGTCTGAACGATCGAAGCCAAGTCGTTGAAGGAGTGAAGCGTCTTGCTCCAATCCTCAAAAGGCAGTTCCAATCCGTCGTGCAGGTATCTTTTTACTTCGTTTGCCATAATGTTGTGTTTATGTCTTGTATCTTATCCTTTCTGCATAATAGCTGCCTATCCCACCGCCAGCGAGTAGAGGGCGAACATCCAGTGGGCGGTGATGGCAGCCACGAGTCCGCCGCAGAAGTGGGCGAGGATAGCCTTCGGCGTGAGGTCGCGATAGCCGAGCGAGTCGAGCATGGCGGTGTGAGTGCTGAGGAAGCCGCTCCAGCACATGCCGATGGCGGTGAACACGGCGATGGCGTTGCCGTCAATCCAGCCGTGCGCTATGAAGTTGGGTATCAGGCTGAGGGCAGCGCCCACTGCGCCGAGTGCCGTGATGGGGAACGCCACGAGGTGCGGGTCGTGGAAACCGAAGAGCCACTCGAACACGAAGTCGATCTTGTTAGCCAGCCACGGCAGCAGCTCCACACCCTGGTAGGCAGCACCCGTGTATGAGCCGTCGGCAGCTGCGCCGAACGTGAATATCATCACGAACGTAGAGATGATGAGCACGCCCGGAATGATGGCTATGCCCACCTCCACACCGCTGCGTCCGCCGTCGAGCATGGCGTTGAGCAGACGTATGAACACGGTCTTTTCCTCGCTCTCGCTTTCCTCCTTCTCCTCTTCCTCGATGTCCTCCTTCGCTACCGCGTCCTCCGTAGCATACTGCGGATAGGCTTTCAGCACGAAGCGCTGCATCAGTCGCGTGGAGCAGACGCAGCCGAAGCACGCACCGAGCAGACCGATGAACGGTGCGGCATAGTAGCCCTGACTCGCCATGAACACGATGACGAGCAGACCCATACCGAACGCCGTACCGAAGTTGGTGAGCGAGATGAACTGATATTTCTTGAAGTAGCTTGCGAAGCGCTTGTCGTGCGCAAGCGAGATGATTGCCGGGTTGTCCGAAAGGAAAGTCATAACCGCACCTAACGATGTCACGCCCGGCAGGTTGAATATCGGGCGCATCAGCGGTCGCAGCGTGCGTTCGAGCAGCGTGACCACGCCGAACTCTACGAACACCTTGCCTATGGCACCGGTTATCACGCAGATACTCATCAGGTAGAACACAGTGTTGAGGAGCAGGTCGTGCGCTGTGCGCATAATAGTGTTGAGCATGTTCGGCACACCCATCACCATGCCGAGATAGCCGAAGAGCACTACTACTGTGGTTATGCACCATACACCGCTCGGGATGAGTGCTTTGCGTTTAGAGTTGTTCTGTTTCATAAGGTGTTCGTTTAATAGTTTGTAGATAAGCGGTTGATGGCTTTTGCAACCGTCATAACCAGTCGCAAAGATATGAATAATTATTGAACGGCGTACGCCAACAGCCGATATTTTTTTCGATTAGAAAACTCTAATGCCGAATTAATGCCTTCTACAATAGCCTCTTTAGGGGTGTGTTCCGTCCGCTGCCCGGTCGGGCGGCGTACGGAATCTGGTCGGGTGGCGTACGGAATCTGATTGGGCGGCGAACGCAATCCGGTCGGGTGGCGTACGGAATACGATGATGGTGCGCGTGATGTTCGACAACCCAACTGCCGACTCAACCGCCCGTGTCTTGCCATTGAAGAGTGCGGCATTGGCATTCCGCCTGCCGACCTCAAGCATATATTCTGTTGGTCTCTGCAACGGATGGATACAAAAAAAAGTGACGAGAGAATATGATTTTCTCTCGTCACTTTTGGGTATATCGCTTAGAAGTGGAACTTCGTTCCGATGCTGAACTTAAGCTCGCCGTGAGCAGGACTATTCGAGTCTTCGATGCCCTTTCCATGCACAACGGCAGACGGCTCAGCGTATATCTCGAAGTGGCGGCTTAAACGCCAACCTGCCTGTAGAGCAACGTTCACACCAGGCACCACCTTAGTCTTCCTACCCTCGCCCGAGCTGATGCCCATCTGGACACCAGCCAAACCGGTTAGTTGGAAGAGACGGTCGTCGTTCTGTTCGCCGGTGATAGCGTTGCGTATGTTCATCATGTAGTCGGCGGCGACGGTGGTGATGTGGTTAGTGTGCTCCGTATCGCGCTTCAGGAACGTCTCGCTCACGCTGCCATACACACCATGCACACCGTTTAGCCAGCGACCATATCCGGCACGCACGTTGTAAGTCAGCTTCTTTGTTCCGCTCACCTTGCCGAAGTTGCCCGAGTAGAAGCCCATTCCGCCACTCACGTCCACAACGTTCTTCTGCTCCGGAGCCTCGTTCAGTTCGCTTGTGTGCTTCTCGCGGTTCAGCACATAGTCGATACCAACGAGCACACGCGGCGTAACGCGTCCCCAGTTCTTGCCCTTGAAACGGTCGGACAGCTCATAAGCCATGGTAGGTTCTACGAACAAGCCCGTGGTAGAAGAGAGGCGGATGCGAGCCTGACCACCTGCGTGTACGTCAGGAGCGAAGTATGCCTTATGTGCTCCGTAGTCGGCACCGATAGCAAAGCCCACTACTGAGCGCAGCGATAACCACGCGCGGTTCTCTGTGCCATAGTTCATTGCGGTGAGGTCGGCAAGCCAGTCGAAGTCAGCCACCGCCTTAGCGTAGCGACCCTCAGCAGTATAACGGCGCATTGTGCCATCAAGACTGAAGCGCAGACCATTTGCCGAGCGCAACCACTGCGTATAGCTCAGACGCGCCGTCGGCATCCAGTAGTCGCTCTGCTTCATCTTCGTAGACGTAGATGCCAGACCGCCTGCGATACTGATAGACACCTTCTTTGTGCCACGGTCGCCATTAGCACGGCGCTCGATGGCGTATCTGTCGTGATAAGTATAGACGAAGCCAGTGAGCAGCGACGGCATCACGTTGTATGGTTTGAAGTGACCATTCTGTTGTATGAAGTGCTTGTTGTAGATGTCTACACGCGGCTCGATGACAAAGGAGAGACCACGCGAGATGCGCACATTGGCTTGCAGACCACCGCTCACACCCCAGCTGTTCTTCAGTCCGTAAGGCTGACAGTTGGAGCGGTTGAAGCTGACACCTCCCAACAGATTAAGCCAGAAGGTGCGTTCGGGGTAAGCACCGGTGAGCACATTGCTCAGATTGAGCATGTACTCCACCTGCGAACTGAGTGCTTTAGTGCGCTTTTGGTCAGTAGGACGCATGGTGACGGCACTTAGTGAGAGGCGCACTGCGTTGTACGGGTCGAACCATTTGCCCACACTCGCCATAGGACGAACGCCTGCATAATCGCCCCACGATGCGTTGTGTGCATTAGAAAGGAACGTAGCACCTACCAGTCCGCTCACGAAGATGCCGTCGGCGAAGCTGTGTTTGGTCTTGTCGGGTGCGGCGTAATGCTTGCGCACAACGGGGAGACGATAGCCGAAGCCCATGGTGAGGGTGGTGAACGGTCGCCATCCATGCCAGTTGTTCACCTGCGAGATTTGATCCTCTACCAAGCCGAAGCGCGGTTCGAGGTATGCATATACATTGCGCGACAAAGCGAGTTGTCCGCGCAGACCGAGGTGTACGTCGATGCCATAATCGGCTGGTCCGGCGTTGTGTGCTATGGCGAGAGCTGCGCCCGCTATGCCGTACACCTCGAAACGTTTCGGCGTGTAGTAGCGTCCGCTCTGTGCTATCGCAGTGATGTTGAGCAGATAGTCGAGTCCGAGGGTGGTGTACTTCGACTTCACTCCTTGTGTGCTCCACTCGCCGGTGTTTATATTTAAGCGTACACCATGTTCAGGTGTAATCCAATCGCCGATGTTGAACCCTCCGCTCAAATCGAACTCAGGCTTTCGCGCTCCCATGACGCTCGTTCCTATGCCTCCGTCGACGAACAGATGGTCGAATGGTTTCTTGTGGTACCATTGTTTTGCCACACGTGGGCGTTGAAGCATGTATTCGAGAGCTCCGCCGTCTATCTGTGCGTGTGCTGTTGTGGTATAAGCAGTGGCAATGAGTGCTATCATTGCCGTTCGTATCATATTATTCATATTATTGTAGCCCCTCCTTATTGTGTTGTTCTACCAATAAATCGTTGACATCACCATCGACGTGCGCTATGTTCTTCAGCGATGGATCCATCTCGAAAGCACGCTTCAGCTCATCGTATGCTCCGACAGCATCCTCAGCACGGTTGAGGCATACGGCGCGCAGATAATGGGTGAGTGCTTCGTCGTCGGGCAACTCGCGACTAAGCTTCAGTGCTTCGCTGTTGCGTTTCATGGCGAGCAGCATGAGCAGGTTGTTGCGCTTGCTCGTAGCAGCAATGACTGAGTAGTTGTCCTCGTAACGTCCGTTGAACGCACCGTTCACGGCGTGTAGCAGACGTGTATTGTCGGTCTTGGGTACGTAGCTCATTATCTCGTCTGCCTCGCTATACTGCTGGTCTTTGAGTAACGCGATGGCGTGGTTGGTGTTGACAGCCACTGGTGCCTTCTCGCCTGCGAATTTCTCCAATAGCTCGGGGTCGGGCTCGCCACGCTCGATGAGCAGGGCAGCGAGGTCGTTGGCTGCAATCATGAACGAGGGGAACATCTCCAACGCCTGACGCAGGATGGTCTCGCGCTTCTTTGGGTCAGACTCGTTGCGGTAGAGCATGAAGAACTCGTAGCGTGAGAGCTTATGATAATCGTCGGCATATAGCTGGCGAATTTCGTCAATCGTGAGTTGACGGAATATAGCATAGTTCATGGTGTAGTTCACCTGGCGCAGCTGAGGCAGATAGCGTGCTTCGAGCACACTATTGTAGAACGGCAGGCGGCGCATACGTCTGCTCTGTACGTTGGGGTCGGCATAGCGGTCGATGATGCTTTGCACCTTATCAGCTTCGCTGAAGAGCGAGTCGCGACGCAGCAGTGTCACCACGTCGCTCCATGTAGCTACTGACGACTTCGTGCCGAACTCCATGTCGTTGCGAAGGTCGTCGGGCAGTTGACTGCGTATATGTCCTAAGGCGAACTCCATACGTTGGCGTGCGAGGGTCTGGTTGCGCGAGAGACGACCGTCTGGCGACGATATACCCTCAAGCTCAAACGACAGTAGCGTCGCATCCTTGTCGGCACGTATGGCATCAATCTGACGGCGCAGCTTCTCTATCTCGGCGTGGTTCTGTGGGTCGTCGATGTTCAGCGTCGACTTGCCGATGAGGAACTTCAAGTTGATGCTACCCTTGCTGTTGCGCATCTGCTTCTCGGGTGTGGGGTAGTAGGCCTCGTCGTTAAGCGTACTGCCCATGATGGAGCAGTCGAGCCATCGCAGAGGGTTAACCGTGCCACGGGCAATGATGGTGGTGTCGCGGTAGAGTATGTGTGTGTAGTCCTCTATAGCCATGTACACGTCGCAAGAGTAGTCGGCTTTCAGGTTCTCGACATATATAGAATCTGTGTAGCCGAGGATGTCGTTGTCGCGACCATTCTCGCGCAGCGTGCGACTCTTCACCGTTATGTACTTAGCGAGTGGATCGCCATTGTCGCTGTTCTTAATGTCGTAGTTGTAGAGTCGGTCTTGTGTGATGTTATACTTTTTGCCGTCGTACACCATCGGACGCAAGAGGGTGAGCTGCTTGTCCGTCACATTGTTTAATATAGGTTGCACCACGAGACGTCTGTTGCTGCGGAACATCTCCTTCGGCACACGCACGCGAGTGCGCACGTATAGCCAGTTGCCCTTCACCTCAATGTCGGTTGGTTCGGGCATGATGCGGTCGGTGATGCGCTTTGTCTTCACCACCACCTCGCCGAGAGTAATGTCGTCTTCGTTGAGCTTCACCTCTGTGAACTTGTCGTTCTTCACCTTCAGTATCTCGGGTTTAGCGCCAATCATGGAGAAGCGCAGCTGTGCGCCAATCTGCGTGTTCATGGAGAAGCGTCCGTCCTCGTCGGTGACGGCGAGAGCGCGGCGTAGTTTGATGTCGGTGATGTTCACGCCAATGAGCGGTTCGCCGGTTTGCTTAGACACCACGCGACCCGTGAAACGTATCACGCCCTGAGCCTCGGCTTCGAGTGAGAAGCTGATAACGGCAACGAGCACTATGAGCAGCCGTTTGATGTGTAGGGTGATGTATTGTGATATAATGCTTTTCATATCTGTTTATTTAATAATTGTTTCCATCTCCTACTATTTAATAATGTACACAAAGCAGACAGCAGCCTTGATTGGTGCGAAGTTGACGGTGCTTACGTTCGGCTTGTCAAGAGAGGCACGCTCCTCTTCGTTACGTGAATACTTCTCTTGGCGATACACGGCACCAACGCCAATCGTAGTCTCAAGGCTCCAGTGGCGACTAAGTACGAAGCTATAGCCATAGGTGATGCCACCACCGAAGAGATCGCCGTCGTGACGTTTATCGTTGAACTGTAAATCGTAGTTCGCAGCAACGGCTGTTAGACCAACGAAATGACCCGCCTGCGGACGAGCACTGAACCAGTAGCGTGCTTCGGGTTCGAATGCGAAGCCCTTGGTGCTGAGGTTGGAGACTCCATATGGTTTGAAGCCACTAACTCGGTTGACTACACCTTCGAGATTGAACGTCATGTGGCGGTTAATTCTGAACTCAACCCCAAGGTTGGGAGACATGGCAAGCCAATACAATGCGTTCGTTTTTACATTTATGCGCTGTGCTGTGGCTGGTGAGGCAACGGCAAGCATTACCACAACGGTGGTAATAAACGCAATTAGTTTCTTTGACATTTATGCGATTATTTGTATAGTATTAATTGTATGTAATTGTATATTTCGTATTGCTATCAGTGGACAGGGTGGGCGACAGCGTTACTCGCAAAGCTCGTCGAAATGTTCAGCCACCTCGCAAAGCGCAGCGTACCACTCCTTGCCGAAGCGTCTGGTGAGCGGACCTTCGAGGAACTTGTAGACGGGCAATTGCAGCTCGCGACCCTTCTTCACAGCGTCCTTGCACACATCCCATCGGTTGTAGTTGAGTGCCACGGTACCATTGGCGAAGCGTTTCTCGCGGATGGGGTAGAGGGCGCAGGAGATAGGCTTGATGAACGAGGTCTTGCCAGCGCGGTGCGCACGCTCCAAGGCGCATAGGCAGCAGTCGCCCTCGTAGCACGTAAAGACGCAGTCCTTGCCGCCCACGATGCTTGTCACGAGGTTGCCATCGCGGTCGGTGTACGCCACACCTTGCTTGTCGACCACGGCTTGTGCCTGAGCCGACATGTCGCCCCATACGGCGTCGAGCGCGTCTTCGATGCCACCAATCTCTTCGAGAGTGACGGGTGCGCCGGCATCGCCCTCTACGCAGCAGATGCCCTTGCAGGCATCGAGGTCGCAGCAGAACTGCTCGGTGATGATGTCAGACGAGACGAGTATATTCTCAATGTCGAGTATCATATTTCTGTTTTGTTTCTTAATGATTATTTCTATTTTTTGCTGTGTGTCTGTTCTCCCACGGATTGCACTCTTCTTGCAGTATGCTCTCCCACGGAATTCACGGAATACACAGAACCTTCTTGCTGTATGTTCTTCCACAGATTGCACAGATTTACACAGAACCTTCTTGCTGTATGTTCTCCCACGGAATTCACGGAATACACAGAACCTTCTTGCTGTATGTTCTCCCACGGAATGCACGGAATACACAGAACCTTCTTGCTGTATATTCTCCCACGGATTGCACAGATTTACACAGATGCTGCTTTCAGGGGGTGCACTTGTCTCAAGTGCACCAACCCGTTCTGTTGTCGCACTTCTTGCTCTGTTGGTGTACTTCTTGCTCTGTTGGTGCACTTGAGACAAGTGCACCCCCTGAAAGAACCTATTTGTGTCGATCTGTGAAATCTGTGGGAGAATACTTTCAGCAACCTCTTCCGTGAATTCCGTGAATTCTGTGGGAGAATATCTCAGCAGAGCGAGTTACCAGTCAATCTCCTGCTCGCCATGCTCGCGCAGATAGGCGTTGCACTGCGAGAAGTGGTGGTTGCCGAACCACCCGCCACGGTTGGCAGACAGCGGTGAGGGATGTACCGACTCGAGCACGAGGTGGCGCGAGCGGTTGATGAGCTGCGCCTTAGAACGAGCATAGCCGCCCCAGAGAATGAACACGAGATGCTCGCGTTCGGCGTTCAGCGCACGTATCGCAGCATCAGTGAACTGTTCCCAACCATGACGCTGATGGCTCGCTGCCTGATGCGCACGCACAGTGAGCGTGGCGTTGAGCAACAGCACGCCCTGCTCTGCCCAGCGTGTGAGGTCGCCCGTCGGTGGCATTGGTTTGCCGAGGTCGAACTGTATCTCCTTGAAGATGTTCTGTAGCGACGGCGGAAAAGGCACACCCTCGGGCACGGAGAAACTCAATCCCTGCGCCTGACCGGGCTCGTGGTATGGGTCTTGACCTATTATCACCACCTTCACACGGTCAAACGGACAGAGGTTGAAGGCGTTGAATATGAGCGATCCGGGCGGATAGCACGTCGTGGTGGTATATTCGTGGCGTACAAAGTCGGTGAGCGCAGAGAAGTAAGGCTTCTCAAACTCCGCACCAATATGCTCGCGCCATGAGTTGTCGATTTTTACGTTCATGTGTACAAAATTACTAAATTAATGCGAACAATCGCTACTATCTGATATATTTTAGCTACTTTTGCCTTTATATAACATAATGATTATGCAACTTATACGCTTATTGAAAGACTGGACGCTGCCCGTGGCAATCGGAACCGGCTGCGTGGTGTATATAATATTTGCGCTCGTGCCCCAGCTCGATGGCTTTGCAACAGCTGCCGCACCCGTGTTCGATGCGATGCTTCCGATGTTTATGTTCCTCGTGCTATTTGTCACGTTCTGCAAGGTCGACTTTCGTAAGCTACGCCCCGTAGCATGGCACTGGTGGGTTGGCGTGTTTCAGTTGCTTTGCGTGGGCGCGGTGATGGCAACTGTGCTCGCTTTTGGGCTGAGCGGCAACCTGCTTATCCTCGCAGAAGCACTACTCACGTGCATCATCAGTCCGTGTGCATCGGCTGCTCCAGTCGTAACGCAGAAGCTCGGAGGCAACCTCGAAGAGATGACCACCTACACCTTCCTCTCCAACTTCATAACGGCACTGATGATACCGGTCTGCTTCCCGCTCCTCGACAGCGGACGCGAGATACACTTCCTCGCCGCCTTCGCCCTTATATTATATAAGGTGTTCACGGTGCTCGTGGTGCCTATGTTGCTCGCCTACGTTGTGAAGCATCACGCCAAGAGTCTCTGTCAGCGTATCGTCAGTGTAAAAGACCTCTCATACTATCTCTGGGGATGCTCGTTGCTCATCGTCTCCGGCACTACGATGAAGAACATCTTCCACGCCGAAACCACACTCGTCTTTATGCTGCTCATCGCCATCGGGTCGTTGTTGCTTTGCATATTTCAGTTCGCTTGCGGACGCGCAATTGGCTGCAAATTCGGTGAGACGGTGAACGCCGGTCAAGGACTCGGACAGAAGAACACCGCCTTCGCCATATGGATAGCCTGTACCTACCTCTCGCCCCTGTCTGCGGTAGGACCTGGCTGTTATATCCTGTGGCAGAACATCATTAACAGTATAGAGATTTGGCAAGCACAAAAGCATATTTCTAATAAATAATTTGCACGAGCCAACTGAAAGCATTATCTTTGCAGATACAAAAGGAAAACACATAATTAATAACTTAAACAAAATAACAAAAATGGAAGAGAACAAGAACCAGCAGCCCCAGGGTCTTCAGATCGAACTGAAGCCAGAAATCGGCGTAGGCGTTTACGCTAACCTCGCACTCATCACACACTCATCAAGCGACTTTATCCTCGACTTCACTTGTATGCTCCCAGGTATGCAGCAGCCGCAGGTACGCAGCCGTGTCGTAATGGCTCCTGAGCACGCAAAGCGTCTCCTCATGGCTCTCAACGACAACATTCAGAAGTACGAGCAGAACTTCGGCAAGATTAATCTGCCGGAGGCACAGCAGCCACGCACAGCTACTCCGTTCAACAACCCGGAGGCTTAATCACGCAATGATTAGCTTATAGGCTGTCTTAAATACAGTCTTAGGCAAACCAATATGCACATAGGCGCGTTCCAGCGATGGAATTGCGCCTTTTTTATCGCCTTTTGTGGTCAAACACCGCTACTCTTTGAGTGCGAACCTCACACTTTTTCGTTGCGCACCGGTCGGCGCAGACATCCGCACCGGTCGGCGCAGACATCCGCATCGGTCGGCGCAGACATCCGCATCGGTCGACGCAGATGTCCGCATCGGTCGACGCAGATGGAAAACGCAATGCTCCAATGTCGTTAAAGCACATAAAATGCATAGCATAAGTTCGTGGTTCAGATTATAGAAGAGGTTAGTGTTTGAAGTGAAGTAACATAAAAGTTTATGTAAACAGCTGTTAAAATAACCTGTAGTATATTAAAATTTTTATTCCGCAGTGAGATTGTGTTTTTATATATTAGGTAGTTTCGAGAAAAGTTAGTACCTTTGCACCCCGAAAACGGCTTGTAAAAGAGCCGTTTGATGAACACGACAATTGAAAATAAAATATATAAATTAAAAAATTAAAATCATGCCTACAATTTCACAATTGGTAAGAAAAGGCAGAAAGGTGCTCGTAGACAAGAGCAAGTCACCGGCTTTGGACTCATGCCCTCAGCGTCGTGGTGTTTGCGTTCGCGTTTACACAACAACACCTAAGAAGCCTAACTCGGCAATGCGTAAAGTTGCCCGTGTACGTCTCACAAACTCTAAGGAAGTTAACTCTTACATCCCGGGAGAAGGTCACAACCTTCAGGAGCACTCAATCGTGCTTGTTCGCGGTGGTCGTGTAAAGGATCTTCCAGGTGTACGTTACCACATCGTTCGCGGTACACTCGATACAGCAGGTGTAGCAAACCGCACACAGCGTCGTTCTAAGTACGGTGCTAAGCGTCCTAAGGCAAAGAAGTAATCTGAAAATTGTCGGACGAAACAAATTTTAAAAACGTTTTGCTGGAGAATTGTTAATAGACAGGTTGAGTAAATGTCCAAGAGAGGACGTTGAAGAACAGTAAGAAACAGCCCCATGCAGACAGAAATTTTTCAAACAAAATGAGAAAAGCAAAACCAAAGAAGCGCGTGATCCTTCCGGATCCGAAGTTCAATGACCAGAAGGTCTCTAAGTTTGTAAACCACCTTATGTATGATGGTAAGAAGAATACATCATACGAAATCTTCTACAACGCACTCGAAACTGTAGGTGCAAAGATGCAGAACGAGGAAAAGTCAGCTCTCGAGATTTGGAAGCAGGCTCTCGACAACATCACTCCGCAGGTTGAGGTAAAGAGCCGCCGTATCGGTGGTGCTACTTTCCAGGTGCCGACAGAGATCCGCGCAGAGCGCAAGGAGAGCATCTCTATGAAGAACCTTATCCTCTTCGCACGCAAGCGTGGCGGTAAGAGCATGGCAGACAAGCTCGCTGCTGAGATCATGGACGCTTTCAACAACCAGGGTGGTGCTTACAAGCGTAAGGAAGATATGCACCGCATGGCAGAGGCTAACCGCGCATTCGCTCACTTCAGATTCTAATATAATAATAAGGTAAAAGGAAAAATGGCAAATCGCGATTTACATTTGACTCGTAACATCGGTATCATGGCGCATATCGACGCTGGTAAGACCACAACTTCTGAGCGTATCCTGTTCTATACAGGTAAGACTCATAAGATTGGTGAGGTTCACGACGGCGCTGCTACCATGGACTGGATGGCACAGGAGCAGGAGCGTGGTATTACTATCACATCTGCTGCTACAACATGTAACTGGAACTATCTTGGTAAGTCATACAAGATTAACTTGATTGACACCCCGGGACACGTTGACTTTACCGCTGAGGTGGAGCGTTCACTCCGTGTACTCGACGGCGCAGTTGCTACTTACTCTGCAGCTGACGGTGTACAGCCACAGTCAGAGACAGTATGGCGCCAGGCAGACAAATATAACGTACCGCGTATCGGTTACGTAAACAAGATGGACCGTTCAGGTGCTGACTTCTTCGAGACAGTACAGCAGATGAAGGACATCCTCGGTGCTAACCCTTGTCCTATCCAGATTCCAATCGGAGCTGAGGAAAACTTCAAGGGTGTTGTAGACCTTCTCAAGATGAAGGCTATCCTTTGGCACGACGAGACAATGGGCGCTGAGTACGACGTTGAGGAGATCCCTGCTGATCTCGTTGACGAGGCTAACGAATGGCGCGAGAAGATGGTTGAAAGCGCAGCCAACTTTGACGACGCTCTCATGGAGAAGTATCTCGAGGGCCAGGAGATCACAGAAGAGGAGCTTATCGCAGCTATCCGCAAGGGTACAATCTCTATGGAGCTCACTCCTATGCTTCTCGGTTCTTCATACAAGAACAAGGGCGTTCAGCCGCTTCTCGACTACGTTTGCGCATTCCTTCCTTCACCTCTCGATACAGCAGCTATCGTTGGTACAAACCCTGACACAGAGGAAGAGGAAGACCGCAAGCCGTCTGAGGAAGAGCCGACATCAGCTCTCGCGTTCAAGATCGCTACCGATCCGTTCATGGGCCGTCTGGTATTCTTCCGCGTTTACTCAGGTAAGGTAGTTGCAGGTTCTTACGTTTACAACCCACGTTCACGCAAGAAGGAGCGCATCAGCCGTCTGTTCCAGATGAACTCAAACAAGGAAATCCCGATGGAGTCAATCGACGCTGGTGATATCGGCGCAGGTGTAGGCTTCAAGGATATCCGCACAGGTGACACACTCTGCGACGAGGCACACCCGATCGTACTCGAGTCAATGTCATTCCCTGATACCGTAATCTCTATCGCAGTAGAGCCGAAGAGTCAGGCTGACATCGCTAAGCTCGACAACGGTCTCGCTAAGCTTGCTGAAGAGGACCCGACATTCACCGTACGTACCGACGAGCAGAGTGGTCAGACCATTATCTCTGGTATGGGTGAGCTTCACCTCGACATCATTATCGACCGTCTGAAGCGTGAGTTCAAGGTTGAATGTAACCAGGGTAAGCCACAGGTTAACTACAAGGAGGCAATCACCAAGCCGACAACTCTCCGTGAGGTTTACAAGAAGCAGTCAGGTGGTCGCGGTAAGTTCGCTGACATTATCGTAACAATCGGCCCGAAGGACGAGGATTACAAGGAAGGCGACTTGCAGTTCGTTAACGAGGTTAAGGGCGGTAATATTCCTAAGGAGTTCATCCCGTCAGTACAGAAGGGCTTCGAGAACGCTATGAAGAATGGTATCCTCGGTGGCTATCCGATGACTGGCCTTAAGGTTGTCCTCACCGACGGTTCGTTCCACCCGGTTGACTCTGACCAGTTGTCATTCGAGCTCGCTGCCCTCAACGCTTACAAGAACGGCTGCCCGAAGGCAGGTCCGGTTCTTATGGAGCCTATCATGAAGGTAGAGGTTGTTACTCCGGAGGAGAACATGGGTGACGTAATCGGCGACTTGAACAAGCGTCGTGGTCAGGTAGAAGGCATGGAAGAGGCTCGCTCTGGTGCCCGCATCGTAAAGGCTCAGGTTCCTCTGTCAGAGATGTTCGGTTACGTAACAGCTCTCCGTACTATCACTTCAGGTCGTGCAACAAGCTCTATGGAGTACGATCACCACGCACCACTCTCAAGTGCTATCGCTAAGGCAGTGCTCGAGGAGGTTAAGGGTCGCGCAGACCTCGTGTAACCAATCACGCAATTGCGTAGGGAGCCGCCAAAACGGCTCCCGACAAAATAAAAACTAAAGGGACATGGGGCGTCGCTTAGCGAATGACTCTTAAGCGACGTACCCCACCTCCTTTTTTCGGCTGTTCAGCACTCCAAGTTGAGAACATAATCACGCTGAACGTGCCACATTAAATTGCATTATAAACTTTAAATACAATTATGAGTCAGAAAATTCGTATCAAGCTGAAGAGCTACGACCACAAGCTCGTAGACAAGTCAGCTGAAAAGATCGTGAAGGCAGTTAAGGCCACAGGTGCTATCGTTAGCGGTCCTATTCCATTGCCTACACACAAGCGTATCTACACTGTAAACCGCAGTACTTTCGTTAACAAGAAATCACGTGAGCAGTTCCAGCTCTCAGACTTCAAGCGTCTTATCGACATCTACAGCTCAACAGCCAAGACAGTTGATGCGCTCATGAAGCTTGAACTCCCGAGCGGTGTAGAAGTAGAGATCAAAGTATAGTAATTTTCATTTTTAATATTCATTTGAAATGCCAGGATTAATTGGAAAAAAAATCGGAATGACATCCGTTTTCAGTGCCGACGGTAAGAACGTACCGTGCACTGTTATCGAAGCTGGTCCATGTGTTGTAACACAGGTAAAGACCGTTGAAACAGACGGCTACAAGGCAGTTCAGCTGGGCTATGGTGAAGCTAAGGAAAAGAACACCACAAAGCCTATGATGGGCACCTTCAAGAAGGCTGGTACAACACCTAAGAAGCACTTGGCCGAGTTCAAGTTTGATGAGGAGTACAACCTCGGTGATGTTCTCACTGTAGAGCTCTTCGCTAACACAGAGTTTGTTGACATTGTAGGCACATCTAAAGGAAAAGGTTTCCAGGGTGTTGTTAAGCGTCATGGATTCGGCGGTGTAGGTCAGAGCACACACGGTCAGGACGACCGCGCACGCAAGCCGGGTTCTATCGGTGCTTGTTCTTACCCAGCAAAGGTATTCAAGGGAATGCGCATGGGCGGCCAGATGGGCGGCGACCGCGTTACAACCCAGAATCTCAAAGTGTTAAAGGTAATTCCGGAGCACAACCTCCTTCTCGTTAAGGGTTCTGTAGCCGGATGCAATGGTTCAACCGTATTAATCAAGAAATAATGGAAGTTAGCGTATTAAATATCAACGGTCAGGAGACTGGAAGAAAGGTTCAGCTGAACGACGCAATCTTCGGAATCGAGCCTAACGATCACGTACTCTATCTCGACGTTAAGCAGTACCTCGCTAACCAGCGTCAGGGCACAGCAAAGTCGAAGGAGCGCAGCGAGGTTAGCGGTTCTACACGCAAGCTCGGACGCCAGAAGGGCGGCGGCGGTGCTCGCCGCGGTGATATCAACTCACCGGTGCTCGTAGGTGGTGGTCGCGTTTTCGGTCCGAAGCCACGTAACTACAACTTCAAGCTCAATAAGAAGGTTAAGGCTCTCGCACGTAAGTCAGCCCTTTCATACAAGGCTCAGGAGAACGCTATCGTAGTTCTCGAAGACTTCACAATGGAGGCTCCAAAGACTAAAGATTTTGTAAATATTACTAAAAATCTTAAAGTTGAGGGCAAAAAGCTCCTTCTTCTTTTGCCAGAAGTAAATAAAAACGTATTTTTGTCATCACGTAACTTGCAGCGCGCTGAAGTAATGACAGCAACAGCAGTGAATGCATACAAAGTTCTCAATTCTGAGGTGCTCGTAATCACTGAGAATTCGCTCAAGGCTATCGAATCAATCTTATCAAAATAATAGGAGGCAACAGACATGACATTTATCGTAAAACCATTGGTCACTGAGAAGATGACCAAACTGACAGACAAGTCTTCTGTAGCTAAAACATACAAGGTGAAGGGCCAGGAGCGCACAAAGAAGGCAGAAACAAAGTATGGCTTCATCGTGCTTCCGGAGGCAAACAAACTTCAGATTAAGAAGGAGATTGAGACACGCTACAACGTTACTGTTCTTGACGTGAACACAATGGTATACGCTGGCAAGCGCCAGAGCCGTTACACACGCAAGGGTCTCGTGAAGGGACAGAAGAACTCGTTCAAGAAAGCAATCGTTACTCTTAAGGAGGGCGATGTAATTGATTTTTACAGCAATATCTAAAATAAAAAATGGCAGTACGTAAATTTAAACCGGTTACTCCGGGACAAAGACACAAGGTTATTGGCACGTTCGAGGAGATTACTGCATCCGTGCCAGAGAAGTCTCTCGTTTTCGGTAAGCGTTCTACTGGTGGTCGAAACAACACCGGTAAGATGACTGTCCGCTACATGGGCGGCGGCCACAAGAAGAAGTATCGTTTGATCGACTTCAAGCGAGAGAAGGATGGTGTTCCAGCTGTAGTAAAGACAATCGAGTATGATCCGAACCGCTCGGCTCGCATCGCTCTGTTGTTCTATGCAGATGGTGAAAAACGTTACATTATTGCTCCTAACGGACTGGAAGTTGGCGCAAAGCTGATGTCAGGCGCAGAGGCTGCTCCTGAGGTTGGTAACGCTCTTCCGCTCGCAAACATTCCCGTTGGTACTGTAATCCACAACATTGAGTTGCGTCCAGGCCAGGGTGCTCTGCTCGTTCGTTCGGCTGGTAATTTTGCTCAGCTCACTTCTCGTGAAGGCAGTTATTGTGTAATTAAGCTCCCTTCAGGCGAGACTCGTAAGATTCTGAGTGCTTGTAAGGCAACTGTAGGTAGTGTTGGTAACTCTGACCACGCTCTCGAGCAGTCTGGTAAGGCTGGTCGCTCACGTTGGTTGGGACGTCGTCCACACAACCGTGGTGTAGTTATGAACCCTGTTGATCACCCAATGGGTGGTGGCGAAGGCCGTCAGTCTGGTGGACATCCACGTTCACGCAAGGGCTTGTATGCTAAGGGTCTCAAGACACGTGCACCTAAGAAGCAGTCTAACAAGTATATCATCGAAAGAGCTAACAAATAAAACAAGAGTAAATTATGAGTCGTTCATTAAAAAAAGGTCCATATATCAACGTGTCGCTTGAGAAGAAAATTCTCGCCATGAACGAGAGTGGCAAGAAGACTGTTGTCAAGACTTGGGCCAGAGCATCAATGATCTCACCTGACTTCGTGGGACACACTGTTGCAGTTCATAACGGAAACAAATTTATCCCTGTTTACATCACAGAGAACATGGTTGGTCACAAGCTCGGTGAATTCTCTCCGACTCGTCGCTTCGGTGGTCACTCTGGTAACAGAAAGTAAGCGGGTTTAAACCATTTAAAATTAAGAAATAAATAATGGGAGCAAGAAAACATATATCGGCTGAAAAAAGAAAAGAAGCCCGTAAGAACTTGTACTTCGCAAAGCTCAACGGCGTTCCTTCTTCACCACGCAAGATGCGCTACGTTGTAGACATGGTTCGTGGTATGGAGGTTAACCGCGCACTCGGCGTACTCCGCTTCTCTAAGAAGCAGGCTGCTGCTGACGTTGAGAAACTGTTGCGTTCGGCTATTGCAAACTGGGAAGCTAAAAACGACCGCAAGGCTGAGGATGGCGAACTCTTCATCACTAAGGTGTTCGTTGACGAAGGCGTGACAATGAAGCGTATGCGTCCTGCACCGCAGGGCCGCGGATATCGCATCCGCAAGCGCAGCAATCACGTAACACTGTTTGTTGATTCCAAAACTAATGACGAAAAATAATAAGTAGAATGGGACAGAAAGTTAATCCAATAAGCAACCGTCTCGGTATCATCCGCGGATGGGATTCAAATTGGTTCGGTGGAAAGAGCTTCGGTGACAACCTCGTTGAGGACAAGAACATCCGTACTTACCTCAACAAGCGCCTTGAGAAGGCAAGCGTTTCACGCATCGTTATCGAGCGTACACTGAAACTCATCACTATCACAATCTGCACAGCTCGTCCGGGTATCGTCATTGGTAAGGGTGGTCAGGATGTTGATAAGCTCAAGGAAGAGCTCAAGAAGCTCTACAAGAAGGATGTTCAGATTAACATCTTCGAGGTAAAGAAACCTGAGCTCGATGCTAACATCGTTGGTAACAACATCGCTCGTCAGGTAGAGGGTAAGATTGCTTACCGCCGCGCTATCAAGATGGCTATCCAGAACACAATGCGCGCTGGCGCTGAAGGCGTGAAGATCCAGATTACTGGTCGTCTTAACGGCGCTGAAATGGCTCGCAAGGAGATGTTCAAGGAAGGTCGTACCCCGTTGCACACATTCCGTGCAGACATCGATTACTGCCAGGCAGAAGCCCTCACTAAGGTAGGTCTTCTCGGTATCAAGGTTTGGATTTGCCGTGGCGAGGTTTACGGTGATCGTGACCTCACACCTAACTTCTCTCAGGAGAAGCAGAATGGTGGCTCTAACAATGGCCGTGGCAACCGTGGTAATCGTAAGAGAAACAATAACCGTTAAAAGTAGAAGATTATCATGTTACAGCCAAAAAGAGTAAAATATAGAAGACCTCAAGACGGACGTGGCAATAAAGGCAACGCCCACAGAGGCACACAGTTGGCGTTTGGCTCTTTCGGTATCAAGACTCTTGAGCCGAAGTGGATCGACAGCCGCCAGATAGAGGCTGCCCGTGTTGCAGTAAACCGTTACATGCAGCGCCAGGGTCAGGTCTGGATTCGTATTTTCCCGGATAAACCAATCACACGTAAGCCTGCTGACGTACGTATGGGTAAGGGTAAGGGTGATCCCGCAGGATGGGTAGCACCAGTTACCCCGGGTCGTATCCTCTTTGAAGTAGAAGGTGTAAGCTTCGATATCGCTAAGGAGGCACTTCGCCTCGCTGCTCAGAAGCTGCCTGTAAAGACAAAGTTTGTTGTAAGACGTGACTACGATAAAAACGCTTAATTTATGAAGATCAAAGAAGTAAGAGAAATGGATGCCAAGACATTGGCAGAAACTAAGGAGAACCTCCAGGAGAAGCTTGCTCAGATGCAGCTCAACCACACCGTTACTCCACTTGAAAATCCATCACAGATTAAGGCAGTTCGTCGTGATATCGCACGCCTCAATACTGAAATCCGCCAGAGAGAACTTAACAAATAACAATGGTCCAGATGGAAACAAGAAATTTAAGAAAAACAAGACAGGGTGTCGTTATTAGCAACAAGATGGATAAAACCATTGTTATCGCCGCTAAGTTCAAGGAGATGCACCCTATTTATGGTAAGTTCGTTCAGAAGACAAAGAAATACCATGCTCACGATGAGAAGAACGAGGCTAATGTAGGCGATACAGTGCTTATCATGGAGACTCGTCCTTTGAGCAAGACAAAGAGATGGAGATTAGTACAAATCGTAGAAAAAGCTAAGTAAAATATGATACAAGCAGAATCAAGACTTACAGTATGTGATAACAGCGGCGCACGCGAGGCTCTCTGCATTCGCGTCCTCGGAGGTACACGCCGTCGTTACGCAAGCGTAGGAGACGTTATTGTCGTTGCTGTCAAGAACGTTATCCCATCAAGTGATTTGAAGAAGGGTGCGGTATCTAAGGCTTTGATCGTTCGCACAAAGAAGGAAATCCGTCGTGCTGACGGCTCTTACATCCGCTTTGACGACAACGCATGTGTACTGCTCAACAACGCAGGTGAGCTCCGTGGTAGCCGTATCTTCGGCCCAGTTGCTCGTGAATTGCGTGCAGTGAATATGAAGGTCGTTTCTTTGGCACCTGAGGTTCTTTAATATTTAAAAACGCAAACAAGTAATGGGTAAGTTACATATTAAGAAAAATGACACAGTCGTTGTCCTTGCCGGTGAGGATAAGGGCAAGACTGGTAAGGTGCTCAAAGTGCTGGTTGAGAAGAACCGCGCACTCGTTGAAGGTGTGAACATGGTTTCAAAGAGCACCAAGCCTTCTGCTAAGAACCCTCAGGGTGGTATCGTTAAGCAGGAAGCTCCGATTCACATCTCTAACCTCAGCCTTGTTGACCCGAAGAGTGGCAAGGCTACTCGCGTAGGCATCAAGGTTACCGAGGATGGTAAGAAAGTACGCATCGCTAAAAAGTCAGGGGAGGAAATCAAGTAATGGATACAGCACAGTTAAAGAAATTCTATGCAGAGAGCATCGCTCCTGCACTGAAGGAGCAGTTCAACTACTCTTCGTCAATGCAGATTCCAGTTCTGAAGAAGATTGTCATCAACCAGGGTCTGGGCGACGCTACTCAGGACAAGAAGATTATCGACGTTGCAATCAACGAGATTTCTACTATCGCAGGTCAGAAGGCAGTAGCTACATATTCTAAGAAGGATATCGCTAACTTCAAGCTTCGTAAGAAGATGCCTATCGGCGTTATGGTAACTCTCCGTCGTGAGCGCATGTACGAGTTCCTCGAGAAACTCGTTCGTATCGCACTTCCCCGTATCCGCGACTTCAAGGGCATCGAGAGCAAGTTCGACGGCCGTGGTAACTATACACTGGGTATTCAGGAGCAGATTATCTTCCCTGAAATCAACATCGACCAGATCGACCGCATCCAGGGTATGAATATCACATTCGTGACCTCTGCCAACACCGACGAAGAGGGCTACGCTCTCCTCAAGGCATTCGGTCTTCCATTTAAAAACGCTAAAAACGATTAAGCAATATGGCAAAAGAATCAATGAAGGCTCGTGAGGTAAAGCGTGCCAAACTCGTTGCTCGCTATGCTGAGAAGCGTGCTGCTCTGAAGAAGGTAATCGCTACAACTGAGGATCCTTCTGAGGCTTACGAAGCTGCCCGCAAGTTGCAGGCTATTCCTAAGAATGCAAACCCAATCCGTCTGCACAACCGCTGTAAGATTACAGGCCGTCCAAAGGGATATATCCGTCAGTTCGGTCTCTCTCGTATCCAGTTCCGCGAGATGGCTTCACAGGGTCTCATTCCTGGAGTAAAGAAAGCAAGCTGGTAATTTTTTTCTTTAATATTGTCGGGGTAGTCCCGATTAATTAAACTTTTTATATAAAATGACAGATCCAATAGCAGATTTTCTGACAAGACTCAGAAACGCAATCATGGCTCATCACCGTGTCGTAGAGGTTCCTGCGTCTAACTTGAAGAAAGAGATCACAAAGATCCTCTTCGAGAAGGGCTACATCCTCAATTACAAGTTTGTAGAGGACGGTCCTCAGGGTACAATCAAAGTTGCTTTGAAGTACGACCCTGCAACCAAAACAAACGCTATCACATCGCTGAAGCGTGTTTCTACTCCTGGTCTCCGCAAGTATGTCGGATACAAGGATATGCCGAGAGTTATTAACGGATTGGGTATCGCAATCCTCTCTACTTCTAAGGGCGTAATGACCGACAAGGAAGCTTCTGCCCAGAAGATTGGTGGTGAGGTTCTTTGCTATGTTTATTAATTGGAGGATTTGAATATGTCAAGAATAGGTAAATTACCAATTAGTATCCCAGCAGGTGTTACAGTAACACTCAACAACGGAGTAGTAAATGTTAAGGGTCCTAAGGGCGAGCTCTCACAGAAGGTAGACCCGTCAATCATCGTTAAGATTGAGGACGGTCACGTAACTTTCGAGGTAGACGAGAATAGCCCTGTTAACTACAAGCAGAAGTCAGCTTTCCACGGTCTCTACCGTTCACTCGTTAACAACATGGTTGTTGGCGTAAGCGAAGGCTACAAGAAGGTACTCGAGCTTGTCGGAGTCGGTTATCGTGTTTCAAACCAGGGAAACCTTATCGAGTTCTCCCTCGGTTATACTCACCCTATCTTTATCGAGCTTCCTGCAGAGGTTAAGGTAGAGTCTAAGAGCGAGAGAAACCAGAACCCTATCCTCACTTTGGAGTCTTGCGACAAGCAGTTGCTCGGACTCATTTGTGCAAAAATTCGTTCTTTCCGCAAGCCTGAGCCTTACAAGGGCAAAGGTATCTTGTTCCAAGGCGAAGTTATCCGCAGAAAGTCTGGTAAGACAGCTTCAGCTAAGTAACATTCTTAATTTTTTAGGATTATGACAACAAAGAAAGTAGAAAGACGAATTAAAATTAAATATAGAGTTCGTAAGCGTATCAGCGGTACTGCAGAGCGCCCTCGTCTTAGCGTTTTCCGTAGCAACAAGCAGATTTACGCACAGGTTATCAACGACTTGACTGGAACAACACTTGCTTCGGCTTCTTCACTCGGTCTCGAGAAGATGCCTAAGAAGGAGCAGGCTGCTAAGGTTGGTGAGCTCGTAGCTGCCAACGCAATCGCTGCTGGTGTTTCAGCTGTAGTTTTCGACCGTAATGGTTATCTTTATCACGGACGTGTTAAGGAGCTCGCTGATGCAGCTCGTAACGGTGGTCTCAAATTCTAAACGATTATGGCAATGAATAAAGTAAAAGTTTTTAATGACGTTGATTTGAAGGACCGCCTCGTGGCTATCAACCGTGTAACTAAGGTTACTAAGGGTGGTCGTACATTTACATTCGCTGCCATCGTTGTTGTTGGTGACGGCAAGGGCGTTATCGGCTACGGTCTCGGTAAGGCTGGCGAAGTTACAGCAGCTATCGCTAAGGGTGTAGAGGCTGCAAAGAAGAACCTCGTTAAGGTTCCAGTGCTTAAGGGCACTATCCCTCACGAGGTTGAAGCTCGCTTCGGCGGTGCTCAGGTGTTTATGCGTCCGGCTGCTGCCGGTACTGGTCTCGTAGCCGGTGGTGCTATGCGTGCCGTACTTGATAGCGTAGGCGTTACAGACATCCTCGCTAAGTCAAAGGGTTCTTCTAACCCTCACAACCTTGTGAAAGCAACAATCGAGGCTTTGTCACAGCTTCGTGACGCTTACACTATCGCAGGTGTACGCGGCATCAGCATGGATAGAGTATTTAACGGATAAGGAGGATAAACAATGGCAACAATAAAAGTAAAGCAGATTAAGAGCAAAATCGGTTATCCGAAGGATCAGAAGGCAACACTTCAGGCTCTTGGACTCCGCAAGATCTCTCAGGTTGTTGAGGTTGAGGATACTCCTAGTGCACGTGGAATGATTCGCAAGGTTCACCACTTGGTAACTGTAGTTGATTAATTAAATCTTAAAAGAACGAATTATGAAATTAAATAATTTAAAGCCTGCTGCAGGTTCCACACATTCACGTCGTCGTATCGGTCGTGGTCCAGGTTCTGGTCTTGGCGGTACTTCTACACGTGGACACAAGGGTGCTAAGGCACGTTCAGGTTACAAGAGAAAGATTGGTTTCGAAGGTGGACAGATGCCGTTGCAGCGTCGCGTACCGAAGGCTGGTTTCAAGAATATCAACCACAAGGAATACTTCGCTGTAAACCTCTCTACACTCCAGAAGCTTGCTGAGGCAAAGAACCTCACAGTAATCGGAATCGAGGAACTGAAGGCTGCTCACCTCACCAACGGCAAGGAACTCGTTAAGGTTCTTGGCAATGGCGAGCTCACAGCTAAGCTTGAGGTTAAGGCTCACGCATTCTCTAAGACAGCCGAGGAAGCAATCAAGGCTGTCGGAGGTAACACAACTATTATCTAATAAAGTAGATGAAAAAGTTTATTGAGACACTAAAGAACTGTTGGAGAATTGAGGATTTGCGTCAGCGACTCCTCATTACTCTGCTGTTTACGGCTATCTACCGTTTCGGCTCGTTTGTGGTGCTTCCTGGCATCAATCCGGGTATGTTGGACAAACTTCAGTCGCAGACATCGGGCGGACTTATGTCACTGCTCGACATGTTCTCTGGTGGTGCATTTTCCAATGCGTCTATCTTTGCGCTTGGAATCATGCCATACATCTCAGCTTCTATTGTCATGCAGCTTTTGGCAGTGGCAGTGCCTTACTTCCAGAAGATGCAGCGCGAAGGCGAAAGCGGTCGTAAGAAGATAACTTGGTACACACGAATACTCACAGTGTTCATCCTTTTGTTCCAGGCTCCTTCTTACCTGCTTAACCTTAAGGCGCAGGCTGCAGCAGCCCTGTCGTCAGGTATCTCATGGACAATGTTCATGATTCCTGCAACGATTATCCTTGCAGCAGGCAGTATGTTTATACTGTGGCTTGGTGAGCGTATCACTGACAAGGGAGTTGGAAATGGTATCTCAATGATCATCATGATTGGTATCATCGCACGTCTGCCACAGGCTTTCGTGCAGGAACTGGGCTCACGATTCACAGCTATCTCAAGCGGTGGACTTGTGATGTTCATCATAGAGATCTTGGTTCTGTACGCAGTAATCTGTGCTTCAATCATGCTGGTTCAGGGTACCCGCAAAATCCCAGTACAGTACGCCAAGCGTCTCGTGGGTAATAAGCAGTATGGCGGCGCTCGCCAGTACATACCTCTGAAATTGTTCGCAGCCAACGTAATGCCTATCATCTTTGCTCAGGCTTTGATGTTCATTCCATTGGCTTTCGTACGCTACCAGAGCGATGGTGCCTCGTCTTGGGCAACAGCCCTCATGGACAACCGCAGTCTTCTCTACAACGTCATCTATGTTACGCTGATTGTCGCATTCACATACTTCTATACGGCGATCACACTCAATCCAACACAGATGGCTGAGGACATGAAACGCAATAATGGCTTTATTCCTGGCATCAAGCCGGGTAAGGACACAGCAGAATACATCGAGACAATTATGTCACGACTCACATTCCCTGGCTCGTTCTTCATTGCTTTCATTGCTGTAATGCCTGCACTCGCAGGACTGCTCAATGTTCAGCAGGCTTTCTCTCAGTTCTTCGGTGGAACATCACTTCTCATTCTTGTAGGTGTTGTTATCGACACACTCCAGCAGATTGAGAGCCACATGTTGATGCGTCACTACGATGGACTGCTCAACTCAGGACGTACACGTAACGGTGCTGTTTCTGCGTATTGATTTTCCTCTTAAGAAATGAAAATATTTCTAAAGACAGAAGATGAAATTGAGCTGATGCGCAAGGCAAACCATTTAGTTGGTGAAACGCTTGCAGAATTAGCCAAACATATTAAACCAGGCGTGACGACCCTCCAACTGGATAGGATAGCGGAGGAATTTATCCGTGACCACGGAGCCGTTCCTACTTTCAAAAACTTTCCCAATCCTTTTGGAGGGCCGTTTCCCGCAAGTATTTGCACCTCTGTCAACAACGTTGTTGTTCATGGAATACCCGATGAAAAGACAATTTTACACGACGGAGATATCATTTCTGTAGATTGTGGCACACTTCTTGCTGATTACAATGGAGATAGTGCTTACACCTTTTGTGTCGGAAACGTCCGTCAAGATGTCAGAGATTTACTGACAGTGACACGACAATCCTTATATAAAGGCATAGAAATGGCAGTTGCAGGAAATCATGTCGGTGATATTGGTGATGCAATCCAATCTTTTTGTGAAGCCCACGGCTATGGAGTAGTGAGGGAACTCACTGGACATGGTATAGGTCGTGAGATGCATGAGGATCCACAAGTTCCAAATTATGGTAGGCGTGGAAACGGAGTGATGCTGAAAGAAGGTATGTGTATCGCTATTGAACCTATGATTACTATGGGCGACAGAAGAATAGGGCTTCTGCCTGACCGTTGGGGTATTGTTACTCGCGACGGAAAGCCAGCAGCGCATTTCGAGCATACCATCGTAGTAAGACGTGGTAAGGCTGAGATACTGTCTACGTTTGATTTAATTGAAAATCCTCAGTAGTTTTGAGTTACTATGTAATAAGGTAATTTGTAAGAGGGAAGTCGAATTCTAAAACAGAATATAACAATTTATGGCAAAACAATCCGCTATAGAGCAAGACGGCACAATCGTGGAGTCACTGTCAAATGCAATGTTTAGAGTCGAACTTGAGAATGGCGTGCAGATTATTGCTCACATTTCAGGTAAGATGCGAATGCATTACATCAAAATCCTGCCCGGCGACAAGGTAAAAGTCGAGATGAGTCCGTACGACTTGACTAAGGGCAGAATCGTTTTCAGATACAAGTAACAATTTAAAGATATGAAAACAAGAGCATCATTAAAGAAACGTACACCCGACTGCAAGATCGTACGTCGTAAAGGTCGTCTGTTCGTTATCAACAAGAAGAACCCTAAGTTCAAGATGCGTCAGGGTTAATCATGGCGCAGGGTTGTAGGGCATGAACTTGAGAAAGTCGGGTCCTGCTTCTCACTAAAAGAATTAATTAAATTAATCAATTAAATTTTTATTTTTAACAAATGGCAATAAGAATTGTTGGAGTAGATTTGCCCCAGAACAAGCGTGGCGAAATCGCATTGACCTATATCTATGGTATCGGTCGAAGTAGTTCAGCAAAGATATTGGACAAAGCCGGCGTTAGCCGCGACCTGAAGGTTTGCGATTGGAACGACGACCAGGCTGCCAAGATCCGTGAAATTATCGGCGCTGAATTCAAGGTTGAAGGTGATCTCCGTTCAGAGATCCAGATGAATATCAAGCGACTGATGGATATTGGTTGCTATCGTGGAGTTCGTCATCGTAACGGTCTTCCTGTTCGCGGTCAGAGCACAAAGAACAATGCCCGTACTCGTAAGGGAAAGAAGAAGACTGTTGCTAATAAGAAGAAGGCTACAAAGTAAAATTTAGTTGAAAGCAAAGTCCAGGCAGGCCAGCGATTGGTCGGCAGACTTTTAACTTTTAACTTTTAACTAAAAACAATTATGGCAAAGAAAACAGCAACAACTAAGAAAAGAAATGTAAAGGTTGACGCTATCGGACAGCTTCACGTTCACAGTTCGTTCAACAACATCATTGTATCTTTAGCAAATAGCGAGGGACAGGTAATTTCATGGTCATCTGCAGGTAAGATGGGCTTCCGTGGTTCTAAGAAGAACACACCGTACGCAGCTCAGATGGCAGCAGAGGACTGCGGCAAGGTAGCATTCGACCTTGGTCTGCGTAAGGTTAAGGCTTACGTTAAGGGTCCGGGTAATGGTCGTGAGTCAGCAATCCGTGGCGTACACAGCTGCGGTATCGAGGTTATGGAGATTGTAGATGTTACTCCGCTTCCTCACAATGGCTGCCGTCCTCCGAAGCGTCGTAAGGTCTAACATTCCCTTTGCAGGTTTCTTCTTTTTTGAAACCTGCATACAATAAAGATACAAACAACAATAAAGTATATAATTTATTATGGCAAGATATACAGGTCCGAAATCTAAAATTGCACGCCGTTTTGGTGAACCCATCTTCGGTGCTGACAAAGTTTTGTCCAAGAGAAACTTCCCTCCTGGACAGCATGGCAACAATCGTCGCAGAAAGCAGTCTGAGTACGCTGTCATGTTGGCAGAGAAGCAAAAGGCTAAGTACACATATGGTGTACTCGAGCGCCAGTTCCGTAACATGTTCGAGAAGGCAGCTAAGGCAGCTGGTATTACTGGTGAGGTATTGCTCCAGAATCTCGAGAGCCGTCTTGACAACGTAGTATTCCGTTTGGGTATTGCTCCGACACGTGCTGCTGCTCGTCAGCTTGTTAGCCACAAGCACATCACAGTTGACGGCAAGGTAGTGAACATTCCTTCATTCTCAGTAAAGGCAGGCATGGTTGTAGGTGTTCGCGAGAAGTCTAAGTCTCTCGAGGTAATCGAGGCTGCTCTCGCTGGTTACAACCACAGCAAGTTCCCATGGATTGAGTGGGATCAGACCACAAAGAGTGGTAAGTTCCTCCACAAGCCGGAGCGTGCTGACATTCCAGAGAACATTAAGGAACAGTTAATCGTTGAGTTGTACTCTAAATAATCATTAAATTAATGGCGATATTAGCATTTCAAAAACCTGACAAAGTTGTAATGTTGGATTCCAACGACAAGTTCGGCAAGTTCGAATTCCGTCCGTTGGAGCCAGGATTCGGTGTTACCATTGGTAACTCCCTGCGCCGCATTCTTCTTTCGTCGCTTGAGGGCTACGCAATCAACACCATCAAGATTGGTGGTGTTGAGCATGAGTTCTCATCTGTACCCGGCGTAAAGGAGGATGTAACTAACATTATCTTGAATTTGAAGCAAGTAAGATTCAAGCAAGTAGTAGAAGAATTCGAGAACGAAAAAGTTAGTATTACCGTTGAGAATTCGACAGAGTTCAAGGCTGGTGATATAGGCAAGTATCTGACTGGATTTGAAGTGTTAAACCCTGATTTGGTGATTTGTCATTTAGATGTCAAAGCTTCAATGCAGATAGATCTTACTATCAACAAGGGTCGTGGCTATGTCACAGCCGATGAGAACAGAGCGTTCTGCACTGATGTCAACGTAATTCCAATCGATTCTATCTACACCCCAATCCGTAACGTGAAGTACGCAGTAGAGCCTTATCGTGTTGAGCAGAAGACCGACTATGATAAGCTCGTGCTCGAAGTCACAACGGACGGTTCTATTCACCCGAAGGACGCACTCAAGGAAGCTGCTAAGATACTGATTCAGCACTTCATGCTCTTCAGCGACGAGAAGATAACTCTCGAGAGCCCTGAGCACGAAAGCAATCAGGAGTTCGACGAGGAAGTTCTCCACATGCGCCAGCTCCTCAAGACCAAGCTCACCGACATGAATCTCTCTGTTCGTGCGCTTAACTGCTTGAAGGCTGCAGATGTTGAAACTCTCGGCGACCTCGTACAGTACAACAAGACAGACCTCCTTAAGTTCCGCAACTTCGGTAAGAAATCGCTCTCTGAGCTTGATGATTTGCTCTTGAGTCTGAATCTGTCGTTTGGAACCGACATTTCTCAATACAAATTAGATAAAGAATAAAACAAAATGAGACACAATAAGAAATTCAACCACTTAGGTCGTACTGCATCTCACCGTAACGCTATGCTCGCAAACATGGCTATCTCGCTGATTATGCACAAAAGAATCACTACGACCCTCGCAAAGGCTAAGGCTTTGAAGATGTATGTAGAGCCGCTGATTACACGCTGCAAGGACGACAGCACAAACTCTCGTCGTGTAGTATTCAGCTACCTCCAGAACAAGTACGCTCTTAAGGAGCTTTTCAGCACTGTTGCTGAGAAGGTAGGCGACCGTCCTGGTGGCTACACACGCGTTATCAAGCTCGGCACACGTAAGGGTGACGCTGCTCAGATCGCATTCATCGAGCTCGTAGACTTCGACGAGAACATGGCTAAGACTGCTAAGGCTGCTAAGAAGACACGCCGTAGCCGCAAGTCAACTGCTGAGGCAACTGAGGCACCTGCTACAGAGGCTGTTCAGGCAGAGGAGCCGAAGGCTGAATAATCGATGCAAATCGCTTTATCTTAATATTAAGCCTGTTGACCGCAAGGTTAGCAGGCTTTTTATTTAGATGTTTGTTTCGCACAATCATTAAAACCTATCAAATCTGTGAATAAGAAATATCTCACCCCAACAACAAATTTCATTGAAATAGGGGCTTTGCCAATATTGGCTGGTTCCGATCCTACTCCGTCGGTCAATGTTATCAATGAACAGGATGCCACGAATGTGGACTTTAATAATAGATACATGAACGATGGCTCAAATGAAGAGATGCGTTCGCCAGAGCGTATCTATTTCGACAACTGGGATTAGCCTACGTAGTTGTAGTTAATGCTTCTTTGTTGTTTATGTTAGTGTAAGCAACTCCATATATCATATTTAGAGACAATAATATGCGCAAAGTAATAGGAATAGGCGAGACCCTTCTCGACATTATTTTCAAAGACAACAAACCTGTAGAAGCAGTGCCAGGCGGTTCAACGTTCAACGCCATTGTGTCGCTTGGTCGTGTGGGAGCCGATGCGTTCTTTGTCACCGAGACTGGCGATGACCATGTGGGTGCTCTTGTTCGCTCGTTCCTCTCGTCGAACAATGTCTGCACCGATTATGTGTTAGAACGTAAGGGTTGGAAGTCGCCCGTGTCGTTGGCTTTCCTCGATGGCGACAACAACGCCAATTACACATTCTATCGCGACTCCAATGCCGACCCCGTCGATATACCATTGCCCGATATCAATCCAGATGATATCGTGCTCTTTGGTTCGTTTTACGCCGTTAGTCCTGCCACTCGTGCGCGGGTCATAGCGTTGCTTGAGCGTGCCCGCGATTGTGGCGCAATAATATATTACGATGTCAACTTCCGTCCGTCGCATCGTGGCGATGTGATGAAGGTGACCCCCAACCTCATTGAGAACCTCGAGTTCGCCGATATCGTGCGTGGCTCTCGCGACGACTTCGAGGTGCTTTACAAGAAGGATTCCGCCGAGCGTGTCTACCGTGCCGAGACCTCCTTCTACTGTCCTCGACTCGTCTACACCGACGGCCCACGTCCCGTGACGGTGTTCTCCGACGGTGGCTTCCGCAAGGAGTACGCCATGCCCGAGACACCTACCGTGAGCACTATTGGTGCCGGCGACAATTTCAACGCCGGACTCATCTGCGCTATGCTTCGCTACGACATCCGTCGTGCTGACATTGAGCGCGGTCTTACCGAAGCGGAGTGGTCGAAGCTTATTGAGAGTGCGACGGCGTTTTCAGCCGATTGCTGTGCAGGAATATACAACTATGTGTCGAAGGAGTTCGGCGCAAGTCACAGTCTATAGAAGAGTAGCAGCGTTGTTGTAGTATTACTATAGCAACGCTTTTTCTATTATAAAACCCTAAAATTTAGTCATACATTGCGGTTACTCCATCTTTTTCTGTAACTTTGCATAATTACAATCGTAAACGTAACGACAATGAATATAGCACTTATAGGCTACGGCAAGATGGGACATATGATAGAGTCAATCTGCAAGGAACGTGGCCACAATATTGTGAGTATCATAGATGTAGATAACCAGGACGACTTTGAGTCGGCAGCCTTTGCTTCTGCCGACGTAGCTATAGAGTTCACGTCGCCAACAGCTGCCTACTCCAACTATCTGCGTGCCTGGAAAGCAGGCGTGAAGGTGGTCAGTGGCTCTACGGGTTGGATGAAGGACCACGGCGACGATGTGCGCCGCGCCTGCACCGAGGAGGGCAAGACTCTCTTCTGGGCTTCCAACTTCTCTATTGGCGTGGCTATCTTCTCAGCCGTAAACCGCTACCTGGCTAAGATAATGAACCAGTTCTGCCAGTACGACGTGCGCATGAGCGAGACCCACCACGTGCATAAGCTCGATGCTCCGTCGGGCACTGCCATCACCCTCGCCGAAGAGATTATCGCCGACCTCGACCGCAAGACTTCTTGGGTGAAGGGCGAGCAGCACCTTGCCGACGGCACGGTGGAGGGCACCAACGATGCTGCGCCCGACCAGCTCCCCATCGAGAGCATCCGCCGCGACGAGGTGCCGGGCATCCACACCATCTGCTACGACTCGGATGCCGATTCTATAACAATCACCCACGATGCCCACTCGCGCAAGGGATTCGCACTCGGTGCGGTGCTCGCTGCCGAATACACCAAGGAGCACAAGGGACTGCTCACCACAAAGGATTTGTTCAAGTTCTAACATAGGAGGGTATGGCATCCCTGCCATACCCACTGATTTGCTTCCGCACCCTTACATCCTTTAGCATAAGGCTGCGTGGGTATGGCAAGATGCCATACCCTCCTAAAGATTTGCTTCCAGTACGAGGCTGCGTGGGTATGGCAGGATGCCATACCCTCCTAAAGAATACTAATCGGAGCTTAGCTCCTAACCATTCAATACAATGACCGAAAAAGAAAAGAAAGCCCTCAACCCGAAGGTGCAGTGGGCTAAGTGTATTGCCGTTGTTGTGGCATATCTGCTCTTCCTCTATTGGGTGAAGAGCTGGTGGGGACTCCTTGTCCTGCCGTTCATATTCGATGTGTATATCACCAAGAAGATCAACTGGCAGTGGTGGCGCGACTCAGAGAACCGCGTCACGGCAGCCATCATGCCGTGGGTCGACGCTCTTGTGTTCGCCCTCGTAGCCGTTTACTTCATCAACATCTACTTCTTCCAGAACTACGTCATCCCGTCGTCGTCGCTTGAGAAGTCGCTGCTCGTGGGTGATTATCTCTTCGTGTCGAAGGTGAGCTACGGCCCGCGCAAGCCACAGACCCCACTCACGCTGCCTCTTACGCAGCACACGCTGCCCGTTGTCGACTGCGACTCGTACATCGAGTGGCCGCAGTGGGGCTACGAGCGTGCTAAGGGACTGGGCAAGGTGCAGCTCAACGACATCGTAGTGTTCAACTACCCGGCTGGCGACACCGTGCTCACCGCGCCCAAGTACTGGGGTCGCGACTTCTACGCCATCGCTTACGGGGCCGGCGAGCAGGAGTGGGCTGAGAAGCACAACGGCGAGATACCTTACTTCGCCACAAAGCAGCAGCAGTACGACTTTTTCGCGAAGCTCTACGCCGCAGGCCGCAAGCTTATCGACCAGAACCCGTCTGAGTTCGGCACGATAAAGACACGCCCCGTCGACCGCCGCGAGAACTACGTGAAGCGCTGCGTGGGTCTGCCCGGTCAGACTCTGCAGATAAAGAACCGTATCATCTACCTCGACGGCAAGCCGAACAAGGAGCCCGACAACGTGCAGTATAGCTACCACGTGAAGCTGCGTGCGCAGCTGCCGCTCGAACTCATCGACGAGTTGGGCATCTCCAGCGAGGACATCGCTTCGCTCAACATGTACGGCTACCTGCCGCTCACCAACGCTTCCGTTAAGGCGCTGCGTGCACGCAAGGACGTGGTGGAGAGCGTCACACCAGTGACCGATGCCGACAATCTGGCTGACGTATGGAGCACCTATCCGCTCAACGGCAACAAGCGTTGGACCCGCGACAACTACGGACCGATTTGGATTCCGAAGCGCGGCGCTACGCTCACGCTCAATATGGACAACATCGCCGTCTACGAGCGTCCGATACGCGTCTACGAGGGCAACGATCTGCAGGTGAAGAACGGAAAGATATACATCAACGGCAAGCAGACCAACAAGTACACCTTCCGCATGGACTACTACTGGATGCAGGGCGACAACCGCCACAACTCTGCCGACTCACGCTACTGGGGCTTCGTGCCTGAAGACCACATCGTGGGCAAGCCGATATTCATCTGGTGGTCGAGCGACCCCGACCACACCGGTACTGCCGGCATCCGCTGGAGCCGTCTGTTCCGCTTCGTCGACAATATCAAGTAACTTTAGGATGCTATACCCTCCTATAGATAGTCCGACTTCTCATTTTCCGAGTTTTGCCTCCTCATATTTAAACCCTATAATACACAACGATTATGGCAGTAAGCAAAATAGCAGTGAGAAAAACCGTCGAGTTCCTTCTCTATATCGTTACGTTCATGGTGTATATGGGCATCGCCTATCTGTTCGGATACGATATATATAGCTTCGAGAGCAATTGGGCTTTGTTCGTCTATTGCCTTGTGCTCAACTTCCTTACCGGCGTCACCGTGAGCTGCGCGCTTTCGCTTTGGAGCAAGCGCAATAAACGCAGATCGTAGGGCTGTATATCCAATCACTAACACGACCATTCAGACAGATGTCAACAAATACTGAGCAACCCACTCCCCACACCGCTGCCAAAGGGCAAGAGGGTGCGGCTACCTGCCTGCTCTCCTCCGCCTACTTCCCACCCGTGCAGTGGATGCAGAAGCTTCATCGCTACGGACATGCGATAGTGGAGCGTTGCGACAACTTCACGAAGCAGACCTACCGCAACCGCTGCCTGATAGCCACGGCTAACGGCGTGCAGGCGCTCACCGTGCCCATCGAACGCTACGACGGTGCCAAGTGTCCCATGCGCGACATACGCATCTCCGACCACGGCGAGTGGCGCCACCTCCACTGGAACGCCATCGTGTCTGCCTACGGCGAGTCGCCGTTCTTCATGTACTACGCCGACGACCTGCGCCCGTTCTTCGAGCGCCGCTGGGACTATCTCTTCGACTTCAACATGGAGATAACCGCAAAGCTCTGCGAGCTGCTCGACGTGCGACCGAATATCAGCGTCTCCGACGAGTACATGGATGCCGCAGCCGTCGGTGCTGACGACTTCCGCGACGCCATTCGTCCGAAGCATCCGCTGCCCGACGCAGCGTTCACGCCGCGCGAGTATTATCAAGTTCATGCCCTGCGTCAGGGCTTCCAACCCAACATGTCGGCTCTCGATCTGCTCTGCAACGAGGGTCCCGAAGGAATATTCTATTTATGAAACCGAACTATATCTTTGAAACAGAAATGGAGGTTCGCGACTACGAGTGCGACATCCAGGGCATCGTAAACAATGCCAACTACCTCCACTACACCGAGCACACGCGCCATCTCTACCTCACGTCGCTCGGCGTGAGCTTCGCGCGCCTTCACGAGAAGGGTGTCGACGCTGTAGTGGCGCGCATGAACCTACAGTATAAGACGCCGCTGCGCTGCGACGATGTCTTCGTCTCGAAGCTCGGCGTGCGCAAGGAGGGTCTGCGTTACATCTTCGACCACGCTATCCACCGCAAGTCGGATGGCCGCCTCTGCTTCCTCGCCACCGTGGAGCTCGTGAGCCTTATCAACGGCAAGCTCGGCGTAAGCGAGGACTACGACCGCGCATTTGGCTTTGCCTAAGGAGGCGCACACTAAGGGGGTGCACTTGTCTCAAGTGCACCAACCCAGTAAGAAGTGCACCAACCCAGTAAGAAGTGCACCGACTGCTTTGTTGGTGCAGCAGAGACTGCTGCACCCCCTGATAAGTGCACCGACTGCTGCACCCCTTGGAGCATCTGCGCCGACCGATGTGGACATCTGCGTCGACCGATGCGGACATCTGCGTCGACCGTTGCGGACATCTGCGTCGACCGTTGCGGACATCTGCGTCGACCGATGCAGACATCTGCGTCGACCGATGCGTGACGTGAAAGTATAACAAAAGGGGCTCTGTACTATCACGTACAGAGCCCCTTTTCTGTGTTCTTATAGCGTGGCTACACGCCTTGTGTCTTGTGAATCATCTCTCGTGCCTGTTCCATGATAGTCGTCAGCTCCTCCACCGTTGTGGCACGCAGCATGGCGATGCGCGTCTGTCGGAAGTCGGGTATGCCCTTGAACACCGGCGATGCAGCGATGTGACGGCGCGTGTGCAGTATGCCGCGATACTCGTCGATGCGCTCCACGTTGATGCGCAGCTGCTCAAGCAGCAGGTCAATCTTGCGGTCTGTGGTGAGCGTCGGGTCGGCAGGACGACCGTCGAGCACGTCGCGCATCTCCTGGAATATCCACGGACAGCCGAACGTGGCACGGCCCACCATCACCGCGTCCACGCCGTAGCGGTCGAACGCGTCGCGTGCCTGCTCAGGTGTGCAGATGTCACCGTTGCCGATGATGGGGATGTGTATGCGCGGGTTGCGCTTCACCTCGCCGATGAGCGTCCAGTCGGCGTCGCCCGTGTACATCTGTGCGCGCGTTCTGCCGTGTATGGTGAGTGCCTGTATGCCGCAGTCCTGCAGTGCCTCCGCCAGGTCGCAGATGACGAGCTGGTCGTGGTTCCATCCCAAGCGTGTCTTCACCGTGACGGGTGTGTTCACCGCCTTCACCACCTCGCGCGTGATGTCTAATAGCAGCGGTATGTTCTGCAACATTCCTGCGCCGGCGCCCTTGCCTGCCACCTTCTTCACGGGGCATCCGAAGTTGATGTCAATCACGTCGGGCTTCACCTGCTCTACAATCTTTGCTGCCTCCACCATCGACTCCACGTCGCGTCCGTAGATTTGTATTCCCACGGGTCGCTCTTCGTCGCTGATAGTGAGCTTGCGCAGCGTGGCGTTCACCGAGCGCACGAGTGCCTCTGCACTCACGAACTCCGTGTACACCATCGATGCACCGAACCGCTTGCAGAGGTGTCGGAATCCGATGTCGGTCACGTCCTCCATTGGTGCGAGGAACAGCGGTCGTTCCCCAAACTGTATGTTTCCTATGTTCATATTCTTCTTTGTTATATCTCAATAGATTATCTTAGTGCTTTCCCCAAGAATGTCTCCCACAGATTTCACAGATTCTCACAGATTGTTGGCGCGCGTTTGTCTTAATCTCCCACAGATTCTCACAGATTCTCACAGATTGTTGGCGCGCGTTTGTCTTAATCTCCCACAGATTTCACAGATTCTCACAGATTGTTGGCGTGCGTTTGTCTTAATCTTCTATGATTTCACAGATTCAGTATTCCTTGGAGGCTTTCCGTATCTGTGTAAATCTGTGCAATCTGTGGAGGTTAATCCCCAGTAGATAATAATCTGTGTAGCTCCTTTTCGTTGTCGGGTTAATGTCTCCCACAGATTTCACAGATTCTCACAGATTGTTTGTGTGCTTTATTGAACTTTCTGTATCTGTGTAAATCTGTGTAATCTGTGGGAGAATCTTCATCGGAACTCGTAATCTATGGGAGAATCTTCATCGTAAATCGTATTCCGTGGGAAGAAACGCGGTCACTCCTTTGTGGGAGCAAGCGTCTTGCGGTACTCCTCGGGGTTCTTCAGCAGTTCCACGGCCTTGGCGAACTGCTTGTCGTAGCGCAGCGAGTTCTCCAGCGCACCACGGTCGAAGTAGTAAGCCGACATGATGTCGTTGGCGATGATCTGCTTCAGCTGCTCCTTGTTGTACGGATAAGCCAGATCCTTGGCGATGTCGTGCTTCAGCTTCGCCTTCAGTGCCTCGAACTCAGGCTTCGCATCCTCGTAGTAGCCCTCGAAGCGTGCCAACTTCTCCAAGTCCTTCAGATACTTCTCGCTCACCTGGTCGTACTCGAAACCACTCTTTATGACATACGCACAGAACTCCTCGTAGTCCTTGTCCGACAGCTCGAACTCCGACGGTGCAGCCACCGTGCGGTGCTTCGCCATGTACTCAATCTCGTAGTTGAACAGCAAGTCGGTAGTGTCGGCGAACTGCAGATAGTAGGCTATGTTCGGCATCGAGTCGGGGAGCACCTCGATATCTGGCTTTATGCCGCCGCCGTCGCGCACGATGCGACCCGCCGCCGTGCGGAACTCATGCGTCAGCGAGTCAGCCACGTGCTCGCTCGCATACCCCTTGTTCGTATGCTTGTATTTGCGCGCCTGAATGCAACGGCCCGACGGTATGTAGTACTTCGCCGTAGTCAGCTTCAGCTTGCCGTTGTAGGGTAGGGGCACGTTCGGCACCTGCACCAGTCCCTTGCCGTATGTGCGTGTGCCCATCACCACGGCGCGGTCGAGGTCCTGCAGCGCGCCCGACGTAATCTCGCTCGCGCTCGCCGTCTCCTCGTTCACGAGCACCACGATAGGCATCACCGTGTCAATCGGCTCCATCGTTGTGTAGAACGTCTTGTTCGAGCTCTTCACCTTACCGCGCATCTCCAACAGCTGCTTGCCCTTCGGCACGAACATGTTCAGAATCTGCAGAGCCTCCTGCACCGAACCGCCACCGTTGGAGCGGAGGTCGAGTACCAGACTGCGCATACCCTTCGAGCGCATCTCGATGAACGCGCGGCGCACGTCCTTCGCCGAGTTCTCGAGGAACTGGTTGTAGCTGATGTATCCTATGCTGTCCGGCTGCAGACCGTAGTACGTCAGATATGGCATCTGTATGGCGCGTCGCTGCACCTTCAGCGTCAGCGTCTTGCCCGTAGCCGGACGCTTCACCTTCAGCACCATCGTCGTACCCGCGTCGCCACGCAGACGCTCCGATACGTATGCCGTCATCTTTCCCTCCATCGACTCGCCGTCGATAGCGAGTATGATGTCGCCCTTGCGCAGACCCGCTTCCGCAGCCGGCATACCCTCGTACGGCTTGTTTATAACCACGTTCTTGCGTGTGAAGCTGTACGAGATAATCGAGCCGATGCCCGCATACTTGCCCGTGAGCATCTGCTTGTATTCGCCCACCTTGTCCTCCGGATAGTACTCCGTGTACGGGTCGAGCGAGCGCAGCATCTGGTTCACGGCGTCGCCCACCACCTCGTCGGCGTTCAGCGAGTCGACATATAGCAGATCGAGGTTGCGATACACGGCATTGAACACGTCCAAGTTCTTCGCCACGCGGTAGTTATGATCGCTGCTGTTCTGCGCTACGGCGAGCATAGGCAGGAGCATCAGTGCGATAGTTATGATTTTTCGCATTTCTTTATGTTTTTGAGTTCGTTATTATTCAGACTACAAAAGTACAACATTAACGTCAAATACATATAAATAATGTGGAGTTTTTGCGCCTTTGCTTACTATCTGCGCTCCTAAAACGTCAGCGTTTATGAAAAAATAACGCAATAGACACAAAAAAGTGCCGAAAAGTTTTTGTGTTACGGAAAAACTTATTACCTTTGCATCCGCAATCAGACAACAAGCCAAGTTGTCGTAAGAAAATGCTTCAATAGCTCAGTTGGTTAGAGCACCTGACTGTTAATCAGGGGGTCGTTGGTTCAAGTCCATCTTGAAGCGCAAACATCGGATTGCTTCAATAGCTCAGTTGGTTAGAGCACCTGACTGTTAATCAGGGGGTCGTTGGTTCAAGTCCATCTTGAAGCGC
>CDZI01003389.1_pt1 | contig 73590 bp, 77 predicted proteins | sample 554811 | NCBI WGS metagenome assembly CDZI01 (sample SAMEA3182110, study PRJEB8094) | gut metagenome | biome: human; feature: gut; material: Stool; isolation source: human stools | place: Canada | collected 2013-04-23
GATGCGGCGAACGCCGCGATATGAAATAAGATTGGAAGCGTCTTTTGCTGGCAATCTTATGAATAGCGTGGCTCATTGCAGATGCCATCTGCTACCCGGGGAGATCTGTTTGTATTAAAAACACCATTTTCTGCTAAAAAAATACAAAAACATAAGATTTTGCCATGTAAAAAACTGCTATTTTCGCTGAGCGTGCAAAATGAAGATATTCCGTACAAAAATTCCTGATTTAGAAGTTTTTTTGTACGGATTTTGCTATTTTAATGTGATTTTCACCAAAGCAATAGAAAGAAGGCTACGCGGCTGTTTCGCTAACTCTCTGTTGTAGGACAAACATATTACTGCCCGGAAAGTGATTTTAGAAAACCAAGCGGTATTTTTATCGAAGAATCCATGAAAACGTTCTAAAAATTACTGCTTCGGATAGGATGCTTCCATTCCGGCAGTAAATACCAGTCGCTGTAAAAGAAAATCGCATTAAATTTACTGCTTATAAAGCACAAAATGGATTTTAGGCAGTAAAGATCGGAACATCAAAACAAAAATACCACCCAGGAAGACAACAAAGTCATCCGGGTGGTATTTCGCTAACTCTCAAGTTAGCAATCTATTATTTTCCAAACAGCGTGCTCAGAATACCTCTCTTGATGACCTGGGCACCGGTATTGATGAGCTGACGCTCGATCTGGGCCTGTCTGCGCTCTGCGGCTTTTTCCTTCTTTTTCTGAGCGGCTTCCCATTCCTTCTGTTTCTGCTTCACAGCAGATTCCTGAAGCTTTGCCTGCTGCTTCGCCAAAGCTTCCTTGTCCTTCTCCAGCTGGGCGCGCTCTGCGGCAAGCTGTTGTGCTTTTGCTTCGTGTTCTATCGTGTCTGTCAGCACTTCGTAGGCAGAAATATTGTCCACTGCTTCATCGTAGCGTCCCATACCGTCCCGCGCCATCAGGTTCCGGCGCTCCGTCTCGTCCACCGGTCCCATAAAACTCTGAGGGCAGATGATGGAGGTACGCTGGGCAATGCCGGGCACGCCGTTCTCATCCAGGAAGGATGTCAGTGCTTCTCCCACACCTAACTCCATGATCACTTCCTCTGCCTTAAACGCCGGATTGGCCCGCAGAGACTGTGCTGCCGCCCGGACAGCCTTCTGCTCCGCCGGAGTATACGCCCGGAGGGCATGCTGTACCCGGTTGCTTAACTGTGCCAGTACGGAATCGGGGATATCACTGGGGCTCTGGGTCACGAAATAGATACCCACACCCTTGGAACGGATCAGCTTTACCACCTGCTCGATCTTCTGCACCAGTATCTTCGGTGCATCGGCGAACAGCAGATGTGCCTCATCGAAGAAAAATACCAGCTTCGGCTTTTCCAGATCTCCCGCCTCGGGAAGCTTTTCGAACAGTTCCGACATCATCCATAACAGGAAGCTGGCATATAACGTAGGATTCTGCACCAGCTTTACACAATTCAGCACATTGACGATACCCTTGCCGTACACATCCGTACGCATCCAGTCATAAATATCCAGATCCGGTTCTCCGAAAAAGAGGTCTCCGCCCTGATTCTCCAAAGGCAGTAACGCCCGCAGAATACCGCCCACGGACTGCTTGGAGATACTTCCGTAGGTGGTCAGATAGTCATCCTTGTGTTCTGCCACATAATTCAGCAGAATACGCAGATCCTTTAAGTCGATCAATAAAAGTCCCTTGTCATCCGCGATCCGGAAGACAATATTCAATACACCTTCCTGCGCGGCGGTGAGCCCCAGAATGCGGGATAACAGCTCCGGTCCCATATCGGAGATGGTGGCTCTCACAGGATGTCCGCCCTCCTGATAGATATCCCAGAAGCAGACCGGATAAGCCTTATAGGAAAAGCTGCCGCGGATACCGAATTTATCGATCCTCTTGTCCATGGACTCCGAAGCAACACCCGCTGTGGCAATGCCGGAGACATCTCCCTTGACATCACATAAAAATACCGGAACTCCCGCGTCGGAAAATGATTCCGCCATAGCTTTCATCGTAACGGTCTTGCCGGTGCCGCTGGCTCCCGCGATCAGTCCATGACGGTTACTCATATTCAGCTGCATATTCACACGCTGGCCATCTGCCAGACCCATATAGATCTGTCCGTCTGTATACATTGTTTCATTCCTGTCCTTTCCTGTTTATGGATTTATATGACGAATTATAATCATCTTTACTATAGCGCATAAACAAGATATAATGCAACTATATCCTTCCGTAAGGAATTTTGAAAGGAGTTTTATTTTGCAAAACAAAGGATCCCATTGTTCTATTTTCCCACCGGATCTCAGTGCTCTGACGCTGCATATCCTCGCTATGGCGTTCATGTTCTGTGATCACCTGTGGGCTACCCTCGCCGGAGATGCCTGGTGGCTGACCGGCATCGGCAGACTGGCATTTCCCATGTTCGCCTTTTTCCTGGTGGAAGGCTTCTTCCATACCCATGATAAGAAAAAATATTGCATGCGCCTGCTTCTTCTGGCCATTCTGTCTGAGCTTCCCATCAATCTGATGTACAGCGGACTGTTATTCTACCCGTTTCATCAGAACGTGATCTGGACACTGCTCACAGGCTTCCTGTGTATCTGGGCAATGGATACGCTACGGAAAAAATGTCCGGTCTGGCTGTGGATCCCGGCGATCCTGCTGCTATCTGTAGTCGGCTACGTGCTGGCAACCCTCCTCATGTTCGACTATTACGGGGAAGGCGTTCTGACTGTTATCGTATTCTATCTCTTCCATGGAAAAAAATGGTGGCAGCTTGCCGGACAGTTTGCCGGACTCTACTGGATCAATGTCATGCTGTTGGCAGGAATGCAGATTCCATTACAGCTTTTCGGTCATGCCTTCGAGATTTCAGAACAGGGGCTGGCGCTGTTGTGTCTGCCGCTTCTGTGGTGCTACCATGGACGCCAGGGCGCGCATAACCGCAAGATCCAGCTTGCCTGCTATGCCTTTTATCCGGTACACATGCTGGTACTGGGAATTCTGTCAAAGCTGATTTTTAGTTCTATTCCCTAAAGCAAAAACTCCCGATGGAATCATTCCACCGGGAGTTCTATATTTTTACTCTAAATTAGTACTGCTTCACCTGTTCTTCGCCGTTCATGACACGGAGAGCACCCTGAGCCAGAGCTAACAGCTCGTCCTCACCGGGATATACGGTCACAGGAGCGATCCAGCCGCATCTCTCTTTCAGCTTAGCCACTACATCCTCACCATATGCAATGCCTCCGGTGATAACGATCTGGTCTACCTTGCCGTTCAGCACACAGGCCATAGCACCAATGTCTTTGGCTACCTGTAACAGGAATGCCTGCTTCACCTCCGCTGCCTTGGCATCGCCTTCATTGGCACGCTTGGTAACTTCACGCATATCATTGGTACCCAGGTAAGAATTCAGGCCGCCCTTGCCGATCAGCTTTGCACTGATCTCCTTCTCGGTATATTTTCCGGAGAAGCACATTTTTACCAGTGCTGCACAAGGCACACCGCCTGCACGTTCCGGAGAGAATGCACCGTCACCGTCAAATGCACTGAATACATCTACAACCTTGCCGTCCTCATGTGCGCCTACGGATACGCCGCCGCCCATGTGCACTACTATCAGACGCAGGGACTCATAAGACTTGCCGGCCTCTTTTGCATATCTCTTGGCAACTGCCTTCTGGTTCAGGGCATGGAAGATACTTCCTCTGGGGATCTCTTCCAGACCGGAATATCTTGCGATGGGCATCAGCTCATCTACTACAACAGGGTCTACGATGTAAGAAGGAACGCCGATCTCATCACCGATCTCTCTTGCCAGAATACCGCCTAAATTAGAAGCATGCTGACCCTGTACACCTACTTTTAAATCCTCCAGCAGATCATCGGTTACCGCATAGGTACCACTGGGGATGGGCTTTAACAGACCGCCACGTCCTACGATCACGTTGAAGCTCTTCAGATCGCAGTTTTTCTCCGCCAGCAGATCGGTAATGATCTTCTTACGGAAATCCTTCTGTTCGAAAATAGTATCGTATTTGGAGATCTCCTCGGTAGAATGTCTCAGAGTTTCTTCAAATAATAAGTTCTCATCCTCAAATACACCGATCTTGGTGGATGTGGAACCGGGGTTGATGATCAGACTCTTGATTGCCATTGTGTGTTTCCTCCTATATTCACTCTTATATTTGCTCTTATGCTTTGCCGCTTTGTCCACTACAGCATCTATACCTGCCGACAGCAGTTCTCCCGCAGCTTCCGCAGCGGCTTCGATCACGATATCCATAGCTTATTTCTGATTCTTTTTCATCTCTTCTGCTACAACTGCAGCCAGTGCCAGGGAGTATACCTTGGTCTCAAAGGTATCGGAACGGCTGGTCAGGACAACAGGCACCTTGGTACCGGTCAGGATGCATCCGTTCTTTACTTTTACCATATGTACGATCGCTTTGTATACCAGGTTGCCGGCATGGATATCCGGGAACAGCAATACATCTGCATCCCCCTGAATCTTACGGTCGGTTGCGCCCTTATGCTTGGCTGCCTCGGGATCGATCGCCAGGTCAAGAGACAGCGGTCCGTCTACGATACAGCCGGGGATCTGTCCTTCTTCGCACATCTTAGTCAGTTCTGCCGCATCTACGGTAACGGGCATCTTGGGATTTACAACCTCAACTGCTGCTAAAGGTGCTACCTTAGGCTCTGCAACGCCGCAGGCATTACATACCGGAATGGTGTTCTTGATGATCTGAACCTTCTCCTCCAGTGTAGGATATGTCATGAATGCAACATCGGTCAGGAACAGAAGTCTGTCAATGCCGGGAATCTCAAACACACATACATGAGACAGGGTTCCACCGGTACGAAGACCTACTTCTTTGTTCAGTACACTCTTTAAGAAATTCTTAGAGTCGATCAGACCCTTCATATACATATCTGCACGGCCGTCATGTGCAAGCTTTACAGCTTTCAGGGAGGCTTCGATCATATCCGGCTCATTGATGATCTCATAATCGGAGAGATCCATATTCAGTCCTGCTGCGATCTCACGGATCTTCGCCTCATCACCTACCAGGATTGCATCTGCAATGCCCAGTCTCTTGGCTTCATGTACAGCTTCCAGTACCGCACTGTCCTGTGCTACGGAGACTGCAACCGTCTTCTTCCCACATTCTTTTACTTTTGCTACGATGTCATCAAAATTCATTTCTTCCATATCCTTTCTGCCCCTTCTCAAGGCTTCCAGCAGCCACAGCCATTCGCAAAATCGTGCGATCGATCGCACTCTCCGCTGCTTTGCAGCTATTTTTGTTCATATCTGTGCCGGTGACTCTAATCGTTAAAATAATAACACAGCAATATATAAAAATCAAGTGCATACGCGGATACATGCAAAAAGCCACCTCTAAACGAGGTGGCTGATCTCTGCCAGCGTCGGGACACAGGCATATAAACACTTTTTGAGTTCTGCATCCGGCTGCGTCTGATCCGGTACCATGACAACCTTGCAGCCTGCACGGTATGCACTTAAGACACCGTTAGGAGAATCCTCCACCGCCATGCACTCCTCCGGGGCGAGTCCCAGCTGCCCGCAGGCGTAGAGATAAATGTCCGGAGACGGCTTACCTTCCGCTACCATGGTAGCGGAGATCAATTTTTCAAAGTAAGGTCTGATCCCTGTAAGCGTCAGATATTTTTCGGTCCGCTCCAGATCCGTTGCTGTGGCAACCGCTGCGGTGATATGCCTTTTTTTCAGATCTTCCAGAAGCTCCACGGCACCGGGCTTGCATTTGATGCCATCCCGATCCAGCGCTTCTTCCATCAATTCTTTTCGTTTCTTCCGTACGGCATAATAATCAAATTCCTCGCCGTACCAGTCCCCAAGCTGTCTGGGGGCAAAAGGCCTTCCAAGACTTCGCATCGTCAGTGCCTGCTCATCCGTCATCGTGTAGCCGTAAGCCTCCAATGCCTTCGGCCAGAAAATACGGTAATATTTTTCGGTATCGATCAACGTACCGTCCATGTCAAAAATTACTGCCCGGATCATAACTGTCCCTCTGTATCATCCGCCTGCACGGCGTGCTCCGCTTTTTCCTGTCTACGCTTTTTCCTGCGTTTTGCCACCTTTTTCACAAGTAATACGATCAACAGTATCCCTACTGCTACTCCGATGATGCACATTACGATCATCCGGGTATGGCTGCCTTCTGCCTCCGCGATACGGAAGCTGCCGGGTACCTCCATGGTGAACTGTCTGTAGCTGCCGATCACCGTGGATTCCACTTCTCTGTATTCGCCGTCCTGTTCTACCCAGACTACAGTATTGTCGGCATCCTCACAGTAGACACGTAAGGTTGCTTCTCCGGTATAGTCCGGTGCGTCCTCTTTCATGGAGTTGGTCATGGAGACCTTATATGTGTCCCCCTCTATCTGCAGATGCAATGAAGCATTCGGATAGAAGTTACCCTCTGCCATGACCAGAGGTTTGTTGGCATCATTTTTCTCTGCGGAAGCAATGGATGCGGTCCACTCCTCATACTCCGCTTCCAGTACACGATTACCGGTAATATAACTGAAATCATAATCCGGCCATACACCGTAATAGCCTTCCTTCTCCGGCACTTCCGGAATCTGATCTGCAGACAGATAGTCTCCATAATTACATTTATAGGAAGCCACTTCCTCGCCATCTGCCAGGAAAGTGATCGTAAACTGCGAAAAAGCTTCCGGAACTCCATCCTTTGCGCAAAGTTCCTGATAGGACAACGGTGTCGCTCCGCCCTGGTAACCGATGCCGTCTACACCGCCGACGCCGCCTTCTACATAATAATTGCCGTACAGGCTGCCGTCATCACTGACTTTACCTGCAATGCTGCCCTGATTTTCTCCGGACATATCCAGATCATTGTATGCATAGCTGTAAAAAATATCGCAGCCTTCTCCGGCGATACCGCCGATATTATTTTTACCGGTAATCCTGCCCATGCTATAGCAGCTGCGGATCGCATAGTTGGCAGATCCGGCAATACCACCCACATCACTGCCTCCGGTACTTTCAATGGGTGCATAGGATTCACAGGAGATAATTGCTCCGTATTCCGCCTTGCCGACGATACCTCCCACGTTATCTTTTTTACCGGTGATATCACCGAAATTGCGACTGTCTCTTACGACTGCCTTGATGGTCTGCTCCACATCGAAGCTCTCCGTTCCGGTCAAGGTGATGTCATCCTCCGGGTCAAAATCATATTCCGTTGCCACCTGGCCGACAATACCGCCGACATTGGTATCCGCCTCCACCGTACCACGATTTACACACAGTGTGACTTTACCTTTTTGGAAGCTGGAGGTGTCATATAATGCTTCTTCGGTTCTCTCCGGTTCTGCCTCACCAGCCTCAGCATCAGGATCTCCGGGGTTCACTTCCCCCTTGCTGGCGGATTCATCCGAAGTATCCTCCACAGAAATCCCTTCGTATCGGAAGAGATCATCGCGGATCTCGCTGACCAGTCTGCGCAATACCCTCGCCTGATCCATCAGCTCATCCATGTGTGCGTCGGTGTTGTCTGACCCTGCCTGTAATACATCTCCTAACTGACCCAGCTGGTCAAATGCTTTATCCAGGCTCTGCTTCAGTGTATCCAGATTATTCTTAATACCACCACTGCGGTCCGTGGATGCACTAACCATATTATCCAGATGCTTCGTGGCATTTTCACCAAACTTTTTCAGAGCTGCTTTATAACTCTCTGTATCATCCGGTACAGAGAGTGTAATATCACCTCCGCTCAGATCATTGCCGCTCAGCGTGATATCGTGTCTGTTGCCGTTATTTTTATCGTCCTCTGCCTGTTTGTTCAGGTCATTATTCAAAACCTTCAGGTCATTGCTGACACCGTTCAGTTCCTGATTATAAATATACCACAAGTCATTCGTGGTTCCGGTAAGGGAATTTCCCGCGCTATTGGCATCCTTCAGATTCGTACTGATACTTTTGCTCAGCGCGGATGCCTGTCTGCTGTAATTGCTGACATCCTTCTGGGTCGCATCCAGCATATCCAAAAATTTATCGGTCTCGGTATCCAGCTCCTTTAATTTGTCACTGAGATACTGGATCTCCAGAAAAGGCTCCATCTGGCCTACGATACCGCCCACATCTTTTCTGCCCTGCACATAACCTGTATTGGTGCAATTCTGCAGATAACCCTGATGCAGTCTGCCTACGATACCTCCGGTATTGTAACCCACATGCTGATATCCGATGGCTCCGGAATTGGAGCAGTAATAGATCTTACCATCAGAGATGCCTGCGATACCGCCGGTATCCGTATGCGCAGTCACATTGGAAGTACTGTTGATCTGCTCCAGATTGTCCATGGTAATATCATCCAGATCATAGGTCACTTCCGTGCTATAGGTATTGATGCTGCCACTGTTGCTGCAGTTATTTAAGATACCATGATTGTTCCCGACAATACCGCCTGCGGAATGATTGCCAATGACATTTGCGTTGGATTCACATCTGCGGATCTCGCCAGTCTCTTCATTCACACCCGCAATGCCACCGACTTCATTATCGCCGATCACATTACCGGAAAACTTACAATTCTCAATGCTGCCGTAATTCACCCCGACGATGCCGCCGACCTGATTCTGGCTTCCTGAGGGAGATATTTCTCCGCTCACCGTGAGATTACGTACTTTGGCACCTTCCTGCACATAACGGAAAAAACCTGCCGCAGAACCATTCCCCGTAAGCTTTACATTGGAGATTGTAAAACTATTACCATCAAAAATTCCCGCAAATGTTGGGATACTGAATTCACTTTCCATGCTCAGAACGATGTCGTTGCACAGCACTACTTTGATACCTCTGGACCAGCTGTCCAGCACACAGTTCTCCGCAAGCCTGCGCAGATCCTCCTCCGTGCTGATCTCTACAATTGCATAATCCTGCTCCTGCGTGGTGTTGCTATAACCGCTGCCGCCCTTATATTGTTCATAGGTTAACGTCTCTTCCGCATAAGCGGTTGCCGGTGTCTGCAGCAGTAATGCCGCTCCCAGCAGGAAACATAATAATCTCTTACTGTTCATCTTCTGTTCCCTCGCTTTCTGCTGTATTATTCGAAAGCTCCTGTGCTTCCAACCTGGGGGACGCATTCTCCGCTGCATCCTCCCGCTCCATGGTCACGGTATCCTTGGGACGCACCACCGCTCCCATCTCACCGTCGATGACACCGATGAAATCACCTTCCAGCACACCGTTGACATAACCCTTGATATGACCGTTCATTCGGATCCTACCGGCAGAAGGCAGCGGCTTCGCCAAATCACGCTTTAAGGTAAATGCCGTCTTCTGAATAATGATATCTCCGATCAGCAGTGTCTGGGGCAATGCCAGCAGTACCAGTAAAATAGATGTCAGGGTACCACGTCCCAGTGCCAGTCCGATCGCTGCTACCGCTGCATTAGAAGATACATAACTGATAATGAATCCAGCAGCCACCAGCATGGAACCACTGGTAACAATCGTGGGGAACGCCTGGTTCAGCGCCTCGATGGCAGCTTCTTTGATCGGCATGTACGTCTTCAGATCCATATAACGGCTGGTGATAACGATAGCGTAGTCGATCGTCGCACCCATCTGGATGGCGGACACTACCAGATATCCCAGGAAGTATACATTTTCACTCAGCAGATACGGCAGTGAGAAGTTCATCCAGATACTACCCTGAATCGTTACTACCAATAGTACCGGCAAGCCGGCAGACTGGAAAGTGAACAACAGGATGATCATAACGAACAATGCCGTCAGTACAGTGATGATCGTGTTATCTGTTGCGAAAGAATCTCCCAGATCCTTATCACTGGTGGCATTTCCGACTAACAGGATATCATCTATATTATAGAACTTCGCCACGGTATTGCGTATCTGATCCAGCGCTGCGATGGTCTCTTCTCCTTCATAAGGTACATTCAGTTCCAGAACGAAACGGGAATTATCTTCTCCCAACAACTGATCCTTTGCAATCATGATCTTGGAATGTGCGTCCGATAAAGTCTCCTCCAGATCATCATCCAGCGTGATGTTGCCGCTTTCTTTCTGATCATAAATGAACAGGAACATATCGATAAAAGGTACTTCGTAATCGTTGACACCGCTGACCAGAGCACCGTAATCACTCTGATCCAGGGCATATGCCGAATACAGCATATCCGCCACTTCCACATCCAGATCGATCAGCTCTGCAAATTGTCTGGGATTCAGTTTGTCGGTCAGCATGTAACCATCCATAGCTTCAATATTGCCAAGTCCCTGAACGGATTTTACCACATCCAACTTTTCCAGTGCCTTCAGGGTCTGTGCCTCTTTTTCATAATCACCGTTGGGCACAATGACCGCCAGCTGATTCACCATGCCAAATTCCTTATTGACCATGCTGACTGAGAATTTATTCTCGCTCATACTGCTGGATTCCAGTGTATTTACATCATATACATAATTCGCCTTGTTGGACAGAAAAAATGCTGCAATAACACCCACGATCAGTACCGGAGGTACAATGTAACGGGTAGCCACACAGAATTTTCCCACTGCCGTGATCTTCGGTACGAAGCTCTTATGATGCGTGTTGTCAATTGCCTTGGAAAAGGTAAGCAGCAGTCCCGGCATCAGGAAAAATACTGCTACCATACTGAAAATAATGGATTTCGCCAGGATAATACCCATATCGTAACCAATTCTGAACTGCATGAACATCATGGCTACCATACCTGAGATCGTGGTCAGGGAGCTGGAAGAAATCTCCGGGATTGCCTTACTCAAAGCCACTATTACAGCCTCTCTGGCATCCTTGTCCTCATGCTCCTCCATAAAACGGTGTGCCAAAATGATGGCATAGTCTACTGCCAGACCTAACTGCAGCACCACTGCGATAGAGTTCGTCACAAAGCTGATAGTACCGAACCAGTAGTTCGTTCCTTTATTCAAAATAGCTGCCACGATAAATGTGGTCAGATATACCGGGATCTCCGCATAAGTTGTGGAAGTAAATAGCAGCACGGCTACGATAACCACAGCTGCCAGAAGCAGAATGACGATCATATCATTATTCAGGTCATCCGCATCACGCTCTTCCTGACCGATATCCGAAGAATAATAAACATCATAATCAGACAGGGCATCCAGTACCTCAGTCAGATGCTGCTGTGTGGCTTCCGTATCCGCTTCCTCATCAAAAGTGACAGACAATAAAGCCTCCATGTCATGATAATGGTCCTCAGTGTCATCGAAATCCAGCATACTGACACCATCCATTTTTTCCACCTGATCCGCCAGCTTCTGTGCCTCATCAAAAGTCACATTACAGATCAGGATCCGGGCGGAACCGTAGGTCGTAAACTCCGAATCCATCAGATCCAGTCCCCTTCTGGTCTCTGTCGTATCCGGCAGATATGTGGTCAGGTCATTATTTACTTTGACCTTATTCATGGATAATACGCAAAATATGCATAAAACAATAAAGATCAGATAGAATCCTTTTCGTTTATCTACGATAAGTGTGGCAAGTTTCATCATAAAGGAGTTATCTTTTTTGTCTTTTTCTGTGTTGTCTGCTGCCATAGTTTCCTCCTGCTGTGTCTCTCTTTGTACCCTTATGTATCTGATTTTTCTATTCTTAGTTTAAGAGTTTTTCCCGCTTCTGTAAAGCCTTACTACAAAAATAAAAAATTGTATTACTGTCATCTAATAAACTTGTGTTGATTTTCTAACACAAGCAAAATATAATAATAGGGAAGAAAAAGCAAGCCACAAATTGTGTTGATATGTCTGTTTTTGAACATTGTATTGACGTGTGTTCATTGTTTTAGAAAAAATTCAGATTTGCATTAGATACGTATTAGATCTTATCTATAAAAAGTGATTTCTGTTTATTTTTCGGAAAAGATGGAGGATTGACGTATGGAAAAAATGGATCGCCGCGTGCGCAAGACCCGTGCCCTGTTGCTGCAGGGATTAGTCAAAATGATGGAAAACCACGATATTCAGGATATTTCCGTCAAAGAACTCACAGAGCTGGTAGATATCAATCGCGGAACCTTCTATCTGCATTATGATGATATCTACGATATGCTCCATAAAGTGGAAGATGAAATGTTCCGGGAGTTCAACGAGATCATGGAGCAGGAACCGCTAGGTACTCCCACATTGTCCTCTGACGGTCTTCTGTTAGAGTTCTTCCGCTTCTTAGACCGCCACAGAGATCTCGCCAGAGTCATGATCGGTCCCCATGGAGATCTCACCTTCGTTAACCGCCTGAAGGACCAGATCAAAAAGCGCACTCTCCGATTTCTGGAAAGTGCGCAATCCGATGCTAATTATGAATATCTCTGTTCCTTCATCATTACCGGTTGTGTCGGTGTCGTAGAGACCTGGCTGAAAGAAGCCACTCCCCAGTCTCCGGAAGAAATGGCAGAGATTCTTGGAAACATGCTTGTGCGTCAGCTTACTTTTGCTCCGGAGCCTGCATAGACCGTCCCGGCTGTGTCGGCTCCGGCATGCCTACACTTAAAGAAGTCACGACCTCGCCATCCAGGAAGAAAGATACGGTATCACCTACCTGGAGGTCATCCAGCGTGGCATCCGCCCCGTCAATCGTGATGATCGTATCAGCATTGACCGTAATAGTCATAGTGTCACCGCTGAGGGTTAAGGTCATCTCATCTAACATATCTTTCTCGGGTTTCTGACCGTCCGGAGCTTCTCCAGTAGGTTTTTCGCCGTCCGGTGCCTGAGCATCAGACTTTTCCCCACTGGGTACCTCACCAGCGGGTGCATCTCCATTAGGAGTGCCTCCGTTGCCGTCTGGTGCCTGTCCGTCAGGCTTATCGCCTCTAGGTGCTTCGCCGCTGGGGCCTTCTCCAATAGATGCTTCCCCATCCGGGGTTTCCGGCTTCTCTGCCAGTGCAATGGAGATCACATTGCCGTCAATGGCTGTGATCTGACCAAGATAAGATTCCACCTTCTCTTCACCTGATTCTGTTTCCGTACTTTGCTCCACCGTGCTCTGTTCCGTCGTGCCCTCCGGTGCGATCGTCTCCTTCTGTTCTGCTGATTCACTTGCTGCGCTCTCCGTGCCCGTAGATGTTGTTCCTCCGCATGCTGTAAATCCGGTCGTCACCATGGCAGCAGTCAACACTGCGCACATTACTTTTGTGTTCACCTGGGGTAAATTCCATCTTCTCATCTTCTCATTCCTCCTGTTCCATTCATTCCTTAAAAAACTTGTGAATATTTACTTCCCCTTATCTGCCTCTTATGATAAAGGTCATCTGCGAAGGAATTGTGAGAAAAATGTGGTGATTCTGTGAATTTTTCAGGCATGACATTTCTGTCATGTGTACTATGTTGGAAGTGTCAGCTTACGTGTCGATTCTTCCGTTTTGTTGTAAATATCGAAGAAATGCGGTACAGCCTTCCAGGACATCATTGTAGGTCGTCCCAAACTCTCCCGTGTACCATGGATCCGATATATCCCGTTCCGAGCCGGCATAAGATAAAAGCCTGACTACTTTCCCATCCGGATCTCCGCCGAATATCCGCAGCATGTTGCGGATATTCGCACTGTCCATACCGATCAGATAATCATATTCCGCATAATCCGCCTTCGTCACCTGCCTGGCCCGCTTCCCCTCACAGGAGATCCCGTGCCTGGCAAGCTCCGCCTTCGCCGGCGGATAGACCGGGTTCCCGATGCCGTTCCAGATCTCCTCCGTGCTGGTGGCAGCGGAAGCAATCTGGAAGTGATCGGCGAGATTCGCGTCGGATACCAATTTTTTCATAACAAATTCTGCCATGGGGGAACGACAGATGTTGCCGTGGCAGATGAAAAGTATCTTTATCATTGTTTTGTTTCTCCTTGTTTTGCCCCGATATGCCCTGTTTTGCAAGGATTGCCGGGTATTTGCGAAATGTGCACTTAGTCTGCCATCTTGGCAAAATACGGCAAGATGAAGCAAGTTATTACTACCTGTTAGTAGTAAAATTAGTAGTAAAAGGGTAAGGGTTACTACTAAGGTTTTTTACGAATTTCTTCTTTTTCTGATAGTTCTATTATTTTTTCAATAATATCTTTATCATGCTTGTTTTTCAATTTTTCTTGCGGTCCCTCATATTCCAATATAGAATCTTCTACAACACGGGCTCCCGGAATGGTGTAATCAACATTTTTTTGATTATATATATCCTGTAATATTCGTGCAGCTTTTTCATATTTGCTTATACAACATTTTTTATACTTCTTTCCACTTCCACATACACATTTATCATTCCTTCCAATCTTACCTTCTATACTTGTTTTATATGTAGACATATAATCAAAGGAATGGGCATTCATATCCTTGTCTTCTTCATAGAAAAATACTTCTCTTTTTATAATCCTATCTTGAATACTTCCGTCACTATATTTCATAATACATTTAGTTGGGCTAAAGGTTTCAAAATGAACATTTTTAACGCGTTCTAGTTCATCTTCTGTCTTCCCTACACATTTAACATATGAATTTTGGTAAATGACATCATTTATTTCCTGCACTTCTTTCTCATCCAATTTAACAAACTTATTTTCCTTTATATAAACCGGACATCTGCCATAGAAAAATACAATATAGAACTTTGATGATAAAGGAATTAATATCATTGTATCTTTCATCCCGATTTGCCTATTGGATGCATTAGAAAATCGATTTTTATATTTTAATGCGACAGTAGAAACATATTGATCACTCAATAAAAGTTTTTCTTCCTCATCACAGATAATGGCACATTTATAGCAATTACAAATTGTATTGCGCAGCCCCCTAATATATCCTACATCCATTATATTCAGAAGCATTCTTTCAACCCGAACTTCCTTTGGATTCTCAGCATCCATTGAATACTCCCGCAATAATGCCCCACTCCTAAAATAAAACAACAAAACATATGGAATAATACTGTCTATTTTATCCTTAAACGGAATAATATTATCTCCATCTCTACAATATTCTTCTATTTCAGTTATTAAAGAATCAATCAATGGAAATGCCTTAGATTCAAACTTAGCAAATAAATCCTCTATGGAATTTTTTTCTATCTTAGAATGTTCATAAACATAATTCTGTGACATTGTATCAACAATGCTTTTTTTCGTAACTATACTCTTATCAATAAACAATTCATAAATTTTCTTCTGCTGGTCTGCAAAATGTTTTAGAATACCTTGCGAGACATAGTGTTGTTTTTTTGTAATACCTATCTCTATCACTCCTTTTTTATCATAAACGAAGAAACTCCATTATTTCCTCATTTGAAAATCCCACCCACATTAAACTCATCACTTTAATCAGCCTATCAAACTGAATAATAATATATTGTAATTTATTATCTGAAGCAAAATCATAATAATATGCATATCCGTGTACAATATCAATCCTTGTTTTCTTTATCTCTTCACTCACCATTTGAGTATTAAGAGTTGACTTCTCTAATATTTCAGGAAATAGATCAAACATAAATACTAATTCCTTTTTTAACGTCCAACTTTTACTTTTTGCTTTCTTTGGTTCTATTTTTTCAAATAAATATTCAAAAGCCATAACCTGCTCAATGAACCGTTGCGGTGAATATTCTGTTTTTGTATTTGATAAATGACCTAACGGAACACTTCTAGTTATTTTACTTCCACAATCCTGAGCAATATTATTCAAAATCTTAGGTACAAACTTCATAACATCAAGTTCAAAAAACATTACATCTTTTACAGAAATGTTATCTTCACATATATTATCAGAACAAAACCACCCTGCCAGCATACCATCATTATACAGAGCAATTCTTTTAAAAGAAACATCTGCTTGTGAATTCATAAACATGGAAAACCTATGCAAAGTGCGTACAATTTCAGCACACTCTAAGATTGTCCCTTCTTTAAGCCTTATCCTCACATCTCCATTACGTTCAAAATCCTCTAATAAACCCAAGTTTCCGTTGTGTCCTATACAGTACTTTAGATTATAAGTATTGTCTCCCATTTCAAACGGAATTGAATATACCTCTTTAATATCTACAGCAAAATTTATCCCAGTTCTTGATAAATCGATATAGTTATATTTATACCGAAAAACGTCATCTAAATATGACGACTGAATACCAATTTCGTCATATCCCTCTTTCACATGAAGATTTTCCACAATGTAACAAGACAGATAGCAAGTACTTCCCAATGAATGCTCAACTAGGATGGTTATTTTTCTGGGTTCCGTCCCAAGGCTAAAATATACTCCTGAAAGAATATAATTTCTCTTTTTATTATGTTCCTGCATAAAGTCATTCAATATTTTATCATCAGTAAATAATTCCATTCTGTATTTATCTATTACAAAAGGAATCTTCCCATTTTTATATATAATAAATCCTTTTACCATATACGCTCTCCGTTTTTATATTAAAAATTTTAACACATCTTCCATCTCAAAATTCCAGTTCTTTCCCATTTATTATATCGTCACCATTATCATTTTTCCATCGAAAAAACGCCCCAGTAATAGGAGCGTTTCGTAAACGTCAAATCCTGCGCCTTAGTAGTCTAAACCGTAGTATTTATGCGTTTTCCCGACATATTATGCCGTACTCTGCCCCACTTTGCCAAACCCTACATTATAGTAAAACTAAACTGCTGTGACAGATGAAAAGTACTTTAATCATAATATCTTATATCCTCTCACATAGTCTCAAGTCTTGATTTTACAGGCTTTGTGGAACTTTTTCAAAATCATGTATTTTCTCATATTTTCTCATAAAATCTCGTATTTTTGAGAAATTAGGGGTACAAATACCAAAACGTACCCCTACGCCTTTGCCTCATTTACTACATTTAAATTGCAACAACTCTCTTCATCTCCGCCTTTGCATCACTTGCAATCTTATCCGTAACATCAAATTTCTTTATACGAGCACTCTGATCCGGGTCATACACTTCCACAGCTCCTTCAGCGTCGCCAGACACAATATCCGCATACGAAACACCGGCTTCATCCAAACGCTCTTTCAAAAATCGGTTTTCATCCTCCAATGCCTGTATCCTGGATTGTAATGAATTAATAAAATCTGAATATTGCTGTGTATGTTCCTTCATCCTTATCACACTCCCAGTTTCCCCATAACCTCTATCTTCTCATATTCTCCGGTTTCCGAATCAATAACCATCATCGCAGACTCTCCAATCTGTCTTCCGTCTCTATAGGTAGAGAACACATCTGTCGATATGATGCCGTCTTTTTCAAAATCCTCTCCACCGGAGTATGCCCTACCACCTGTTTGTATATATCTGCTCTGAATATCTCTCTGGTCTCATACTGTGGTCTGAACCATAAGGGTGATTCATCATTCCAGAGATAATCATGTGGAGCATCGTTTACCGCTGCTATAACTTCCTCTATATCAGCATCCAGCAGATCCTTGTTAAGCCATCTTAGGAAATCAGCTGTAAGCCCTCCATGTGAGAAAAGCACATTGTCAATCCGATGCATTATGTTTATCTGTACCGGACTCTTAAGGCGGTTCTCAAGTTCTTCAAGCTTTGACATTACCGTCCTCTCGGCATAGGGAGAATATCCGGTCTCAAGTCTTCCCCACGAGTAGCTGACATCATGATTACCGTAACACCAGAGAGTATCCGGATAGTCCTCAGCAAATGCGATTGCTCGATCAAATGTTTCTTTATATCGTTCTATCTGAAATTCCATATTCCAGTCATCCGGCATATCCATCAGGCACACAGCCCGATCCGCCTTACCGTCTCTTAAGATTTTCTCTGTCCTGTCGAATATCCATGGTTTTAGATGAATATCAGGAATCACAAGTACTCGCATAACTCCATCTCCTAAAATTGATATACAAACTTGTAACAATTTTCTTACAAGTAAATCTCCTTCAACAACTCCACACCTCTATCTCTATCAAATGGCATCCCCATCTGCAAAAGTCTTATTTCCGATTCATCTACTGCACTAATTTCCTCAATGTACCTATGTATGCATTCTGTTACAAGTCCTTCTGACTCCACTTTTATTCCGGTAGTAACAATCTGAAGCAATCGGAACACATCATATTTGTGCTTCTTTAAATCCTTTTCATTTACATGCTCTCCGGCTCTTTTTCTGTCCAAAAGGTTAATCCACGCATACATTTTGAACGGAATCAGATGCTCTGCTCCCAGAACACCAATACCATCAACCACTCTACGTCCGGACATCATAAATTTATGGAAGTCATCGTTCAGAAGAATCGCTGATAAACTGGAAGTATCATCATCAATATGAATCGGAATGATTCCCTCTTCTATTTCAAGATGATATCCCGGCTTTCTTGAAAACAACTCAATCATAGTAGGATAACCGAATTTTCCTTCTGTGAAGCGGTAAAAGTGCATATTCTGTTCATTCTTCCATCCGCACTTATAGCCGCCTTCTTTTATGTATTCCCAGAATACGCTCGCAAATTCCGGGAAGTTATCCTCCATAATCAGGATCATATCAATATCTTTTGTCGCTCGAAATGGCAAGTCTGCCTCTGAGAGTAGAATATCGCAGGCAGTTCCGCCGATAATAGTGTAATAATCCGTATAATCTTTAAATTTTTCTCTAAAAGAGTCTATCCCTGGTACCATTTATAATTCCTCCAACAGTTCCTCAATACTCATTTCTATTCTTTCGTCTTCGTTACCTTTGAATGTACATGCCAGTGAAACAGGATCAACACGCCTTTCTCTTGCAAAATAAGAAGGATTGTATTTCCATAATTGTATCTTCAAGCAGTCGTCTGGGTCTTCAGATCTGGCATCCACAATTTCCAACTGGTCAACAACTTCCTCGCCCTTGTAGATTGCACGTTCCTCTATTCTTGGTGGATTCAATTCTGACTCCTGACTAAGTGCAGTTTCTCCTGCGCTAAATGATTCAAAGGTTGCTTCATATCGCATAATTGTAATCACTTTCTGGACCGGATTAATCAAATATCCTTTTGCATTTTCATAATACTCTTTCCGTGAGTAATTTCTCTTAATAGCAATCTCTGTTCCTGATTTCATCTGCTGGATGAGTCCCATTTCCTCTAATTGCGCTGTTGCTCTTGTAATGGACGTCTTGGTAAGATTCAGCTTGTTCGCAACTTCACTTTTTAACACAGATTCCTCATCACTCATATATAACAATTCAAGGAACACCATCTGTGTTGCCGGCATCATCTTATCCGCTTTGACAAGCTGCTTGCGATACACATCCTGCAATACAATTCCCATAAATGGTAAGAATACATTTCCTGGCAAATTCACAAACGGAACTCCGCTTTTTACCAGAGCATTTCTCATGGATACGTTGTTTAACGCTACTTCATATGCTACAGGGCACTGCAATGCTTCCTCATACTTTGCTTTCTGCTTTTTCATTGCAGCAACACTTAGTTCCGTTTCCTTCATAACATCTATTATGGCAAAGGTAACACCATATATTTCAACCATCACAATATCACGCATAGTCATAAAGATTGGCAATGGCAATTTATTCTTGTATTCTGCTATTTTTACTTCGCAGCCGAAATACTGCTCTAATTCTTTTTTCATATGGCGTCTCCTTATAACATATTTTTTGTATAATAACATATTTTCTGTTATTATACAATGTTTTATGTTATTATATCACAGCCAGAACGAGTGATTCTATTCTCTTCCATCGTCTGTTTCTCCGTAATATTTCTCTTTTATGCAGTTCCATAAAATTTAAGCCGTAGTTCTCGCCACGGCTTCATCACTTTTAATATCTGCCTACATTACAGCCACGAGGATTACCTCCAGCCAACCGGCTTAACGCTCTAACCTTTCTCATGGATTTCAACACATTTCTATGTCTACATAAAAGTTTTCACTTCACCTAAAACCATTCAAGAATAAAATCGTTGACGATTCACCTTTAACGGTTCAAATAAAACGCAAAACAGTTAAATTGGAGGTGCATTCTACACCGTCTTTAAACCCAACTTTTTTCTAAAGGCAGGAATCGAACCTGCGACATCATGATTACAAGTCATGTGCGCTGCCAACTGCGCCACTTTTAAAGTCAAGCAACCCAATTTAATCAGAATTGGTAATATCTGTTATGTAACGTAACCCTGTTACAGGGAAGCCGGATTTGAAGTTTTCGTAATGCAGGCAAACACCTTACGCTACCTCAATAAAAGTTGTTGCATTCGATACTTTTATCTGTGTGTCTAATTCAGTCAGAAGAGTGTTGCGCTTTTCTTCCAGCGCCTCCATTTTCTTCTTAACATCAAGCGGATCCACCAGTTCTGTTGTATTTTCCTTTACATAGGCTTCTACAACTCCTAAAGGTTTTTCGTCTTTGGTCTTGCTTTCTTTTCCGAGAATACTAAGACGCATCTCCTCTGCCGTAGACTGCAGCTGACTGTTCTTTCTGTCGCAGAACTGCACCCTTTCATTATACTCACTAGACAGCTTTTTCTGAAGTCTTCCTTCAAAATCTGCATCGACTCCGTAAGCACCAGCCCCACGAAGTCTGCTTCGGAGTGCAATTGCTCCGGCAACTGTGAAAGTTCCGTAGGAAGTAGTAATTTCCATATTTGCATTAGAAGCCACAATCGCCGCATCAATCTTCTGAAAACGGTCAATCAAATCAGTAATCTGCTGATATGCTGACTCTGCTTCTTTTGCATACTCTTCTTTACTGGTGCGCTTTGCGAAAACCTTGTCCTCATTCGGCTTAATGGTATCAACAAAGCTTGCCTTAGCAATCTTATCTGCTATCTTCTTTACCAACAGATCTCTTTCATCCAGAGCCTGCGTTACCAACATCTTATCGCTCATAAAAAATCCTCCCTTAGAATATTGTCTCTACCGACTATTCTAAAGGAGAATATTCTATTTGTCATTGAAGCCGTAGTTCAAAAAATTTATGCAGCACGCTTCTCCTGCAATTTTTCATAATAAGCACACAGTCTGCTTTCGCGAGAATCCAGTGGCTTTATAATAATATCCGGCACAATCGGTGCCCTGTTTCCACGCACGATCGCATCAATCGGAACTTGAAACAGCTCGCTTAACGCATACAGATTATCAATGGTCGGCATATTGACGCCATCGATCCAACGGTACACGCTCTGCACACAACCAAGTCCAAGATATTCCTGCACATCCTTTGGCGTAATTCCACGCATGTCCATGATTCTACGTAAGTTAACACCGGTTTCTTGTTTGTTGATTAATGGGAACATAAGGCACCTTCCTTCCTCTATTTCCCTATTATAACACAGACCGCACATCCATAAAAGACGTGCGGCCTGTTCTATGTTATAATCCCCTTTTACCCGTATGCTTTTGGTACTTCATGTATCATTTATATTATCATATGAAATTTTGTTGGTTATGTCAATGGTATTTCGCCAGGCTTCACACAATTTTTGCAGGGACCATGCCGCATTCGCAGGACTGGTAGAGGGCAGCACCGTGGCTTCCTTTCCCGTAAGCGGCAGCTGGTACTTCCGGTACAGTTCTCCCGCCTTATTCCCATTGGCATAGATTCCCGTGATCTTAGATTCCGTCAACATGTGTCGGATATCCGTCGGTTCCACATTCCGTATACTGCTGTCGCTGGAGCCCTTGATATCGCAGCTCTGGATCACATCCCAGATGGCTATATGATGTGCAAGGAGCATCGCCTTTTTCTTTTCAATGGTCTCCGGCACCGGTTCCCCACACAGATCCGCCAACACCTTCCAGAAACGGTTCTGTTTATGTCCATAATAAAAATGGTTTTCTCTAGATTTCACAGATGGCAAGGTGCCCAGGATCAGCACCTCCGAATCTGCATCATACACCGGTGCAAAGGTGTGCTCAATATGTTCATATTCCATCGTTTTCGCTGCTCCTATCTGTCGTGCTCCATTCTCCATTTGATACACCTGGTAAGGTAATCCACATACTCCTCATTCTTGCACATTTCCTTGCCGGGCGTATCGGAGATCTTCGCCACATCCATGCCGTTGCAGGCTGTCGTCTTCATGACGATATTTAAAGGCTCCTCACAGGTATCGTTGGCGATATAAGTGCCGATCCCGAACGCCACCGTCACGCGATCCTTGAAAGTCTTCCGCAGCTTATCCGCCCGTGCGAAATCCAGGCTGTCACTGAACAACAGTGTCTTACGCTTTGGATCGATTCCCTGAGCCTCATAATGGGCGATCATCTTCTCGCCCCAGGCAAAGGGATCCCCGCTGTCATGCCGCACTCCGGAAAACAGGGTGGAATAGGTCAGCTGAAAATCTTTCAGGAAACAATCTGTAGTGATGGTGTCCGTCAGAGCGATGCCGTTTAATACACCATACTCCTTCACCCAGGCATCCAGGGCATACCAGTTGGAATACGCCGGATTGTGCTTGTGATTGCCCTGCCCGGTACACATGATCCATTCATGCGCCATGGTACCCACCGGTGTCACATTCCATTTTTTCGCCAGATAGACATTGGAAGTACCGATGCAGGCAGAATCCTGATAGTCCTTATTGTGCGCCACCAGCTCCTGCACCGCCAGTTCCTGTGCCTCCGCGGACAGGCGGCGCCGCAGGCCAAATTCACTGAAATTGCCTAAACAATAGGTCCCATCTACAAGTTTCTGAATCTTATCCTCCAACCGCTCCCGGAAGGAAGCATACAGTCTGTTATAATCATAATTCATCCGGAAAAATACTTCGTTGACGATGGCAAGAGTCGGGATCTCATACATGGAAGTGTTTAACCAGGAGCCTTTTGTCTCGATGGTCAGACCGCAGGCTGCATCCCTTCCGATCTCAAAATCTTCGTATCTGGGCTGCCACAAACGTAAAAAATCCACATAGGAACCCTTGATCCATTTTACGTTCTCCAGATAAGCCAGTTCCTCTTCCGTAAAACGTAAGTCACAATAGGCCCGGATCTGCGCCTTGATTTCTTCTACCATTTCAGATGTGAAAAATACATCTGTATTCCTGCATTTGAAGGTCCAGGTAGTCTTATAAGCGCTGAACTGGTGGTAGATACACTGTCCCATAGAGAACTTGTACATATCATTTTCCAGTAAACTGTCGATGATCTGTGGTAATTGCATGATTTTATCCTCTTTCTCTCTTAGATTCACAACTGTGTAAATAGGATATGTTCTCTAAATGACATCCACCTGGATCGGTCCCATGGCAGCAATCGCCGTCTGGTGGGTCTGCGGAGTCACACAGGCACAGGCGTTCTCGATAACACATACTCTTGCTTCCGGTACAAATGCCTTTGCCATGACTACATTGCTTAACACACAGATTCCGGTACAGAATCCGGTAAAGTCCACTTCCATGGGATATTCCCCCTCTGCTGCCTCTCCTGCTGCCGTCACCTCTTCCCAGATGGTTTTTAATAGTTTTCCGAATTCCGGACTGCCAAAGGTCGGCTTTTTCACCGTGATCACATTTTCCGGTGCATAATGTTCCTGTACCGCCTTTACAATATCCGGATGGATCTCATACCCTGCTGTCCCCTCCTGTCCATGCAAAATGGGCAGTCTTTTTCCTTCCTGGGTGTCCAGATAATCTGCCGTATGGGTATCCTTGGTGATGATCACCTTATAGTATTCCCCACTTTTTGCTGCCGCAACGATATTTTTTACCGCTGCCTCGCACTCCTTGTTGCCCAGTGCTCCGGTGATGAATTCGTTCTGTGCATCCGTGATCACTAATACTTTCTTTGCCATGTTCCCTCTCCTCTACTCGTTTTTCTATAATAGTCTGCACAAAAAGCAGGCAACCGCGTCCTGCGACTACCTGCTTCTCTTATTTACAGAAATAATTTCTTCACTTTTTCCGCGTCAAATACGACTTCTGTTAATCCGTCCACTTCAATCTGATACAGTGCGTTGGCTGCCAGATGTTCCGCCGCCTGCTCGAGATCACGGATACCGCTGGTGTTGGAATAGATCTCCACCACCGCATCCAGTCCCTCTTCGGTGAGTGTGCATTCGTCTGCCTGCAGTCCAATCCTTTTCAGCACCTTTGGCAAGGCAAATCTGGAGAAAATGATCTTCTTCTCCTCCGGTGTGTAATCCGGTATATCGATCACTGCAAAACGCGACATTAACGGGGCACTGATCTGCTCCTTATCGTTAGCCGTTGCAATCGGATAGACCCCGAAGGTCGGCACGGTACATTCCATATAGTTGTCCGTAAATCCCAGATTATCCAGCAAGGTAAGCAGTACATCCGCCGGATTGCCGTTACCTTTGCCGCTGGCCGCTTTGTCCAGCTCGTTGATGATGAATACCAGATTGGACTCTCCCGCCATGGAAAAAGCTTCCATGATGATACCGGGTTTGGCATTGGCGTAGATCCTGGAGCTTCCGGTCAGCTGCTCCGGATCGTTGATGGAACTCATATCCAGTGTAGTCCAGGGAAGCTTTAAAATCCTTGCCACCGCATAAGCAATCTGGGATTTACCGGTTCCCGCCGGTCCCACCAGAAGCAGACCATAGGCCGGTAAAGTGTGGGTACGGTTGATCTGGATAATGGTCTCCATGATACGCTGTTTGACCCGCTCCATGCCGTACAATTCCTCATCCAGGATCCGTCTGGCTTCCACGGGGTCAATAGCCTCAAAATAGTTGCCCTTCCACTGAATGTTCATCATAATGGACAAGGCTCTCTGTGCATGCCTTCTCTCCTCGGGAGATACCTCGTGGGATCTTGCCACTGCCAGGTTTCTTCTCGCCCACAGGCGGATATTTTCCGGCATGGTCCTTCCGGCACAGGTCATGAAATCGGAGATACTCTGAAGGCTGGTAAGTTTCATATCATCGCCGTCTTCCCCTTCGTCCTCGCCCTGTTCTTCTTCCGCGGGAGCACTGCTTGAAAACAGCCGCTCCATCATGAATTGTAAAAATCCGTCCTCCGCCGACAGCTTGGTGCCCCCACCGAAAGCTGTCTCACGGATCTTATATACTGCATAGCCGTCATTCCTGTTTTCTCCGGAGAGACGCACGTTAATGTGGTTCTCACCAAGCCAGCGGATCAGACTGACAAAACGGGCATCAATCTGTAAAATATCGGCATAAGCGCTGCTGCCTTCCTCTTTAAATTCGAAATTGGTCCGTTTGCTCTGATTACCGAATACACCTACGGCATGATGGTTCCATTTTTCACTGCTGTTATCCAGAATCAAAATCGGTTTCTCCGCAGAGGCTGATCCCTCATTGGAGCGAAACGTAGTATAGGTGCATATAGGATCCTGCTTCTTTTCATTTTCCGGAGTACTGCTGAAATCAAATACCGGCATGCTTAACCTCCTTTTTTCTCGCCTGAATCTTCTCCTCATCGATCAGTTTGAACTGTTTTACAAGATTGGTCATATTCTCAGACTGCGCCAACAGTTCTTCACTGGTAGCAGAGAGCTCTTCTGCTGCCGCAGAATTGGACTGTACGATCTCGGAAATCTGGTTCACACCGCTCTCCGCCTGATTCATGGCATCCGCCTGGGTATCTGCGATCTGGGTCAGTTCCTCGGAATCCTGTGCGATCTTGCGGACACCGTCCACGATAACACTTAAGGTCTGGGATGCATGATCCACAGCTTCATTGCCGGCATGGATCTCCTCTAGGGTATCGCCGATCAGATTTCTGGTATTGACTGCGGACTGAGCACTCTGCTCTGCCAGCTTACCGATCTGATCTGCCACAACAGCAAAGCCTCTGCCTGCTTCTCCGGCTCTGGCTGCTTCAATGGAAGCATTCAGGGACAGCAGATTGGTCTGGCTTGCAATATCTTCGATCTCGCCGATGATATTGCTGATCTTCTCGGAAGTTTCATTGATCCGACCCATGATTTCCATCAGGTGATTCATTTCGGTACGTCCTTCATCCGCCTTAGCTGAATATTCCTGTGCCTGTCTGCTGGAATTCTTCGTATGTTCTGCGGTATTGTCTACCATAGAAGTAATATTGGTAATCGTCGCCTGAAGCTCCTGTACGGCTCCTGCCTGTTCGGTTGCCCCCTCAGCCAGAGACTGCGCCGCATCTGCCAGACTTCCGGCACCCATGGATACTTGTCCGGATACTTCATTGACATTGTACAGTGCCTCATTCATCTTATACTTAATATCTCTCAGCGCTTCTTTTAGTTCATCCAGATCGCCCACATAGAGATCGGGATAACGGAACTTCACTGTCCAGTCGCCGTTTGCCATAGCGTTTAATGCCTGGTTGATATCCTCGATGATCATCCTGAGGTTTGTCGCCATTGCTGTAGCCGCACGGTTCATCGCTGCCATTTCGTCCTCTGTCTCCACTTTGGGGAAATCAGATGTCAGATCACCTGCTGCGAAGCCATCCAGTCTGTCTGCCAGCGCTTTCAGCGGTCCGGCGATTCCTTTGGCTATTCTTTTTCCCGCCTTTTCAGATCCTGCAAAGCCTACTCCGATGATCAGAAGGATTACGATAAAAATAACCACACGGAAAACATTCAGCTTGGCTTCCATGGCATTTCCGTTCGTTACACTGCTGTCCAACAGGCTCGTCATATCTGCATAGACCTGCTGGAACACGGGATCCATCTGTTCGCCTGCCATCTGCTGTGCCTGCATCCGCTTAGCAGGATCGGAAGCTGTTCCCAGTTCCAGTATCTGTGCCTCGATCTGCTGATAAGAAGCTACGCCATCCTTGATCTGCTGGTAGGTAGCTCTTCCCTCATCCGTGATCATATCATCTTCCAGGGCACCGATATAGGTATCCAGCTGTTCCGCCGTCATGTCATGGGCATTTTTTGCTTTAGCAATCAGCGTATCGTCATCATAGCCGATGGCGGCACGGGTCTCGCTCCGCATCTCCGCGATAACGATCATCGCCTTACCGATGTCACCCTGTGCGAAACCGTAATGGCGCAACGCATAGGAATACTGGTAACTGACGATTCCCATGGCGACACAGGCAATAATACCTGTTGCACTTAATAATAGAGAAATTATGCGAAATACACTCATTAACCGCTTTTCGATGGGGAGCTTACTTAACTTATCTGATCTGTTCATTCCAATATTCCATCCTTTCCATAAACTGTGAATAAAAATCTGTTGTCCCTTTGTACGGCAATAAATAAAACAGACGCAACAGCAGCAGATTTTCCTCCTGCTGTTTCCCTTCGTCTTCTCCTGTCAGTCTCTCTTCCATGGCATGTAACAGGTCATGCCATTGTAGGGTAAATTGCTGGTTTCTCGTCAGATCCGGAGTATCGATCCATTTACTGACTTTTATCTTGCTGCGGTTCTCCTTCGCACATTCCCCGGTCTGGAGAAAATAGGAAAATCCTCCGTTTTCATAATATCTTCCCAGCGGAAACAGCCGGCAGATTCCAGGCCGGTACGGATGGATGCTACATCTTCCTTCCTCATCCAGATAAGCGCAGGCTTCCTTGGTCCCCTGCATTTTCAGATTCGGTAAGATCACACCATCCACCACGTTGAGCTCCACCGATGCCGCTAATAGCTCCTGCATGCTTTTCCCCATTCCTGTAGTCATCCGGTAAACATCATAGGGATCCAGGATAATGGAATTGCCCATGCCGTGACAACACCGGGAACAGCCATTGCAACCACCGCAATCCGCTTTTACCATATCATTTGCTTTGTATAATCGTCCGTCGGATATCTCCGCAAGACTAACATTTCGCTTCATATCTACACCATCAGCCTCTCTGTGCCTTGCGTTTCATGATCTCCTTCAAACTCTCCGTATAAGGAGCTCTCGCCACCCCGTATTCCGTGACAATTCCGGCGATCAGTTCATGGTCCGTCACATCGAATGCCGGATTGTAGACCTTTATACCCTCCGGAGCCATGCGCTCCTTGTACCACATCTCAGTAACCTCTTCCGCCTTACGCTGCTCGATGCAGATATCCGCACCGGTGGCAGTCGCCATATCAATCGTGGAAGTCGGTGCACAGATGTATACCGGCACACCGTACTGTTTTGCCACTGCTGCCACCACGCTGGTACCGATCTTGTTCGCAGTATCTCCGTTGGCTGCCACTCTGTCACAGCCTACGAACACTGCCTGCACCCAACCCTTGGACATGACGGAAGCGGACATATTGTCACAGATCAGTGTCACATCCACGCCTGCGGAATGCAGTTCAAACGCAGTCAGTCTGGCTCCCTGTAACAGCGGTCTGGTCTCATCCGCAAATACATGGAAGTTGTAACCTCTCTCCTGTCCCAGATAAATCGGTGCGGTTGCGGTACCGTATTTTACGGTTGCAAGTTGTCCTGCATTACAGTGGGTCAGAATACCATCTCCCGGTTTTACCAGTTCCAGTCCAAATTCTCCGATTTTGCGACATACTTCCACATCTTCCGCCCGAATCTGCAGTGCTTCGTCATGCAGGATTTCCTTCACTTTTGCGACAGTCTTGTGCTCTTCTCTGCCAGCCTTTACAGCCACAGCATCCATGCGCTTCAGTGCCCAGGACAGATTAACTGCGGTGGGTCTGGAAGAATCCAGATATTCCTTATATTCTGTGAATTTCTGATAAAATTCTTCGAAGTCTTCCGTCTCAATGCGATTCGCCAGCAGGTAGATACCCAATGCCGCCGCTACACCGATGGCCGGGGCTCCCCGGACCTTCAGCAGATAGATAGCATCCCACATCTCCTGTGCCGTATGTAATGCGATCAGTTCGATCTTACCCGGAAGCAGGGTCTGGTCTATGATGATCACCGCATCCTGTGCTTCGTCCAGTGCTACGGTATCGTAATCAAGGATGTTTTTTTGGTTTTCCATGTGTACTCCTTTATCTTCAGCATCCTTTTGCTACATTTGATGCATTAATTTTCGTGTCTGATAATATCTGCGAACTCCGCTTTCGCTGCTTTCGCAAGGTCATCCGGTTTCAATTGGATCTGAGAGCCGATCCTGCCGCCGCTGACATAGATTTGTTCCTGTGTCTTCGCACTTTCATCAATTCTGGTCACATACTGTTTTTTCATACCGATGGCTGTGCAGCCGCCGCGGATGTAGCCGGTGATGGCATTGATGTCTTTTACGTGGATCATCTCCACGCTTTTTTCTCCGACGGATTTCGCTGCTTTTTTCATATCCAGCTCCTCCGCAATGGGGATGACGAATACAAAATAATTCTTGCTGCTGCCCACGGTGACCAACGTCTTGTAGACCTGCTCATAGGGCAGGGACAGCTTGTCTGCTATCTGAAGCCCATCCACGAATTCCTCGCACTCATAGGTGTGATGGGTATAAGGAATCTTCAGAGATTCCAGGATACGCATGGCGTTGGTTTTTACTTCTTTTTGTTTTGCCATAAAATATCATCTCACATTCTTGCTCTGTATGATACCTGCGGATTGCTCCACAATCCCACCCAATATTCGCATATCGTGGGATTATCATTATATTTTACTATGTAAGCGTCCGAAGTGCAATATAAAACCCTCCCTGAAATCAACAGGGAGGGTTCGAATATCCGTCAAAAAACGGCTCTTAGTTCGCTGCCTTCTCAGCCTTTGCAGCCTTCAGCTGTTCGGTCAGAGCGGGAACGATCTTGTTCAGATCTCCTACGATACCGTAGTCAGCTACATCGAAGATAGGAGCTGTCTCATCCTTGTTGATGGCAACAATGAGATCAGACTCTTCCATACCTGCTACGTGCTGAATAGCACCGGAGATACCGATTGCGAAGTAGATCTGAGGACGAACGGTCTTACCGGTCTGTCCAACCTGCAGATCCTTGGGCTTCCAGCCGTTATCTACAACTGCACGGGAGCAGGATACGGTACCGCCCAGAACTTCTGCCAGATCCTCCAGGATCTTGAAGTTCTCTGCGCTGCCTACTCCACGTCCACCGGATACCAGGATCTTGGCATCCATGATGTCAACGGTATCGGATACAGCCTTAACGACTTCCTTGATGGTTACATATTTGTTGTTCGGAGTAAATCCGGGATTGTACTCTTCGATCACAGCCTTTGCACCTGCGATAGGAGCGATCTTCTGCATAACGCCGGGACGAACAGTTGCCATCTGAGGTCTGTTGTCAGGACATGCGATGGTAGCGATGGTGTTACCACCGAATGCAGGACGGGTCATCAGCAGCTGATTGTGCTTCTGCTCCTGTCCGGGGATAGCAACGAGAGGAAAATCACCGATTTCCAGTACGGTACAGTCTGCGGTCAGACCGGTCTGAACTCTTGCGGAAACGGTAGGTCCAAGATCACGTCCGATAGCGGTTGCACCTACCAGAACGATCTCAGGCTTATATTTCTCAATAACAGATGCCAGTGCATGTGCATAAGGCTCGGTTCTGTAAGTCTCCAGTTCGGGATCATCTACGAGGATCACCTTATCTGCACCATACTCTGCCAGCTTATCAGCCAGTCCTTTTACGTTATAACCGATCAGAACCGCGGTTACCTCGGTCTCCAGCTTTGCAGCCAGCTCTTTACCTTTGCCGAGCAGTTCTAATGCGATACCACTGATCTCATTGTCTACCTGCTGGGCGAACACATATACACCCTTGTATTCTTCAATATTATTGGTTACCATGGTTTGCCTCCTATATTAGATGATGTGCTTTTCTTTGAATTTAGCAACAATGTAAGCTGCTCCGTCTTCGGGTGAATCGGGAACGATCTTCTCACCTGCGCCCTTACGAACCTTATCGGATGCCTTTGCGATCTTGGTAGGAGATCCCTTCAGACCAAGGTTGCTGTCATCAACATCTTTCAGATCAGCTCTGCCCCAGGTAGTGATCTCTGCCTTGCATGCATCGAAGATTCCGCCGGGAGTCATGTAACGAGGCTTATTCAGTTCGGATAATGCAGTGATCAGGCAGGGCATCTTAGCTTCTACTACATGATATCTGTCATCATACTGCCTCTGAACGATCACCTTGTCTCCCTCAACCTTAATGTCCTGTGCATAAGAGATTACGGGAAGTCCCAGATGCTCAGCGATCTGAGGACCAACCTGTGCGGTATCACCATCGATTGCCTGACGACCGGTAATGATCAGATCATAGTCAAGGTTTCTCAATGCACCTGCAATGGTAGTGGAAGTAGCCCAGGTATCAGCACCGCCCAGTACTCTATCGGTAACCAGAATTGCTTTGTCAGCACCCATAGCCAGCGCCTCACGAAGAGCATCTGCTGCCTTGGGAAGACCCATGGTCAGTACGGTAACTTCTGCGCCGAGCTCATCCTTCAGCTTCAGTGCAGCTTCCAGACCAGCCTTATCATCGGGATTCATGATAGCAAGCATTGCGCCTCTGTCAAGAGTTCCGTCAGGATTGAATTTAACACCGCCCTTGGTATCGGGCACCTGCTTAATACAAACAACAATCTTCATTGTATTTTCTCCTTACTTTTCTAATTATTCATTCAACAACGCTTACTTCAACAGATCTGCAGAGATAACCATTCTCTGAACTTCAGAAGTACCCTCGTAGATCTCAGTGATCTTAGCGTCACGCATCATACGCTCTACTTCGTACTCTCTGATATAACCATAACCACCGTGGAGCTGGACAGCCTTGGTAGTAACTTCCATAGCAACCTCAGCAGCATACAGCTTAGCCATAGCAGCTTCTACAGAGTAAGAGATCTTAGGATTGGTCTTGTACTCATCCTTCTTGCGTGCAGCCTTGTATACCAGCATCTTGGCAGCCTCAACCTTGGTAGCCATATCAGCCAGCTGGAACTGTGTATTCTGGAATCCGGAAATAGACTTTCCAAACTGCTTTCTCTCCTTGGTGTAAGCAACGGTTCTCTCCAGCGCGCCCTCTGCAATACCCAGTGCCTGGGAAGCAATACCGATACGTCCGCCATCCAGAGTGTGCATTGCGATCTTGAAGCCTGCGCCCTGCTTGCCCAGCATGTTCTCCTTAGGGATACGGCAGTCGGTGAAGATCAGCTCGTAAGTGGAAGAACCCTTGATACCCATCTTCTTTTCCTTGGTACCGAAGGTAAATCCGGGAGTTCCCTTCTCAACGATAAAGGAAGAGATCTCCTTCATCTTTCTGCCTCTCTTCTCTACGATGCCGGTAACTGCGATTACGATATAAACATCTGCTTCTTTACCATTGGTGATGAAGCACTTGGAACCATTGATGACCCACTCATCGCCATCTAATACAGCCTTGGTCTGCTGACCCTGGGCATCGGTACCTGCACCGGGCTCGGTCAGACCGAAAGCACCGATCTTGCGGCCGCTTGCCAGATCAGGAACATATTTCTGCTTCTGCTCTTCGGTACCGAAGGTCATGATAGGATCGATACACAGAGAGGTATGTGCGGATACGATAACGCCTGTAGTTGCGCAAACCTTGGAAAGCTCCTCAACGCACATAGCATAGGTCAGGGTATCACAGCCCTGTCCGCCATACTCCTTGGGAACAGGAATTCCCATGAAGCCGTACTTAGCCATCTTCTCAACGGTCTCTCTGGGGAAAGTTTCGGTCTCGTCAACTTCCTGTGCAAGAGGTTTTACTTCGTTCTCGGCGAACTCTTTGAACAGCTGTCTCGCCATCTCATGCTCTTTGGATAATGTAAAATCCATGATGTTAATCCTCCATTGTTATTTATACTTGGTTGTAATTATCATGATGTCGGGGTCTAAGAACCCCGACTTTGATGCCTACGGATTGTTTATACTTTACTGTGCATCCACAGGAGTCTTGGTGCGGTCTGCATTGTATACATAGAAGCCCTTGCCGGTCTTCACACCAAGGTTGCCGCCACGTACCATCTTACGGATCAGAGGACATGCACGATACTTGCTGTCGCCGGTCTCGTTGTACAGAACATCCATGATGGCAAGGCAGATATCCAGTCCTACGAAATCGCCCAGTTCCAGGGGTCCCATGGGATGATTAGCGCCCAGCTTCATAGCTGCGTCGATACCTGCGATATCGGATACACCTTCCATCTTGATGAAAGCTGCTTCATTGATCATAGGGATCAGGATACGGTTAACAACAAAGCCTGCTGCCTCGTTTACCTGAACAGGGGTCTTGCCGATCTCTTCGGAGATCTTCTTGATGGTATCCACGGTCTCTGCGGGAGTATTCACACCTGCGATTACCTCAACCAGCTTCATACGGTCTGCGGGATTGAAGAAGTGCATACCGATCAGAGGACGGGTCAGTCCGTTGCCGATCTCGGTAATGGAAAGGCTGGAAGTGTTGGAAGCAAATACACACTCGGGCTTGCAGATCTTGTCCAGCTCACCGAAGGTGGTCTTCTTAACTTCCATGTTCTCGAACGCAGCTTCTACGATCAGATCGCAGTCTGCACACAGGTCTTCCTTCAGACCCGGAGTGATCTTAGCTACGATAGCGTCAACTGCTTCCTGGGTCATTTTTCCTTTTTCTACCAGTCTTGCATAGCCTTTTACGATCTTGGCTTTGCCGCCTTCAGCCCATTCCTGCTTGATATCGCAGAGAGCTACTTCATATCCGTCTACCTGGGCAAATGCCTTTGCAATGCCCTGTCCCATAGTACCTGCACCGATAATACCTACTTTCATGGTAAATCCTCCTGTTTTCTATACATTCTATCATTAATTTTAAAAACTATTATAACTATTTATTCTGAAAAGGCTCTTTTACTTTTTCCTTGTTCTTGTCAAGGAAGAATGCCATGCCATACTTCTGATCTTCTGTCTCGAAGCAGTCTCCGAACAGCTTCTCTTCGATGACTACTGCCTGATCCATATCTGCATCCAGGCCATCATTAATAGCCTTCTTGCAGTTGCGTACAGCGATGGGAGCGTTCTTGGCGATGGTTGCTGCCATCTTCTGTGCTGCTGCCAGCATTACTTCCTGTGCACTCTTTACTACGTTGCCGTCAGCATCTACCTCGGCACTGTATACTTCATTTACCAGACCGATTCTGTAAGCGTCTGCTGCCTTGATATTACGTGCGGTGTAGATCATCTGCTTTGCCATGCCTGCACCTACCAGACGAGCCAGTCTCTGGGTTCCACCGAAGCCGGGAGTGATTCCCAGTCCTACTTCGGGCTGTCCGAATACTGCATTATCGGAACAGATTCTGATATCACAGCTCATGGAGATCTCACATCCACCACCCAGAGCGAAGCCGTTGACAGCTGCGATCACGGGAATGGGGAAGGTCTCGATCTTGCGGAACACATCGTTACCCTTCTTGCCGAATGCTTCGCCTTCTGCCTTGGTCAGGCTGCTCATCTCTCCGATATCTGCGCCTGCTACGAAGGACTTAGCACCTGCACCGGTGATCACCAGGCAGCGAACCGTTGCCAGATCTACTGCATCCAATGTAGCGTTCAGTTCATCCAACACCTGAGAATTCAATGCGTTCAGTGCTTTCTCACGGTTAATGGTGATGGTTGCCACATTACCATTCTGCTCATACAAAATGTAATCCATGTTTTTACCTCATTTCACATTTCTATTCGTGTTTTCAAAACCACACTAAGGCGATAGAGATTCTACCGCCCCAGCGAATATTTATAAAATTAGTCCTCGATCTTAACGATGGTGGAGCAGCCCATGCCACCGCCGATGCACAGAGTAGCCAGACCGGTCTTGGCACCTCTTGCCTGCATCTCATGCAGCAGAGTTACCAGGATACGACATCCGGAAGCTCCTACGGGATGACCAAGTGCGATAGCACCGCCGTTGGGGTTCAGCTGCTTATCTACATCGATGCCCAGTTCCTTACCAACTGCTACGGACTGAGCTGCGAATGCTTCGTTAGCCTCGATGATATCGAAGTCTTCGATCTTCATACCGGTCTTAGCCATTACCTTCTTGGTAGAAGCTACAGGGCCGATACCCATAACCTCGGGACGAACACCAGCCAGAGCGCCTGCTACGAAAGTAGCCATAGGCTTAACGCCCAGCTCCTTAGCCTTCTCCTCGCTCATAACAACGATAGCTGCTGCACCGTCGTTGATACCGGAAGCGTTACCTGCGGTAACGAATCCACCGGGATTGATGGCACGAAGCTTAGCCAGACCTTCGATGGTAGAACCATGACGAGGGCCTTCATCGGTATCGAATACGATGGTCTCTTTTTTCTTCTTAACTTCCACGGGAACGATCTCTGCCTTGAAGGCACCGTTCTTCTGAGCTTCTTCAGCCTTTAACTGGCTCTTTAATGCGAACTCATCGAGTTCTTCACGGGTAAGTCCCCACTCTTCGCAGATATTGTCTGCGGTCTTAATCATATGATAATCATTGAAAGCGTCCCAAAGTGCATCTTTGATCATGGTATCTACCATGGTTGCGTTACCCATACGATATCCGTAACGTCCCTGAGGAATTGCGTAAGGAGCCATGGACATGTTCTCCATACCACCTGCTACTACGACATCTGCATCACCGGCCATGATCATCTGTGCAGCCTGGTTCACACAGTTCAGACCGGAACCACATACCACGTTCATGGTAACTGCGGGAACTTCAATGGGAAGTCCTGCCTTGATCGCAGCCTGACGTGCTACGTTCTGTCCCTGGCCAGCCTGGATAACACATCCCATATATACCTGGTCAACTGCTTCGGGAGCAACGCCTGCTCTCTTCAGAGCCTCCTTGATCACGATAGCGCCCAGCTCCGGTGCAGGAGTTGTGCTTAAGGTTCCACCCATAGTACCGATCGCGGTACGGCAAGCGCCTGCTAATACAACTTTCTTTGCCATTTGTTTGTCCTCCATTTTTTTGTTTTGCTTGGTTTGCTTTCTGAAATGTTTTTAGATTGTTATTTTTTTATCATTTCACTGTTCCTATTTTAACATAGCGAAATCGGTTTTGCAATGATTTTGTCAAAAAAATAACAAAATAACTGATGCAATTTTAAACAGCCTGCCGTAAGTCCGGCAGGCTGTCTGTCATTGCTTATTTAATTGTACCTTTTTACACTGTTTTTACGGCTTATACTTCCGGCTCGATCAGTCCGTAAGTGTCGCCTTTTCTCTTGTAAACTACGTTCACCTGATCAGTCTCTGCATTACAGAATACGAAGAAGCTGTGTCCCAGCAGTTCCATCTGGATGCAGGCATCCTCGGGATACATAGGCTTGATATCGAATTTCTTGGTACGAACGATCTTGATCTCCTCATCATCCGTATAGTCATTCTCTACATAGGCCTTGCTAAAAGAAGCGGCCGCCTGCTGTTTGTCAACGATCTTGTTCTTATATTTTTTCAGCTGTCTCTCAATGATCTCTTCTACCAGATCAATGGATACATACATATCGTTGCTTACCTGCTCCGAACGGATAATACTTCCCTTAACCGGAATGGTTACTTCAATTTTCTGACGATCCTTTTCAACGCTTAATGTTACATGTACTTCTGTATCGGGATTGAAATACTTGTCCAGCTTGCCGATCTTTTCCTCCACTGCTGCTCTTAATCCTGGTGTAACTTCGATGTTTCTGCCAACAATAATAAACTTCATGCTGATCATCCCTTCCAAGTATTTATTTACAAAGATCACTGTAGTAACCCTTGCATTTATTGTATAGTCATTATAGCATAATAGTGCAACGTTTTGCAACAATTTGAGGAGTTTTTTACTTGTTTTTGACATTCTGTATGTCAAACTTAAAATCGACAAATCGTGTCAATTTCTGATTTTTATTACATCTTCACAAAACATTTGTTCCTGCTTTTTTGTAAAATCCTCATCTCAGAATCACCTTTTTTTCTGTGGATAATGTGTATAACTTGGTGTATAAGTAACTTTTATCCTATTTTAGGGCTTTTTCAATGTGGATAACTTTCTGTGTATTTTTACTATTATTTTAACGTTATTACGCATCTGTATGTTTTTTTGTATACTTTGTATAGTTTTGTTTTGTCAATCCTTTTTTCATCGCGTAATAATATTTTGACAAATTGCACAATTCAGTGTACAACTCTATATGTTTTATCCCATTAGCGCACTTTGGGCATACATACAAAAAAGGCACTGTGTATTTTCACACAGTGCCTTAGTTTCATTGTTACGATTAGAATATCCGTCGAACTGCCAGTACCTTCTTATAATCAGCATTTGAAACGATAATACCGGTCTTGGCGGTAGATGCATGAACGATCTGACCATTACCGATATACAGTGCTACATGACCGGAGTAACAGATCAGGTCTCCTGCCTGTGCATTAGCCAGTCCGTCAACTGCTGCACCCTGGCTGCGGTCTGCGGAAGAGGAATGAGGAAGGCTTACACCGAAGTTCGCATATACACTCATTACAAATCCGGAACAGTCGGTACCGTTAGTCAGGCTGGATCCGCCGTATACGTAAGGGTTACCAACGAACTGTAATGCGTAGTTGGCAACTTCAGTACCCATCTCGCTGTCTCCGCTGGCTGTATAGGTAACTGCGGGGGCACTACCGGAAGAACTCTTACTGCTTCCCGCTGCCTTCGCTGCCGCTGCGGCGCGAGCTTTTTCTCTCTCTTGCTTCTCCTTAGCCAGACGCTTTTCTTCCTCCTCCTTGGATTCCGCTTCAACGAACTCCGTATGAAGAGAAACAAATTCTGTGGAGACCCATCCAAGACCTTCCTCGGTATCTACCTGTACCCAGCCATCGGTCTCATCGGATACTACCAGGTCATCCTCTAAGGGAACCAGACCTAATACAGAAGCCTCTAAAGAAGGTTCGGTACGTACTTTTAAGGTTGTGGTGTTAACGGTCGCCAATCTTGTACCTACCTTTTTGGCAAGCTCTACCGCTTCATCACCGGTCACACAGTACTCGGCTTTTACATAACCGGTTACGGAACCGGAAGAGATCTGATACCAGCCGTTCTCTTCGGAGATGAAGAGACCTACGGAATCGTCATACAGCTTACCGACGATCTCCCCCTGCTCACTGGGCATGCTTCTTACATTTACATAATCATTTACCTGTGCAATGACCAGATTCTTAAAAGATTCTTCCTCGGATGCTTCCGGGGTCGTGTCCATCTGATCATCACGGAGTACAGTTTCAATAATACTTTCAATCTGTTTGGTATTGTTCGTACCTGCGGACAGACTCTCTAACTTATTACCCTTTGCCAGGGTCAGTTCAATACCACCGCTGGGAAGTACCGATGAAGATGCTGCTGCATCTGCGGTAATATTCATTCCGGAAAAAGCCATAACCGCTGCCATGGTGCACACGGTAATTTTTACAGATTTACGAACCATTCTATCCTCCTGAAACTCTTGGAGCTATCTTACTTTCTTAACTTACTTCTTTATATTTTCGGATCATTTGTTACGAATTTGTTACATCTGTTAACAAATATATCACGCAGTCCTCCTTTTGTCAATATAGTAAATTAATTGTCAATTTTGCCAAAAGTTCCCATTTCATGCGGGTTTGCGGATTTTTTACGTAAAAAAAGCCACCACATGGGTGACTCTTTTCTTTAAATATTTTTCAATTTTCTTTCAAATTTCTTAATGAATCTATTACTAATCTATGACTGTTTACGAAAACGGTTGCAATAGTTCCCGGCGCTGACCGCCGCATTAGCGCCGTCAGCCACTGCCGTCACGACCTGGCGCAGAGGCTTCTTACGGATGTCACCCGCCACATAAATGCCGGGGGTGTCAGTCTCTCCGGTCTCGCCTGCCGGAATATAGCCATCCTCACCGACTGTCACCAGGCTCTGCAGCAGGTCGGTGTTGGGATGGATACCTACAGCGATAAAGATGCCCGCTGCTTCCAGATCCTTCTCTTCTTCCGTCTTCACGTTTTTGATGCGCAGCTTTTCCACCATATCCTCACCGCAGATCTCCGTGACCACATGGTCGTAGAGGATCTCCACGCTGGGAAGACTCTTTAATTCCTCCTGTAATACCATGGCTCCCCGCAGGCTGTCTCTTCTGTGGATCAGATACACCTTTTCACAGGTTCTCGCCAGATAAATGGCATCCTCCAGCGCCACATCTCCACCGCCGACCACAGCTACCGTTCTGCCCCGGAAAAAAGCTCCGTCGCAGGTAGCGCAGTAGGACACACCCATGCCGTTTAATTCTTCCTCACCAGGCACGCCAAGCTTCGCATGCTCCGCACCGGTGGCAAAAATCACCGTACGGGTCTCCAGTTCCCGGTCTCCTGCGTAGACGCATTTGTAATCGCCACGTTCTTCCACACTGTGTACCGTGGCTTCTAAGAATTCCGCCCCCAGCTTCTCTGCATGCTGTCTGAAAGTCATCCCCATGTCAAAGCCACTGATCCCGGGAAGTCCCAGATAGTTATCCACTTCATAAGTATTAAGAATCTGTCCGCCGCTCATGGGCTTTTCTTCTATAATAAGTAGGTTCAGCCCCGCACGCTTTCCGTAGACTGCTGCGGACAGCCCAGCAGGACCGGAACCGATAATGATCAAATCGTACATAATTTTCTCTCCTTTTGTTCAGTGTAGCAGTTCCCCTATGGAAAAGCAAGTCCATCTGTGCTACACTCGTTTTATAGGTTTTTAGCATTCGGCACTGTTTTATCTCCAAAGGGTGCCGTAGAATTCAGAAAGGATACTTTACATGAATACAATAAAGAACACACCGTTGGCTCTTGTCACCGGTGCTTCCCGCGGTATCGGACGTGCCATCGCAGAGACCCTCGCCGGAGCCGGTTACAACCTTGTCCTGACCTGTAGCCGCACTCTCCCGGAGCTGTCCGGCCTTGCTAACTCTCTGGAAGAAAAATACGGGATCCACTGCACCGCGCAGATGGCAGACGCATCGGATCCCGTTGCCATGGATCAATTATTTGCTTCCCTGGATCATCTGGACGTTCTGGTCAATAATGCCGGAATCTCCTACATCGGTCTGCTCACGGATATGAGTATCGAAGAATGGCAGCATATTATCAATACAAACTTAAGCTCCTGCTTCTATACCAGTCGTCTGGCGATTCCTCTGATGCTTCAGAAGCACAGCGGACGCATCGTCAATATTTCTTCCGTCTGGGGAAACGTCGGAGCTTCCATGGAAGTCGCCTATTCCGCTTCCAAAGGCGGCGTGAACAGCTTCACCAAAGCTCTCGCCAAGGAGCTGGCTCCCAGTAATATCCAGGTTAACGCCATCTCCTGCGGTGTTATTGATACTGCCATGAACCACTGCTTCTCCCCCGAGGAAATGGACGCTCTCCGGCAAGAGATCCCCGCGGACCGTCTGGGGCAGCCTGAGGAAGTGGGACAGCTTGTCCTCCAGCTGATCCAGTCTCCAGCCTATCTCACCGGACAGATCCTCACTATCGACGGAGGCTGGCAATAATGCCAGCCCCTAATATTCTTCTCTATATTTCTGCAAGATATTCTCTCATATGCTCTCGGATATGCTCGAACTGTTTTCTCGTATGAGAATTTTTCGACTCAAAATTCATCAGTCGATCCAGATACCCCTGTCTCTTCACAATACGACAGCTCTCGGGATAGACCAGCTCGTACACCAGCGAAATATGTCCCACCACATTATCCACCGCCGTTTTTTTCAAGGAGCGGAGCACCGCGTGCTCCTCATCAAAGCTCTGCAGTACTTCCGGCGTCACTTCCTCCTGATACAATACCTCTGTGTCCACATTGTAGATTTCTTCCAGAGGGAATTCCACATTGACCTTCAAGATATCAATCTTATCCGCATCCCGTAAGATATGGCAGAACATTGCTGTACGTTCGTCCAGTTCTTCCGGAATCCGGTAGGCGCTGTGATAAAACACCGCCGTCCACAGAAGCTCATCGCAGGAAGCATCTTCCACGAAATCCCGGATACTGATCCCGGCGTCTGCCTGAATTTCCTCGGGCAGGCTTTCTTCACTTCCGGAAGCAAGTCCGTGTTTCTCTTCCCAGACCTTACCAAATAAAATCCTTGCTCCGTATTTCGCATGATCGATGGAATCCGCATCGGTGAAGGTTCCATATACCCGCTGCTGCTCAAACCGTCCCACATCATGGAGCAGTCCTGTCAGCCACGCAATATCCACCTCTTCCTCCGGAAGCTCCAGGGATCTGGCGATCTGCTGGCACAATCCGCAGACCCGGTAGGTGTGTTCTATTTTCAGACGGATCATGTCCCGGCTGCTGTCATAACGGTCCGTGTATTCCTGAAATGCTGCCAGTGCTTTTTCTCTGTTAATTTTCATCACCTGTCGCCTCTTATCTTATTTTTTCTCTGCCGAATGTACATAGACCAACTTATATACCGCTGCACAGATCACGGCCACGACCACTAACAGTCCCAGCTCCAATGCCCATGTAGGAATCATCGATGCACATATCACCGTCAGAAAATCCACTGCAAAATGCAGCCCAAAGGCTGCTGCCAGCTGCAGCTTTCTGCCTGTCTTCACCGCACTGTATACAAGAATCGACAATGCGATCTGCAGAGCGATCGCACTGATCCGCTCCACCGGTGCGAGATAGAACTGGTAAGCAGGTGTGGTCCAGAGAACAGAGAGCTGATGGTAGGTTACCTCCTGTTGTGCGGGCTCCAATGCCGTCATAGTCTTCTCCATCAGACCACCGTTGATCATGGCTGCGGTAAGGAGATTGCTCATAGAAGACATACCAAGAATCAGAAAAGCTTCAATGCCGCCATGTCCGGCGCCGTACATCAATGCATTTTCCCGGGTAAGATGTTTTTTCAGGCAGAATGTCATGGCGATCCACCGGCCACACTCCTCAAAAAGTGCTGCTGCCAGTCCACCATAAATCGCATACAGCCAGATATTGTCCCGGATCGCGCTTCCAGTCACCGTCAGCACGATGGCATGACAGATCTGCTCTAAGATCATGGCAAAGCCCACGAAAATTCCACAACCGATGAAGAACGCCGGCACCCATGCCTTTGTCTTCTTATAAATAAAGATACCTAAAAATATGGGTAAAACCACGGATAATAGCAGAGATATCACCATCCCCACCATGCTTGCACCGCTTACGGTTCCCCAGATCATTGTTGTTTCCACTGCATTTGTTACTGTCATATACTCTCCTATCCGAGCGCCGCGGGACGCTCTGCGCACTTGTTATTTCACCGTCTGCTGCCGTTTATATTCACCGTTCCCTCTTGTAAGATCCTCCGGAAAAAGGTAAGAAACCCTTCCTCTACCGCCACCCGGTCAACCGCTGTCTCAGGCAGATCATAGAAATATTTTCCGGTTCCGGGATCCAGGGAAATGCTGTCCAGTGGAAACCCCTCTCTGCGGATGCTGCTGTGGGGTACATCCGCCAGCCAGAATTTCTCACTTTCCATGTCAGGCTCCATTGCCTCATATACATGTTCCTCATCCTGCACATAGCAGATGGCATTGCGGTATTTTGCCGTAAGCCTTCCATAGCGTTTGACCAGTCCGATATAGTGCTCCAGCATCTGCTCATCCGTCAGATACACACCGTTCACCGTACGCACATGTACCCCGGGCTGAACCGCCTCCGGGACATCTTCAAAATACAACCCGGAATCACAGGAAAATACCGGCATACGAAAAGCTTCATAATAAGCATGCGCTTTCTGCCTGGCATTCTCCAGAGGCGTATTGCCGGTCTCCGGGACATCGGGGATCTCCACCCCCTGTGCCCGCAGATCCTGCAGACTGATCAATTCGATGCCAAGTCCGGCTATGCGGTTCTGCATGGCAGCTGCCTTTGCCGGATTGCCGGTACCGTATAACAGTTTCATAAGCGTTGTCCTGCTTCCTTTCCGGTCAGATCAGCGCCGGTGTCTGTGCCAGAACAGAGATAATCGCGATCGCCGCCAAAATCAAAACAACTACCACTACTGCAACAATGATCTTCTTTTTCATATATGATACCTGCTCTTTCTCAACCTTTTATGATTTTGCATCCCATGAACTAATGATGACATATTTCAAGGACATTTTCAAGGATTATGAAAATATTCGAGATGACTCCACTTTCTCGCCCGGCCAGGATTTTCTGAGTGCCGCATAGGAAACCAGAAAGTTAGCAAGCCAGCCGGCCGGCACGGCAAGCCAGACAAAGTCGATGCCAAAACGCGGTGCACAGATCAAAGCCACAGACAAGCGGATCGCAAGGTTTACCATGTTGGCAATAAGGAACGGTCGCATGATGCCGAGTCCGCGAAGAACTCCGTCGGTTGCCATTTTAATTCCCATAAAGATAAAGAAGTAACCAAGCCATCTCATATAATCTCCGGACACCTGATAAGCCAGCGCTGTTCCGTCTTTTCCAAGAAATAGCGAAGAAATCTGCGTGTGCAGTGTTTCAATGACAAGAAAGGCAACCGCCGCAAAACACACGTCCAACACCAATGCCGCATGATAACCTTTTTTGATACGCTCGGTTTTGCCTGCCCCAAGGTTTTGGGAAACATACGGCGAAACTGCATTACCGATGGACACGAAGATCAGGGAAAAAACATTCTCCACCCGCATCGTCGCCGCATATCCTGCAAGTGCCTGTGTGCCGAAGGGATTTACCACTGCCTGTACGATCATCATACCGATCGACACGGTAGACTGCTGCAGGACCGAGGGCACTGCGATCCGAAGCATCGAGCGCAGCTTACGCCCGTCAAACCACTGAAACGGGCTTTGGTATCGCCGCATCCGGTAAAGAAAAATCAAAAGTGAAAACACAGCGGAAATACCCTGGGCAATCAGAGTTGCAAGCGCTGCACCGAATACACCAAGCCCCAGACCGGCTACCATCCAAAGATCCATCACAATATTCAGGAGCGATGAAAAGATCAGCAGCCCCAGCGGAATTTTTGATTCACCGATGGAAGTGAACATGGTGGAGAGAATATTGTACATGAACAAAAACGGAAAGCCCACAAAATAGACCCGCAAGTACAGTACCGCTTCGTCCAGAATATCGGCAGGGGTCTGTAACCCGCTCATCATCGCATGGGAAAAGCAAAAGCCAAAGATACCAAGGAGGATGCTCAGAAGCAAAAAGCTGATCAGTGACGTAGACACAATGGTTTTCATTTTGCCATACTCTTTGGCGCCGAAATAGCGACTCACAAGCACACCTGCACCGACACCGGCACCCAGTGCCACACAAATGAAAACATTCGTCAGGGCTGCACAGGCACCAACCGCTGCCAGTGCAGAGGAACCCACAAACTGACCGACGATAATGGAGTCAGCCATATTGTATACCTGCTGAAAAAAGCTGCCGAGAATCATCGGCATTGCAAAAACCGTCAGCGCTTTCAGCGGTGCATCGGTAATCAAATACTCATCTTTTGACATGATCCTATTCCTCCACAGTTCCTTCAGCATTCTTCCATGGCTTCTTCAACTTGTTCATCTGCATCTTCTGGAAGTTGGATGGCATCCAGCTTTCGCGTGAAAAGTTCAATCATCGCAGGATACTGATTTGTAATTGGGTGACTAAACCGATAAAACTGCGGCACACCTTCTTTCTTTATATGCAGCAATCCCATTTCTTCAAGCTGTTTCGATGCCCTTGATATAGAAGTAGGTGTCAGTTCCAAGTTCTTCGCGGCTTGACTTGTAGATAGTTCCTGTACGCCTCCAATCTTAACTCTTTTTGAGTTAAGATACAATATTTGAGTTAAGAACAGTTGAAAATCAACATTATCAACTGCTCTGTCTATTTTCTTCTTCCTGCTGCACTTCCTGCTCATGCAGCTTCTCTTTCTTCTGCTCGTCCTCTTTCAAGATTTCCTGCACAATCTTCTGTTCTCCAGGCCAATCCTGCATTTCCGATTTGATTTTCTCTTAGAAATCCCCCGTACACCTTGTCCTGATCAAAGGGCCATTCCCCAGAACATTGTTCATCACTTATTCTCCAAGGGTTGCTCCATCTTCTTCCCATTCTCGCATACCCTAGTGTGGAACAGAATCATGTCGGACAGTTGCGCAGCTTGCCAAACATGCCAAGATCCCGCGTTCCGGCAAGTTCCATGCCCAGATGCACATATTTGTCGCACTTGTTTTTCGCATCCGTTTCCAGAATCATCGGCACGCCCAGCCGGTCGCCCTCGGCAAAGGCAATATCCAGCACCTTTCGCATATAGCCCTGCCGCTGATATTTCTCCCGCACACAGACAAGCCCCTCCCCGCTCGATAGCGATACCAAACTGCAGAAGGCGCTTCATGTCCGATACTGCTTTTGCGGCATACCAATATGCCGCCCACTATTATCTGACCTTCATACAGAAATCGCAGCGGTCATTTCCACGCCCCAGCGTCATGCTTCTCTCCCAGATCAGCTTCGGATGCAGCCCGGTATAGCTGATGTCATCACTGTCGCAAAAGCAGCGGCACAGCTCCGGGCAGCCATATTCTGTGCAGATGTCGTGATAGGGACACTTCATCATATCCACACGCCAGACGCCGTTACCGGTCTGCAGTTCTTTTGGGGCAAAGCCCGCCGCCGGGCCGAAAACGCTCCGGGTGGATTTGACGAAAACGCCGGGAACAAGGCGGTAAAGCCCCGGTATGTGCAGCAGGGAGGCAAGCTGTTTATGGCTCGTTCTCGCCAGCCGCTCCACATAGCCGTGAACGGTTTGCAGTGCCTCCTCTTTCGGCATGACCTGCTGCAAGGTCTCGTAGGCCGCAATGCCCGGCAATATCTGCCGCTTGAGGTGGTATTGCTTTTCCTTGCTTGCATCTGCATTTTCAGCCAGCAGCGCACTCAGGCGCATATCGAAAGCGGTGTTCAGTTCCTTTGCCTGCGCGGGAAAGCGCAGTGCCGCAGTTTCCCGGAAATCACGGGAAAGATAGGTTTCCTTCCTCTTCATCGTCCGTTACCCTTTCTTTTTGTATCCGCAGTCGCAGTAGGGCCCGCCGGAGGCAAGGGTGTACTGCCGCACAAAATTTGTCACGCCGCCCGCTTCGCTCATGGTGTAGTCCAGACGGCACAAAGCAGGGGTCAGGTCGTACAGCCCTAGCTCCTTCATCAGCACACAGATGCCGCACTTGGTAAAGCGTCCCTCGTAGCCGCTGCCATCCGGGTATTCGTAAAACTCCATGTTCCACGAATAGGGGTTGCGGTCGGCGGCTTTCAGAGCGGCAGTGGCTTTCATGGCAGCGATATCCTTTGCGGTGAACTTGCTTTTTCCGCTCTTACGGCAGAACCACTGCATGGGCGCTGTCATCATCGCCTTTGCGTAGTAATCCGTCAGGCGGTCTACCGCCGGGCGCTGCGGCATGGAGAGAATGAACGCGCCGAGCATTGCGCAGTTGACGATGTTCATCTTGAAGCGGTCCGCTTTTTCAAACTCCGGCAGGTCTGCAATGATTGCTTTGTACTTCGGCTTTGCTTTTTTCGTGATCGCTTGTGCCGCATCGGCATCATAGCCGAACACCGCCGTCAACTGCTTTTGGAATGAGCCTGCAAACAACGCCCACATTCCCATTGGCATACCCATGTATTTCATTGCACTGCCTCCTTACATTCTCCGCATTTTGCCTTCTCCCGCAGCAACACCAGCCCCAATACCAAAACCAGCAGGTGTCCGGCGGATTCCGTGCCGTGATCGATCTGATCCAGCGGCCACGGCAGAAGCGTGAAGAGATTTCCCACAATCCCCGTAAAAACGATGGGGTTGCAGAAGGATGCCAATATCCGCTGTGCTGTGTTTTTCAGCGGGAGCATCCTTTTCCAGATCATAACGAGCATCACGACGGAAAGAAGTACATCACACAGGATATATGCTGCCAGCAGCGGCGCGGCGTTGCAGTAAAACACCTTGTTGGCAATTTCAGCTGCCGCCTGCATATCGCCGTATTTCTCAAAGGTAAACTTGAAGATCAGCGCCACATTCATGAACATAGCATGAACATAGCCCCAGCAGACCGTGCCGGTGAGATAGGCGATTTGAAACAGCTTGACCCATTTCTGCTGCTTCGGTTGGGTGAGGCGTTGCTTCAAAAGCTTCCACATCTGGTGAAAACCGATGTAATAGAGTGCCGTTCCGAGAACACCGCAGATGATGCTGACCACCATGCGCCATGTTGCCATATCAAGATAGGCGACCTTGACCATCAGCCCAATGGATTCTGTGCTTTGGCTTTTCCCGGTCGCCGCAAACAAAAAGTCGCCGATCACATATAAAAGGCATCCAATCATACCTGCGATGAGTGCTCGTTTTTCTTTGCTCATTTTCATTGTTTGCCTCCAAATCCGATCTTCACGATCTGCATTTTCATCATTCCGTCACCGACCCTTGCATGAAAAAACAAAACAGCGGGAGCATTCCGATTTCCCAATGTCGTAAACTTCATTGTCTCTCCTTTCCTCAGTGAATAAAAGCCGTCATAAGGACCGCCAGCACCGCTGCTATACCTGCCATACCCACCGTGCCGAAAAGCCACTTTTTCTGCTTGTCTTTTGCAGTAATGTAAGGCTTCAGATCTTCTGTTCCGGGAATCGTCCATGCGTTCGTGTGCCCCACCCAGTAGCCATCGATCAAAAAGCGGTCAATGAGATTCATAACGGACAAGATGACAAGCAGCTGCCAGAAGCCCGCCGCAAAGCCTTTCGCACCGTTTATCCCATAGACACAGACCAGCACATAACCAATATAGCCGGGAATGCAAACAGCTTTGAAAAGTTGAGAATTGCGCTTGATTTTCTCGTGTGTCGTAAGTCCCAGCTTCACGCACCGCTGCTGCACTGCCGGGCTGTAGAGATGCACCATCCCAACAGCCCCCTTACGGATGCCCACAGCACAGACAAGAGCCAGCAAAGCCCCCAACCCAAGACCTTCCAGAATCACCTGTAAAAGCATTACTTATTCCTCCTGTATCCGTTTTCATCCCGGTATTCGGGATGTTCCTTTACGTATGGATCCTTATCGCCGCAGATGGTATAGTCGCATCGGCAGCCGTACACGCCGTAAATTCATAATAGATGGGCTTGCTGTTTTCGTAAGGTGCAACATCCATCTCATAATATGCCTTGTGGTCGGTCGGCGTAAAAACGCCGCGATGTCTGTTCTGCTTTTCAATTTCCTTTCGCAGTTCGTTCTCTGGCAGTGTGAAAGACTTTTTCACTCCGGAGAGTCTATACACTGCCCGTAGGATGGATGCAAAAATGCTCATGGCTTTTTTTCTCTCATTTCCGCGCTGTAACGCACAGCCACCCCTTTTGGTTTTTGTGGCTCTGGATCCTACAAAATCCTGCTTGCTCCAGATATGCTTTCAGTGCAGTGTCCGTGTAGATGGTCATACCATTGATAATTTGTGTCCATTTGTCATCTTTTGCTGTTTCGCCGTTTGCTTCATTGCAGATGAAAAAGATCCCGCCGGGCTTCAGCACCCGATAGACCTCTCTGAAATTCTGTGCAAGCTCCGGCCAGAAGTAGACCGTTTCAAAGGCGGTCGCCACATCAAACTGCTCCGCTTCAAACGGCAGCTCTGTCACGCTTGCCTGTTGCACGTTGCACCGTCCTGCCGCAATGGCTCTGGCATTGACTTTTCGCGCTTTTTCCACGCTGACGGCTGAGTAGTCGATGCCCTGCACCCTGCCTTTGGGACACAGTCTCAACAGCGTTTTAATGTTCGCTCCACCGCCGCAGCCGCAGTCCAGCACCATGGCATCCGGGGCAGGCTGCAAAAATTGAAGTCCCCACGCTGCCATTGCGCTGTGTCCGAAGTTCATCATGGCAACCATAATCTTCCCGCCAAGTCCTACGGGCTTTCGGGTGTTTTCAAAGAATGACATATCACACCTCCGATTTCACACATTCGGCATAGGTCAGCGGGAAGGACGCTTTCAGCACAGCACTTTTTCGCACACTCCACCCGTTCTGCCGCAGAAAGCTCAGATACTCCTCACTCGTCCACCTGCTATGCAGAGGGAATCCTGCCAATCTCATAAAATAGGCTTTGATCCTTCCTCTAAGTGAATTTTCCGCGTGCGTAAAGGTTGGCGCGATCAACACACCATCGTCCTTCAGCACCCGTTTGATCTCTCGCAGTGATTTCTCTGGCTGCGACACGATGTGCAATGCGTTGGATACGATCACCACATCAAATGAATTGCCTGCGTATGGCAAAGAAAACATATCCTGCACGGAAAAATGCAGCTTCGCAGAACAATTTCCCCGCTTGGCTTCTGCAATCATTTTTGGAGAGGCATCCGTCGCCTCAATGCGTGCCGCTACTTTTACGATGTGCTTGGCGATTAGTCCCGTTCCTGTAGCCAACTCCAGCACTGTTTTGTCTTTCACGACCGGACGGATCAGCTCATACATTTTCTCGTATACTGCCCTGTCTTTTCGCATAAAGCAGTCATACAGATCTGCATTTCTGTCCCAGAAATTCTCGTGATCTTGCATTGCTGTCTCACCTTTTATAATTAGACCGTTCTAACCAGCACGCGCCTATCCGCAAGTTAGGTTTGGCTAACTCGTGTGTTTAGAAAAAGCCGCATTTCTGCGACCTTTCGCCTTATTCAAATAACTTCCTCCATGCACTGCACACCAGCGTTTTCAGCCACTGAGGATAACGATTCTCAATCTGCTCCTTGTGGGAACAGCCAAAATCTATTTTTTGCACCGTTGCGGTGGCCTTTGTCTTTTTGTCTATATTATACCGTGCTTGCTTCTGATTTGCAATGGTATAGTATTCTATTTTGTAAACTTCCTCTGTCACATCTACAAAAAAGTCTGTTGTATAAACATCAGGATAAAGTTCCCGAAGGTTAATTTTCTTCATTATGTACCTCCATTTCGATTCACGGGTGATTGACGGGTGAATCGAATAGAGGCGGAGACCGACACCGGCAGACAACCGGGTCATCTCCGAAAAAATGGCAACAAAAAACGCCAGATTTCCGTGAGGGAAAACTGGCGCGCCAAGAACAGCCATTATTATACTGAATTACATGGAACGATAATGCCGATGCAATGTTATACTTGCCCGGAGGAGGAGCAATGCTTTTTTTACTGATGTAGATCATGTGAGCTTTGAAAAAGCAAACGAGACACGGCAAAATAACCTCCAATCGGCTACCGTGTCCCTGCAAGTCGTCATAGGATTGTGTAAACGCAAAGAAACGGCGGCTCTGAAAATCAAAGCCGCCGTTTCACAGGCGCGTGAAAATGTGTCTGCTCTGCGACGGCTTTTTTCTTTTGCCGTCGCGCGGCAGACTGTTTTATAATTCGGTTTTCTATAAATTTGTCTTAACAGTCCATATTGAGAAGTTCAATTACAACGACTTCCGGGCGATTGTTAAAACGGATGGGAATAATACTGTTACCTAATCCACGGCTAACAATCATATTTGTACTACCACTTGTATATAGCCCTGCGTCATACTGTGGAAATAGCCCTTGATTGGGTGCGATCAACCCGCCGATAAATGGCAAACGGAATTGACCGCCGTGTGCGTGTCCGCTTAAAACCAAATCAATATTGCAATGTACATAGCTTTCAAACAATTCTGGCCGATGCGACAGCAAAATGGTGTAGCTGTTTTCATCATCAGCAAGATTATTCAGCTTTGTACTAACCATAGCCGGGACTTCTCCGAATATATCTCCTTTTATCGTAAAATCGGGGTCAGAAAGTCCAATAAGCGATATTGCTTCTTTGCCATGGTTTAATTGTACGGCATCATTGTCAAGCACAGTTACGCCAATGGTTTCAAGTCCTGCTTTGAGTTCATTATACTGTGAAAGGCTTGCTTCGTGGTTTCCTGTTACATAATAGACAGGAGCAATCTTAACCGCTTCTTTTGCAAAATCAAGAGCTACACCAATATCCGTATGCCCTGCGTCCACTAAATCCCCCGTTATTGCAATAATGTCCGGTTTGCTTTCTGATAGCAATTCCAGCAACTTTCTATTGCCTTTCCCAAATTCTGCGTTGTGCAGGTCTGATACTTGTGCTATTCGGAACCCGGAAAATGCGATAGGAATACGGCTACTTGAAATTTTTATGTTACTTACCGTCAACGCTGTATTACCCCAGATCAAATAAACGAGTAGGGCAAAAAATATTGAGCTTATTACGCATAATTTAAGATGTTTTTTCATGTTTTCTCTTTTCCCATCCTCCGTAATTATCTCTGCCGTGCGACGGCTTTTCCTTTTGTCGCTGTCCGACAGATATGACTTTTTCTATTTTATGAATATCATATCAAGGAACGACAAATCCAGCATGAGTAAATCACGCATGTTTTCTGCGTGATTTACTCATGCACTTTTTTACTGTGTTCGATATACTGCTTGTGTACATTGAAAGGAGCGATCAATAATGAGTACACTATTAGAAGTAAAAGACATCACCAAAATCTATCCAAACCAGCCGAAACCAGGACTGGATCATGTCTCTTTTGAAGTAATGCAGGGTGAATTTCTCGGTATTATGGGAGCTTCCGGCTCCGGCAAAACAACGCTTTTGAATGTGCTATCCACTATTGATATTCCTACAAGCGGCAGCATCCGCATGGGAGGGGAAAAAATTCAAGAACTTAGTCAAACACAGGCAGCCGATTTTCGTAAGAATAATCTCGGCTTTATCTTTCAAGAGTATTTTTTGTTGGACAGTCTGACTGTGCAGGAAAATATTGCAGTTCCCTTGACTTTGCTCCATGAAAGCGCAAAGACGATTGATAAAAAAGTGATGGAGCTTGCGGAACTGTTCGGAATTGCTTCACAACTGAAAAAATATCCCAGTGAATTGTCTGGCGGTCAACGGCAACGTGTAGCGGCGGCTCGTGCAATGGTAAAACGCCCGCCGTTAATTTTTGCAGACGAACCCACCGGGGCATTGGACAGCAGTTCAGCAACGGAACTGCTCTTTGCCCTCTCAGAAGTCAATCAGGCTTTAGGAACAACAATTTTAATGGTAACACATGACCCGTATGCGGCAAGCTATACAGATCGCATTTTGTACTTTAAGGACGGGCATATCATTTCCGAATTGAAACGGTGTAACAGGGAACGCCGTGAATTCTATGAGGAAATCATGCAAGAAGCCGCCAGACAGGACGAAAAGCGTTAAGTGGGGGTGGCAACATGAAATTATCCGCAATCGCCTTAAAAAATCTGAAACGGAACTTTTCGTTTTATTTCCTGTACCTTTTTTCCGTTTCTTTTGTCTTGATGATTTACTTCTGCTTTACTTCATTTTCCATGAACCAGATCATCATGGAAAAAATATCTTCGGATGGCAGAGTGGAAACCATGTGCCGGACAGTAGCAGTATTCATCATGGCATTTGTCATTTTTTATATGTTCTATTCCAATAGTTTTTTTATGCGGCGACGTATGAGAGAATTAGGGATTTATTCGCTACTTGGGTATCGAAAATCAACTATATTGAAATTATTGATCTTTGAAAATTTAATGATCTGCTTTGGCGGTATGATTCTTGGGATTCTGACTGGCAGTATTCTCCACAAAATCGTAATCGCCGGGATTGTGACCCTTTTGGGAATATCCGTAGATCAAAGCGCAATCCCTCTAATTTACCCGGCAGCAGTAAAGGCAATCCTTTCCTTTGTAATCGTCGTGCTGATTACACTTACACTTTCTAACGCAAGTCTGCTCCGAAAATCTACCCTGCTTGATTTGGTGCGACTGGAAAAGAAAACGGAAAAACCGATCCAGCCCCATGCAATAACAGCGATATTGGGTGTCGGATTTCTCAGCGCAGGGTACGGCCTTGCATTGGACATTATGCGGGGAAAGCAGTCATTGTGGAATACCATTGGATTTTCTCCTATTGCCATGCTGACACTTCTTTGTGTTGTGGCAGGAACGATTCTGTTTATGTACTCATTCCTACCCTATGTCTGTCAGAAAATCCGGCAGAAAAAAAGCAGACTTTACCATGAAAATACCATTATTGTAGTGCCAAAGTTTATGCACCGCATCCGTTCTAATGCGAAATCGCTGATTTTGCTGATCCTGCTGACAGCGGGGACGCTGGCGGTCTTTGGCTCGACGGTTCTTTCTATGTGGTATCCATACCAATCTTTCCGGCGCATTATCCCCTCTGCCATTGAATACCGAGTGACAAATGAGCAGGAAAAGGAAATCTCTTTGCAGGCTTTGCAGAAGGCTTGCGACGAACAGGAATACGAAGTTTATGAAACGATTATTTTCAAAGTAAAAGCAACTTCTGATCGTCTGCCGACAGAATACAGTATCAGTGAAGATAAGGGGCGTATTCCCGGATTTGAATGTATCAGCCGGACAGACTATGCCACCCTGCTTTCTCAGCAGGGAAAGAAAACGGATATTCCAGAATTATCAGATACGGATTGCATTTTAATAAAATACTATCCAGACCATGAACATTCTGACATGGGAGCCCCGTATCGTCTGGACTTTGGAACAGGAATAACCGATGTAACAGTAAAACAGACAAGCATTGATAATCCTATTGGCTTTTCAAACAGTGTTGGAACGCTGATTTTGTCGGATAACCTTTATCAAAAAATGCGTGACAGTACCATAGATAGAGTTTCGGTTATCAGTATTAATGGTGAAAAAATGCGCTCTAATGAAACTGCCTACACAGCTTTGAAAGCGTCTATGCCGGACAACATTTATCTGGCAAGCGCATGGCAAAGAGAAAGTACCTTTGTCCGCAATGCAAGTTCCACTTTTTTGCTAATTTGTTTTACTACGATTATTTTCTTAATTGCTACGGGCAGTATTCTTTACTTTCAAAATATTTCGTCCGTAACCTATGACAAACCGGACTATGAAATCATGCTTAAAATGGGATATAGTCACACAATGATTAAAAAATGTGTGCGTCGGCAGATACAGATTTATTACGGTATTCCCTATTTCATAGGATTGCTGCACAGCATTTTTGCGATGATTTGTTATAAGTCTGCACTGATGGACGATCTGCTCGGACGGAACAGCGCCGTTGTTGCACCGATTCTTCTGGCGGTGGCGATCTTCTCCATTATCTATGTTATCTATTACCAGCTAGCAAAACGCTCCTGCTATATAATTGCCTTGAAATAATGCGGCGGCTGGCACTTTCATTGGTGTCAGCCGTTGGTTTATTCAAAAATATTTCAGAATAGCAATCTTGAACTCATGGGGAAAGAACCGTACAATATTAGAAAAGGAATGGAGGTGGAAAATACGAAAAACACATATTTCTCAAGACAGATTTTTTGTGCGTTGAATCAATTTGCCGTGATTATTTATCTCAGTTATATGGCGTACAACGGACATTATATAGAAAGCAATTACCTTGTTCATTTTCTATCTTTGTCGCTCTTGTTTTTTGACGCGGCGTATATCTCATATAAGAATGTAAAATGTAATAAGGTTCTGAACCACTTTTCCCTATTGTTATTGTTGCTGGGCTGGCAATTCTTATTGTACCTGTTTGATTTCCGACCAATATCCAAAGCGGTTTCCATGCTGTTGTTGCCTGCCTGTTTTTATCAGTCAGCATATTTCATACAGACATTTTTATTTCAGGGTTTCGCCTATCGGGGCCAAAAAGCGATGCTTGCTTTTTTGAAAATCTCCTGCGTAACAGCAATTATTTGCTTCTTCTGTTCAGATAGGGCTTTTTTCACAGCCTACCAACTGCAATTTTTTATCTCGACACTGGCTCTTGTTGTCGTGGGTATCATGCAGAGAAAACGAATTGTCTTTGTGCTGAAAAGTCAATGGAAACGTCTACTTTTTCCACTGGCTCTTGTAGTAATTCCATTTGTAATATACCTTTCCGTTTTTCACAGGGAATCGGAATATATGGCAAGTATGGGAAGCTACATACCCGTTATGCTGGCATTTGTATGTATTCATAGTATCGTATTCCAGTACCATCCGCAGCAGGTACAATTTTTATCGCTGTCAGGGGGATATATCGTTGCTCTGGTTTTTGTCGGATTGGTTGGACTTGTTGGAATGGCATATCTTTTTCAAATCCCCCTTATGGCAATTTTGATGAGTGTTTACATAGTGGTTCTGCTGGCACAGGTTTACAATATCCTTTTGTATATGCGGATTTGCAGACAGCCGACCAACTATAATAACCCCACGGATCGTCAGCACTTCTACGCCTATTCACTGGAACAGATTAAACGGGAAGAAAACTTAAAAAAAGATTTTTCCAACTATTTGCACGATAATATTTTGCAAAACCTGCTTTCCATCAAAAACATGTTATGTAAAGCAGAACAGCCAGAGATAAGGAGGTCACTTCTCGATACGTTGACAGAATTAAATGCTTCCATCCGTTTTCAAATGCAGACTTATCACCCAAATCTGGTAAAAAGTCTGACCTTAAAGGAAAATATTCAAAATCTGCTTGATTCAATGGAAGAAAACCATTCTGCAATTATATGTTTGGACTGCGATAAAGATGTATTTCTTGTAGAGCCATATAATGTACTCATCTATCGAATGATAAAAGAACTGGTAACAAATGCGTTAAAACATTCCTCCGCAACGACAATCGATGTGCTGCTGATGCAGGAGGACGGACGCATTACCCTCAAGGTGACGGATAATGGTATTGGGTTCAAACCGTTCACTTATAAGTCAGGTTCACATCAGGGGCTTGCTTCTATTGGGGAACAGGTCAGTTTATTAGATGGCACTATGAACATCCAACCCGCTACTGGCGGCGGAACGGCAGTTGTCATTTCTATGCCTATGAACGGAGGTGATTCGTATGAAAATTTTGTTGGTCGATGACCATATACTTTTTGCCAAAAGTCTTTCGATTGCCCTGTGTGATAATCCAGAGATTGAGCAATTTTCCAGTACAAAGGATATTCAAAATTTGGAAAAACAAATTGCCACAGAACTACCAGATATTTTACTGATTGACATTAACTTAGGAGGACTGACAGACGAGGACGGTTTAATGCTCACACAACATTTGTTGGAGCGTTTTCCAGATCAAAAAATAGTCATTCTCTCTGGCTATAATCTTCCTGTTTATCGCAAAGAAGCAAAGAGGATCGGTGCAAGAGGGTTTATCAGTAAGGATGTAGAACCAGATGAGTTATTGCACATTTTATTGACCATCAAAAATGGGGCAACACACTTCCCACGGGAAGAAGTATTTATAGAAGAGCTGACAGACGGGGAGAGAAAAGTTCTCGAATTGGTTGCATCAGGAGTTAGGCGCCGCGAAATCGCTGAACAGCTTTTTATTAGTGAACGAACAGTATCAAATCATTTGCAACATATTTTTGAAAAATTGCAAGTTAGCTCTACCGTTGAGATGATAACAAAAGCTATTAAGCTCGGATATATTGCTCAATCTTCAATCCAGAGGTCATGCGAGAGGAAAGCGAGCTGCGCCAGCGGGTCGGACAGAAGTTGAATCTCTGCCCGGAACAATATTTGCCTATCGTGGAAGGCGCCATCGACGGGGCCTTAAAAATTGAAAAGCCGAATGAAGAAACGGAGGGTGTCTGAACATCCTCTGTTTTTCTTATTTTGCGGGCATTTTTGGACTTCTGCAACGCTTTATAAGTAGGGATAAGATACGGTATCACGGCGCCTCTGCATTTCCCGGAGGTAGTCGATTGCCTCATGGTACAGTACCAGTTTGCAGTAAGCATCGAACTGGCACCGCTCGCCATAGTCATTGCGGGGGATCATATCCATCTTTTTTTTCCTTTGCCGTCGTCCGGCAGAATGTTACTCAATATTTAATTCAATGCTTCCTGTGAAACTCTCGCATTCAATTCCGATATAATTTCCACCATCAGGAAGTGTAATTGTGTCACTATAAGTTCCGGTTGTTTCAATCAAAGTGACTGCTTCATCAGATCCAGAAATCCAAAATACTTTTGCAGTACCTTCCGTAACCTCCAAAGTGCAGTCAATAGACAGCTCCTTACCGGCTTCTCTTTTTATGGAAGTTCCTCCGAACAAATACTCTGTACCTGAAAAGTTCGCATAATCAGCCATATAAGTCCCTGTATAATCATCAATTCCTTTTTCTTTTTCCCCTTGCAGTGACGATTTCCCTGTCAGTTCTATGGAGCCCGCAGATTGAACAATGTTATTGTAATGATTGAGAATTTCATCTTTTGAACAGCCAGCAAGCATAAAACTTCCCACAAGGACGAATGTTAATGCTAAAACTATTTTCTTCATAAAATCATCACCAGCCTTTCTTTGGAGCTACCTTTTTGGCCTTTTTCTTTGTTTGGGTTGCTTCTCGTTCTTTCATGCACAAAATCAAGATGGCAGAAATAACGACAGCAAGCGCAAGACTGCAAGAACAGGTTCCGATATTCCAGTTGACTGCGGTATCATAGCTACGGTAGCCTACCATTCCAAGACTTGCGGTAATCGGATAAAGGTTTGCTAATGTCATATTTCCTGCGGCAAACATCCCTCCATATCCATAGACAAAAGCAATGATTACACCGACTAAAAAGCTGCCTGCCCTCCGACAAGTAAGAGCGATAATCGGCAGAACCGCAAGATATAAAAAGAAATTAACCGCAGTAATCTGCAAGGCTGCTTTTAGAGCTAAGGAAATCTCAAAGCCGGGAAATCCCACAATCATTTCTGCTATGATTGTAAACAGACTGCATATCAGCCCGAAAATAATAGACAATACGCCGCACACAATCAATTTTCCGGTCAACAGTTTCTTAAAAGAGATCGGCACAGTCAGAATATTTTTCAATGTGTCATCCGTCTGCTCACGAGAAATCATATATCCAGCAATTAGGCTGATACACATCGGAAAAATCATGGACATATTGTTTTTGATGACCTGTTCTGTAAGATAGGCAAAATCCCAAACGGAACCATCATTCGCCATAGAGGTAAACAAGGTCAGCAGGACGGATAGGAGCATGAGTGCAACGCCCGCCCAAAGGATATGATACCTTTCCAATTTATAAAATTCTGTTTTTACAATGCGAACCATGTTTATTCCCCCCTCTGCTTATATAATCTGTCAATCAGTAAGAACGAAACGAATGCCATAATCCCAAGAATGAATACAACTTGAAATGTTGAGGGAATTAGCCCTGTCATTTGCTCCAAGTCCATTTTTATTCCATGAGCCGCCATATCTCCCGCACTCCAAAATGTAGTCAGTGGCGTGGGCAGAAGCCATAACATAGTTTTAGGCAGTGTGTCAAACAATGCCGTAGCACTCATGTTCAGAACGCTGTAAAAGACACACAACAAAATGGAAAAAACATAGGTCTTACTGAAAAAGACAACAAGGACAATCAACGGGAGTGTTCCTGCCGTAATGAAGATCCCCGTTTCAACCGCCAAAAACAGCTTATAACCAATTCCATAAACTTCCAATGTTCCAATTCCGCAAAGAATTGTTGCAATGGTAGAAGCCACGCAAAAAACAATTCCAAAGATAAAAAGGACAATAATCTTTGCAAGTACCATTTGCGTGCTGGTTACGGGAATTGTACGCAGATTTTTGAATGTATCGTTGTCGCGTTCCATAAAAAACAGAATAGCGGCAATCACTCCGATAATGCAGGGCAGTAAAAACTGGATACCATATCCCAACACCATGTTAAATAGTCCATCGAAAGCATCTGCCCGATCCGTATATCGCTCTATCATAGAGGGCGTTGTCATCAGATAAGTCAGCGGGATTGGAAACAGGAACGCAGCCAAAATAATCAGCGGAATAAATTTCTTCCGTTTCAATTTCAAAAATTCGCATTTGATTAGTTTAAGCAATTCCTTCTCCCCCTGTCACACGCTTGAAGTAATCTTCAAGACTTTCTTCACAAGTATGCACCTCCGATACCTCCAATCCGTTTTCTACAAAAGCAGTTACAATTTTCTCCACGGGTAGCTCCATATTGTGTAGACGCAGATTGTGGTCGTCCTGTATGGAAAAATGGTTTTCATGGAAATTGCGTTCCAAAATTCTTGCCGCCTGTGCAGTATCAGAGAGCGTAAAACGGATATGTTTACTGCTTTTTTGCTCCAGCTCAGCAAGGCTTTCTTCTTCCAGTGATATTGTCAATATTGGTTTACACTTTTTTCTCAAGGATGTTCGACCTATGCTGCCTCCTGTAATGAATCGTAGTATTGTTGACGCTTAATCATCGGAGGTAAGCCACCATTAGCAGAGCAGATTCTTCGGTTATTCCAATAGCTGATGAAATATCTCCAGATGAGTGTTTTTAACTGTTCTACTGTCATTGAAGTGGTATCATAACGTCCATAAAGTAATTCTTCTTTGAATCTTGCCCACATGCTTTCGCATCTGGCATTGTCGTGGCATCTGCCGCCAGCACTGTTCATGCTTTGGAGAATGCCATATTTGCTGATTGCTTTACGATATAACTCACTTGTGTACTGTGTTCCTCTGATACAGCATCAGGATATACTTCCAAAGTTGATGCTGTATCATAAAAGTAAGGGGCGGCAGCACTTTAGGCTGTCGCTCCTTGACTGCCTAACTGCAAAACCGGGCGGGGCTGTCAACGGCGGCTCTGCAAGAGCCGTTCATCTTGCCGTTGACTGGCTCGACTGGGTTTGCTATTCTTTAAGTGTTGTCTGTAAGTCGTTTGTAAAAATATCATCTCCGGCGCACAATCATTTTCTACCAAAGTAGCGGCATAAAAAATTTCATTGTCCTGCCTTTCAAAAATAAGAAGTTTCCATTTTTTTGACTGCAAATTCCGAGGCTGTCTCTTGTACAATTTCTAGTACATTGACATCTTCTGCTATATTTCCTTGACGGGGTTCCAGCTCATTGTTAGTTACCACTTCTGCCTTGCCAGCGTCCGATGCACCATAAGAGAAATTTACTATGGTAGCATTGCTGTATTTTTCAAAAGCTGCATAGTATTCTTCTTCTGTAATTACATCTGTTTCCTCTCCTTTTTTCATGGTATAAGCAGCATTTCCACTTTCGTCAAATTGCTCATAAATCCCCTCTGCCAGTCTGAGCGAACCGGATTTTTCAATTTCAAAACGCTGCATATCGTGACCGGAAGCAGCATATATACCTGTTTCATCATAGGCGATAGGATATGCTGTTCCCATACTTTCTATTGTTCCTATGTTTTTAACTTCTTTATCTATCAAATAATATACATCACAATTAAGTGCTGCCTGATTTCCCAAACCGTCATTATATACTTGTGAGGTAACAAGTAAAACAGGTAAAGAAGCATTTGTATCAATAATTGCAAAAAGCTCATTATCTTCCAATCCTCCGACGGTTTCTCCATAAATAGCAGCGTTTTCACTACCTTTTTCTCCACATGCACATAAAGAAAAGATTAACACACATAAAGCCATATATGAAATAAACTTCTTTGCCTTATACATATTTTCAGTCTCCTTTTTTTCTTCTTTCAATGGTATAACTTATGAACAATATCACTCCGATTGCTGCCGCAATAATAGACGGTATCATTAACCGCATATAATCAATAGGGGCATTTTCGTATTGTCCTGTAACGATATATCGGTATAGCATATACTGGGTACTAAGTGTTGTGCTTTGTAGCGCAATTACATAGGCGAAATTTAATATGCTAACCATAATAAAAATCAGACCACTAATTAGCAACAGCGTCATTTTTCTGTTATGAAGATTTATTTTCATCAAATCTTCTAAAGTTATTTGCTCATCAGTTTTGTTTGCCACACCTGCTTCTCCTTCCTTTAGCAAATCATCTAATGACACATGAAAAATTCTGCTTATTTTAACGATACTTTCTAAATCAGGGGAAGTGCTATCTGACTCCCATTTGGAAATAGTCTGTCTGGATACGTTAAGTTTTTCTGCTAATTGTTCTTGTGTCATTCCCGAAAGTTTCCTTAATTGGTTGATTTTATTTCCAATTTCCATTTTGTGTCCTCCTTTAAGAGCAATTTTAAATAAAATAAACAATTTTTTCTATCAACATTGCTTTACATTTGCGCTCAAAATAATAACATTTATGAAATTGCTTGTTTTTCTGCACTTTAAGTGTTCATATAAAGGCATTTAAAATCACAATAATATCCGGTTCGTGTTCAGACAGCAATTCTATCAATTCTGTATTGCTTTCTCCAAATTCAGCATTATGCAAGTCGGACACTTGTGCAATCTGAAAATTAGAAAAGGTAGATGGTATGCGATCACTGGAGATATTAACTGTACTTACCATCAATGCTGAATTGCCCCATACAGTACAGATTATCAAAACTAGCAGTATCGTTGTTAATACACCAATCTTCACCAATACTCTGGTGGAAAGAATTTTTTTCATTTTTTCCTCTCTTTCATCAACTTAATTATAAAAAAACCAGCTTACAAACAGGTGAATTTCAGCTTACGAATTTGTAAGACAAAAGCGGGTGGCTTCTAAATCCACCCACTTCAAAAGTAGAATCACTGTGCGCTGATTGTGTCAACAATGGACATATTGTGTATTCTCTTAATCGGACCGTACACCGCCACAATCGCAGATAGTACAACAATCAGAAGAATAATACCCAATTCTTTCAAAGGAATTGTCCAAGTATCACCCCATTTATAACTGATCAACATTTCGAACAATACCTTGTTGCTTAACAGTCCCAAAATGGTGCCAACTATACCACCGATTATGGTATAAGTAAAGGCTTCTGCAACTATCATTTTCCTAAGCTGTCCTGTACTAAGCCCAATAGCGCGGAAAGAACCATATTGCTTTGATCTTGAGGAGACGCTCATAGCAATACTGTTTATTATGTTAAAAACTGTAATCAATGCAATCAAAACGAGAAATCCATAAACGAACAGCCAGAAACAATAATATGTTCCCATTGTACTGCTGTTTCCCATACGTTCATCGGAGAAAGTAAATGTGGAATCCACCATTTGATGGATAGCATAAACATCTTCATCGGTTGCATCTTTGGTTAACTGCACATCAATAATCGTGTACTTTGATTCACTAGTAATTTGCTTAAATGTATCCTCTGAACAGATAATTGTTCCAACACCTGCAGCACTATAAAATGGACAGTCAGATAGTGTTCCCACGATTTGAATTTCTTTTTTTTGCCCGCTTATATTCAGTGTTACAGTATCACCAATTTGTATAGTATTCTGTTGCTCATAAACAATTAAACCAGTTCCCACATCGTTTTGTGCAGATTCAAGAGAACCTTCTAACAAATAGTCTTTCGCCCAATCAAATTGATGCTGCTCATAAGAGATCAAATCCACCTTTTTTTCAATACCATTTGTTACAGATGGAACCTCGTAGGCAAACATTCTTCCATACGCTAAATCCACAATAGAATTTTCTTTCAAATCTTCTAAAAATGTTTTGTCAATGGCGCAAGAATTATCAGGGCTTATGATAGATAAATCTGCTGTCCATGGATGAAGCGGCGTTAATGTATGCTGCATAAACTCGACCGTTACGGAAAACGATAAAAAAAGGATAATACTAAGAGCAAATGAGCTAGTCATCAAAAGTAAGTTTTTTCGGCTTGCTTTTGCATGATGAATCCCAAGTGCAGTATCAATCTTAAATAGCTTTGTATTGGCGGCATTTCTGGCGGGTTTCAAAGTATTTGCGTTACCGGAAACCGCTGCCAGAGGAGATACCTTTGCCGCCTTTTTGGCCGGGGAATAAGCAGCTAACAAAACCGTAAGTAATCCCACAACGATTCCTGCCAAAATGCTCGGAATGCTCAAACCGAATGTTGGCATAGCCTCGAAATATTCTGGGCCAAGGAAGCGTAAAACTGCACACAAGACCCAAATGACAACTACACCGATGGAAATACCCACAGGGATCGCCAAACGACACCAACTAAGCGCCTCTTTCCGTACCAGGCGCATAACCTGTTTTGGCGTTGCACCGATACAACGCATAAGGCCGAAAAACTCTGTCCGCTGAGCCACATTGCTATTTAGGCTGCTTGCAATCATCATAATGCCAGCTAACATTACCAATACAAACAATACAGCCGCAGCCAAGTACACTTGTAACAAAAAGGGGACGCGGCTTTGCCCAAGCAAGCCAAGCAGATTATTGTTGGAAGATATTTGTTCATTCGATAAATTGCATTGTTCTTTCAAATCTGCAATTTTCCCTTGTATATTTCTTGTGTTTGCAAATTGAGTAAAAAACATAATGCCGTAATCATTCGGCTCCCCGTCTGATACATTCGGATAAATCGCGCAGTAATCCTCTATGTTCAAAATAATGCCGTAGGAGTCGCCACTCATGATCGAGTCTGTATTATTCATAAATCCAGATATGGTAAAATTCAGTTTATCACCATCAGGAGTTTCGACGGCAATGGAATCGCCAATCGCAACACCCATTATCTGTTTTACATTTTCAGTCACCAACGCTTCATTACTTGCCTGTGGAAAAACGCCATCTTCAAGTTGTCCAGCCCAGATTTCGGTTATATAGCTTTCATCACAACCGCATATCGCTACATTTTTTCCTCCTAAAGTGTAGCCTAAATCTCCACGATAATTAAGTACACCATACGGCGAAAATACTTTAACATCGGGGCGTGAAGCGATAATTGACGCTTCTTCGTTGCTGATATTTTTGATGGCGATATGCCAGTTTCCATATTCCTGCTGGGTCTGCAAAATCTGGCTGCGGACGAACATATCTGCCATGCCAAAAATTGTAGTAACCAGAAATACCGCCAGCACAATGCAGAAAATGGACATCCTGCTTTGCTTCCTGTGGATCTTTACAGATATGGGAACAAGGTCAAGATAATGCTTCATTCTTTTTTCCTCCCAAATCCGTCAAAACGCCATCGGATACTCGGAACACCCGATCAACGGATGCTGTCAAATTTTTATTGTGGGTAATCATCAGAATCGTTTGCTGATAGCGGCGGGATGCCTGTGTAAGCAAAGCCATGACATCCTGGCTATTTTTACTGTCCAGATTGCCCGTAGGTTCATCCGCCAAAATCAGTTTGGGCTTTGTGATTAACGCCCGTCCAATGGCGACACGCTGCTGCTGTCCGCCGGATAGTTGATTCGGCAGGTGGTGCCGACGTTCGGTAAGGCCCAAGAGATCCAAGATTTCTTCTACCTCTGCCGGATCTGGCTTGCGATAGTCCAAGAGAAGCGGAAATATGATATTCTGCTCCACATTCAGCTCGGAAACCAACTGAAAGGATTGGAAGATAAAACCGATATTACGACGGCGGAAAATCGTGCGCTGTTCCTCTTTCATGGAAAATAGGTCTTGTCCATCTACCAAAATGTGGCCGGAAGTAGGAGTGTCCAAAGCTCCAATACAGTTCAGTAATGTGCTTTTGCCAGAACCGGATTCACCCACAACGGCAGCAAATTCGCCTTTATCCAGGGAGAGGGAAACCTTCTTCAACGCTTCGACTTTCGCCTCACCCTTGCCATAAGTTTTACATAAATCTTGTACTTTCAATATTTCCATAGTCATCAGTACCTCCTTTCTCAAAAGGATAGCAAAAACAGCTTACAAGCAGGTGAATTTGACCTTACAGTTCCGTAAGGAAAGATAGTGTAAACAGCGTACCTTTTCCAGATTCACTTTGTACGGAGATAACACCGTCTTGCCCTTCAATAATGGACTTGGCAAGGGGAAGCCCCAGCCCGATTCCTTGTGTATCAATGGAATGTTTGCTGCGATAAAAGCGTTTGAAGATGTGGTGAATATCCTCCGGTGCTATTCCACTCCCATTATCAGAAATGAAAATCTGAAACATAGCAGGAGCGCGATTCCATGTAATACGGACGATGCCGCCAACTTGTGTGTGATCCAGCGCATTTTTTACGATGTTTCCAATTGCTTCCCCTGTCCATTCCATATCACAAATAAGCTTTTGCTCACCGTCGCCATCGATCTGAATCTGTTTATTCTCATTTTTAGCTCGTGCAGTTAATTCATTGACGGAATGAGCTATCAGTTCGGACACACGGCAACTTTTTTTCTCAAAAATGATGTTTCCCGTATCCAGTCGGGTTATCTTCAACATGGATGAGATTAACTGCTCCATACGCTTTAGAGAAATGCCCATCTTCGTCGCAAACTGCTTTACCGTTTCCGCATTTTCCGGCTCACTTTCAATGATCTCCTGATACATGGCGAGGGCTGCCAGAGGCGTTTTGAGCTGGTGAGATATATCAGATATGGTATCTTTCAAAAACTCTTTTGCTTTACGTTCTGTTTCATTTTTGGATTGGAGCATGGTTGCAAGCTGTTCTACCGAAGAAAACACTTGGTAGATAGCCCCCTCATAATTCTGCGGTAAATGACAAGAGTAATCCCCGTTGATGTAATTTAGCAATATTTTGTCGGCCTGTTGATACAATCGCTTCCTTTTCCAGAAAAAAACGAATATTCCTACGGCAAGCACAAAGAGAAAAAATAGCACAGTGCATAGCATGGTGCAGAAAGCGGAACGCTGAAATTGATTGAAATAAGGCCGCATACTGCTTTCTGACTGTTTTCCCAAACCCGCAGCCGCTAATAATGACCTACCCTCTTCACTGATGTCTGTGTTCGTAAAGGCGACTGCAATCACTTCTTTCGGAACACCCTGTTCCAAAAGCGAGGATGAAACCGCTTCATCGTGTTTGAGCCACAGGGCTTCCGCACCGTTCACCTGATAAATAGTCAAAACGGTTGCTGTACCTACAAATAGCAGAGCAAACAAAGTCAAAAATAGCAGGAACCCTTTAATCTGCCTATCTTGGCACAAACTCATATAGACACCTCTTTCCATTGGTAGCCGAACCCACGGATGGTTATAAGGTGTTCTGGATGGGAAGGATCGGTTTCCACTTTTTCGCGGAGCCGCCGTACATAGACGGACAGGGTGTTATCATCCACAAAATTTCCTGTATCATCCCACAGCTCATTTAGAATGATGTCCCTTGTCACAACACGATTTGCGTTTCTTACCAGCAGACAAAGCAAACGATATTCGGCGCTTGTCAAATCCAATGCTTTTCCCTTTAAGGTTGCACGGCTATCCAACAGATCAATGATAATGTCGCCACATTCCATAGAAGTGTTTTTTTCACTTTTGGAAACTCTGGCCCGACGTAGCAGCGCCCGGATACGGGAACACAATTCCCCCAGCTTGAAAGGCTTGGTGATATAATCGTCCCCACCGCTATCTAATCCACGAATTATGCTGACTTCTTCATCCGATGCAGTCAGGAATATAATAGGTATCTGCTGATTTTCTTTTCTTACTTTTTCGCATATGTCAAATCCTGTTCCATCTGGTAGGGTGACATCCAAAATCAATAGATCGTATCTGTCGAGTTCGGACAAGTATTGTTTTGCCTCACATACAGTACGGGCAACTTCAACATCAAATTCATTCTTTTTCAAAGAGTAGATCAAGCCATCTATTAGACTGACATCATCCTCCAATAGCAATATTCTATTCATGTTTTAATTCCTTTCCTTGTTTTGTCCTTCCGTCAATCGGCTTTTCTGCGTTCTTTGGGATCAGCCAAACACCAGCCATCTTTACAGCTCCAGATATACGCCCAGCAGCGCAATAGTAATTTACTCTACGAGGTGTCACGCCCCATTTTTCGGCGGCCTCTTTTAGTGTCATATAATCCATTATGCACCTCCACAGAGTACATTATAGTTCTTTGTCTCGAACAATACAAGTTTATCGCTAATCGCAGCTTTATATGATCGGCATAATCGTACAGCTTGTCAGGCATAATAAGGTCATTCCATCATATAAACCGGAACGATACAATATTATTGAGGTGAACGATTATACCGATTGATGATTTAACTGCTTTAGGGCAGAAAATGCAGGAAGCCCGAAAGAATAAAGAACTGACAGAGTTGTCCGAGAAATTTGAAACGAATTGAGCCAGTGAGTGAAATTTAACGATTCTCTCACTGACTCTTTTCATTTTCGAAGAAAAGAGGCAAGCAATGCCTGTGTTAATACACACAGGCCTGCAGAGAAGAAAATCCCTTTGTGATTTTCCTCTCCGCTTGCTTGCCCGGGGCAGCGCCCCCCAAGCCCCTTTGAACACAGAATTTCATTCTGTGGCTGCGCGGTCTCCGTTCCACTCCGGTCGGCACTAAGCGGACATCCCCCGGATGTCCAGTGCCTGCGAACGCTTTTGACCAGGACCAGCTTACCGCTTGCCGTGGTCTTTTTCTTTTTCAACATCCTGTTCTACCTCCATTTTCAGCACTCGATCTACATTTGCCTTTGCCGTTAAAAGTTCCAGCATTTCCTCACGGGAACGCCGGTACTCGGCATAGGTCTTTTTCTTTTCTTCCAGCAATTTCGCGTACTCCGTCTGCAACTCTTTGACCTTGGGAAGCTTCTTGACTCCCATCTCATCAAAGGCATTCTTAGCAGCCTGGTGGAGCAGAATTTCTTCCTCATGTTCTTCCAGGAATTTCTTAGAGTAACCCGCCTTGCGGTATGCCACATAGGCCTCACGGGTCTTGGCATAATTTACGATGTGAGTACGCAGAACAGCGATCTCTGCCATGCGCTTTTCAGCCGCTTTGATCTGCGCCGAAAGTTCATTACGATGTGCCGTGACAGCCGCAGCCTTTTCTTCCAAAAGCGCATACTCCAGCAGATTGTTCTCTGACAGGTAATTCATGGTCTGCGCCATTTGTTTCAGATTGAAAACTTTAGCCCATCGCGTATAGCCAGCACCTTTTCCTGCCTGCAATTTTGCCTGAATGTCCACCAGCAGATTGATCTTCAGCGGCTCTGCCTGTGTGACTGTTTTCTTTCGCGGGATATGTGCTTTCTTCCCTAAGAGAACTGCCCGCAAATCTTCCAATCCATATCCTTCGCCCAGACTGTCCATGCGGGCGGCTTTCTCCCAACCAGAGAGTTTCAGTCGATACGATTTTCCGCGCTTTGAGACTTCACAACCATACTCTTGCAACAGCTTCAGCAGTTCTTCAAAGTCAGCAGGACTTTGTGATAATGCGTTGTCAATCGCCACACGAAGCAGTTCTCGGTGAGAGGGCTTTGCCTGATCGCCCAGCCACTTGTTATAGCTCTTTCCGTGAAGTTTCGGATTCTCTACAATGGACAGTCCATTCTCAATACAGATGGTGTCACTTAGCCGACGAACCGCCTTGGTGCTGCCTCAAAAATTGCGGAACTTCCGGTCATATTCTAAGCTGACCGATGACCAGATAATGTGATTATGAATGTGCGACTTGTCTATGTGAGTGCAGACTACAAAGGCATGATTGCCTTTAGTAAAACGCTTTGCAAATTCTACGCCCAGCCGGTTTGCTTCTTCCGGGGTAATCTCACCAGGGCGGAAGGACTGGCGCACATGATAGGCAATCACATCATCTGCGCCACGCACTCGTCCAGTAGCGGCAATGTACTGCCGCTTTGCCAGAAGGAACTCCGCATCCGCAGTCCGGCTGTCACACGCATAGCCGGTAATGAGCTTGCCGTTATCTGTTTTCTGTGGATTTGCTACATAGTCGATGATGTCACTGATTGCCCGACTTTCTGTGCGACCCTTGCCAACATGAAGCGGCATGATTCTTGTAGTTGCCATAATAGAAGGCCCTCCTCTCATAAATATTTTTTCGCTGAACTCTTTGCTTCTATCGTTGCAATAACTTTCTCCGCTGGGTATAATAAAAAAGAACATTCTACAACCTCAAGGGAGGGATTTTATGATAGAACAGCTCATTGCCGAAGCAACGGAATGTGATTTCAAAGTTGCTCTCGAAACAAAAAAGCCAAAAAGCTGGTTAAAAAGTGTCAGTGCCTTTTCCAATGGGATCGGCGGCACTCTGTTTTTCGGAGTCTCTGATGACCGGGAGCCTATCGGCTTGTCCGATGTTCAAAAGGATGCTGAAGCGATCAGCCGCTTAATCAAAGAACGTATCACACCATTACCGCAGTTTATCTTAAAGCCATTGCAGGAAGATGGTAAAAACCTGTTGGCTCTGGAGGTTTCTCCTGGCCGCAGCACCCCATACTATTACAAGGCAGACGGCGTGATGGAGGCATACATCCGTGTTGGAAATGAAAGCGTAATTGCACCGGATTACATTGTGAATGAACTGATCTTAAAGGGAACCAATCAGTCCTTTGACACCTTAACAACAGAAGCTGTGAAAAAGGATTACAGCTTCACACTCCTGGAGGCAACCTATCTGGAACGAACCGGCCTCCGCTTCGAGCCATCCGATTATGTCTCCTTCGGTTTGGCTGACAAAAATGGGTTCCTGACCAATGCCGGAAAGCTCATGACCGATCAGCACACAGTTTATAACTCCCGTATGTTCTGTACCCGGTGGAATGGCTTGGAAAAAGGCTCTATCTTTGATGATGCGCTGGACGATAAGGAATACGAGGGGAATTTGATTTATTTACTGAAAAGCGGCAGTGAATTTATTCGCAATAATTCCAAAGTCCGTTTTGTCAAAGAAGCTCAGTATCGGGTAGACAAGCCGGATTATGCTGAACGAGCTGTAACAGAGGCTCTTGTCAACGCTCTCATCCATCGTGATTATATTGTGCTTGGCAGCGAAGTCCACATTGATATGTTTGATGATCGGGTGGAAATCACATCTCCGGGCGGTATGTTTGGCGGCGGCTCAATTCAGGAATACGATATTTACAGTATTCGTTCGATGCGACGAAACCCTGTGATCGCTGACCTGTTCCACCGCATGAAGTACATGGAACGCCGTGGAAGTGGTCTGCGCAAAATCGTCAGTGAAACTGAAAAGCTGCCTGGATACACAGAGGCATATAAGCCCGAATTTTCCTCAACAGCGACAGATTTCAGAGTCATCTTGAAAAATGTAAATTACCATCATGGTCCTTCTATCATAGAAACGACCCATGATAAGACCTATGACGCAACCCATGATGCAACCCATGATAAAATCCTTGCATTTTGCATAGAACCACATTCAAAATTAGAAATCGCAGAACACTGTGGATACAAAAACACAAAAAACTTTACACAAAAATATCTGCGTCCGCTATTGAACAATGGAACACTCAAAATGACACTTCCCGATAAACCGAAAAGTAAACATCAAAAATATATTACAGTTCGTTCCGAATAAACAGAGAAGCAGGGCAGTGGGTCTCATCTCCCATTGTCCTGCTTCTTTTCATTCCAAATTATATTCACATCATTTACCCATACACCCAATCCTGGATCGCAAATTTCAAACTCTGCACCTTGCTCAGCAGCCAGATCGCAGCCAGCGGCAGCCCCATCGGGCTAATCAAAAATGCCATAACCAGCAAAATCACACCATTCTGCGGGGAATAGGTAATCAGCACAGCCACGCCAAGCAGAGCAATTACCGTGCTTAGTAGACCAAGCACCAGACCGGATATGTAGATCAGCCCCGTGCAGAGCCAGACAAAAAGCGTCAACACCAAAATGACCGGTGCAGTTACGATCATCAGCAGACATTTCAAAATCTTCATTTCTGTTCCTCCTTCCAACGCTCCAGATACTGTTTGCATAGGGCATCCGCTTCTCTCTCATCATCTTCCGTCACTTCCCGTTTTCCTTTGGTCAGTTCAATCTCCAGATAAGTCCGGTAATCATCGGCTAAGAGGTCGAACAGTTCCTTGGGAGTATGGCACACCTCGCCAGAGCAATAGTGAAAATCTTGGTCAAATTCAACTCTTACACATCCATGGCGGCTGATATAAACTTCTATGGTCTCGTCTGCGGTTAGGTAATCCGCAAAAATCTCCAGCACCTTTTCAAAGGTCAGCATCTGTTTTCACTCCTTTGCTACGCTTCTTATTCTACTCATATTATCCGGTACGGACAGGCAAAAGACAAGGATACAGACAAAAAGAAAAAGCGGAGGAAGGTGCGGCGAAGAAACGCCGTTCCTCCCTCCGCAAATGGAGTATCTATCCCTGTTATGAAAGTTTGGAGAGTTGGGTAAGGATTTCCTTCACACCCTCCCACAGTTGTTCCTGCCGCTGGGATATATCCTCCAAGTCAGCATTATAAACCCGCCCGGTCTCATGCACTTTGCGGGTCAGCTGGTTCAAGTTGTTGCTGCTTCGGCGCATCAGGGAGACCAGCTCCTTCAGCTCTGGCAGTTCCAGCTTGACCACATAACCATCCAGCGCCATTTTCCGCAGATAAGCGCTCAAATTCTCTGTCCCGTATTGCTGCATCTTTTGATGGATCAGTTCCAGTTCTTCTGCGGACACCCAAAACAAAACCGGCACATCCCGCTTGCGCTTTGCCATGGTTATCGCTCCGGCTCCCGTTTTTTCGGGGTGGCAGGCTTGCGGGCAGGCGGTTCCTGCTTGAGCTTTTGCAGGACAGAGCTTTTCTGCTGTTCTTGAGCGACTTTTCGGAACTGTCTGGTGAACAGGTCGGTCAAACCGGGATTGACCTGATCTACCACCAGATAGGCACAGTGGCGGGAAGCGCCGCTGTCCTCCAGCGTAGGAATGGTTTTTGCCCATGCTTTATTGTCCTGAGAGATACGCCCGTCATAGTTCTTGCGCTGGATGGTGTTGGCAAGAATAAACTGTACCCGTTCCGTCCCGAACTTTTCCAGCACATCTTTGACCGCAGCCTCCGTATCCAGCCGATTCTCTGCATAGTGGGCGCTGATGGTCTGCTCAATGGCTTCTTTGCAGGCGCTGTTCGCCTGATATGAGAGGTTGTACTGTGCCATTTCCCCATGCTCGGACGCATAGGCAGCAGAATATGGATAGACCGGTGTTGTTCGCAGTTCCTCTTTGGCTCTGCACACATCGTCGGCACGGCTTTCAATGCTGTCCCGGATCACACCCATATAGCCGGTCTCCAGCTTTTCAAAATAGCGGTACACATCCGTCAATGGAGAGGGAGATTCCAAAAGCGCCTGAGCCTGGGTGTCGGTCAACTCCAGTTCCTCCATTGCCATCACGATGTCCTCGCGGATGGTGTACTCATAGGCATGGTTTAAGACTTCTTCCGGGGGCTGGCTTTTCAGCCAGTCCCGGAACTTGTCCTGTTCGGCAGCCATCTTTTCATAAAGAGCTGTATTCAGATCGTTAGTATTCATGTTATCGCACCTCCTCATGCTGTTTTGGTTTCTTGTCTGTACTGCGGGGTTGCACCGGGCGTTTTAGGTTATCCAGCACCGAAGGCCGTGTGCTTTTGGCAACAACAGACTCGGTGTGTGCCTGCCCCTTTCCGTCGATGTTGAGCAGGGTATCCAGCTCCACCAGACGGGCGTTTTTGCTTCTCAGTTCTTCTTCATAAAGGAATGGCTTTCCGACTTCCTCCTTTGCGGCAGCCTGCTGCTGATAGAGGTTATCCAGCTGAGCCTTTGCCGCCTCCAGACGCTGGGGCATCTGGGCGAGGGCATTGTCGATACGGGTAAGATTTCCGCGAGGGTCTGTACCAAGGGTTGCCCGGTGGGTCATCTGTCCTTTCAGCAGGAGCGTATACTCCTGTTTCCATGCGGAAAATTCCACGGATATGGCATAGCCCCGGTAGCTGCCGATCTGCACCGGATCGGAGGTTTTGACCTCCTTGCAGGCATCCAGAAGTGCTGCGCCGGCGTTCTCCTTATCGGTCAGCAGATCGCCGCGGATTTCCATACCAGCAAAACCGTCCTCCGGGTGCGGGTGCGCTGCCAAAACCTTCAGATCGGATTCAAAGCCCTTGATAAAGCCTTTGTGCTTTTCAATCTCCTCCGGGAAGTATTTGAGCAGCTGGTCCTCCAGACGATATTGCTTGCTCTGGTGGTCGGCTTTCATCAGCTTCAGGCGGGATACCTCCACATCCAAATCCATACGCTCCTTGATGCGGGGATCTCCGGCGCACAGAGCCTTGATCTCGGCAAAACTGAGGGCTGTTTCATCCACATCATCGCAGGAGCGAACCGGACTTTTGCTGGTCATGATCTGGCTGATGAATTTTTGTTTATTCTCCACCGTCTGCCAGAGGTATGCGTCAAAGGTTCCTTCGGTCACATAGCGGTACACATGGACAAGAGGATTCTGGTTGCCCTGGCGCTCGATACGGCCCTTGCGCTGGGCAAGGTCTCCCGGTCTCCACGGACAGTCCAGGTCATGAAGTGCCACCAGACGGTCCTGCACATTGGTGCCTGCGCCCATCTTGGCGGTGCTGCCCAAAAGGACACGAACCTGACCGGTACGGACCTTAGAGAACAGCTCCTTTTTCCGCACTTCGGTATTGGCTTCATGGATAAAAGCGATCTGGTCGGCAGGCATTCCCTGAGCAATGAGTTTCTGACGAATATCGTCATATACCGTAAAGACCGGTTCCTGCTCCGGCAGAGGCACAGAGCCTTCCAATGCGTGAAGCAGTGGATTATCCAGCGTTTTCGCCGCCTTGCTTGCAGGAGCTTTTGCCTGCGGTGTAGAAATGTCGCAGAACACCAGTTGGGTCAGCTTGTCAGCTTTGCCATCCCGCCAGATCTGCATGATGTTGTCCACGCACTGATTGACCTTTGTGCCAGGTTCGTCCGGCAGCATCTGGTTGACGATTCTCTGGTCCAGGCCCAGCTTACGGCCATCCGAGGTAATCTTGAGCATATTGTCCTGGGA
>CDZI01005685.1_pt1 | contig 66563 bp, 79 predicted proteins | sample 554811 | NCBI WGS metagenome assembly CDZI01 (sample SAMEA3182110, study PRJEB8094) | gut metagenome | biome: human; feature: gut; material: Stool; isolation source: human stools | place: Canada | collected 2013-04-23
GGCATTTCTGGACTATGGAGATGTCCCTATCTCCAATAATCTGGCTGAGAACACGATCCGGCCCTTTGTGGTGGGAAGAAAGAATTGGCTGTTCTGCGACAGTGTCAAGGGCGCGGAATCCAGTGCCATTGTGTATTCGCTGGTGGAAACGGCCAAGGCCAACGGCATTGAGCCTTATGGGTATCTATTGCTGGTGCTGAGTATGCTGCCCTATCTGGGCAAATCTCCGACCCATGAGGAGCTGGAAAAGCTGATGCCCTGGCACCCGGCAGTCCGGCACCGGGAACATATACGGAAATGAACAAACGGCAGAGTCCCGCGAACGGGACTCTGCCGTAACTTTGTTCGGTCCGGGTGATTATTGTGCGCTTACGATATAAGTGACATCAAGCACCAATTCTTTGTATCCCATGTCTGGCCGGGAATGATAGATATTAAGTGCAGTAAATGCGGAAAGTTAGCGACGACTTTACAGAACCGCGATGTTGAACTGATTGGTGAAAAGGTATATATTATTAAAAAAGATGTCTCTTGTAGTAGTTGCAGAGAAACTATTCCGGAAGGGATGCTGATAGCAGAAAATGAGCAATGTTTTGATAAACTTATAATCGATGATAGCGCATTAGAGGTGCTGAAGAGCGCCAATGAAGAAGCTGAATTATACCGTAAAAAAGAGATGAAGAAATAGACCGTGCAAGAAGAAAGTTAGAGGAAGCAAGACGCATAAAAGCGGCTCATACAAACATGATTACAACAACGTGTTCAAATATTGAAGGGCGGCGCATTAAAGAGTATAAGGAGATTATTTCCGGAGCATCGGTTTATTTTTTCATTACTGAAGAATCAGATAAAAGGCAAAATGAAAAGTTCTGCGCTACACTTGATGCAGCTAAGGAAATATTAGTAGATAAGGCTGTTAATATTGGTGCTGATGCAGTTATCGGTATACAGACAGCGTTAGTTGTTACGAATCCGAAAATAGCGGTGACACTTACGGGAACGGCAGTAAAAACAGAAAAAATTACCGAGGACAAATGAGGTCAAAAAGATGGCGGTGGGAGCAATCCCACCGCTTTTCTATGTACCTCATAATCAGATTGCGTCAAAAAGTTCCTGTGACCTTGTAGTTTCAGAAATATTTTTGTTATTTCGCATCAAGCTCCGGAAATGGTACAAACGGTGCAGGGGACTCCTCGTGCTTGCCCAGCGTTTTCTCCATCCACGTCATATTGTACCACGTGCCGAATTTATAGGCGCAATGGGGGAACCGCCCCACCGGAGTAAAGCCCAGATGGGTGTGGAAAGCCACGCTGTTGCCGGTCAGATAGGCGTCGTCGTGATCGGGATAGGCGATGCAGGCGTAGAGGTTCTGCACATTCTGGGCCTTGGAGATGCGCTCCAACTCGGCATACAGCCGCTTGCCCAGACCCTTGCCACGAACGTCCTGCCGCAGATAGATGCTGGTCTCCACCGACCAGCTGTAGGCGGCCCGTTCCCCAAAGGGGCTGGTATAGGCGTACCCCAGAATTTCGCCGTTTTCCACGGCCACGATATAGGGATAGCGCCGCAGGGTGTGGGCGATGCGGCCCTGAAATTCCTCCAGCGAGGGAACCTCGTACTCAAAGGTGATGGCGGTCTCTTTCACATAGGGCGCGTAGATGGCCAGCAACGCCGCCGCGTCGTCCATAGCAGCGGTACGGATGGTGATGGTATCCATGATTTACGCCTTCTTTCGTTTTTTCGGGACAGGTGTGATGGGTTCAAGGATCGCAATGACCTGCGCGGTCAGCGCCGTGTCATCGATATCCAGAATGTAATGCTCTTTGGCACCCTCGTAGGGGCAGCCAACCGCAGCGTTCGCCATGACCGTCGCCAGTTCCGGCACCTTCTTGACGAACACCGTATTGTCGCACACGGTCAGCAGCGGCTTGTCGTTAATGTAGACCATGTATTCGCCGAACATTTTCCGGTATCGCACATTACCGCAGTCCGGCAGACGTTCGCAGACGTATTCGATATAATCCTGTGTGGTAGCCATAGACTTGCTCCTTATAGGTCATATTGCAGGAAGATGGTGGTCTCCATCGGGCTGTTGTTGTAGCAGTCAATCTCGTAAAAGCCAATCTTCCGGTAAAGGTAAATGGCAGAGTGGAGGAAGGGGAGCGTGTCCAGCAGCACATGCCGATAGCCGATCTCGCGGGCGTCATCAAGAATGCGTCGGATCAGCTGTTCACCGATCTGGTGGCCCCGGAAGTCCGACCGGACGTACAGCCGCTTCAGCTCGCCGCGCTCCTCGTCCAGCTTCCGCAGGCCGATGCAGCCCGCCAGACGGCCGTCACAATAGGCCAGATACAGGCGGCCCTCCGGCATACCGTACTTGCTCTCCGGGCGCTCCAGTTCCTTTTCGTAGTGCTGGAGGATCAGGTACTGCCGGACGGTGGGATCGGCCTCCATCAGCATGTCGGTGTACTCTGTGAACAGCGTCATGATCTCCTCCTGACGCCCGTAAGCGGGGATCAGCTCCAGTCCCATAGAAACGCCTCCTTTGCTGTGATGCTTCTATTTTACCCTGATGCTTTCCGGGGCGCAAGGCTTTTCTGCTTCGACATAAGGGTAAATAAATGGGGCAGTGGAGACGGGAAAAGTTGTGTAAAACGGAGATTGACAAATGTGCGCAAGGTATATATAATAGCGTCCATCAAAGGCAAAGGCGTCTTGGAGAGTGATCTCCTTGACGCTTTTTTTGCGTTTGAAAACCTCCATATAACCATAGAAAGGCGTTCGAGCCGGGAAAAGTACCGTGAAAACGCGCCCACGAGCGAGCATGGGACGGTGGAAGCCATGCGGGCGACGCTCACGGAAAGAACACCCGGCGAGCCGCGATCCCAAAAGGGGAGGCCCCCTGAGTAGGTGAGCCGGAGTTGCCGCCCGTTACCGCGGCAAGGCTTTGTTAGAAGCCATAGAAAGAGGCCAAAGATAGGTGGCACCGCGGGGCACAGCACCTCGCCCTATCGTATTGCTGATATCATCACATATACGGAGGGTAACAAAATGTGTTCGATTATGGGGTATTGTGACGTTTGTACAGACATTGCCGCCTTTACAGACGGGTTCATGGAAACCGTTTCCCGCGGCCCGGACGACAGCAGGATCGTGGATACCGGACACGGCCTGCTGGGGTTCCACCGGCTGGCCATCATGGGCCTGACGCCGGAGGGGATGCAGCCGTTTGAAATGGACGGCAGCTATGTGGTCTGCAACGGAGAAATTTACGGCTACGAGAAGTGCAAGGCCAAATTGCTGGAAAAGGGCTATTCCTTCCGCAGCGGCTCCGACTGTGAGATCCTGCTGCCGCTGTACAAGGAGTACGGCGTGGAGATGTTCAAAATGCTGGACGCGGAGTACGCTCTGATCCTCTTTGACGGCCAGACAAAGCAGTTCATCGCCGCCCGCGATCCCATCGGCATCCGGCCGCTTTACTACGGCTATGACAAGAAAGGCGTGATCGCCTTTGCCAGCGAGCCGAAAAACCTGGTGGGCATGTGCGATAAGGTGATGCCGTTTCCTCCCGGACACTATTACAAGGACGGCAAGTTCATCTGCTACGACGATATCACCAAGGTGAAGCAGTTCTGCTATGACGATCTGGAGACCGTGTGCGCCAACATCCACGACAAGCTGGTGGCCGGTGTAAAGAAGCGGCTGGTGGCCGACGCCAAGGTGGGCTTTCTGCTGTCGGGCGGCCTGGATTCCTCTCTGGTGTGCGCCATTGCCGCACGGGAGAGCAAGACTCCCATCCGTACCTTTGCCATTGGCATGCGGGAGGATGCCATCGACCTGAAGTATGCCCGCATCGTGGCCGACTACATCGGCAGCGAACACACCGATGTCATCATGACCAGGGAGCAGGTGCTGGATGCGCTGGACTTCGTCATCAAGATGCTGGGAACGTTCGATATCACCACCATCCGGGCCAGCATGGGTATGTACCTGATGTGCAAGTGGATCCACGAGAACACCGATATCCGCGTGCTGCTGACCGGTGAGATCTCCGATGAGCTGTTCGGCTACAAATACACCGACTTTGCGCCCTCTCCGGAGGAGTTCCAGAAAGAAGCGGAGAAGCGTATCCGCGAGCTGCACATGTATGATGTGCTCCGCGCCGACCGCTGCATCTCCGTCAACTCGCTGGAGGCCCGTGTACCCTTTGGCGATCTGGATTTTGTCCGCTATGTACTGGCCATCGACCCGGCCAAAAAGGTCAACATCTACGGCAAGGGCAAGTACCTGCTGCGACACGCTTTCGAGGACGATTATCTGCCCCATGATATCCTGTACCGTGAAAAGGCAGCGTTCTCCGACGCGGTGGGCCACTCCATGGTGGATCACCTGAAGGCTTTTGCCGAGGATTGCTATACCGATGCGCAGTTTGAAGAGCGCCGCAAGCACTATGCCCATGCACAACCCTTCACCAAGGAATCGCTGCTGTACCGTGAGATTTTTGAAAAGTATTACCCCGGTCAGTCTGAGATGATCGTGGACTTCTGGATGCCCAACAAGGAATGGGAAGGCTGCGATGTGGACGACCCCTCCGCCCGTGTGCTGTCCAACTACGGCGCCAGCGGCGAATAAACTTACTGGCACCGCCGGTTATGGCCCTATCCGTGACCGGTGTGTAGATAAATTGCCATGCTCTCTCCTCAAATACAGCAAAACACCGCATGCCCATTGGGTATGCGGTGTTTTGCTGTATTTACAAAGTAAATTCAAAGCGCATGGCCAGCGCGCTGAACAGCTGGTGCATGACCTGCTGGGCAACGGCGCGGATATCCAGCTCTGTCATAAAGGCCAGCACACGATGAATTTCATCCTCCGGCACCTTATAGGCCCGCAGGCTCATGCTCAGGAAGCAGACCAGCTTCTTTTCCAGTGTCAGCACATCGTCACAGGGACGGGCCATATAGCCCCGCATGATACCGGCCGAGCCGATTTCCAACGCATAGAAATCCTGCTCTGTCAGCTGTGGCTGATAGGGGCCGAAGATTTGATACAGCTCCTTTGCCGTTTCGCGGAAGATGTATTCCAGAGCCTCCTCGTGGCTGTATGCTTCGATATAAATATCCCGCAGGTTCTCGTTCAGCTCCGTCAGCGTCATCTGAATGGCGGTCTCCACCGCGTAGACATAGACAGGGGGGAGCTGCGTTCCCGCTACCTTCTTTGCCGCGCCAAACTGATTGGAAAACATGAATTCCACCAGCTCGGTCAATACGCCGTCCTTGGCGCGGAAGATGTTCTGGAAGCTGCTGTTGGATACGTTGGCCTTCTGGACGATCTCTGCCACGGTGGTTTTCTTATAGCCCTGCTCCAGAAACAGCTTGACACAGACCGTCAGGATCCGTTTTTTCGCGGGAAGGCTTGCGTTGGTCAGTGCGATGGCGACCACATCCTCTCATCGTATTTCAATATTATAATATTTGCACCATTATTATATCGCAAAATGGAAAAAATACAAGGAAAAAGTTCAAAATAGCAGAGAAAAGAGAGCGCTCCGACCTGCTGGCGGAGCGCTCTCTTATTGCGGTTAGAATCAGGCGGCCGACTCAGCCGACGCCTGCATTGCTTCTCGTGAAGCGTCCTCCTGATAGACGAATTCTTCACTGGCGCTGTCCCAGTACCAGATCATGATGCCCACCTGAAAGACCATGCAGACGTCGCTGCTGCCATCGCCATTTCTGTCAGAGAAGTCGATCCCCTGAAAGGAGTCCCAAGGCTCTGCGATGCTGTCCGGGTACGTTACATAGCCAAAGAGTGTCTGAACCTCGCTGTCCAGATAGAAGTCCGCGTCATCCTTGTTGATGCAGACCAGCACAGTGGTATCTTCACCATCGCGGGTGATGGTGCCGCTGTCACGGACGATACCGGTGGTACGCCAGTCATTACCGGCGATATCGTTGTCCTGATTACCATCGTCCGTATTGGTGTCGCTACCTGCACAGGCGGCAAGACTCAGGCTCAGCACCAGAGCCAGTACCAGCGCGAGACATGCTTTCCATTTTTTCATGTTGTTCTCCTTATCCGCACTGCTGTTCCGGTCAGGCGATCCTCATGTAGCAGTCGTACTCGCCGCCCCAGTACATCGTGTTCTCGTCCACCACGGTCATGTCGTACACGGTGTCATCAAACAGGGAGGAGGACGCATAATACAGTCCCTCATTGTCAGGGTCGGCCTGAAGGGAACCGCCGTCCACCTGAGTGGGGTCGCCGTCACCGCCCGGCCGCTCGGACAGAGACCAATTGCCGTTGGCGTCGATCTCGATGATGCTCTCTGCACCGGCTTCGCCGTCCAGATACCACACACCGGCCAGCGCGGCATTGCCGCCGCCTGCCTGCGTGTCATCCACGCCGCCGGCCGTCTGGGTAAAGGTGCCGATGGAGTCGATGCTCAGGCTGTTGTTCTCGTCGAACCAGCACTGGTGGGCAACGCCGTCATGCTCATTGTAGGCGTAGACGTAACCATACTCCTCCATGTACTGCAAATAGCCGCTGGCCTCTACCGTGCCGTCAGCACCGTATAGCGCGAAGCGCGTCTCATCGCCGTCCTCACTGGGCTCCACGATAAGCTCGGCGGAGTCGTCGCTCATCCAAGTGCCCAAAAAGCCGCTGTAGTCGGCGTCGATAGAGGAATCCTTGACCATATCCTCGAGGGAGGCGGGCGGTTCATCGACTGGGGGGGAGCTGTCGCCGCCGCAGGCCGCCAGACTCAGAGCCAGCAGCAATGCCAGCAGCAGGGCCAGACATTTCTTCATGTTTTTCATTTTGTTCTCTCCTTTTGCCGTTTTTGCAACGATCCTGTTTCACTATGGTTATCTTAAAGATACCATATGTCGTTCGCTTTGGCAAGAGAGAAAGCTGCGGTGTTTTCTGATTGGCTACTTCATGCGACCGTCGCCGCCCATGAGAGCGGTCATTTCCTCAATGCGTTCCAGCGGAAAGGGCGGCTGGCACAGGGGCTTCATGGCGATGGACATCAGCTTCATAGGGTTGTCGTCCGCCGCCACACGGTTGGAACTGAGAGCGCCGCAGCGCTTGCAGCGGTGGATGATGGCCCATTCGCCGTTTTTTCGTACCCAGACGGCGATGGGCTCCATGATACCGCCGCAGTCAGAGGCACGGTCGCCGGGCTCAATGTCCACGTGCAGGCTGGAAAGGCAATTGGGGCAGTGGTTGCGGTGGTCGCTGCCGGCGTTTTGCGGAGTGCAAAGCCTGTCGCAGACCTTGCAGGTAAAGCTGTCGTGGCAGGCATGGGTCTTGTAATAGCCTTTTTCAAAGGTTTTCCGCTTGTTTTCGCGGTTCATAGTAGTATCCTCCTGAAGATATGTGTTGGCGTTCTTCGGGAGGAGTGGCGTGTGTTGGAATTTGCCAGACCTCCCGGTCAGCCCACACGCTCCAGTGATAATGTCGTAAGCTTCAAAAAGTTCTCCTTACATTAAAAAATAGATAATTTCAATAGTGTCAAGTGGATATGCTTTACGAATGTGTCGTTTACCTCATCGCTTTTCAGTGCGATGACCGTCAATGCTTTCTCATATATCACCTCTTTTCAAAAATCGTAGATCGCTTTTTGCAGAAGCTCCAGAAAACGGCCTGCGTGAGCGCCGTCCATCTGTGTGTGGTGGCAGCGGTGACAGCGCTGCCAAAATAAAGCTTCATATAAGATACGCCTCTTTCTATTGATTTGTTGCATTTGTATGATTTGTCGTCTCGTTTTTTTCAAAAAACAGGTGCAGACCCAGCGCCGCGTTGAAGCCGGTGGCGGCAAATACACTGAACCGTTCCACCACGCCGAAATACGCCGCGGGAACCAGCCGCATCCCCAATGCGCCCACCAGCATCATGGCCAGTGCGATCCCGGCACAGACGCCGTAGGAGCGACAGCTGCGTTCCTTCGCTCCGGCGATGATGATCACCGACAGCGACGCAATGGACAGCGCCACCACCAGCGCCGTAGTGATAAGATGCATCTGATCCTGCCATGCTCCGGCATAACCGCTGTCGCTGAGAGGGAACATGCGGAACCCCACGGCGGACACCCACTCCATGGCGGCGAACAGGTAAATGCCGACGCGCAGCAGCTTGTTTTTTTGTCCCTGTATCCCCACGCAGACCATCATGACGCAGGGCAGCTCACAGGCATTGTACAGACTGCTCAATTGGTTCCACAGGGTCAGTGACGGTGCGTTGGCGGCGCTCAGATCGCTGACCGCCTGCGCCATCCAGTCATAGCCGGGGTAGGCCAGCGGCGCGAATATCACCGCCGCCATATAGGAGAGGAAGCTGACGACTCCCAGCAGCCCCAGCTTTTGTATCAGTGTCTTTTTCATGGCGTCAGATTCCTTTCAAAAAAGCGGCGCAGTACAGACCACGGGTGTTGTGGTCAGCACTGCGTCTTAGCGTCTGGCTGATGGGGGGATCGTTTCAATCTGATAGTTTCGTGCGTTGATGATGCTTTCCCGCTTGCATTTGGGACAGAACAGGGGGAAGTTCCACAGTACGGTCTTTTGCAGCAGCCGCAGCCGTGTTTTTGCCCCGCATACGGGGCAGAAGATCCATTTTTCCTCAGCGCGTTCCATGATCGCCGCCTCCTCTCGGATGATCCGCATGAAAGGTGCGGAAGAAGATCTGAACATGGGTTTTCAGCCGTTCAAGGCATTCCTCCTCCTTTTCCGGCTGGCGGTCACAGATACCGATCAGTGTGATGACCGGCGCCACATACAGCAGCGCCAGCGTATCGGGATCCTCGTCCCGGATCTCACCGGCGGCGATCAGGCTGTGGAAGATACCGGCATGGTAGGCGACAACACGCTCCACGTAGCGCTGGGAATACAGCGCCGCCAGCTCCGGAGAACGAAACTGCTCAATGGTCATCATCCGGCGAAAGCGGCTGATGGCCTCGTTGTGGAGGGAGTAGTAAAATATCTGCCGCACCTTTTCAAAGAGCGCGTCCTCGCTGATGGCGGTAAACACGGAGATATCCTGCGCCGCATTCTGTACGTGAATGTCGATGGCATCGGTGTCCTTTTCATATTGCGCGGCTGTGGCCTCCACAATGGCGTCAAAAATAGCCTGCTTGCTGGGGAAATGGTTGTAAAGGGAAGGTGCTTTAATGCCTACTGCTTTGGCGATCTCACCCACGCTGACCGAGTCGTAACCATAGGTGGAGAACAGCTCCAGCGCCTTTTCCAGAATCTTCTGCTTGGTATCTTCCTGTTTCATGCGTTCCTCACTAACTAATATTAGTTAGTAATACTATAGTGCATAATTTCCCGGTTGTCAATGGCTTTGAAAAATTTTCTTGCCGACAGTATCAGATGGCGCATAACAGGTTATGGAAGTGCCAAAAGTAAAAGGGAGGGGGTGCGCGATAAACGCGCACCCCCTCCGGCTTTCTCAGTTTTTCGTGATCCAATGATCCAGAAACCACATTTGCTCCTCCGTGTGGAACCAATGCTCGCCACCCGGCATGAACGTCAGCTCCGCACCGATCCCTTCAGCGAAGGCCGATATGGTCTCCAGCGAGGTCAAATTGTCCCGCTCTCCGTACAGAATACGTGTGGGGACGCGCCACGAAACCGGATGCTCCCGCACATAGCAGAGATACCTCCACGACAGCGTTTCTCCGAACGCTGTGGGGATCTCCTGCTTTTCCGCAAGCTCCCGCTCTGTGACGCTTGCCCACAGCATCATATTGCCGATCAGCTTATCCATGTCCACCACGGGAGAAATGAGAAGCGCTTGATCCACCAGCGTTTCATCCAGCGCGGACAGGGAGAAGAACGCACCGATGCTGTTGGCAATCAGGATAAGGCGGCCGCAGTGTTGGCGCAATCCGGCAAAAAAGGGAGGGAATTCCTCCTTGGCCTCCCATGGGGTCTGGGCGAGGTAATCAAATCCGATCACCTCACTGTCCGGAAACAGGGCCTTGTAGTGCGCGGCTTCCTCCGCCGAGCCGCCCTTTCCGTGGACATATACCACGATATTGTTCATATAGATACTCCTTAACTGGTCCCATTTACGATTTTGGCGTAGGTCTCCTCCGGGATCATGGGGGAGCCGATCTCCGCCAGCAGCGCTTCGTCGATCGCACCGCTTTCCGCGTACTGCTGTCCGGCCTGCTTCACCAGTGCCAGCCGCAGCACGGTCACCACTGCCGCCTCCGGTGCGTTGAACATGGGGCTTTCCGCCACAGTCAGAATGGTATGGTGCTGGGGGAACAGCAGCTCAAACTGCCGGACGGCCGGTTCAAAATTCCGTCGGCTGTTGGAAAAACCGCAGCCGCAGATCATCACATACCGCAGGTGGGAAAAGTCCCGCTGCCCCACGTGGACATACCGCCCGTTCACCTGCGCCATGGCCTTGGAGGACAGCGGCAGCATGCGGTCAACGAGGTTTTTCAGCGCGGCGGGCATCCCGTAGCAGTACAGCGGAAAGCTGAACAGCAGCACATCGCTGGACAGCATCTGCTCCAGAAGCTCCCTCATGTCATCGTCAATGGAGCACTGTCCGCCGTTATACTTACAGGCAAAGCATCCCCGGCAGAATTCGATCTGCTTGTCGATCACGTCAATGGTTCGTATCTCTTGCGGCCCGGCCTTCTGCATGCCCTCCAGAAACGCGCGGGTGATGTGCATGGTATCGCTTTTTTTTCTTGGGACTGCCGTTAAAAGCAAGAATTTTCATAGGAACGCCCTCTGTTCATTCGCTGACCAAAGCACGAAAGGCGGCGTCGCGGTCAAAGGTTCCTGCCGCAAAGCCGGGGATCTCCTTGATGGACTTGCAGATGCTGATGCTGAAGCCCGTCAAAATCTGCCCGATCTCCAAGTCAGAATAGGGGCAGTCGCCGGTCACGATCAGCGTAGACAGGCTATGCACCACCAGCCACAGGTCACGAAAATACAGGTCGGCCTCCTCGGCGGAGATATGATAGATCGCCGTCAGCGTCGGGCGGACAAGCTCCTGCAAATGCCCCATAGCCTTCATGGCGCTGTGCTCTTTCTCTGTGGGCTTGGTCAGGAAAAGAAGCCGGTACAGCTCCGGTTCCTCACGGGCAAACCGGATGTACTGCATTCCCACGCCCAGAAAGGGGATCTTTTCTTGCAGGCCTGCGTTTGTATAGCCGTCATACACACGTACCGCCGCGGCATAGACCTCCTGCTTGACGCCGTCCATGGACTTGAAGGCGGTAAAAACGGGCTGGGTGGACGTGCCCAACTCATCGGCCAAGGTTTTTGCCGTCAGTCCGCCGATCCCCTTGGCTCGCACCACTCGCAGGGCGGCCTCCACCATTTCTTCTTTTGTGAATTTATTCTTCGGAGCCATAGGCCAGATCCTTTCACTTAAAATGCATTATATATTATATATTAATAATTATATATATGGAAACACATTTGTCAATAGCAATCTATTGAATGTAACTGTTGGTGTGCTCAAGTCTCTCCACAGGTCGGCATAAAGACAAACCGAAGCCAAAGCGGCTTCGGTTTGTACTATGTTCGGGTGCTATGTGCACCTATGAAAGACGTCTGATAGGACGGCCTACTTTTTTGACGGCGTTTATTCCTCTCCTGCGGTATCCTGCTCGTTAAGCTCCGCGAGGATATCTTCTATATCGTGGGCGTTCAGGGAAAGCCCATACCGGCAATTCATGATTTTTGCGGTGACGGCGGGCCGCCAACCGTAAGAGACACAGCGCCGCAGCGCATCCAATTCTTCAGGTGAAAATTTATCAATATACTTATCCATGGAAAAGACTCCTTTTTTCTAGTGAATAGTTTATTGAAGGACGTATCTGCCAATCGCCTGGCCGATCGCCCGAATATCAGAATTGCCTGTAAAATCGAAATGAACCCGTCCTACGCCCGGGAAATACATCTCCAGCTCACTGTCCAGATCCATGAGCCCTGCGGTTTCAATAGAGAACACAGAAACCTTACTGTACGGCATGGAGGTAAAATCCCGCCTCATTCCCGTAACACCCTGAATGTTACAGGCGATCACGCGCTTGTCGGTAAATACCACAAAGTCACGGACAACGGTGTAGGAGCCAAGGACTGTTTCGCCGGGGATCAGCAGGTCTTCCACATGGCGTGCGCTTTTGCCATTGTCCGGCTTGAGCTTGAATATGGCTCCATTTTCAAAATCGATCATGAAAATACATCCTTTCTGCGAACGCGAACCGACGCTATCGCAAATTTTTGATGTTACTACAATACCACAAAAAACGACTTTTTTCAAGAGGGATAAGTAGGCAAAACGTCATGAGAATGGGGAAAAACATGCACTTGACCGATGGATTATAGTGTGGTATAGTATCCGCAGGTTCGCCGCCGGGTGGATCGCCGCGTTTTTTCTGCATCGTTAGGCCATTGAAGATGCAGAGAGGGCGCGATTTTTGTTTTCAGGGAGGAATTTGACATATGGCATGGGTATTTTTGGGGATTGCGGGGCTGATGGAGGTGTTCTGGGCCACCTGCCTGAAGCTGTCCGAGGGCTTTACCAAGCTGGGCTTTTCGGCGCTGACCATCGTGGGAATGCTGGTAAGCTTCGGCCTTTTGTCGCAGGCCATGAAAACACTGCCGCTGGGCACGGCCTACGGCATCTGGACAGGCATCGGGGCATTGGGCGCTGTGGTTGTGGGACTGGTGTTGTTTAAGGAGCCTGCCACCGCCGGACGCATGTTTTTCGCCGCGCTGCTGCTGATCGGCATCGTGGGACTAAAGCTGACGTCCCCATCGTAACGCATAAGGAGAGGGCCGCACATAGGTGCGGCCCTCTCCTTATGCGTTACGTTTTTATTCAGCAGCCGAAAAAGCTGCACAGCATCTTCAGCAGGGAAGCGCAGTCAAAGTTGCAGAACATTTCTGTGACCTCCTCGGTTGGATTTGCTCTTGCAAGAACACCATCATTATACCGCGGAGACCATGACATTGCAAATGCAATGGTTGCCAGAAATGGCAGAGTTACAAAATCAACAGCAGTCCGATGGCAATCAGCAGCTCTTCGTCGGCCTTCTGCTTGAACAGGAAGAACAGCAGAAACAACAGCAGCAGATCGCCGGTATCCAGATCGTCCAGATGCAGCGCGTCCAGAATGCCCTTGCCAAAGCTGATCTCCGGTGGCCGGCCCGGTTTGGGCGGCGGGGGAGGCGGTGGCTTTGGCGGCTGCTGCGGAGGCGTCGCGCCCTGTCCGGATGGCCTGCGGGGCGGAGGCGGCAGAGGGCCGTCGTCCATGGAGGCCCGGACATAGCTGCCGCGATCCTCGCGGCCGTAGCGGTCATACAATGTCAAGCCCTCCCTCCGTCAGAAACCGTTTTCCGATGCAGATCAGATGCGCCAGCTTAGCGGCCCGCTCCACCTTGGGCTGCTTTTCCTCCTTCAGAAACGGACGCAGCGCATAGAGAAGCTGTGTCGTCTGGCTGTTGGACTGCCGCAGATCCTGCAAGAGCGGCAGAAAACGGGCCAGCAGCATGGGGTCGAAGCCGCCGTCAGCTGGCGGTGGCGGCGCGCCATGCGGTGGGGGAGACGGCGGAGGGCTGGCCTGCGCTGCCCCACCGGAAAGCTGCTGGGCCATCTGGATAATACGGGCCATAGCCGCCGGGTCATTGAGCATTGCGTTGAGCTTGCTGTCCATATCCTCCATGCTGCCGCCTCCTTACTTCTGATGGTTTCGATTACCGCTATTTCAGCTGTTGGCTCAGCCGCTGCAAGAGCGCCCGTCCCTCGCCGCTGGACAGTACGGTTTTCAGCAGCGCCGCCATCTCGGCAGCGCTGGCGCCCTCGCCCTGTTCCATGGCTTTTTGCAGCTGCGAGCCGTTTTGCTGCTGCATCAGCGCCATCAATGCCTGACCGTCCGGTGACTCTGCCATGCGCTGCATGGTGTCCGGATCGGTGCGCAGCTGTGCCGCCGCCTGTTTCCAATCCATGCTCCCACCTCCATACCGCAGTATATGTGGCGGGGCGCAAAAAAGTGCCAGTCCCGCAGGACTGGCACAGGATATGTATATGTTATTATATGCTATTGTGGATTCGTGCCATAGTCGCATAGCGTTTTCAGCGGGCATTCTTCGCATTTCGGCCCGCGAGCCATGCACAGCGCACGACCATGCAGTACCATCCGGTGGCAGAAATCGCTGGATTCCTCCGGCGGGATGGTCTTGCGCAGCTGCTGCTCCACCTTCAGGGGATCCTTGCTGCCGTCGGTGATGCCCAGCCGCCCGGTGATGCGGATGCAGTGGGTGTCGCAGACATAGCCCTCCTTGCCGTAGATGTCTCCCAGAATGAGATTGGCCGTCTTGCGTCCTACGCCGGGCAGACGGAGAAGGTCGTCCATATTGTCCGGCACCTTGCCGCCGAAGTCGCGGAGCAGCATCTGGGCGCTGCCCACGATATCCTTGGCCTTGGCCCGCCAGAAGCCGCAGGAGCGGACGTATTCGCCTACCTCATCGGGTGTGGCCGCCGCGAAGGCTTCCAGTGTGGGGAAGCGCTCAAACAATGCCGGCGTCACCAGATTCACACGAGCGTCGGTGCACTGGGCCGCCAGACGGACAGAGAACAGCAGCTCGTAGTCCTTCTGATACTCCAGTGAGCATAAGGCGTCGGGATACAGTTGTTTCAGCTCCTCGATAATGGCGCTGATCTGCGCTTGCGTTTTCATGGGCCTCACCTCATCCTCATTGTATCAGACCTTGCGCAAAAAAGCAAATGGTGGTATAATTTATTAATACGATTTTGGGAGGTGAGCGCCATGCGGCCATTGGCAGACGAAATACGGCCCCAAACACTGGATGAGGTGGCGGGACAGAAGCACCTGTTGGGCGAGGGGGCGCTGCTGCGCCGCCTGATCGAAAACGGGGCGGAGGCCAATCTGATCTTCTACGGGCCCTCCGGCACGGGAAAGACCACCATCGCCAACATCATCGCCAAACGAACCCGGAAGGCGCTATACCACCTCAATGCCACCACCGCCAGCCTGTCGGATATCAAGGCTATCATCGCCGATGTGGATACCATGCTGGCGCCCAACGGCATTCTGCTGTATCTGGATGAGATCCAGTACTTCAATAAGAAGCAGCAGCAAAGTCTGCTGGAATTTCTGGAAAACGGCAAGATCACCATGATCGCCAGCACCACCGAGAACCCCTACTTCTATATCTATAACGCCTTGCTGTCCCGCAGCACGGTGTTTGAGTTCAAGCCCCTGACAGCGGAGGAGACCCGCCCTGCCGTAGAACGTGCGTTGAAAATCGAGCAGCAGCGCAGCGACCTGCCTTTCCGGTGGGAGGATACCGTTCCCAACACGGTGGCCGCCGCCTGCGGCGGCGATGTCCGCAAGGCGGTAACGGCGGTGGAGCTGCTGTACCAGTCTGCCAAGCCGAAGGACGGCGTGCTGTATGTGACAAGCGAGGACGCCTTACAGCTGGCTCAGCGCAGCGCCATGCGGTATGACCGGGACGGCGACGAGCATTATGACCTGCTGTCGGCCCTGCAAAAGTCCATCCGCGGCTCCGACCCGGACGCGGCGGTGTACTATCTGGGAAGGCTCTTGGTGGCGGGCGACCTGCTGTCCCCCTGCCGCCGCCTGCTGGTCATCGCCAGCGAGGATATCGGCCTTGCCTACCCCCAGGCCATCGCCATCACCAAGGCCTGTGTGGACGCGGCGGTGCAGCTGGGCTTGCCGGAGGCGCGGCTTCCGCTGGCCGAGGCGGCTATCCTGCTGGCCACGGCGCCCAAGTCCAACGCCAGCCATAACGCTATCATCGCTGCTATGGAGGACATTCAGCGCGGCGCCATGGGCAGCATCCCCCGGCATTTGCAGAACGTCCACGCCGACAGCGCCGGTCAGGAGCGGGAACAGGGCTACCTCTATCCTCACATGTTCCCCCACCACTACGTCAAGCAGCGGTATCTGCCGGAGGAGCTGGGGGAGAAGCACTACTATGAATACGGCGACAACAAGACCGAGCAGGCCGCCAAACGCTATTGGGACGAGATCAAGAAAGGATGAGCCATGGATCTGCAACTGCATGACATTCTGGAATTGAAAAAGGATCACCCCTGCGGCAGCCGCCGGTGGGAGGTGCTGCGGGTAGGCATGGATATCAAGCTGAAATGCTTGGGCTGCGGCCACGAGGTGATGCAGCCCCGCCGCAAGGTGGAAAAAATGATTCGTAAAGTTGTACCGAAGGAGGAACCATAAATGCGCAAGAAGACAACACAGATCATTGTGGGCGTCATCGCCTGCCTGATGGCGGTGCTGATGCTGGCGAGTCTGATCGTCCCCTATCTGGGACTGTGAGGTGCGGGATGAAACACTGCATTCTGGCCAAATGGAACGAAAATGTCACCGATAAAGCCGCTTTATTGCCCCCAATAGCGGCCTTATTCAGCACAGCCGACACCATCCCCGGCGTTCATGGCGTGGAGATATACCCCTGCTGCATCGACCGGGCTAACCGGTACAACGTGATGATCGTGCTGGATATGGACAAGGAGGCGCTGCCCAACTGGGACGCGTCCGCCGTTCACCACCAGTGGAAGGGCGAGTACGGCGCTCTGATCGAGAAGAAGGCCATTTTCGACTACGAATAAAGGAATGGCGGATGCCCCACAGGAGAAATCCTGCAAATCACAAAGCCAGCAAAAAAGCATCGCAGAATTCGCCGCCCGCTATGGCGGCGAACAATTCGGATCATTTTTTGCCGCAGCATGTATGTGGCAAAAAATCCTTTGCGCGGAGAGAGTGTTTTTTCGCCCATTTATGGGCGGAAAAGCACGGGTCGGAGCGATTCCTGTTTTGTCAAAAAAGGCATAGCCCTTTTTGACAAGCTAGAAGCCCCACAGGAGAAATCCTGCGGGGCTCTTTTTTGTGACAGGTTTCCCAGCCGGGCCGTCCTATAATAGACAGGCGAGGTGATGGCGGTGACGGTGGTGTATATCGACCGCGTGGCGGTACTGAACCTGATGGTGGACTATTTACTGCTGATGACCACCGCCACACTGGCGGGAACGCCGCTGCGGCGGCTGCGGTTCGGCCTGTGCGCTGTCGGCGGTTCGGCCTATGCGGTGGCGGTATTCCTGCTGCCGGTGCTGGCCCATCCGCTGTGCCGCATCGGCGCGGGGATCGTCATGGCGCTGTGCGCCTTCGGCGAGGAGGTACGGCCGTGGCGGCTGACGGCGCTGTTCTGGCTGCTGTCCGGCGGTCTGGCGGGGCTTCTGCTGGCGCTGGGGTTGCTGTCTGGTGCTCCGTATGGCTTGGTGAGCCGTGTCAGTTATGCGGATATCAGCTGGCCGGTATTGCTGGGCGGCGCGGCTGTGTTTTACGGCCTGCTGCACCTGCTGTTCCGCCAGACGGCACGACATGAAAGGGGAGAGCTGATGGATATTGATGTGGTGGTGGGAGGCCGCCGTTGTCGTCTTCGGGCGCTGCGGGACAACGGCAATACGCTGCGTGACCCCATCCGGGGACAGCCGGTGCTGGTGGCGGAGGCCGCGGCGCTGCGGCGTCTGTGGCCCGCGGAGACGGCGGAGATATTGGGCCGTGCCGTGCCGCCGGAGGAAAAAATGGCGCTGCTGCACCGGGCAGGCGTGGACATTCCCTTTGTGCTGCTGCCGTTCCGGGCGGTGGGAACAGAGGGAGGACTGCTGCTGGCCTGTCGCAGCGATTACGTTCAGATTGGCCGCCGATCAGTGATGCATACGCTGGTGGCGCTGACGGATACGCAGGTGGGCGCAGGCGGCTATCAGGCCCTATGGGGCGGCAGGGAGAAAGGAGACAGTCATGACACTGTGGCGGCGGCTTGTACAATGGATCCGACGGCTGGTCAGGCCGGATAGCGTCTACTACATAGGCGGCAGCGACACGTTGCCGCCGCCCCTGACCCGGCAGGAGGAAGCGGAGATACTGGAGCGCCTGCCGGGTGAAGCAGCGCGGCAAACGCTGATCGAGCGGAATCTGCGGCTGGTGGTGTACATCGCCAAGCGGTTCGACAACACCGGCATCAACATTGAGGATCTGATCTCCATCGGCACCATCGGCTTGATCAAAGCGGTGAACACCTTCCGGACGGACAAGAACATCAAGCTGGCCACCTATGCGTCACGCTGCATCGAGAATGAAATTCTGATGTATCTGCGAAAGAACAGCAACACCCGCACAGAGGTCAGCTTTGACGAGCCGCTGAATACGGACTGGGACGGCAAGGAGCTGCTGCTCAGCGATGTGATGGGGACAGAGGAGGACGTGGTGATGCGTCCGCTGGAGGAGGACGTGGATCGCCAGCTGCTGCACAGTGCGGTGGCGAAGCTGTCGCCCCGGGAGCAGGATATCATTTCGCTGCGATTCGGTTTGGGCGGCCGCAAGGAGCTGACTCAGAAGGAGGTGGCGGATCAGCTGGGGATATCCCAGTCCTATATTTCCCGGCTGGAAAAGCGGATCATCCTACGGCTGCGGCGGGAGATCATGAAAATGGCATAAAAATGACCGCAAGGCGTTGCCTTGCGGTCATTTTTTGAAATTTTACTGCAAAAACAGGCTGGCGGGGCGGTTGATGACCATCATGTTGTAGTAGCGCAGCAGGTGATAGTCGTCCTTGTCCAGCTTGATGCTGCTGAGAAGCCGTTCGGTTTCCTCCAGCGGTTCGTTGGAGATCAGCGTTTTCAGGGCGATGGGAGCGAAGAACGGGGTGCTGCCGATGCCGGACAGCAGGCCGATGGCGGGCGTGCGGTTCTGCATGGGATTCAGCATGCAGATGTACATCTTTTCCGCTTCATTGATCTGGTTATTCAGCACCATATGGGTGATGGTGTCGTAGGATTTCATCTCGCCGGTGAACAGATGCTGGCAGCGGTCGGGATCGTCAAAGGACGCCACGCCCAGATACAGCGTTACCTCCACCGCCGTGCCGTTGGGAGCGGGGGAGAAGCGCAGCAGGGAACGCACCATCTGCCGGATGCGGCCGTCGTAGTAGTACATATAGGCCAGCGACTGATTAAAATAGGCGTTTTTGTGCAGCGCCGGTTCATTGCGGAAGGTGGGCGGCTGATAGTCCACGAAATATTTCAGGTCGATATCCAGCGCCTGAGAGATCTCGTACAGCGTCTCAATGTCGATGGTGATGGCTCCGTTTTCATACTTGGACAACGTAGCCTTACTCTTGTTGATCATGGCGGAGAACTGCTCGATGGTATAACCGCGGCTTTTCCGATATTTTTTGATGCGATGCCCGACGAAGTTGGAAAAAGAACCCATCCTCAACGACCTCCTTTCAAATGCACCCCTATCATACCAAACATTCCATCATTCGTCAATAAAAAGTTTCTAAATATGAAACTGGATTTGGATTTTTTTCCGAAAAGTAAACGAGAGACAAAAAGCGTCCGGTGCTCATGCGAGCACCGGACGCAATCATCAATATTCCGTTATCTGAGGAAACAGCTTACTTGCAAGCGTCCATACCGGCCTGCAGGGCCTTCTTGTTGCCCTCCAGGAAGCGGGCTTTCTTCTCGCCCAGCTCGATACGGATAGCTTCCATCATGCTGTCCAGAGAGGTGACGTCGGCCTTGGCCATGACGGCGCCCAGGATCGCCACGTTGGCGCCCTTGGGGTTGCCGACCTGCTCGGCGATGCCGTTAGCGTCGCAGTACACGACGGTAATGTCATCACGAACAGCCTTGCGGTCGATGATGCTGGAGTTGATGACCAGAACACCACCGGGCTTGACGTGCTCCTCAAACTTATCCAGAGAAGGACGGTTCATGGCGACGATAATGTCAGCCTTGTCCACCAGAGGAGAAGCAACGGGCTCATCGGAAACGATGACGGAGCAGTTGGCCGTGCCGCCGCGCATCTCGGGGCCGTAAGAAGGCAGCCAGGAGACGTGCTTGCCGTCCAGCATGCAGGACATAGCCATGAACTTACCGATCAGGAGCATGCCCTGACCGCCGAAACCGGCAAAAATGAAAGTTTTTTCCATGTTATTCGGCCCCCTTGTCTTTGTAAACGCCCAGAGGATAGTAAGGGATCATGTTCTCTTCCAGCCACTTCATCGCCTCAACAGGAGACATACCCCAGTTGGTGGGGCAGGTGGACAGAACTTCGATCATGCAGAAGCCCTTGCCTTCCATCTGATACTTGAAGGCCTTCTTGATGGCCTTCTTTGCCTTGACGATATTGGCGGTGGTGTTGACGGCCACGCGCTCAATATAGTAAGAGCTGGGAACAGCAGACAGCATCTCGCTCATCTTGATGGGCAGACCGCTCCACTCCTCGCTGCGGCCAGCGGGGCAGGTGGTGGCCTTCTGGCCGATCAGGGTGGTGGGAGCCATCTGGCCGCCGGTCATACCATAAATGGCATTGTTGACGAAGATGGTGCAGATCTTCTCGCCGCGGTGAGCAGCGTGAACGATCTCAGCGGTACCGATGGAGGCCAGGTCGCCATCGCCCTGATAGGTGAAGACCAGACGATCCTTGGCGGAACGCTTGATACCGGTAGCGACAGCGGGAGCGCGGCCGTGGGCAGCCTCGTACATATCGCAGTTAAAATAATCGTAAGCAAACACGGAGCAGCCAACGGGAGCCACGCCGACGACCTTGCCGTCCAGGTTCAGCTCATCGCTCAGTTCGTCGATGACCTCGGCCACCAGACGGTGGATGATACCGTGGTTGCAGCCGGGGCAGTAATGGAACTGCTTGTCGGTCAGATACTTGGTCTTTTCAAACAGAACAGCCATCTTATTTACCCTCCTTCATGCTGAGAATCTTGGTGACGATCTCGGCGGTGGTGGGCATCTGGCTGCCGCAGTGACCGAAGAAATCGACCTTCTTGGTGCCGTTGATGGCCAGCTTGACATCCTCCAGCATCTGGCCTTCGTTCAGCTCAACGTCCAGGACAGCCTTGACGGAGGGCTGGTTGACGACCTTGCTGACAGCGTCATAGGGGAAGGGCCACACGGTGATGGGACGCAGCAGACCCACGTTGATGCCCTGAGCCTTCAGCTCGGTGATGGCGCTCTTGGCGATACGGGCCACGGTGCCGAACGCAGTGATGATGTAATCGGCATTCTCGCAGTTGAACTCTTCCCACTGCTGCTCGTTTTCAACGACTTCCTTATACATAGCCTGCAATTCATCGTTGTGAACGGCCAGACTCTCGGTGTCGATGTAGATGGAGTTGATGATGCCGCGCTTTGCGGGATCGTCGCCGGGCTTCCAGCCGGTGCAGGCCCAAGGCTTCTTCTCGGGATCCACCTTGTAGTCCACCATCTCGGGCAGCTCCACGGGCTCCATCATCTGAGCGATGATACCGTCCGCCAGAAACAGCACGGGAATACGATACTTCTCGGCCTTGTCATAGGCGATCATCATCAGGTCGATGGCTTCCTGTACGGAAGCGGGAGCGAAGGTCAGCAGGTGATAGTCACCGTTGCCGCCGCCCTTGACGCCCTGGAAATAGTCGCCCTGGGAAGCCTGGATGTTGCCCAGACCGGGGCCGCCGCGCATCACGTTGATGATGACGGCGGGAACCATGGCGCCTGCGCAGTAGGAGATACCCTCCTGCTTCAGAGAGACGCCGGGGCTGGAAGAAGAAGTGATGACACGGGCGCCGGTACCGGCAGCGCCGTACACCATGTTGATAGCCGCCACCTCGGACTCGGCCTGCAGGAAGCAGCCGTCGACCTCGGGCATACGGGCGGACATGTATTCGGGGATCTCCGTTTGCGGAGTGATGGGGTAACCGAAGAAATAACGGGCGCCGGCGCGAATAGCGGCCTCCGCGATAGCTTCGCTACCCTTCATAAGAGTCAAAGCCATGTTTTTTCCTCCTTAGTCTTTTTCGATATGGATTACCACATCAGGACAGGTGCGGGCGCAGGAAGTGCAGCCCACGCATGCTTCCATGTTGGTGACCTCCGCCGGGTGATAGCCCTTCGCGTTGATCTTTGCCTTGGACAGTTCAATGATACCCTTCGGGCAAGCTCTGACGCACAGACCGCAGCCCTTACAAAGGTTTTCATTGATGGTTACTTTAACCACATTTGACACCTCTTTTCTCTTAATTCGCTGAATTCTCTACCATATCTCTATCCCTTTTCGGGGGATATACAGGGATCAATACATTTCCTTTCTGGGATCGGTGGTGTTCAGACCGTACTCGATGTAGGAATCCCAGTCACGATGCATGTACACATCGATGGCGATGGGCTTGCCCACATATTTCGGGTCAGGATTTCTGGAAAGGAAAGCATCCAGAAATTCTTTTTTGCCGGTGGTGTATGCCACGGGGATACCGCTGGCGTCGGCCACCTGCCGCAGCAGCTCATAGCCGTCCCACAGCTCATCGGCTGTGGTCATGGTGGCAAGATTCGTGTTGTTGATCATGCCGGTGATCTGCAAACGGGAATGGGCCTGCATGCCCTCCTGCAAACGGTGAATCTTTTCCAGTGTGCTGGCCAGCGGACGTCGGATGTTCACTACGTTCAGAACCTCCAGTGAGCCTTCGGGAAGATCCACAAAGTCCTGATGGTAGCGGCCCAGCGCCGTAGCGCCCACGTCGTCGCCGCCAACGTCGAATATCACGCTGTCCCAATCCAGAACGAAGGCAGACTGCACCTCGGCGGGGAGTGAGAGCGTTTCGATACCGGAACAGGCAAAGTTGGGAGAGACGAGACGAATCTCCTTCTGCTCTACCATTTTACCACGTTCTGTCAAGCGGAAATAGGTGTTCACCATATCCAGATCGATCAGCTCCGTGCGTTCGCCTCTGGCGGCGGACTGCATGGCGAAGTTCAGCGCCAGCTCACTTTTTCCGCTGCCATAATTGCCGATGAGTACCTTGACTTTCTTCATCCGCCGTGTTCTCCTTTACGATCAGGTATGCTGTATCCCGCGGATGTGCTCCGCAGGCATATGGGTGGAATCACAGTATCCCCTCCCCGGGGGAGGGGATACTGTAATAGGTAAGCTTTGAATTACTTCAGGTTCTCCTTGATGGTCTGGCACAGCGCGGTAATGCCCTGAACGATCTTCTCCTCGGGCATGCAGCTGTAGTTCAGACGCAGGGTGTTCTCGTGGCCGCCGTTGGGGAAGAAGGAACCGCCGGGAACGAAAGCGACCTTCTTCTCAAGGCACTTCATCTGCAGCTCCTTGGCGTCCATGTAGTCAGGCAGGACGACCCAGGCGAACAGACCGCCGTCGGGACGGGTGAAGGTGCAGGGAGCGGGCAACTCCTTGGCCAGCGTGTCCAGCATCACGGCGCGGCGCTTCTTGTAGCACTCGCGGATGGTGTTGACATGAGCGTCCAGATCGAACATGTCGATCCACTTGGAGGTCTCCATCTGGCCGATGGTGGAAGCCTGCAGAGAGGCGGCCTGCTCCATGAAATTGTACTTGGACAGAATCTCATCCTCGGCGCAGACCCAGCCCAGACGATAGCCGGGAGCCAGAATCTTGGAGAAGGTGCCCAGATAGACCACCAGACCCTTGGTGTCCAGGCTCTTCAGAGCGGGCATGTACTCACCCTCGAAACGCAGCTCGCCATAGGGGTTATCCTCGATGACGGGGATCTCGTAACGATTGACGATCTCCATGAACTTATGACGGCGATCCAGATCCCAGGTACGGCCGGTGGGGTTCTGGAAATCGGGGATGACGTAGATCATCTTCACGCGCTCGGTGGTGGCCAGAATCTTCTCCAGCTCCTCCATGATCATGCCGCCGTCGTCGGTGGGAACTTCGATAAAGGTAGGCTCGCAAGCCTTGAAGGCGTTGACAGCGCCCAGATAGGAGGGGCTCTCCAGCAGCACCACGTCGCCGGGGTTCAGGAACACGCGGGCAGAGAAGTCCAGACCCTGCTGGGAACCGGAGGTCACCAGGATGTGATCCTTATCGGTCTTGATGTTGTTCTTCGCCAGCATACGCTCGGCGATCTGCTCACGCAGACGGGGATAGCCTTCGGTGGAAGAATACTGCAGGGCCACACGGCCATTTTCCTTCAGCACGGCCATGGAAGCCTCCATCATCTGCTCGACGGGGAACAGCTCGGGAGCGGGCATACCACCGGCAAAGGAAATGATGTCGGGCTGTGCGGTCAGCTTCAGCAGCTCACGAATCTCGGAGCCCTTCAGCAGATCCATTCTACTTGCAAACTGTACCATGAAATTTTCCTCCTCAAATTTCCCGGATGCCTGTCACAGCACCCGGCTTTAGATACCTCTAATTTGTACCCTTACCATTAAAGCACATTTCCACGCTAAAGTAAATATTAGGTTTTGGTCAAATGCTACAAAATTTTGAAAGATTTTTCTTTTTGGTAAACTTTACAAAAAACCGGCACAGTTTGAGGTAATTTCGCCAAAAGAAAACTTTTTGACGAAAAAAGTTGCAATTTTGTGGATAAAAAAATTAAAAATCGACAGAATTTTTGCAATGAAACGCGAAAACAGCAGTACCATAGCTCCTTGGCACTGCTGTCAGACGGATCGGGGAGGGTCATCGGTGTGGCTTTCCGAACTGTCCAAAATGGAAGAATTTTCCTTTTCTTTTTGCTTACGGTCGCACAGACGGTCATAGAAAAGAAGTCCCGCGGCGCTGATCGCCAGCGTAATGACGAAAACAAGGATCGCGCCCCAGTAGTTTTTCGTTCCCAGCGCATTGCCGCCGATGGTGGAGGTGACGATGGAGGGCAGCCGCCCCAGCGAACAGATCAGCAGCCACACGGGAAAGCGGATGTTGGTCAGTCCGGCAAAATAGCACAGCAGATCTTTGGGCGTGCCGGGCAGCATAAAGACGATCAGGAACAGCAGATCACGCTTGGGCGATGCCTGCAAAAAGCGAACGGAGCGCAGCTTTTCCGGCGAGAAGAAAATCTCCGCCAGCCGCTGACCAAACCGCCGCACCAGCAGAAAAACGCACACGCTGCCCAACGCCGAGGCTACTAAGCACAAAAGGGTGCCCTCCACCGCGCCGAAGGCGTAACCGGCGGCGATCTCGAAAGGCTCGCCGGGGATCAGCGCCACCACCACCTGAAGGATCACCATGCCCATATAGGCCAGTCGTCCGCCGAAGCCGTGGGAATCCACCCAGTCGCGGAAACGTTCCGGCTGAGAGGCAAAGCGCACCAGCGGTACGCCTACCAGCCAGACCAGCAGTCCCATGACCACCAGAGCGGTCACCAGCGCGGCGACGCCCAGCCGCTTCTGCTGTGCAGTTGTCAGTTCGTTCTTTTTCATGTGTGCAGACCTGCAGAAATTTTGATGCTGCCATTATAGCATTGCGGTGCAAAGGGTGTGTAAACAAAGAGTGAATAATCCTTTATGGAAAATGAAAATTGACAAGCGAAAGCAACATACTATAATATATTGGTACATGACCGGAAGGAGAAAACACGTAATGAAATTCTGGAAGATGAACGGCGCGGGAAACGACTTTATTGTGATCGACAACCGTGACGGCACGGTGGATGCGGCACAGTGGCCGCGGATCGCCCGGACGCTGTGTGAGCGGCACCTGTCCGTCGGCGCGGACGGCCTGATGGTGGTGGAGCGCCCGGCCAACGGCGGAGACTACCGGATGCTGTTCTTGAATTCTGACGGTTCCATCGGCGAGATGTGCGGCAACGGTGCCCGGTGTATCTGCCGCTATGGTTATGAAAACGGGCTGGCGGGCGATGTGCAGCGGGTGGAGACGACGGCGGGGCTTGTGACCGGCTGGCGGGTGGACGAGCGGATGTATCGCATTCGCCTGAACGATCCCTGCAACCTGCGGCTGGACGGAAAAGCGCTGATCGACGGCACGGCGTGGGATTACGCCTACGTGGAGCTGGGGGATCCCGGCATTCCCCATGCGGTGGTGCCGGTGAAGAACCTGCGGGACTTTGATACGGCGAAATTGCGGGAGTTGGGCCGCAGGCTGCGGTATTATCCTGAATTTCCCAAGGGTGCCAATGTGAATTTCTACGAGATCATCGGGGCGGATCACATTTATGAACGAACCTATGAGCGGGGCGTGGAGGATTTTACCTACGCCTGCGGTACGGGAACTGGTTCAGTGGTGACGGTGCTGACCCTGCTGGGGAAGGTCTCCGGCCATCAGGTGAGAGTGGATATGACCGGCGGACAGCTGATGGTGGACGTGGAACGGGAGGGAAATCAGGTGACGAATCTGTATCTGACCGGCCCCACCAACATTGTCTGCAAGGGTGAGATCACAGACGAGGCGCTGTAAAAGGGAAATACCACGCGGCAGGGAAAAGCTTTCCCTGCCGTGTGGTTTATAATAAGGAAAAGACCGTAAGCGCACAATAATCACCCGGCCCGAACAAAGTTACGGCAGAGTCCCGTTCGCAGGACTCTGCCGTTTGTTCATTTCCGTATATGTTCCCGGTGCCGGACTGCCGGGTGCCAGGGCATCAGCTTTTCCAGCTCCTCATGGGTCGGAGATTTGCCCAGATACTCTTGAATTGGTTAGAGTCTCTAGGGCGCATCAGGCTTCTGTAATGTCCAAATTTAGTCTAAGCCAGCGTCGGCCACAAAGATCACGACACACAACCTACCTTTGTAGTCTTTCTGTTTTCTCGATCCCGCTTTTCAGCCGAACCAGTATTTCTTCCTTGGAGAGTATTCTGACCGATGCCACAAGATCTCGAATGTTGCGTTCGTTCCATTCCGTGATAGCAGTACCGGCCTGTCCCATTATATCGGTGGCCTCCTCCATGTGGCTGTTCAGTTCCGCATCTTCTGCTTGCTGTCGCTCCAACTCGACACGCTTGGCCTTCAGCTCCGCTTGCTGGGCAAGGATCGTCTTGAACCGCTCACTATAGTCTTCACTATTGCCGGAGGCCGCAGCTACGAAGGCGGTATCGAACTCCCGTGCAAGGACTTCCAGTTGGTGGTCGATATCCGCGATAGTGAGTTCTCCGCTTCGGCTGGGGCGTATCACCACCTGTAGATTTTCTGTGACCTGCCGTACCAGTGTGGGCTTGTCGGTCATTATGCTGTTGATAACCCGCAGGATGGCCTGCTGGAGCTGCTGCTCATCCACAGAGGGCGAATCATGGCAGTATTTCTTGCCGTAATCAAAGCGGCTGATAGGCGTACAGGTTGTAGTAGTTAATGGTGGCTTCACCACGCTGCATGGCGTAGCGCTTGCCTGCTTGAATATTGCCGGAGATGGACTCACTCTCCGCCTGCGCGAAAGCCCCCATCATGGTCAGCATCAGCTCTGTGGACTCGTCCATGGAATTGATGTTTTCTTTTTCAAAGTAGACCGCAATGCCCTGCGCTTTCAGCATTCGGACATAGTTCAGGCAATCCACAGTATTGCGGGCAAAGCGGGAGACAGACTTGGTAAGGATCAGGTCGATCTTGTCCTGCTTACACCATTTCATCATCCGCATGAAGTCTGCCCGCTTCTTGGCCGAAGTACCGGTGATACCCTCATCCGCGAAGATGTCGGCTATCGTCCACGACTTGTTCTCCATAATCTTATCGGTGTAGTAATTTTTCTGCGCCTCGTAGCTGTTGAGCTGATCCTCCTCTTTGGTGGATACCCGGCAGTATACTGCTGTGCCGCCTGCCGCTGGGCGGTCAGCTCGGCATCATCGGTGTCCTCTATGGCCGCGGTATAGGCTGTCTCCACGTCGGAGTGGTACTTTTCACTCAGAAGTTCTCCCACCAGCGGGTAAAGCAGAAGCCCCAGCGCCACAACACCGCAAGCCGCCGCCAGTAGCCAGCGTTTCACTGCTCGCTCTTATGCTTGCGGGACTTCACCACGATGAAAGCCGCAGCACCCAGCAGGGCCACACCGCCGATGGTGAACATCCAAGTGCCGTAGCCGCCCGTCTTGGGCAGATCAAAGCCGGGGTTGTTAATCACGGTCAGGGGGACAATGGCGTTACCATCGGTCATAGTGACGTCCTTGCCATTGACCGTAGCAGAAGCGGTCAGCAGCTTCGCGCCGCACTTCTCGCAGGCGCCGTTTTCCTTGGTGGTAATCACGACCTTGACTGCCTCCTTGAGCAGCACATAGCCCTTATCGGTGGCAATTTCGGTCAGGGAGTATGCATCGTCCTCCAGACCTTTCACGATGATGTGGCCATTGCTGTTGGGGATAAAGGTCGTGGCATCAGACTTCTTGGAGGTAAAGCCCTTGGCGTAGTAGACGCCATCCTTCAGGTCTGCGATGATGTAGCAGTCGTCGGTATCATTATGCAGGTTGAACTTGACGTTCTGGATGTTGCCCTTACCATCAGAGAACTGCTTGAGGATGTCTACGCCGTAAGTATACACGTGGCAGCAGTCCTCCAGCGTGTCAAAATAGGTAATGTTGGTACGCTTCCACGTCAGTACGACCTTGTTGGGGTTGTCGGTATCGCCCATCCGAGCATCAGCGGTCAGAGTGGCAGCGTAGGTGATCCGCATGGTACAATCACTGTAGCCGCGCTTCACGCTGTCGGTATACACGCTCTCGGACTCGTTGATCTCCGCTAGACCGGTCTCGGTCATCTTGATGGTCATGGTGTTGGCGGTATCTTCGTAAACCACGGTGAACTTGCCGGAGCTTTCATCCCAAGTGGTGATCTTGTCGGTGCAGCCAGCGTCCTTGAAGAACTCGATAACCACGTCGTTCTTGTTGTACTTGATGCCCTTGCTCAGAGTGTCCACATAGGTATACTCGCTGAGAGAAGAAGCCTTGGAGGTGATGGTGGGAAGGGTGCTGATGATCTGGTAGTCTACGATATCGCCCACGGAAGCGGTAGCGGTATGCTCGAAGCCATCTTTGATGTCGGTCAGACTGCCGGTGTTCTTGCCAGTAGAGTTTTTGTCCTCACGGACGGTCTTTTCGAGGTCGGGGTTACCGGTCTGGTTCGTGGGGTACACAGTAACGTCATAGTTCCACTCGCTGCCATCGACGGTCGTCATGGGCAGGGAGATCAGGAAGGGATTGCAGGTAGAAGTCACGTTTTCGGGGACGCGGGTTTCCACAACCAGATACAGGCCCTGCTCCAGGCCAGAAGCGGAAGTGTGGCCGGTGGCATCCGTCTCGGTCATAGCTACGCCGCCGTTCTTCACGGCGGTTTCCAGAGCGTTCTTGACATTGGTCGCATTGGCGGTCAAGGCAGCGGCCAGTTTGTTGTTCAGAGCATCGCTGGTGTACCCAGCCGCTTATCTTCTTCGGGGTGCGGGGTATAAAATAAACCCGCCTCATCAGGGCGGGCAGGTCGGATATGATACTTTTCCTCCTCTGCGGGATATGGGAGATCATGCACCTCACAGAACGTCTCCAACGTCATTCGGCTGCCAAGAAAGTTGATTTGCCCACGCACACGTCGGTAATCCTTTCCTTTCAGATCCAGTTCTTCCGGCAGGAGTACAGCGCCGGCGTGGTTGACGCCCACCCGCGGTTCCACATAATTCAGCTTGCCAGGATCGCTGTCTGAGCCTCGAAAGTCATAGCAGTACCAGTTTTCCGGCACGGTAGAACGATCAATGCGGAAGTTGGTAAAAAGCGCTGGTTTTCCGAACAACTCGATGTGATCAAACATTTCTGTTTTTGCATTTACAGCCATAATAGTTTCTCCTTTGTCTGATAAAGGCAAGCATTCTATGCTTCCCATGATAGCTGCTGAAGCATTTGCTGCTCCTGCACTTGCTCCGGAAACGGTGGCTCCAGTCGCCGCAGCCGACCAAACTCCGTTTCTACCACGCCGTCGTGCTCCATGCAGTCCGCGCCGTAGCGTTCAAAATCTATGTAGCCCTCCAACTCCGCGATGCTCTCGTCATCCAGTCCCAGCCGCTCCTGCAAGCGCTGCTGGCCATAGCCGTAGGTATCTACGATGCGCTGGTAATTATCCATTTCCTGCAAGAGCTCACGCGCCCGGTGCAGCGTTTCGGGTCGTTCAGCATCCAAAATGGCCGCATAGGTCAGCAGCATCCCGTCCTTCTGCCAGATGGCCTCCAGCTTTTCTGCAAAGTCGTTGTAATCCTCTACGGAAGGACAATCCGGTGTCCGAATGTATTCTCCGATATAGGGCACCTTGAATCGCACGTCTCGGATCTGTGCCTCCGCAAAATCATCCACGCCGAGATATACTTTCACGTCATCGAGATATTTCTCATCAGCGGGGAGGACGAGGGTGTAGTCCGGCTTTCCCTCGACGCGCAGCGTCATGCGGAGCATTTCATCCCTGCTCTCATCCCGCCAAGGCTCTGCCGGCGAAAGGTAACTGCGGTCGATTGCCATATCCGGTGTCAGCAAACTGCGGGCGTTCGGAACAAATGCGCTATACCGGGCGTAGTTATAGCCCTGCGGGTCAACAAGAAAACCATCCGTCCCATTCGCATTGAGAATAAGCAAACAGTGACGTGAATCAGTATCATGCCGAATGGCAGTTTTGTTCTCCGCGATGAAATCATAGTCCGCCAGCAGTGCGCGGCTGAACTGCTGGAACCGCTGGGCGGGCAGTTCGATTACCTTATCTACACTGCATGCTTCGCCTTCGTACTCGGACTGTTTTCGCTCCAGTTCTGCCTGAATGATCATGTGATTCCTCCCATCTCCGTGCGGCTGCTCTGATTGTCGTTCATAACTTCTGCCTCCGTCCTATTTCCTCCATATCTGTCCGCAAACAAGTCCCGTTCCGATGCCAGCAGACGATGCCGTGGCGTGGGTAGGGACAGCCCTGACACCGCTCGTGCTCATTGCAGAATACCGGCTCCGGCGAGATCTGCTGGTAGGGCGCTGGCTGCCGCTCGTCGATCCGCCGCGCCAGTGGCCTTATTGGTTTTCGCATTTACTGCTCCTCTCCGGGCTTTCGCCCTTAATCTATCCTGAAACGCAAAAAGAGCGCCGGTTCGATGGTTCTACGAAACCAACAAACCGACGCTCTAAACTTTGTGAAACTTTTTTATGAAAAAAGCCCCCTTTTGTGAGGAAATTCCTCATACAAAAGGGATCTGCATCTGATTTTATCGCCAGAAAACAGAAAAAGAGGGGTTCAAATCACGTCGGACGCCTCTCAGACGGCTCTGACATCCATGCTCGAAACCGGTAAAATCGGGGTGTGGAAAACCCCGGAAAGGCTTGATGCCATGCGGTTTTCACCGCATGGCATCTAAACCTGTTTGTTCACTTGCGCCACGCCGCAGTCGTTGTGCCCGATGACCATGACCTCCTCCACGCCCAGCTCCACGATACCCACCAGCAGGCTCCGCACCGCGCTGTCAAAGGATCCGGTGATCATGCCGCCGGCGTTCTTGATGAGCTTCACATCGCCGTTGCGTATGCCCAACGCCGCCGGCAGCAGCTCCACCAGCCGCGTGTCCATGCAGGTGAGAATGGCGATCTTCTTGTCGGGGTACTTGCTGGTCTGGAACTTTTCATAACCCTTGGAGCGGACAAACTCGCGGTTATATGCCAGCATTTCTTCGATCATGGCGGTTCTCCTTTTCGCGTTTTCTCTATCATACCGGATTTCCCTCCCCCACGCAACCGGAATCTTCCGCCATAGCCTCCCTCCACCCAAAAATCCCGTGTGACGCTCTCCGTCACACGGGATTTTTCTTTCACACCAGTTCCCGCGGCAGCCACCGTTTGCGCCACAGGAAGAATAAAAACAGTGAACCGCGGAAGCACAGCTCGATGCACATGGCGATCCACGCTCCCCGCAGCCCCCAGTGGGGCACCAACAGCAGCGTCAGCGTGATACGCACGCCCCACATACTGACAAAGTTCAGCACGGAGCTGAGCAGTGAGCTGCCCGCCCCCTGAAAAACACCGGCCGTCACAATAGACGCGCCGAACAGCGGCTCGGAAAACACAACGATCCGCAGCACCTGCGTGCCCAGCAGCACCACCTGCCGGTCGGGACTCAGCATCCCGATGATCCACGGGGCCAGCGCGTACATCAGCGCGGAGGCCACCAGCATCACGCCCATGCCCAGCAGCACCGTCACCCAGCCCAGCCGCGTCACCAAATCCTTCCGCTTGGCACCGACGCTCTGTCCGATCAGCGTAACGGCGGCACTCTGCACGCCGTATCCGGGCATATAGCACAACGCCTCCGCCGTCACCGCAAAGGAGTTGGCGGCGATGGCGACGGTGCCCAGCGGCGCGATGATCCGCGTCGTCACCACCTGCGCGCTGGACATGACCGCCTGCTCAATGGCGACCGGTGCGCCCAGCCGGACGGCACGCCGCAGCTGCACCGGCACGAACCGCAGCCTCTCCCCCTTCCGCAGCCCCAGCATGGGGGAGCGCAGCAGGCAGATGCACAAAATGATCGCCACCACCGTCTCCGACAACGCCGTGCCCAACGCCGCGCCGGTCACGCCCAGATCCGCCCCCGGCAGCGTAAACGCGCCCAGCTGCCGCGTGGGGAAGATCAGCAGGGAGTTGAACACCACGTCCAGCCCGCACATGAGCACCAGCAGTATGCTGGGCGTCCGCATATTTCCGCCCGCCTGCAGCAGACCCACCGCCAGCCGGTTCAGCTGCACAAAGGGCAGCGACAGTGCGAAGATCAGGAAATACGAGGACGCGCCCGGACAGATAGAGCTGTCCGCGTGGAGCCAGCGGGGAAGCCCACTGGCGATGGCACCGCCCACGGCGGCAATAAGCAGCCCGAAGGCGAACCCGGCGCACAGCCCCTGCTTCACCAGATTCCGCGCGTCCTTTTCCTCGCCTGCGCCGATGCGCTGCGCCACCATGACGGAAAATCCCACCACCAACGCTCTGCACAGTCCGCCGAACAGCCACGTGCTGGAGGCCACCAGTCCAATGGCAGCGGAGGCGTCCCGCCCCAGCTGTCCCACCATGGCGGCGTCGATGTACTGCATGACGATCGACGAAATTTGCGCCAAGATCGCGGGGAAGCTCAGCTGTAATGTCAGCGCAGTCTGCTGCCGCAGAGCCAGCGGACGCCCCTCGCGCAATTCAAGAAGAAGATCCTGCTTCGCCATGTGCTTTCTCCCTTTACCATGTGTTTGCTCCCCCTATTATACAGACCCCGCCCCACAGGGTCAAGCGGGATGTTTCCTGGGCTATCCAAAGTTTTGTGTGGGATTTTTATTTTCAAGCCCCATTTCGACCGGTCCCGTCAAGATTTATGCGCAAAATTATTTGCAGGCTCCGGCTGAATGAAGTCAGCCGGCAATGAAGGCGTCGTCCATGGTCGCCTCCAAGTGCTTCATGTTCATGTATTTCTTGTTGCCCCACTGGGTGCCCGCCACATGGCGGAGCCGGGCGCAAACCAGCATCAGGGCGGAGTTCCCATCCGGGAATGTCCCCACCACGCGGGTTCTGCGGCGGATCTCCCGGTTCAGCCGCTCGATCACATTGTTGGTGCGGATGCGCGTCCAATGCTCGCTGGGAAAATCGCAGTAGGTCAGCGTTTCCTCAATGCCGTCCTCGACCTTCTTGGCAGCCTCCTTCAGCTTCATGGCGCGCAGCTCAGAAACCACGGCTTTTGCCTTCTCGCGGGACGCCTTTTTGCTCTCCTGTGCGTGGATCGCCTTGAGCATTTTTGCCACAATTTTGACCTTGGATTTGGGCACAACAGAGAAAACGTTGCGGTAGAAATGCACCGTGCGGCGCTGGTATCCATAATGCGCTGACGGCTCTCCTTCGGCGCCCAGGAGATGTGCGGCGTGATGATGCAGTTCTTCGCTTTCAGCAGCGGATTATCCGCGCGGATCGGCTCGGTGTAGACCACGTCCAGTCCCGCCACAGCCATCTTTCCGCAATTGAGCGCGTCGGCAACGTCCTGCTTGTCAATGAGTTGACCGCGGGCGTTATTGATGAGGATGACGCTGTCCTTCATCTTGGCGATGCCGTCCTTGTTGATCATGCCGGTGTTTTCCGGCGTAAGGTTGCAGTGCAGCGTAATGACGTCCGCGCGGGTGTAAAGCTCGTCCAGAGTAACATATTCCACGATCGCGCGACCGGGGTCATTCGGATAGAGATCGTAAGCCAGCACGTTCATGCCGAGCGCCTTGGCGATACGCGCCTCGGCTTGACCGATGCGTCCGAAGCCGATGATGCCCATGGCCTTGCCCTTCAGCTCGATGAGCGGATAGTCCCAATAGCACCAGTCGGCGTTATTCGCCCAGTTACCTGCGTGTACACTATAGACAGCAGCTGCGATTCCTCCAAAGGCTGGGTTTCAAAGCCAGCGCGGTGCAGGCAAGCGCAGACCTCCTCAAGGTAGCGGATATGCTGCTCCGTGTTGCGTTCATTCATGTTGTGGTCCGCCTTGTTTTGTAAATAAAAAAGCTGGCTCGATGGTTCTGCGAAACCAACAAGCCGGCGCCCCAAACTTTGTGAAACTTTTTTATGAAAAAGCCTCCTTTTGCGAGGAAATTCCTCGTACAAAAGGGGCTGCATCCGATCATTTTGCCAGAAAATAGGAAAAGAGGGGTTCAAATCACGTTGAACCCCTCTCAGACGGCTCTGACATCCATGCTTGAAACCGGTAAAATCGGGGTGTGGAAAACCCCGGAAAGGCTTGATGCCATGCGGTTTTCACCGTATGGCATCTAAACCTGTTTGTTAACTTGGCACGCCGTGAGGGATTCGAACCCCCGGCCTTCTGGTCCGTAGATTGTCTCAAGCACAAATCGGAGTCATTTCGGCTCCGATTTGTGCTTTTTACCGCCGCTCGCTCGGAGGATTTTCCATTGTTTCCGTCCAGACCTGCCTGCTCCGGTTCCGTTCTGGGTCAAAAGTGGGTCAAAATTTCCTCACAGGCGGTTTTCAAAGCGGGAATGTCATCCACCAAAGTATCCCACACAGAGGGAATGTCGATAGAACCGTAGACGTGAACATAAAATTTCCGTGTATCCTTGATGATCCGCCAATGGATCGCCTTGTTCTGCGCTTTCACCTCATCAGAGAGCTGTGAAACCAGCTCACCGATTTGAACGACGCACATACAGCAGGCATCCTGAAAGAGATAGTCCTGCTCGAAGGCAGAAAAGTCGTGACGATAGCGATCCAGATTGTCGGCAATGCGCTGGCAATAGAGCACGATCTTCTGCAAAATAAGACGGTCACGCATTTCGATAGAGCAACACCTCGTCTTTCTTGATCATATCCAGAAACGACTTGTCTGAGGATTCGCTGGTCACCAGATCGACCGGCAGCTTCAGAGCATCCTCCACGGCAAGCCGGAAGCCGCATATCTGAAACAGTGAGCGCAGTGCGCCCTTTTCGATTTTCAGATCCACATCACTGTGGGCATCTGCGGTTCCGTTGGAATAAGAGCCAAAAAGCGAAACGCTCTCTACGCCATGCGCTTGGGCGATAGGCGAAACAATCATGCGAAGTTCTTCAATGCTGTATGGTGCCATGTGCTCACCTCCTGTAAAATCAATATACCATAAAGTGCGAGAAAAAAAGAAGATTTTCCTGAAACCGAGAACGATGTGGTATGATCTGTAGATAACAGTTCCCATTTGAAAGAACGTATGACGGATTTGCAGAGGACTCTGCATCCACCCGCTGCGGCCTTATTGATTCCACGTTTGAGACGTGTCGTGTGATGGCACAAAAATGACCATGCTGTAATCAAAGAATACTGATATCCCACTTGCACTTGCCCCGCACGCATATGGCCGCGACCGCGACCGCAACCGCCGCTGGCAGCAGATATAAGGCGGCACCGGCATGGGGAGTAGCGAAAGCGGTGCGGGTCAGGAGGATGGACAGTGGCAGCTTGCTTTCATCTGACAGCAGCACCAGCGGCAGCTCCACCATGCTCCATTGATCCAGAAATGCCAGCCCCGCGGCAATATAGGCGGTGTCCCTTACCTGCGGCAGATAGATGCGGCGAAAAATCGTCCATGCTCCGGCCCCGTCCAGCGAGGCAGCCTCGCTCTGCTCCACGCCGATGCGCTGCATAGCGCGAGCCAGCAGGAAAACTGATAGCGGAGAGAATACCCCCAGCAGCACAATGGCAAGTTGGGTGTTCAGCGGCCCTAACGCACGGCACACCAGGTAGTTGGGCAGCAGCATCACCTGTACCGGCAGCAGCGTCAGCAGACAGTACAGCAGGTATGCGGCATCTCGCAGTCGTCCTCGCCAGCGGGCCAAACCATAGGCCGCCGGCAGCGCCACCGCCAACTGGAAAAGCAGGATGACCGCTGTCAGTCCCAGCGAGACGGCGTAGCCCCGCCAGTAGGCGCGGTCGCCCCATAATAACGAAAGCTGGGGGACGGCCAGCCAAAGCAATATACCCACCGGCAGAAGGGCAAGGAGAACAAGGAGCGCTTTCGCCAGTGTCTTCATGCTTCCACATCCTTTCCCTGTGCGTTGGTCAGCAGAAACATCAACCCCGTTATGACGACTACCGCCACGACCACCACGATGGATGCGGTAGCCAGCCTGCCATATTGCAGGCGGCGGAACATATGCATCAAGTAGTGCTGGATGAGATAAAGACTGTCGTGGGGATAGTCCCCCGTCAAAAGGTAGACCTCCCGGAAGGTGCGCCATGCGAAAAGTAGGTCGATCAGTGCGGCAAAGAACACGCTGCTGACCAGATACGGCCACTTGACGCGGAGGAACAGCCTCAAGCCGCCAGCCCCGTCCAGTTGGCCGCTCTCGATGACCTCACTGGGGATCTTATTGTGGGCGGCGGTCAAAAGCACGGCATTGACACCAGTGATCTTCCAGACCAGCAGCAGGATCAGCACCCACAGGCTCTCCCACGGGATCAGTGTCCGCCAGAGCATCGCCACGGCGGCGGAGGGGAGCATCAGCGGCGCCAGCAGCGCCAGCTTTACGGAAAGGCTCCGGGGACGCAGCGCCAGCGCGACCCACATGCCCAACAACAGCGCAGCGCCGATGCCGCAAAACAGATAGACAGCCGTGTTCCGCGCACCCACCGCAAAGGCGTGGTTGCCGCCCAGCGCCGCCAGTCCACCGCCGCCGGAGAAGGCATAAAGCAGCATCACGAGGAATGGTGCTGTGTAAAACAGCGTCGTTCCTGTGCCGCTGGGGAGCAGATAGGGGAGAGATTTTTGGAAACGATATCCCTGCATAGCGGCCTCCTATTCAATCTCCGAGAGATACAACGTCACCCGGTTCTGGATGCGCTCCGCGGCCTCCTCCACCGTGCGCTTGCCGTCAAAACAGGCGGTTCCCTCTTCTAAGATAATTTCCGCTACATCCGCGTTGTACCCGATAAAAACCAGGGGCTGGGACACCAGCTGAAAATATTGCCGCTGTACCGCCTCATCGGAGACCGCTGCTTTTACCTGCGCCTCCATGACGTCCCTTCGCACGGGCATATACATCCGCCGAGATAGCTGCTGCTGGGTCTCCTGACTTACAGCCAGCTTCACAAGCTCCCACGCCAGCGACTTTTTCTGACTGTTGGCGGAAATGCCCAGATGCAGTGTGGTGCATTCAAAAAAGCTGCCGCTGCCGCTTTCTGTCGGGAAGCCGATAAAGATAAACGGCTCCCCCCAAAGGTTCGACAGCTGTTGGAGACCGGCGCCGTTCTGCACAACATCAAAGTGGGTGAGACAGCTTTCCGGGTCGCGGTTTGCCGGGCGCGCCGCTGTCTCCGGCAGCAGAGCGCAGAATTGAAGCTGCTCCTGAAACGCCGCACTGCTGTAATTGGCGGTGTGGTGCTCCCAGTCAATGAACTGACCGATGCTGATGGCGGCAATCCAGCGCAGAAATTCCGTTTGTACCCAGTATTCCGGCAGCAGGCGACACTGCGGGCGCTGCGTCAAAGCATCGCACATCTCCTCAAAAGTCCAGCTTGTGCCGGTACCTACATCGGATGTCCTTGCGCTCAACGTCACCACCTCATAGGTGGCAGGAAGGGAGCGCAGCACACCGCCGACCTCCAGAGAGGACAGCACGGCAGGTACAAAATCCTCCCGGTGCAGCTCCTCGTCGGCGTCGATATACCCGTAGAGATCCTCCAAATAGGGCGAGTCCAAGGGAAGCGACAGTCCGTACAGGTTTAGCACATCCGGCCCATCTCCTGCCATGATCTCCGTACACAGTCGGTCGTAGGCGTTGTCCGGATAGTAGTCCACCACAACCGTGCAGTCCCCATGGAGTGCCTCAAACTGCGCGGCCAGTGCATCCAGCTCCTCCGAGCGAAAGGCGGCTGCAATACGGAGCGTGCTTTGAGACGTATCATCTCTGCCGCCGCAGCCGCACAGCAAAGCACACAGCAGCATCAGGATGCATACGAAGTGCTTCTTCATGATGTAACTCCTTTTGCACGATCCGCTGCGGCTGTCTCCGTTACCGACAGTACCGTATCCGTATCCGCATCATACTGCAGCTCGCCGCAGTGGCGCAGATCATCCGTGCCGTCATACGTATAGTTCATCGTAAGCTGATGGCTGCCGCCGACCCAACGGGCATCCGACAGGGTGACCTCCGGCAGCCAGCCATTTCCGGGCAAGGCGGGCAGCATCGGCTCCGGCGGCGCAGCGGGCAGCGGCTCATCCGCTGCCGTGTATGTATAGTAGGCATCGTAGCCGGACAGCTGCTGTAGGATGGAAAGGTGAATGTCCTCTCTTTCGCGGATGGGCGTATCCTCTCCGTGTTGCCCGAAATCCCAAAGAGACAGGTGTGCCGGGGCGGGGCGATATCCGGTGGTGCCGCACAGCAGCAGATAGCGGCTGTCCGCAGACCACAGCAGCGCGTCGACAGCGGAGAGCCTGTCATCCAGCGGAAGCTGGCGCAGCCACCGAGTCTGTCGCTGGCCACAGTGATCGCACCGGATGCCCTCTATATATAGAGGCTGGTCGGATGTGATCTGGAACTGACCGCCTAAAAGCCGATCCCGGTACACGGTCAATGTGATGCTGCCGTTGGGCGCAGTGGTAGGCTGCCGGTACAACAGTGCGCCGTTGTGCTGCATCGTGGTCAATACCGCAAGTACCACCGCAGCTGCGGCTGCGGCTATGGCGATGATCCGTGTCCGGCGGGTGCGAAGGCGCTTTTCCTCCTGCGTGATGGTCAGCACCGAGTGGAGGGCGGGCATTTCCGGCTCGGCCCCGTCAGGCTCCCGCCGCCGGCAGGTCAGCAACTCCCCTACGCCGATCCCCAGCGTATCCGCCAACGGCTCCAATAGGGTCACATCGGGATAACTGAGCCCGTTTTCCCCAACATAAGGATACAAAATGGGGTTTAGTCGATTTTACCCACAAAGCGGTAGTAAATATTGACGGTCTGTTCCTTCTCGCCGTCCTCGCCTGTGGTTTTCTCGTGAACGACGATCTTCTCAATTAGGGCGTTGAGCATTTCGACAGTCAGTTCCTCCGGGTTGGCGTACTGGTGGATGAGACTAATCCACTGGTCAATGCTGGCCGAAGTCTGCTGCTCCGTGGCAAGCTCGGCTTGCAGCCGCTCGACCTTCGCCAGCACATCTGCTTGCTCGCTCTGATACTTCTCAGATAGGGCATTGAAGTTGTACTCAGAGATGCGCTCCGATGCCCAGTCCTCATAGAGCTTTGTGAACAGCCTGTCCAGCTCCTTCTGCCGCTTCTGCACCCGTCTCAGCTCTGCCTCCCTCATTCTTGTCATCCGCTGCTGCTCCCTGTCGTTGGCATGGAACAACTGCCCTTTCAGGTGTTCTACACCCACATCCGCCTGTGCCGACCAGTATTGTAGGCGGCTGAGAACGTATGCATACAGGGTGTCGTAGCGGATATAGTGAGAGGTGCAGTCGGAATGCTTTGGCCCATGCTGGCGATAAGAGGTACAGTTGAAGTAACTAAAAGGCTTGCTGTTGTTCTTGTTCGTACCAAAACTCATTGTCCAGCCGCAGTCTGCACATTTCACAAGACCAGCAAAAATCTGCGTAGTAGGAGCGTTCTTGATTTTTCTGCGCCGACTGGCGATTTGATCCTGTACCTGCTCAAACACTTCCTTGGGAATAATGGCTTCGTGGGTATTTTCCACCCGTAGCCATTCCTCCTGCGGCTTGCGAACCTTCTTCTTGTTCTTGAAAGAAATGTTGGTCTGCATCCCGTGGACGCTATTACCGATGTAGGTCTCGTTCTTGATGATGCTCTTGACCTGCGCAATCGTCCATGCATAGCGCTTCTTCTCCGGTGCATCGGCATAGATGTTGGCGAAGGTGCCGTAGCGGGAGTAGTTCAGCCAGCCGGGAGTAGGCACCTGTTCATCTAACAATATGCCCGTAATTTTTGCCGCGCCCGCCCCATGAAAGGCAAGGTCGAAAATCTTCTCCACGATCCATCGTGTCTCCTCGTCGATGACCAGACGGTTCTTTATCTCCGGGTCGCGCTTGTAGCCCAGCGGCGCATAGGCAAAGGTGCGCTCTCCCGCCATAAACTTGGCGTGGAGGGAGTTTTTTACCTTGCGGCTGGTGTCCTTTGCAAACCACTCGTTGAATAAATTCTTGAACGGCACAAAATCCGAAAGCCCCTTCTCCGTGTCCTCGTTGTCGGAAACAGCGATGTAGCGGACGCCCTTCTCCGGAAATACAAATTCCAGATAGTAGTCCATCATGATGTGTTCACGACCAAATCTGGATAAGTCTTTGCTGGCGATGCAGTTCACCTTTCCTGCCTCAACGTCCGCCATCATGCGCTGGAAATTAGGTCGGTCGAAATTTGTACCACTCCAACCGTCATCCACATATTCCCCTACTACATGGAGGTTATTTTCGCTGGCGAAGCGTCGCAGAATGGTACGCTGGGTCTCGATGGATACGCTGTCGCCGAAGTTCGCATCGTCACGGCTCAGTCTCATATAAAGTGCGGTATTGTATGGTTGTTTCATTTATAAAAGCCTCCTCTTCTCGAAACAACCCACGCTTACAATACTCTTGCTGAGTAAATCATACCATAAGCGCGGGCCCAATTCAACGATAACCTTGTAAATCTCCTTCAGCTTGCCATGGCAGCTGCTTTTCCCGCCCCCGCCGCAAAGCGGATGGCCTCCGCCGCCAGTTCGCTGTAGGTCTTGCCCTGCGACTTAAAATGCTCCGACACACGAATACGGCTCTTCCCGTGGTAAAAGTACAGTGTGCCGTCCTCGTCACACGCATAGAAGGTGGGTACAGAGGGTTTAGCGCACATCTTCTCGTTATAGAAGTCCTCCCAGTATTTTTTGCAAGTAGCAAGGAAGCTCTCTGGTGGGTCGAAGATGAGGTCGAAGCAGCTTTCGATGTCGATAAAGTTGCAGAGGTCAATGATAACGGCATTCTCATTGTCCTCCAGCATGGCTTTGTTGATTTCGTCAATGCTGATGATTTTTTTCATATACAATTCCTTTCTCACAATTCAACTTCGTTTTTGTGTTTACGGGTCTGAATGTCCGGAGCAGGCTGTTCCCTCCCCCTTTTCAGTCTGCGGCGGATGGAACGCTGCGCGTCCGGATGCGGCTCACCCAGCAGCTCGGATACATCTTGGTCAGCCTGACGAAAACGGTCATAGTCATAGCTCTTACCGAAGGTGTCCTTGATTTTCTCCCGCACGGCTGCGGTCATTTCGCCGCGCAGCTCCATACGGGCGGCGTGCAGCTCATCTGCGTCAACGGCTCTCGCCTGTTCCTGCAACGCACGGTATTTTTCCACTTCGGCATCCATGCTGTCTGCGGCTTTTGCTGCAATGGTTTCAAACCCCGTTTTGCTGGCGGTCATAGCGTCAATCCGCTGCCTGACCTCCTTCATACTGTCTGGGTCTGTTTTGTCAAACTCCGAAAGCAGCATGGACAACTCGGATTTCAGTTCTTCCATGTCCTCGGTGACAGCAGCCAACTCCCGTTTGATTTCCCCACGGCACAGGAAGCTCGTTGGGCTGAGCGATTTCAGTTCAGCGGTCAGCGCCTTTTTCTGCTTGGATTTCTCACGCAGCAGCTTCCGTATCGTCAGGAACCGCTCATAGTCCGATCGGATCAACTGAATATTATTCTCCAGATTTTCAGCCGCGCCGGTATGATAGAGCCACGAATACCGCAGCAGCAAAATACCCTTGCGGGCTGTTTCAAGAGCTTTGGCAAGGGCGGGGATGGAGGTCATAATCGTGTTTTTCAGCTTTGTGATCTCGTCGCGAATCGCGCGGATGAGCTTGTTCTGCTCTCGTATCTCCCGGTTGATCTCGCAGCGGTCAGAGATAATTCCCTTGCGCTCCAACGCCTGCGCTGCCGCACCCTCATGGATGGTAGGAATCTCATCCAGTCCCCGTGCGGCGTTGCTGCGGTGGTCAATGCGTTCCTCCCGCCCGGCGCGTTCCAGATAGCGGTTGGACACGTCAGCCCATGCCGCCCGCCATGCCGCAAGCTGCTCCTCGCTGTTCCAGCGCTCGGAGATGGGGTTCTGTCTGCCGTAGCGGGTGCTTTTGGGATGCTTGTCAGCCCGGACAAGCCCCTGCGCATCGGCGGCGGATGGCGTCATATACACCTTCTTTTTGCCGACCCTGTAGGGATACTGTTTCTCCCAACCCTCGTTCTGTGCTGTCCGGAACTCAGCGGCGGTGAAGCCGCGTTCCTTGCCGTTTTTCATACAGAGGTATTCTTTCTCGGTCTTGTACTGCCACTTGCCTTGTTCATCCAGCGGGCGCACCGTCAGCAGGATATGGGCATGGGGATTGTGGCCGTCGGTGTCGTGGATGGCAGCGTCGGCGCACATTCCATCCGACACAAACTGCTCCCGGATGAATTCTTGCAGCAACGCGACTTGCTCCTCGCGGTTCAGCTCTATGGGCAGGGCAACGACAAATTCCCGTGCCAACCGGCTGTCCTTGGCCGTCTCCACTTCCTCTACAGCGTTCCATAGCTGCTCCCGGTCTTTCCATTCCTGCGGGGCATATTCTGGCAAGAAGACCTCCTGCCAGACAAGCCCTTGCTTTTTTGTGTAGTCATGCTGTATCCCATCGTAATCGTTGTAGAGACGGGAACAGCTCAAATAAGAGGAAGCAGCCACGGCGGAGCGACCTGCGCCCCGGCTGACCACCTTCGCTTCCAGATGATAAATTGCCAAACGATCTCCTTTCTGCCAGCAGGGGGTCATTGAAACAGTGACCCCCCCGCAGGGGCTGCTAATTCTGAGGGCCTTCCTGCCACGCCAAAGGACAAAGGATATGAGTTCAGCGTCGCTCGAAGATGGGGAAATGAACCGTGACCCCACCCGTCCCCGCGCACAGGCTTTTTGTTTCTTTTTCGCAAAAAGAAAAGGGTGTCATCTCAAGCGACACCCTATCTGCGGCAAAGCTGCCGGTGGCAGGTTTGCGCAGGCGGCAGGTGGGTTACGATTCGTAACCCACCGCACAAGCACGTCTTTGGTTGTGTTTTGCCGTCTGCACAGACGATGACAGCAGCACCCGCAAGTGTTGTGGCATTGTCTGGAGGCTTCCGCAGAAGCCGCAGTCCCCCTCGGAGAGCGCGCGTGCCCGACCAACGGGAGGGATACCACCGCCTGCCTCTGGCAGGTGGTGAGTAAGTGCGCCCTTCGGGGAGGGAAAAAGGAATACCCCCGGTTTCCCGGAGACCTCCCAGCGGACTTAATCGTGCTGCGGCAGCTTCTGTATCAGATAATCCTCCAGCACAGACGGTTCCATCGTCCGCACCTCCGGCAGCACCTTTTCTAAAACCGCGCCCTCCTGAATAAGCCTGCGCGTTCGTGCGTTACGCTCCTTTTTGCGGTCACGCATCTGCGCTTCCTCTAAGCGGTGCTTAGCCTGCAAGAGCTTCTTCTCGTTTTCGGTCATAGTGTTCATGGCTAAAGTCTCCCTTCATGATAGTAAAAGTCGGCTGCTTGCTACCAACCGTGGTATCAAACAGCCGACTTTTGGTGGTACAGTATTTTCGGTTTTCATGTGAGATAGCAAATTCGTCAGAATTGCTATCAGCACTGCTATCAGAATAGGCGGCTTTGATATCAAAAACTGTCCGCAAAGTCCAAAGCAGCGTCCATATCCGCAGAATCTTCCGCTTTTACCGCCGTATCTGCTGGGACTGCGCCCTGCATGAGATGCATCCATGGGGCAAAGTTCATGTGCATGACTCCCTGCAAGCTACTCCGGATGGTCTCACGAATTTCCAGAAGAAAAGCATCCTCCTTCTCGCGGGTTTCCAGATAAGGATCGGAGGCAAGCCGTTCCTGCCTGTCGAAGAAGGCGTTGACAGCGGCAACCACGGCACGGCTCACAGAGCGGTATTGCACCCTGTCCAGCCGCTGCAAATGCTCCCATGCCGCCCGGTCTGCGGGGTTGTCCAGATTCAGCCGCAGTGTGGTCGCGTATATATTCTTGCTCATACGATACCGCCCGTTTTCTTCATCCTGCGTTCCGCCAGCAGCTCATAGCCCTTGGCGGTAGCGCAGATATCATCGTTGAAGCTGACGTGCCCTTTCTCATATTCTCCAAAGTTCCGTACAAGGCAGCTCCCGCCGCCCACCACATGGAGCCGCATCAGCTCCGGGTCGTACTCATGCTCCCGCAGTCTGCGGAAGATACCGGCCACATACTCCGCAGCAGTCTCACGGATAGCGGTCAGGTAGCGTTTCCCGATGTCTGCCGTCCCCTTGCGCAGCACATGCTCGATGGTGGCGTCGTCCAACGTCTTGCCGAACTGCCGTAGCACACTCTCCCGGACGGCCAGCATACACTGGTGCGTCCCGAATTTCTCTGTATAGCAGCGGCTCGGAACCGGCCTGCGCTCGTTGATATACATGACGTTCATGGTGCCGTTGCCGATGTCGCAGAGCATATTTGTTCCTCTGAATTGCCCCAGATTCCCGGCGACGGCGGCAAAGCCCTGCGGGAAGATATCCGCTCCGGCAAACTCCACATGGTAGTCCGCGCCCCGGAAGGTAAAATCTACGCTGTCATTCTGCAAGAGGTATGCACGGAAAGCGTCCTTCTGTTCACTGACCCATGTGAGGGGCAGCCCCGCCGCAATATGCACGCGGGCGGAGGTGACATGGCGGATGCGCAGCTCCCGCCCGATGGCGGCGAGAGTTAGGAGATAATAGTCGCCGTCCATCATTTTTTCGGCGGCAAACTCCTTGTGTCCCTCGCCGATGGTGTAGTATCCACCCTCGTAGATCAGCAGGTCGTTTTTGAAGGTCGGCTCCTTGTCATGGGCGGTCACGCCGGTGGGAAAGCAGGTGTGGGCGGTCTTGATGTTCCCATACCCGTGGTCAATGCCAATAATGATGGGGTTGTTGTTCAGATAGTTCATACTCGTTCCTTTCTGCCGCTGTGCGGCTGTAAAAATGATGATTGGGTGTTTTACCGGTGTTTCCTCTGCCAGACGATCTCATAGCCCAGCGCATCGGCGAGCTGGACGGCCTCGACATAGCGCAGGGATTCTCGCTGGAGCTTGTTGGACAGGTTGGATACACTGTCAGACCAGCCGTGTTCGTCCCGCAGCAGATCGACCACCTCCTGCATGGTCATTCCCTGACGGACGATGTACGACTTGATTTCGTTTCTCAGATTGGATTTCATCAATTTTTACCTCCATAATTTCGTATAGTGTGGTTTCGTATCGGTGATGCTGGTGCGCGGGGAGATGAAAAATCTGCCATGCCACAAATCCGCTCAAATTTCCGTCCGTGATGCCCTGTTCATAACAGCACCCTACCAGCTTCATCGTTCTGTGTGAGAGCATACGGAACGGCAGAATATGCCGCCGTCAGGTGCAGCGGCTTCACGCTTCGGTAAATCACCGGATGGTGCAGTCCGTTCGACCTGCGGCGAAAATCTTCACGGATTTCACAAGCATTGATTTGAGAGCTGCCAAATTGAGCCGCCGATGTACGGCTCGGTACGGCAAGCCCGCCTTCTGTACGCTTCTGTACGCCGGTTTTGCGTACCAGCCGCCGATTCGACGGCCGGTTTTACACTCTACCGTGAAATGCTTCACGGTGCGCACAAGCAAAAACGGTTTTTGAGAATGGAATCAAAAACAGCCGTACAGAGTGTACGGCGTGTACGGCAATTTTGAAGTCCGGTTCTCATTTTTAATATGGCGGCGGATTGACCACCTCAATGCCCACAAATCCCCGCACCCGCTTGCCGCCGACATGGACGTTGTTGGTGGCCTCCACATTGTAAAGCTGCTCATTTTGTGCAAGCTCAGAGCTGACCCGGTTGGCGGACATGGGCTTCTGCGCGTTATCGTCGCACCATCTCGTATAGGCTTCATAGATTGCCTTGGAGCTGGCTTCGCTGTTGGCTTTGAAGCGAATATATCCCTCAGATTGCAGGAACTCGATCACATTGTTGCTGCTGCGTTTGACCGTCTCCATATTTTCTTTGGCTTTGCCCGAAATGCTGAACTGATAGTTGTTCCCGATCAGCCGGTGTAGCCCCTCCAGACACCAGAGAAAAATGCCCTCCTTTTCCCGCAGCAGCTTGTCCACCAAAAACGGATCATCCGCTCGGCCTGCGGGCCGATCTATGGTAGTCAGCACGATCTGGCGGCGAAAGAAACCGTCGGACTTATCGTGCAGGGCCGTCAGCGCGCCGTTTCCGAAGCAGAGGAAACGAACATAAAGCTGACTCTGGTAGCTCTGAACGCCCTTGCGCTCCATGTCCATTTTGCACTCAGAGGTGACGATGGACTTGATATAATTGGTTTTGGGCAGGGCACTCATATCCATATCGTCGTCCACCATCAGGAGCTTGTTTTCAAGGTCCGCACGGCTGAACCGGTTGCTCTCCACCTTTTGGATGCTGGTGATATTCATGCTGTCGCCCAGCAGTGAGCGCATGACAAGACCAATGCGACTTTTGCCCTCGCCGCCCTTGCCGATGAGCATGAGCATTTTCTGCCCCTTGGTGGTGGGCAGCAGGCAGTAGCCGAGAAATTCCTGCAAGGTGGGAATATCCTCCGGTTGCAGCAGCTCGGACAGGAATTGCAGCCAGCGTTTTGGCGTGGGCGCGTCAGGGTTGTAGGCGACGGTCAGGCGGTTGTTGCAGTAGCTCTTATCTGCGGTGAAGCTGCCGTCCATGAAATACGTTCCGTTGGAAACGTGGATGCGGTCCGTCTCAATAGGCAGCGGCGGCGAATACGCTTGCAGCTTGATGCTGGCAAGGAGATTCATCACAACTTTGGACAGTCCGGAGGTCAGCACTCCGGAGATTTCCTCCAGAATGAGATTGCCGATCTGCCCCTCATCCTCAATGAGGCCATCCACGGTGAACAGCCGCCCGCGCACACATTTCATGGGGTGCTTCTCCAAAAACTGCTGGCAGAACAGCACTTCATTGATGTGTTTGCCGTCGTACCAGTCAGGCCACGTCTGCGATGTCATATCCATCTTCCAATTCCTCCTTGTGAATTTCGTCTAATCTTCTCCGCAGCCTGTCCAGTTTGCCGTCTGCCATCTGCTGCTGCACGACTTCGGCGCGTTCGTGGGAATCCCCGGCGCACAGAATATCCAGATAGTATTCCGTTTCGTCGAGCTTGTGACAGGCTTCCACGAACCGTGCGTGAACAGGCTGGTCAGGCGACTGCGGCGCATACCGCACCTTCCAATCCCGCAGCACACGGGCGTAATCCGACAGAACAGAAAAGCACAGCCGCTCGTTTTCCATGAGCTGCTGTGCTTCTGTTCGGATGCGCTTTGCGTGGAGTGCTGCTGCGCTGGGCGGTTTGTCCGGGCTGAGATGAAAATCCGCCATCAGCTTCCGTGCTGCATCATAGGGCGAAAGCTGAAATAGTCTGCCTACGAAGTCGATCACATCCCCGTGTTCCCCGCAGGCAAAGCAATAATAATGATCGTCCGCCACATACAGGCTGGGGTGCCGGTCATTGTGAAAGGGGCAGAGGGCTTTGCCATACCTGTTTACATCTATCCCGTATCGCTGCGCCACTTCACGCAGGCTCACATTGTCTTTTACAGTTTCATATATGCTCATGTTCCCTCCGTTTCTGCTCGTGATAAAGAGCGTGTGGTTTGGATTTTCGGCAGCCGCTGCCGAATAAAAAACAAGTTCCCAAATTGGGAACTTAAAAGCAGCAAAAGCGGCCCGCCCTGCGATTGGACGAGCCGCTTTCTGATGGTTACCGTTGGTTCAGCGGTTCATTTTGAACCACCATCAGATGTAGCGCTGATATTGAAGATTTTATTTGTGTACATCGGCGCAATGTGGTCCGGGCCGTTTTGGCCCACTGCCGTCATCTGTAACAGGGGGCGTTGTTGTTACGGCCGGCATCAAGTGGTACTTTTTATCACTTGCCGTTAATCGTCACGGCACAGCTTTATCTGTTTTCCGGATAAGATGAACCCCGCTGCAAGGGCGCTCACCGTATGAGCACCCTTTTCCTGCTGCCGGACTGCTTTTTCGATGCCGTTACAATTCGCGCTGAGAGATCATTTTGATCGCTTGCCATTGCCCGCAATGCTCTGCCGGTATGCCTTTTGGCGACAGGCGTTGCAGCAATAGGCAGCGTCAGCGCGTTTGGGCGTGAAAACGCCGCCGCAGGTCTTGCACACGGTATCCCTCCGCTTTTCCAGCCGCCGCTCCCGCTTGTGTCGCCAGAATCCCTGCTTGGCGCAGCTGTCGTTGCAGTATTTCTTGGAATGCACTCTGGTATAAAAGAGCCTGCCGCAGCCTCCGCAGACGATCTGCCGGACAGGGGAAACAAAGTTCTCCGGGCCGCCGCTGAGACATTCCTCCATAAACGCCTGATATAACTCCTCCTGATGCTCCTGCTCCCACAGGCTGTTGCTCCACATGGCTTGCCATCACCCCACTTTCCGTTTTCATGATTGGATAGGCGAGTTTCTCACGTCCCTCTGTCTATATTATGTTCAAACCGTAAAAAAACAGGCGAATCACACGACAGACCCATTTCAAAAAACAGGACAGGCTTTCCATATCCAAAATTGTATGTTATAATTTAAAAAACACGACAGGAGGGCGCAAGATGACGAATCTCACTAACGAACACAATATGCTGACGCTGGATTTCTGGCGGGATACCGTGACCTATGAGGGCAAAACCATTCCGGTCGGCACCATGGGCTGTGAGACACTGAACATCCCGGACACAGTGATAGAAAGGCTGAACGAACTGTGTAAGCCCGTAAACAGGCTACTGGAAGCCATGAATCAGCAAAGGATGGATACTACCCTGTTGCCAGACGCAAGGAAAGCAGCGGAAGGAATCCTGACGCTGCTGCGGGATGTGCCGCCATTTGACCGACTGGATATGGACTTCTACCTCCCCGGCATTTCCAAAGCGTTCACGCCGGAGGGCTTAAAGGCATACTGCAAAGCACAGGTGTCAGAGCCGCTTTCGCCGGAGCAGCTGGAGGCGGTCAGGCTGGGAGTGCTGCTTGGACGCATCGTGCCAGTGCTGGGGCATCTCGCCTATTCTCTGGCGGAATACAAAAGCGGCATGGAGCGCTTCGCCCTTTTACTGGACGCTGAGGGCGGCGACCGCACCCCGGACGGGCTGGCAGAATCGTTTGGCAGGTGCTTCCCGGCGGAGGTCAGGCTGAACGAGGAGACTGCGTGGATGGCGCTTGCCAATGAGACCTCTCAGTACCTTTCCATCCTGCGCCCCGGCGAGGATAGGGCAAGACTGGTAAAGCGCATCCACTACGTTAGCTTTGTGGGGATGCTCCGCGCCGATTTCTTCGAGGGGTTGTGTGTGGGACATGCGCCGAAGAAATGCCGCATCTGCGGCAGGTGGTTCCTGACCACCAATGCGAGGCACACCAAATACTGCGGCGGTTTCGCTCCAGGCGATAAGCTGGGGCGCACCTGCCGACAGATCGGGAATCTGCGGGGTAGGGAGCAGCGGGAGCTTGCCCCGGATCATCCCCTCAAGAAGATATACAGCCGACGCATGAACACCATAGATAAGAAGCTGGAACGGGGAACGCTGGACGAGGAGACTGCCGCCGTCATGAAGCGTCTGGCAAAGAGCAAGATGCAGCTGGCGATCAGCGATGTAGCTTATGCTCAGGGCGGCTATGCCGCCGAGATGGAGCAGGCGGCGCTGCTTGCGGAGGCACATACGAGGAAGAAGTAAGACAATATCCGCTGCTGAGAGAGGGGGTGCGGACATGAAGGACAAACGCGACGAGCTGATACCGAAGCAGCTTTCCGGCTACACATGGGATATGACCGATTATGCACCCAAGGTGCCACTCTCGGGTGGGAACGGTCTGACTATGCGGGAGGTTCGGAACGCCTTTCAGCTTATGCCGGAGCCGCCTGAGATGGAGCTGAACGACTACATACGGGAAGCTGTACAGCAGAAAAATCTTGTCTACTTTTCCTTCTTCCTGCATCGCTTTGAGCCTCATCTCAACAGCCGGGTCTACCGTTTTCTCACCCGCAGCGGCCTTGACCGCTATGACCCCGCCCGGTTTCTGGACTACAAGCTGGAAGTCCTGCAAATGCTGCTTTTATGTCTGCCGAGGTTCGATCCGGGGCATGAGACAGCGTTCCTGAAATACGCCAACCACTACATCAACGACGGACTGCTGTTCTGCCGTATGACGGAGGAAGCAGGCTCCTTTGAAAGCCTTGCGGAGTATCGGAGAGTGCGACACATCGGGGCACTGTACGCAGATTCCGGTAAAAGCTGTACAGAGGTCATATCCGAGTTTGCAGGAAAAGCCGGATACAAGGAGGATGGCACAACGGCGGAGGAGCTACTGACCATCGCCCGACGCAACCGCAGCATCGTCCCCCTCTACCGCACGGAGCAGGATGAGGACAGCGAGGCGACCGGCGAGGATGTGACTTGCGATGACAGATGGAACTATGCGGACATTCTCTGGAACGGCATCCGTGCAACGGTCGTAAAACGCGCCTTTGGGGAAATGGAGCCGTGGGATCAGATGCTTCTGGAGGGACGAAACGCCATCTGCATGGCCTGCGGGCGGGTCAGCCCCATGTCGAAGCAGAAGTCTTACGAGGAACTGGCGACGGCCTTTGAAGGCTCTACTGCCAGCGGCGCGGAACGCGCCTACCGCCGCGCTTTGGACAGGCTGCGTCTCCGGCTCATGGAGAGCGGCATAGTGCATACCGTGACCCTGAAGCAGACTGAGCGCCGGAAAAAGGGCAAAAAAATAGCCGCCGCTGTCTACCGGTATCTGGCGGACAACGACGGAGAATGGGGTGAGATTCGCTTTGACTTTGAAACAGGCACGGCGGAGATCGTTCGTCTTGCGGATTGGGACACGATGAAGTCAAACGTCTTTGCAAAAACGGCGATCCGGTACATCCAGAGCCTGCCGGAGGTGCGGCTGCTGAAATCAGTGGTCGTTCCCTTTGAGATGGAAGGCCCGGAAAAATCAGTGCTTCCAGACAAAGTGCCAAAATCACCGGAGGCCGATGCACTACACACGATCTCACTGAGGCAGATAGAGTGTCGGAAAACGAACGGTACAATCACCACTGCTTTCTTCCAATATCAGGTAGACAGCGACGGCGAATGGGGCGAGATTCGGTTTGATTTTGTCAGTGGAAAGACGGATATCGTAAAGCTGGCGGATTGGGATACGGTAAAGAGCAATGTCTGCGCAAGGGCGGTGATCCGGTACATTCACTGCTTGTCAGGAGAACAATTGCCGATAAACGCTATGTTTTCTGTAACGTAAAGCTCGTCAGCGGGAGCTTCTTCTTCGACGTTTGAATGAAATCAAATTTCTCTCGAAATCTTTGTAAGGTTTTCGCTTTTGCGTAGTCATATAAGAAAACGAAGCAAAAAAGCAGGAAGGAATGTGCCGAAATGATTGAAGTACAGAATGTTTCCAAAACATACCCCACCGGCATACGGGCAAATCACAGCATCAGCTTTACCGTTGAACAGGGAGAGATCGTTGCGCTGGTAGGTCCGAACGGCTCCGGAAAGACCACCCTGATGCAGCAAATGCTCGGCGTTCTGAAAATTGGCGAAGGGAGCATCCGCATTGACGGGGCAGAAAACAACACGCAGAACATCGCATATATCCCGCAGACGCCTGCGATCTACCCGGCGCTGACCGTCCGGGAGTCCCTCCTTGCCACCACAAAGTATTTAGGGGTTCCCAAAAAAGAAGCGGCGGAGCGCATCGACCGTGTTCTGGAAAAAACCGGGCTGTCACGCAATGCCCGGCAGCCCGCCTATACCTTATCGGGCGGTCAGCAAAAGCTCTTATCCTTTGGTTGTATGCTGGTACAGGAGGCGAAGAACCTCGTCATGGATGAGGTGACTTCTATGGTGGATGTCGTAACAAAGGAGCATATCTGGCAGCTAATTCTCGACGAGCAGAAACGGGGATGCGCGATCCTCCTGTCCTCCCACGACATATCCGAAGTAAAGAAGTTATGCACAAAGCTGGTTGTTCTTCAAAAGGGCTCCGTCATTTTTTCGGGAAGCCCCCATGAGGTGCGGAACGAGTATTGCCATTGTACGATTCAGGTAGACAACGCAATACAGACAAAAACGGTTCTGAACGAAGCTGATTGCAGCTATACCCATGAAGGCAATGACTTTTCCATCGTTACGCAGGACATTACCCAAATGCTCAAGCTGCTGCATGAGCTTACAAAAACGGTCAGCATCGGAAGTTTCTCCTGCGAACACCCTGCGTTTTACGACGGTCTGCTCTCAATGCTGAAGAATCAGGAGGGAAACTGATATGCTGCACACCATCAGCACCAGTATATGGATCAATTTCAAAAACCTTCGCTTCTTCCTGCTGCAATATCTGATGCTTGTCATTATATTCCCCAGCTCTTACCTGTTGATCAGCCTTACCTCGACAGGCACCGCGCAGCCGACAGAATTGTATTCCATCGGCCTTTTTACCTCCATGCTGTTTTCCTTATTTATCAATATGCAGGCATCCATGATAGCAAACAGCAACTCCATCACCGCCATTGAGCAGTATGCCACCTTTAAGGTTCGTCCGCTGTTCGTGCATATGGGCGGCTGTGCCTATCATGCCCTTGTTGGACTGCCATTTTTCATTGTTTTGCTTGTGATCAGCTTCATTTCACACAGAGGCATCAACATACTCCTGCTGCTTGCTTCGCTGGCGCTGGCAATTCTGTTTCTCTCTGCTGCCTCTATGGTGTTGGGTGGGCTTTTCCGCAATCCCAATATCGCGTCGCCTGCAATCAATATGCTGTATATGGTGATTGTTATGGTCACGCCCTTTTACAGCGACCTTGCCGCCCTTTCGCAGCCCGCACGGCTGGCGTATTGCTTCAACCCCTTCGCCCATGCGACCTCTTTGATCGGCGGGAGCTTCGGGCAGCCCATGCTGTGTGACCCGCTGATCTCGGCGGCAATCCTCTTTCTTCTGACCGCCATTCTTGGGGCGCTGTCTGTGAAACGCTGGTACAGCAGCCACGCGGCAGAGAAGTTGGGTGTTTTCTAACGGTTTCAAACTATCCTATCACACAGAAAAAGTTTAGCATATATAGTTTGAAATACTCAAAAATATATTTTCGTTTTCTCTTTTTTACTTGTAAGATTTTTCGTTTTTCGCAGTCTTATAAGTGAACGGGACAAGGAGGTGAGCAGGTGACGGACTTTGAACAGATATACAAAGACTATTTTCGGGATGTGTTCCTCTATGTGCGGCGGCTGTCCGGCGGGGACGAACGGCTGGCAGAGGATATTACCAGCGAAGCCTTCTTCCGTGCGCTTCGCCGCATTGACAGCTTTCGGGGGGATTGCGACATCCGGGTGTGGCTGTGTCAGATCGCAAAGAATTGTTACTATACCCATCTGAAACAAAGCCGCTGGACAGAGCATACAGCGGATATGGAACAGCTTATATCGGAAGCGGAGGAATCACCGGATGAAATGCTGCTGCGCAGCGAGAATGCCCAACAGGTAAAACATCTGCTGCATGAGCTTCCCGATCCGTACAAAGAGGTTTTCATGTGGCGTACCCTTGGCGAATTGAGCTTTAAGGAGATCGGGAAGCTGTTTCACAAGACGGAAAACTGGGCGTGCGTCACCTATCACCGCGCACGAAAAATGATCCAAAAGGGAATGGAGGTTGACAAAGATGAAAAATGAATGCAGTATCATCCGCGATATTCTGCCGCTGTATGTGGAAAACATGGTATCGGAGGATACGTCGGGGTTTGTAAAGGAACATCTGGAAAGCTGCCCCGTCTGCCGTGCGGAGCTTGAAAAACTGCGGGAGCCTGTGGAGGTGCAAACAGAGCCGCAGCCCGACATGGACGCCGCGCCGCTGAAACGGCTGAAAAAGGCACTGCTGATGAAAAAGGTGCAGACCATCCTATGCACAGCGGCGGTGCTGCTGGCGCTGATGCTGTCGGTCATCTCCTTTCTGACTGCGCCGGAATACTTCGCCTATTCGCCGGAGCTGGTGACAGTGACGGAGGAAGCAAACGGTGCGGTGACGCTCTCTTTCAGCAACGAGGTCACGAATTATAAGCTCCAACAAATCGCCGACCCCGATGATCGCAACACTGTCTACCATCTTGAGGTGTGGACCTCCGTATGGGACAGAGCGTTCCATAGACCCGGCGTACAGGCCGTGACCGCAGCGCCGGAGAGCGGCAAGCCGCTTCTCGTTTATTTCACGCAGTTTATCAACGGACACGCCGAAAGCTCCAGCGATAGCTCGGTGTGCATCTACGGCACCGCACCCGACAGCGGCGGCTGGGTCGCTTTGGCGGGGCTTTCTTTGGGCTATTGGCTGCTATTCAACATCGCCCTGTTTCTGATCCTTACCGGGGTATGGTTCAAGCTGCGTAGGAAAGAAAAATCCCGCCGCCGGGTGGAGCGCCTGCTCCCGATCCCTATCGCATACGGGCTGGGGCACCTGTGCGTCATGGGCTTTCGCACTGCATCCTGTTCGGAATGGCGCGACTTTCAACTGATCCTTGCAGTCGGCGTTCTGTTCTACTGCGCTATGCTGCTGGCATTGAGTATTTTTTATAATGTAAAAGAGCTGCGGGGTATAAAAAGAGAGGGTGAGAACGAATAGCGGTCTGACCATTTGGAAAGTAGGTGTACCATGAGAAAACTTGTGATCTTTTGCTTTGCCGTCTGTATGACTGTGCTTTCGGTACTATCCCTGTTCAATTTTGCACAGGACGCAGAGGAAAGCATGATACTGGATAAGCGGGCGGTAATCCTCGAAAAGCCGGAGACATTGAGCAACCGCGAATTTTTGGGACAGATAGATACTGCGCTCGGAAAGATCGGCGCAGACATTATGTACCGCTACGCGGAGCTGGATGGGGACAAGCCACTGTACCGCTACTATAAGACCAGCCATACCGACAGCTTTCTTTCCGTTTCTACCGGGAAAGGGAGCGTGAGGCTGGAATCGGACGAGTTCTTTTCCACTGCAAAGCAGTCGGGAGCTATGGCGCTGCATCTGTCCTCGCTGTTTCAAGATACCGCCATCTATCCACTCATGCAGGCGCAGCAGCATGACTTGACCGCCGCGACCTGGTATGTGGCGGAAGGACAGCTTGACGCGGTGCTTCATGCGCTGAAAGGCTTGGGCTATTCCGTAACAGCAACCAACGAAAGGCTTTTGTCTACCAAACTGCCGCTTTATTTCCTGTTCATTCCCGCCTTTATGCTCTGCGTCAGTATCGTATTCTACACCCTGTCCGCAGGCAAGAAAAATGTGCTGAAAAAAATGGAGGGCTATACCACGGGGAATATCCTGCTGGGGGAGATCAAAGCCTTTGCCCCTGCTTTGTGTCTTTGCTTTCTGCTGATTTTTGCCGCCGCCATGATTTGCGCCGTGTGGCTTCATCCGGTGGCGACCCGGCAATTCGGTCTGTTTCTGCTGGGGGATTGTCTGTGGCTGCTCGTTCCTCTGATCCTGGGCATTCTGCTCTCCCTGCTGTTCCTCTCCGGGCAGCGCAGCGCGGAGTATGTGAAGGGCAAAGTTCCAAAGCGCGGGATCTACATTACAAACACGCTTGCGAAAGCTGCTTTTCTAATCTTTATTCTATTCTCTCTCACCATTGCCATGCGGAACATTACGCAGATCTACAACACCTTCCATGCGGCGGAGTTCTGTTCGCAAAAGACAAAGGGCTATGTGACTGTCCCTCTGAACAATGTTAATTCCGGCAGAGCACCGGAGGGCGCGGATTATCTGGCGTTCTATTATGCCACAGTGGATCGCTACAATGGAATACTCATGGCAGCCAACGATTTTAATTACGACCTGTTTGAAGGGAAAATGCTGGGAGAGGCATACGGTCAGGATTATGCCCACATCAACCGAAACTACCTTGCGTTCAACCCCATCTATGCGCCGGACGGGGAGCAGATCGGTGACGCTCTGCTTTCCGATACCCATGTGAATATTCTGCTTCCGAAGTCCAAGGAATACAGGCGGGATGAGGTACGGGAGCGCGGCGCGAGCTGGGGAAATTCCGGGGATGTGAATATTGTCCTCTACGATGATAAAGCGTCTGACATATACTCCTATAACGCCAGCACAGGGCTTGGGGGCAACGGCGCTCTGCCCGCGCCCATCCTTGTAGTCAAGGAAGGTGACCTGCTGGACGGGCTTTTCATCGAAGCATGGTGTTCACAGGGAGCGTATTTCCTCTATGTTCCCACCGATGATCCGTATGCGGAGCTGCTGCCCATCCTGCGGGAAACGGGTATTGACGCGGCGACCGTTTCCACACCGACCGTCGCCGCCACCTTTGATAAAATGCTCCATCATCTGACCTATATGCTGATGATTTGGGGCGTACAGGCTTTGGTGCTGCTGATCGGGCTGTTCTGCCTGATCTTATTCGGCGCAAGGCTCTATTGCGACAATTACAGGGACAGGATCGCCTGTCGCCTGATTGAAGGGCATTCCCTATTAAGCTGTATTCGCACCCATCTCGTGCTGACGGTGCTGTACTATGGGGCGGTAGCGGCAGGGCTGCTGCTCTTAAAGCTCGCCATCGAGCTTGACTACAATATCCTGCTGGGTACGTTTCTCGCGGAGCTGCTGATCACGCTGCTGGCTTGCGGCAGCATTGCCCGGAAGAACCTCTATCAGATTGTGAAAGGAGCGGAAGCATGACTGCCATTACTTTATCCAATATCAATAAACGCTTCGGGGAAAAAGTCCTGTTTCGGGATTACTCGCTGCATATTGAAGCCGGAGAGTTTGTCGCCATCAAGGGCGAAAGCGGAGCCGGAAAAACAACTCTCCTGAACATCATAGGACTGCTGGAAACGCCGGACAGCGGCAGCGTCACCCTCTGCGGCGCAAGAAACCCGTCCTTTTCCTCCCGCGCTGCGGTTCATCTGCGGCGGCACAAGCTGTCCTACCTGTTTCAGAATTACGGACTGGTGGACACCGACACCGTGGAAGCCAACATGAAGCTCGCCACCCGGTTCGGTAAAGCAAAGGGCAAGGCAGAGAAAGAACGCATCGCGGATGCGCTGGCACAGGTGGGGCTTTCGGGCTATGAGCGTCGTAAGGTCTACACCTTGAGCGGCGGTGAGCAGCAGCGGGTGGCGCTGGCAAAAATCATCACAAAATCCCCCGACATTATCCTTGCGGATGAGCCTACGGGCAGTCTGGACGAGCGCAACCGCAGCTATGTGATGGATATTCTCAAAGAGCTGAACCGACAAGGAAAAACCATTGTTGTTGTGACACATGATCCCTATGTGAGCGATTGCGCCACACGGCATATTGCGCTGTGAGAGGACGGAGGGTAAAGCTATGCGAAAAAAGAACTGGGCTGCCTTGCTGTGCTCGATCCTGATTCTTGCGAGCATAGGGCTTGGCGTTTCCATCACTTACTCGGACTACTATTTCAGCCCCGTGTCGGGCTTGCAATCCTTTACTGTCGCAGACTTCTCCCGGATATACCTTCATCCGGAGGAGGACACAGGCACGCCAAGTGCCGCCGCGCCGTCCGATGAGCTTTATGTGCTCCTGGAACGCTGGGCATTGGAAAACGAGGCGACAATCCTATACAAGAACGGATTTGCCGCAGGCTGCGGCATCCTGGACGGTTCGGATTGGCTCCGTGAAGCCATCGGGCTTTCGCTGCCTTGTGACGCGCAGGGCGTATTAACCGCAGAGGACGCGGCTTTTTCTGATGCCTATGTGCGCGATGGGCGGTTTTTGCCGGATGCGCTGGGGCTGCCTGTACTGGGAACCTATCGGGAACAGGATGTGCCTTCCGTTATCTCCAATGCAGGGTTTCTCTATCCGTTGTCCATGAGCGGAGCGAAGGACGGAATGTACTTCACAGATGGCGCGGACACCAGTGGTCTGACGGCACTATTTGAGAATAGCGGCTATACGGTCACTGACCAGCGGCAGCGTTTGAGCCTTCCCGCGCTGGCGGCGAAGCTTCTGACGGACAGCGTTCTTTCCAGAGCGATTTCCGCTGCCATGCTCGGTTTGATCTTTTGCTTCTCCTATGTGGTGCTGACCATGTATCGGGAAAATGACCGCCGCTATCAAATCTATCATTTGTTTGGGCTGTCAAAAGCACGGCTGTTCCTCCGCTCCACCCTTACGGCGATGGGTATTGCACTGACTGCTGCTCTGCTTTTCGGCGTGGCGCTGTACCAGGGGCTGACCTATATGCCGGACAGTGATCTGACCACGCTGCTGATAGGTACTACGGCAGGGTTTGTACTGTTCTCACTGATTTTGAACTGGGCGGGCTACTGCGGAACAGCCGCACGGTTGGGGAAAGGGGGAAGATGATATGACACTGATCAGGCAGGTGATCCGGGATTTGGTCAAGGATGTTGGATGGGTCGTTTTTTACGGCTTTTTAACCGCAATGTCCATAATGGCTTTCGTGCTGGTGGGATTGAGTTACCAGCATGTCGCATCACAAAATGATGCAATCCGTCGCTTTACACAAAACGATGTGAGCATGGTGCGGGTAAAGGATTTGAGCAGTCTTATGACAGCGGCAGACCGGGAAACTACCGCACAGCCTGTCAGAACAGGCAGCGGGCGGCAGCAGAGCCTCGTGGAGCTGTTTCAAAAGCATGACAACCTCGGCAGCCTCGTCCTTCTCCCCGGCATCGGCGGGTATCAGCAGACCATCGTTTATGTGGGCGCCTATACCCGGCTGACAGCATTCCCGTTTCCGGCAGGCAGTGATGCACCCATCGCCGCAGTTTCGCCGGACTGCGCCGGGGACGAAGGAAAGACGCTCCGCATCGGAGATCACGAATGCACTGTAACCGTTGTCCCATCCGATATGGACATTTACCATCCGCTGCACTACAGTCCCCCCGCATCGGAGAATCTGAAGAAAACGCTCTATGTTTTCTCGCCGTCCTGTGAGGATGCCCTTTCCCTCGCGGCGTTTCCGCACGTATCGGTGGATATGTTCATAGACCGTCTGATTCTTGCCGAACCCACAGAGGAAAGCACCGCCGATGTCAGGTCGTTCCTGTATCAAAACTATTCCGCCTATGCGGAGATACAGTCAACGGAAAACTTTTTGCGGCTTTCCGCCGCAAGCAGCACCCGCACCCATCAGGCGTATCTTCTGTTCTACATCATGTCCACGCTGGTTTTATTCGGCGCGCTGCTGCTGAACACCTATCGCATCCTGCGCCGCCGGATCCCGGAATATGCGGTGCATCATCTGTTTGGCGCAACACAGCGGTTTATCTTTACAAGGATGTATCTGTTCGTGTTAGGATACCATGTGATCCCGCTTGCGGGAACGCTCCTGATCCTGTCATTGAACAGGCTCGCGTCGCCGCTGAATCTTCTCATGGTATTCGCAGCCACCATGGGCTCGGCGTTCCTTGTCACAAGTATTGTGCAGCAGCGTTTTGTATCTAAATTTTCACAGGGATTAAGGAGGGAATGAACTATGCCGGGAATCACCGTTACACAAGCCTGCAAGAGCTATGAAACCAGCCACTACACCGTAAAAGCGGTAAATCACGCCAATCTTTCCGTGGAAAGCGGCGAAGCCGTCGCCATTGTCGGACCTTCCGGCAGCGGCAAGTCCACACTTTTGAACATTATCGGTCTGATTTTGAAGCCGGATTCCGGAAGCGTCGCTGTGGGCGGAGAGGAAGTCCTGAACATGAGCGACAGGCGGTGCAGCGCTTTCCGAAATGCCTCGTTCGGCTATATTGTGCAGGACTTCGCCCTGCTGGACGATGAAACTGTATATCACAACATCCGAATCCCCCTGCTTTACAACAGGCAGATCAAGCGCAGGGAGCATAAGCCCCGAATCAGGGAGATCGCGCAGAAGCTGGACATATCAGACAAGCTGAACCGCAAGGCGGGCAAATTGTCCGGTGGAGAGCGGCAGCGGGTGGCAATCGCCCGTGCAATCGTCTGTGACCAGCCGATCATCCTTGCGGACGAACCCACCGGCTCACTGGACGCGGCGAACAAAGCGAATGTCATGGACATCCTCATGCGGCTCTGCAAGGAAAGCGGCAAAACGCTGATCATCGTTACGCACGACCCTTCGATTGCCGAACGCTGTGACAGGATCGTTCAGATGGCGGATGGCTGCATTGAGGGAAATGTAAAGCCTACATTGTGAAACAGTAAATAATGTCACAAGACCTGAATGATTAGACCGACAAGGAAAAACCATTGTTGTTGTGACACATGATCCCTATGTGAGCGATTGCGCCACACGGCATATTGCGCTGTGAGAGGAACGCCAATAGGGTCAAATATCAAATAAATGTTCTGCAATCTGCCGCACGACGGCAAAAGAAAAAAACCGTCGTGCAGCAGACATCTTTTCACTCCCCAATGATAACGCGGCGGTTTTGAGAAATCAAAGCCGCCGCGTTTGCTGTAGCCTTTTCTGCTAAGGTATTTTACTTAAGCACTCAATCCTCTATGCTACTATGTTCGCGGGAACTCTTGCAGTATTCTTCAATACCGCCATTCAGCACAAGGTCGGCATACTCCATCGGCTTGTTGTAGATGAGCCAGTCCAACTCGGCGCGGTCAAAGCGGTCGTCCGCTACCTCGTTCTCTACGGCGATACAGTCGATGGAAATCATGCTGCTGTCTGCAAAAAGCAGTTCCACGCAGGCCGTGTCGATATTGAACTCACAGGAAACAAGTTTGCACATGTTGAAACCCTCCGTGCATTTCATTTAATTTTCAGCAAAAAGACTTTGTAAGCGTGGGTTTTGGGCGGTTGGTGTGAAAGTATCCTTAACTATGGGAAACTCCACGCTCCCATTTGCTGACGGCCCGATCCGTCACATGCAGCTTGTCGGCCACCTGCCGCTGTGTCAGCTTTTCCGCTCTGCGTAATTCGGCAATAAATGCACCGAATGCTTTTTGATCCATGGCATTCACCTCGCCTTTATTGTAGCGCTTTGCCTATAAAAAGCAACAAACCGTTGGTTGAATCACCGTGTGAACAACAATTTGCCCGTGTTGTAAGCCGTTTTCTATCTGGCCTGTTTGCCCCTGTGAGCCGCTGTGTGCGATTTTTCTCCGAGAGCCGAGTGTGTGCCCACTTTCACTCGTGAAAGCGAACGTGGGGCGTTTGTGCCGGAGGTGTTGAAGTCCGTGTGACCAATGCATTGGAAACGTTGGTATGACTGCGTTTTCTGCGCTTTTCGAGCCTTTTTCGGGGACGAAAAAGAAAGCAGGATAAAGGGCTGGCGTCGCAAGCGCCGCCGCAGCCGTCACTTCTAAGACGCCAACCGCTCTGAAATCTCTCGCAAAAGGCGCCACAACCGACTGCGTTGAAACCCCCGTCAACTGCCCGCACTGCGGGCAGAAGTCGCAAACGCAGGTGTCCCAAGGATTTTGGTGGTGCCTTATGGCCGTTTTGGGAGAAAACTAAGGTAATCACGTCTCTCAAGACCGGCAGTGCAAGACAAGCATATTTTGAACTGCCGTAGACAATGAAAAAACTTTCAACTGTCCCAAAATCGCACCGCTGTAACTAAAGAGAACGCCCCCGGCAGCGCAGAAATTGCGCCTCCATAGCCAAAGAACTACCGCATTGTTTTTCCTGCACTTTTTAGCCGTTTTTGGTGGTTTTCTCTCGATTTTAATTCCTTTCCTAACATCTTGTGACCCACATCTCCCATGTGTTCCACACCTGTCTGTGGCATTTTATGTGGTCAAAAGCAAAGCCTCGCCGGAGCAATTCCAGCGGGGCTTTGCGGTATTCTCGGCATCCAGCTTTTCCACTCGATGAACAACACGAAAACCGCACCGGGGCCACCCCATGAGGTGGGATGCCATAATCAAAGAAAACAGCCGGCACGGCGTGAGATCTTCCGGGAAGAGCGAAGCTGGAGAAAAGGCGGGTGGCGTGAAAAGAACGCCTCCATACCATACAATAACCCTAAAGCTATTAAGGAGAGCGAATGCAGTGAAAAACAGGAGCTCTAAATATTAAAAACTCCTTAAAATTTGCAGATTGTTTTTACTTGATGCACTTTTTACTATATAATAAGAATAGATATGCGCTGCGATGTAAAGCATGAGACAGCGAAAAGGGAATATCCGGACATTGATGTGTATGGTGCGGCACAGCAGCGTTTTCACTTTCTGTTCCGTGAATTTGAAAGAAATCAGGATGATTGATAAAGCTCAAGGAGAGGAGGCAAAGGCATGCAATCCAACTGGAGTTCTAAACGGGATTGGCTTCTGCTCCGAAACAAGCTTGCCGGATGGCAGGAGGCTTATATCGGGAGGCTGAACAAGGAATATATCGAATTGTTGCGTGGAGACGGTTCCGAAGCTGATAAGTTTTGGAAGTTATGCAAGCGCATCCGTGAGGATAGACGCTGTGCCGGCGTGCAGATCTCCATGAGAGGATCGGATCCTCTTCCAATCATCTGCCGTATGATCAATGAGGGAGTTATCACACTCGGCGATCTCGACGAGTTCAGTGAGGAACTGCGGGAGGTGGTGGCGACAATTACGGAGCCACATAAGGACATATAAAAGGGAAATTTGATACATAAATCATCGACCCGTAGGCGCGATTGACACCGCAATGCCCACAGGCCATATACACAGGGCAGTGGCTTTGCGCAGCAAGGTCGCTGCCCTGCCGCCATTTTATAAACCATGTTGAACAGGAGGCTTATTTATGACCTATCTACTCTATATGAAACGCTCATTCACGCGCAGTCCCCGCCGTCATGCGGTGCTGTTTGCGGTACTGACCTGCGCGTTTCTGCTGCCGCTGCTAATTTCCATTTACCGGGACAGCAATGCCTGGGGCACACGACAATATCTCCTTGCCCGTTCCGCAGGTGAAACCTATCACATTGGGAACGCAGCGGAAGCGGATGTGCCTTATTTTGAGGGTATCCGCGGGCTGTCCGCGCCCATTTATCGTGACAGCACCATCTATCTGCATATTCTGTCAGACGAGGAATGGAGAAATTCGGAGAGCGTGACCGTTTTTGAGAACGAGATCCGCAAGCGCATGGAAGCATCTGGAAACGAAGCCCTGCTCCCGACTGCGTTCAGCTATGAATACGCCCACGGGATATCCACCGATCCGTCCCATCTTTCGGGGCAGCGAATCCTTCTGCTCATCAATATGCTGGTCATTCTGCTCTCGGTATCGGTGGTGCGTTCCGCTTACCAAAGTCACCTGAAGCGCTTTTCCTCTGACATTGGGACGCTCCGCGCCTGCGGAGCCAGCCGCCGTCAGATCAGCGCACTGTTTGCCGCGGAGCTTGCGGCGGTGTTCCTGCTGGCGGCAGCCTGCGCCGTGGTTCTTTCCGTCGTATCGCTGAAAGCGCTGTTCACGGCGTTTCTTGAGATCCGTCACGATAGCCTCGCGTGGCTGATCTTTCATGTGGAGCCGATGAATATTTTGCTCCATCTGGCGGTTTTCTTCGTTACACTGGGGCTGTCGCTGGGCATGACCCTGCGCCGATACAGCCGCGAGCCTGCGCGGGCGCTTCTGAACGATGCGGAAAATGCGCCAAAGGTCAAGCGTGGACGAAAGCCCATCAGACGGCGTTTCACCCCGGCGGCAACCCTCTGCGGCCTGTGGCGCAGCCGCACGAACCGCAGCCTCCGTTCCTGTCTTGCCGTTTCTGTTCCCGTCATGGCAGTTTTTCTGCTTCTGTTCAACATCCTCACTGTTGCCTTGCAGGTCACGGGCGCGGAGGAGGAATGGGGGTTGAAGGTTTCCCGTTCCTCCCATGACGGAGAAGTCTTTTCTGCGGAGGATATGGCGTATGTTTCCTCTCTGGTGGGTGTGAAGCAGACGCGCCCCATATATGAGCCGGATGGTTATATCCTGCTGCCGGAGTCCCCGGAGGAGGTGGAGACGCCGCTGCGCATTCGACCGTACAGCGGTCTTGGCGCGGCGTATCAGACGCTTTCCAAGTATGAGATCGCCGTCAGCCGCAAAGCGGAACGCGGCGTCGGGGATGTACTGCGGCTTTGCCGGTCGGAAGCGTATTACGATGGAAACGGGGGTATCAAGCAGCCCGCACCGGAGGATGTGACCGCACTGACGGTGGCTGCGCTGACGGACAAGAAGCCGTCCGGATGGGCGCTGGATATCTATGTGAGCGATGAGCTGTATGCGGACATCATCGCCTCAGAGCCGGCAACCGGCATCGAGATCGCCCTGACCGACCCTGCCATGAACGCACAGGTGGAGACCGCCCTGCGGGCGCGCTTTGCAGGCGCGGAGTATGCTGTCACCAACCGCCAATCTGGGTCGGATTTCCTGCGGGAGATGTCCTCCGGCGTGTATCTGTTGCTGGGGTACATCTTTGCAGCGCTGTTTCTGTTCATCCTGCTGATTCTCTACATTCGGCTCTGCGACTACATCGAGGGCAGCCGCCCGCTGATCCGCTCCCTTTACAGGCTGGGCGCGTCAAAGCGGACGCTGTACCGCTCCTATATCCGGCAGGACGGGATCTCCGCCGCCGCTGCTGTCACTGCACCGTTTCTGATCAGCCTTCCGCTGACGGCGCTGCTGTGCGCATGGCAGAAAGCCCCGCTGCACCTTGATGGCGGGATGGTCGCAGTATACGCGGCTCTGGCGGCGCTGCTGCTGTTTACCTACTGGCATCCCGTACACCGCTCACTCAAGCGCGTACTTCGTCCGCTATGACCATGCAGAAAGGAGATTTTCCGATGAATGCAGTGACTGTAAAAAATCTGACCAAGGTGTTCCGGCAGGGCGATGAGGATATCTACGCCGTGGATCACGTCAGCTTCACCGTTGCGCCGAGTGAAATGGTCGCCATCGTGGGGCAGTCCGGCTCCGGCAAGACCACCCTTCTGAACCTGATCGGCGGTATTGAGCATCCCACCTCCGGCAGCGTGGAGGTAGGCGGTGTGGACATCTGCTCATCCGATGACGAGACGCTTTCCGGAATACGCAGACGGAAGCTCGGCTACATCTTTCAGGACTTCAACCTGATTCCCATTCTGACGGCGGAGGAGAACATCATCATGCCGCTGCTGCTGGACGGCAAAAAGCCGGATAAGACGAAGCTGCGGGAGCTGGCGGGCTTTTTGGGCATTGAGAACCGCCTAAAGCATCTGCCGAGTGAGCTGTCCGGCGGACAGAGACAGCGCGTGGCCATCGCCCGCGCCCTGATCAACGACCCGGTGATTCTCCTTGCTGACGAGCCCACCGGGAACCTCGACAAAAAGGCGGCGGACGAGATCATGGAGCTGCTGCTCGCCGTCAACCGCCGTGGCAACACCGTGCTTTTGGTAACGCATGAGCAGCGGTACGCCGACCTGTGCGGAAGGAAAATTGAAATCAGCGACGGGAGGATTTGAACTTTTACCCCAATCCCGTGTTTCTGCTAAACCATAGGAAGAAAAGAACAAAAAGATAGAAAGGAAGGTGCACCATGATGAAACGAAAGGTTTCCGCGATATGGGTGGTCGTTCTTGCGCTGATTGCCATCGCCGCATGTGCGTTTGCGGCGGTGACATATTATCGCTGTGAGAAGCAGCCGGAGCCACAATTTCCGGAGAACGAGCTGCTTCGCGTTCTTGACGCGGGAAGCGATGCCGAGGGCGTAGGCTTTGAGGTCATGCGCATTGGCGGTGGGAGCGTGAATCTCCGGCTCGACCTGCGCTGGAAAAACGATTCCGGAAGGACGATTGCCTACGGGCTGGCGTTTGAGCTATATCAAATGAAAGACGGTGTATGGCAAAAGGTCACGCCCGAACGGCAGGTTTATTATCAAGCCATCCAGTACAGCCTTCCCAGCGGCAGGGATTATGAACTCTCCTATGACCTGACGGCTCCATATACCCCCCACAAGCGCTGATGGCCTGTCCCACCGTGCGGCCTTTGCCGGTGTGCAGAGGCATCAGGCGCGTGGTTGCCATGTTGGGACACCTCCTTGAAAAGTCAAACGGCCTGCCGAAGCAGACCGTTTGAAATGTGTTAATTTGCAAGAGGTAAAAGCAAACTAATAGTTCGACAAACTACGATTTTCAAATTAGTCTTTGCAAATAACCTTTGAACCTTCACCATCAATTACAATTCCCTGACGGTTGTTAATTGGGCATAGATTCAAATCCGAAAACTCAGTCATTATTTTCTCGGTAACTTTCTTAAATGGTGCTGTAAGATAATGCGGAAGAACAT
>CDZI01042706.1_pt1 | contig 62935 bp, 76 predicted proteins | sample 554811 | NCBI WGS metagenome assembly CDZI01 (sample SAMEA3182110, study PRJEB8094) | gut metagenome | biome: human; feature: gut; material: Stool; isolation source: human stools | place: Canada | collected 2013-04-23
GGTAACCATCGACACCGTTGTGCGCGTGGTAGATTTCCTGAATCTTTTCCTGTACTTCGGCTTTCTGCGCGTAGTAATCTGCTTTCCGATGTTTCCGGTAGTTGTAGTAAGCATTCGGGTATATCTCTAATCGACTGAGCAGCCAGCGAACGCCAAATATATCATGATATTCCTCAATAAATCGATAAGCCTCTAATCGATTTCCTTTGCAAAGAATGCCGCCGCTTTTTTTAAGAAAAGAATCTCCTTCCGCGTTTCCTCCAATTCCCTGCGCAAACGCAGATTCTCCTTCATCAGTTCTGCTTCATTGATGCTGTTTGAATCGATCACGGCTTGGTTTTGGCATTCTTTGCTGAATTCGGCGCACCACTTCGAGATACTGGCTTTTGATACGCCGTATTCTGCTGTGATGCTTTTGTACGTGCGTCCCTCCTCTAAATGGAGACGCACGATCTTTTTCTTAAATTCAGGTGTGTAACTTTGCGGCATTGTGAAGACCTCTTTTCCTTTTCATTCTATCTAATAAGCCACTGCCGTTACAACTTTATTATAGCACTTCAAGAATAGAGAGCTGAGAAAATCAAAGGTGCTGTCCTGATCGGACACAATGCAGAAGTAGGCACACTTTTGCTTTCCCGGAAGTTCCAGATCGATCTCGTTATAGGAAGTGATGTTCCGCACCTGCTGCGCCTGCAGTACGGCCAGCTTGCTGCCTAGGCCAATGATGACACTGGTTCGAACCGTATCGCTGGACTGCTTGAAGATGGCGTAAGGTGCGGCTGCAGGGGATGGCGGAAGAAGCTCGCCGGTGTATTGGTTCATATGCTCATGGCTGATACTGGCCATGATGTCGGACAGGCCCTTCTCCGTCTGTGTATAGAGCAGATCGTAGACTGTAGCCAGGTTGCGTTGCTCCGGGGGCATTTCCAACGCCACATACAGTACCAGCGCTTTTAGCAGGTTGAGCTCAGCGTTGTACCAGAACGCGTCTTTCGAGTCTCCGCTGGTGTTTTGCAGTACGATGTCGGCGAAGGTCTGAGCCATCAGCTCGCTGGAACCAACTTCATTGAGGCTGTTCCACGAATCACTATGATCCATTTCAATTAGGTTGAAGACCTTAACTGTGTATCCATTGTCTCGAAGGTATTCGCTCATGGATTCATACAGTTCAGATTTTGGATCGGTAAGGATCAGGCTCTCACCACGCTTCACCGCTTGGAGGACCAGATTTCGGGATATGGATCTGGATTTGCCTGTGCCCGACGAGCCACATACGGCGAGGTTGGAATTGAGGCGTGTGTTTTTGGGGAGTGTGAGGATTTGACCATCAGGTAACATGCCAAGGATGTCCTGCTCGGTCTTCTTCGCACTTGTCACATCAAAGCAGGCGCTTGCCTCCTTCGGTGACATGAAGCTCGCTGTGCCGTAGCTACCAGAGCTTGAGACAGTGAGATTCCGATCGGAATCGGTGACTCCGTTTTGGCCCCATCCGATCCGGAGTCCAAAAATGCAGATGAGTACAATTCCCACCACTACCACACCGATGGCAATCAGGCCTTCTGGAAAGTGGAATATGGATCGAAAGACATCTGCAAGCTCCAGGGATGGGAGACCTGGGGAGACGCTATAGTCACTGCCGGCTGCCTTCCATGCGTTGATGTTGATCATGAACTGGGCGATAATACCGGCAATATACAACACGCATGGGATCAGGACAGCAAGGCTAAGGGCTATTTTCAGTTTTCTTTTTTCCATGGTTGCTCATACTTTCTACTGGACGCACTTCGATGGCCGGTCCGACAATTCCCTGAACCGTCTGAGCCTGGTAATCGAAGCAGAGCATAATGGGACTTCCACGGAACCCTTCTGGGATCGGACGGATATCCGATAGCTTCAGGAGATCACATTGATAATTCAGGATGACCGGTTTGTCGTGTTGGACATCGATGGCGTCATACTCCCGGTTGGGAGTCCGTGGTGGATGGTAAGGTGCAAGGATGGCCTGGTTCAGTTCCAGCGCCATGTCCGGATTGAGGATGATTTTCAATAGAGAATCACCATCGGGGTTGTTGGTTAGGAAGAGGCACTGGGCGAAGAATGTGGAAACTACAAAGTACTTGTTGCCAAATGGTTTTGCACTGTGGCATAGGCGCTGCGCCACGCTCATAGTAGAGCCGATCACGACCTGATGGATCGTGGTGACGCCAAAGCCTCTGGCCAGAAGTAAGCTCTTCACAGCTGCGGCGTAGTTCTCCTCGCTGTTCTTCATCCAGTACATCCGTGTGCTGCCGGTGAAGTAGAGGAAATAACAATGCTTCCCCTTGACCACAATACCAATCGTGCGGGAACTCTTGGAAACGGATTCCGGTGAGTACTCCTCGATGGCGACTCGCAGTTCGTGGGACGCATAGTAGTAACACTGGGTTGGATCTGGGGTGATTGTGTTTGAGGTGCGCTTTGCCGGGGACATCAGGGATGGCTTTTGTGAGATCAAAATCTCTGCATCGGCCGCATGGGCCATGACCGTGCCCACGGCGATAGCGTGAAGTCTCAGGATTTTATCGACTTTTGATGGGTACACGCGCTCGGAACAATTGATTCGAGAATAGATCATGGCCACTGCCTCAGGATCACTCTGCGCCACATAATCAAATCCCTTCTGCGTTAAGCTCAGAGACCGGATTACATGCCGCTTATGTTTCCTGCGGTAGAGCTTCACATAGCCCTCTCGAATCGCCCGATACATCACTCTGCGATTCCACTCAGCACCACCACCGATGCGAACCGCCAACTGCGTCGGAAACTCAATACAGTACCCAACAAACCACAGCAGTTCAAGCAACCGATCGTTCTTGCAAGTAATCATAGGCACTCCAATCTTGAAAACAGTAAGGCTGCCGACAGGCTGCCCGAGGCTGCGGCATGCATTGCCGAAGTTGCGCAGAAACTGACCAAGCAAAAAACACCCAGCCAGAACACCTCACTCAAATCACTACCTATTTCTGCAGCCCCTGGGTGAGGACAGCCCGAAGGCTCAAAATCACTACCTATTTCTGCCTCTCATTCAAAGCAGGAATTGGTAGTTGATTTTATGTGGTTTTTAGCCCATGTAGAGAGGGTCTCGGGTCGCATCAGATAGAACTCTGTGCAGTCTCGATCAGACACCTTTGTGGCCTGAAGCACCGTACACAACAGCCCGCTGTCGTTGGTCAGTAGCATAGACTCGATCACATCCAGATATCTCTTGGTTTCGATGTTATCGTAGTCTCGAATGCGCCGCTTACCGAGTGCCTCATCGTAGTTATGGACAATGCAGATAGCACAGCTTCCGAACCGTTCCATCGGATTTTCCTTGAGGAAGTCGAGGAGCGCATAGCGCAGAGGGCGTGTCAGAAACGCCTGATTATCCCTCTGGTTTCGCTTCGGTAGGATTGCAGGCACTGTGATTTTGAGCCAGTCATGGGTCTCATCGATCCGAATTCCAAGCAGATCAGCCACCTCACCGTAGAAGTGTGCGGTATCATCACGGACCGTTCGAGCCGTGAGATTTCGCAGGGAGACCGTGGAAACTTCAGCGTTACGAACCAGGCTGAACAGCTTCTGCTGGGGGTTGAACTGATCCATGCGCTCCAGATTATTGGCTATCTGGAAGAGTTCATGGCTGATGCCGTCATAATCTGAAGCGACCTGGCGCATAACAAGGATATATTTGGGGTTTTCCATCGTGTAACCTCACATCTTATAGATTTGCTCAACACCATTCGGGCCGACTAAGATGCCATAATCGTTGACCAGTCTGGGCTCTACCTCATCCAGAGTGCTCAGATCATCAACAACGATCAGGCGGACTGTCGCTTCCGCAACCACGGTGCGAGCTGCGTTGATTGCAGGGATATTCTGCTTACTGCCAGGGATCAGGTCATAATCCTTGGCCGCAGAAGAGAACGATAAAATAGCCGGAGGGTCGCTTGCGCAGAAGTCCAGCACATTGTCTCGCATTTTGATGAATGCCCAGAATACCATGACAGATTCAAGGGTCTTTCCGTGGTCCAGCGAGTACCTACTTGTGGCAAGGAATTGGCCGTCCGGCGAAAAGTAGGCCAGACCCTCTCGCCGGAGTCGTGCGAGGATCTGGCCATAGGAACGATTGCTCAAATGATTGAAGAGCAACCGCATTTGTCGCTGTTCAACGACCCCGAAGATGGTCAGCAGCCGAATGATAAAGGCCACTTCTCGATCTCGGGCAGCATATGCAAACTTCATTTTGCTCTCCTTTGTGTAGACTTAGGAAACCGCATAGTGTAAAAGATCTTTGCTGTTACGCATAGTGTAGAGCTAATGTAAACGACATTCGTGGTGTGTTTTCATAAGTCAGCATTATGCGCATTTTGAGCCATCTTTTCCTGGAGGATTTGATTGAGCTCCATGCGGTCTGTAGTGATCAACTGCTTCTCCAGAGGGGAAGCTTTGAAGGAAACAGTGATGTGGTTGGAGTTTGTTGAGATTAGGCCCTGGCCGCGCTCAAAACGGGTAATCGACATGATCTCAGCATCCGACAGGTGGAGGATGCTCTGCACTCTTCGGGCTTCATCCTCCTCCAGATTCAAAATGATCTTCGTCTTGGCAACATTCAGGATGCCTTTGCCAAATCGGCTCCTGTCAAGGTCGCCGATATCCTGCGTAGCTGCAACAGCTGCGCCGCCATAGCCACGGATGATTTTGAAGATTTCTTGGACCCATTCTCCGGCCAGCGCCTTTGCGTTATTCGGGTTACTGGTATCGTCGTCTCCGATCAGCTCCCACGCCTCATCAATGAAGATGGCTTTCTCCTTGGTGCGATCCTCCTTTGCCTTATCCCAAACATAGTCCAGAGCAACGAACATGCCCACAGGGAGCAGCTCGCCTGTAAGTTCAGAGATGTCCAGTACGGTATAGAGGTTATCGAGTTGGACATTGGTGTGTTGGTTGAAGGTCTTCGCAGAGCCGTTGACAAGACGATTGAGAATGTTGCCCATGCGCTTCGTTTCCGGAGACTCCATAAGGATCTCATAGACATCTCCCAGCAGGGGCATCTCGCGATACCGATCCGGGTGGTCTGGGTCGATCAGCGACTCGTTGTTGTGAGTGATTCCTTTTTTTGCATAGGTTCGAATCAGAGCCTCATCCAGAAGCTGACGCTCTTCATGGTTGATATCGGGGATCAACAGAGAGAAGAAGATGTGCAGCTGTTGGATCTTTTTTGCCAGAATGGAGTTCTCATTGACAACGCCATCTATCAGCTGATTGGCGCTCAAGTCTTGCTTACGGATCTCACAGACATTGATGCACTGCTTGGAGGCAGGGCTTATGGAGATAAACTCACCTCCTATATTGTTGCATGCGCGCAGGAACTCATGTCCCTTCAGAGGAGCGATAATGAATACCTGCGTGCTTTTACGCCTCATGCGCAAAGCGATCAGCTGGAGCGTGAAGGTCTTACCTGCGCCGCTTGTTCCAAGAAGTACCATATTGGCGTTTTTGTAAACCCGGCTATTGAAGATATCCACGATGACCAGGCTGTTGTTATGCTGATTAACACCGAGCAAGATGCCATTCTCGTCACTCATCTCAAACGAGGTGAAGGGATAGCAACTGGCCGCAGAGGATGTCAGCATATTGCGCTTGCTGGCCTCGAACAACTTCTTATCCAGCTTACAGAACGGAAGGATCGAGAGAAGCGCCTGTTCCTGCCTGAAGCGGCAGATACGAATGTCCATATCCTGTGAGATCATAAGGCGACGCACTTCAGAGATGCGCCACTCCAGGTTTTCCAGAGTATCTGCAGTAACCGTGACCAGGGTGTTGCAGTAGTAGAAGTCCTCGTAGTTCGCAAGACCTTCCTTCAGGAAGTATCCGGATCGAATGGCGCTTTCGAAATCATCGAAGTCCGTATTCGTGTCCGATGTATCCTTGAGTCGGCTGCGGTTAATTCGGATCTGCTGACCCAGCTTAGCCTGGATACGCTCTTTTGGTTCGCGGGAAAAGAAAAAGTCCACATCGATGCCTTCGCCCGCATTGACGAGAATGCTCGTCCAACCGGCGACCACTCGGGGGTTATACCCGTCAGAGGGTACGATCAGATATGCATGATAGACACCATCCATGACGACATAGGACCCACGGGTCAGGTCAATGGACTCAGGTGCCAGCACACTTTTGAGTGGTACAGGAACCGAAATGTCGGTGTCCTTCCGCGCTGCCTGCAGTTCACGGACCCGCTTCTCAACGGGCTTTACTTCGCAGGTGGCACGATTGAAAATGGTGTAGAGGACTTCCATAAGGAAGATGTTCTCATCCTCATGAGCGACAACGGCATTGTCACAGTGCAGAAAGTACTGACGTGCTGTTTGAACAGCGGTCTCCAGTGCAGAAACAATCTCTGCGTATTCCGGCTTACGATTGGTGACTGCCTCATACTCAAAGATGACGAGGAAGCGTCGTGTGATGGCCTCACGGGAACCGATCGTCTGGATTAGATGGTAGTAGTCCAGTTGGAGATCCCGGCACTTGGGATTATCCTCTGCCTCCATTTCACGCTCAATGGTATTGAGGTGCTTGCCGATATCGGCCTTTTTTGTCAGCACTTTGATTTGGACCTTTACAGGAGAAATCTTCATCCAACTTGCGAAGCTGGCGACGATGTTCTTCTGCTCGGAAATGTTACGGAGCAAGAAGTTGATCGGCTCCACCTCAATCACACGGAGATAGCGACCATCTGTAGTCTCGATAATGCCGTTTCGGATATCTCTGACCGGGATGAAGTCCTCTGCGTGGAGGGGCTGCTTTTTCTTTGCAACTGATGATTTGTGCTTGCTTGCTTTATGGGGTTTCTTCACAGGGTTGCGCTTTTTCCGCTTCTTGGGGTTCTCCTTGATCTTGATCCCTAACTGCTCGGGCGGCTTAGGTGCCGACATTCCCGACACAGCCTTCATTGGTTTTTCAGGTGCCTCTGGAACCGGAGTGTCTGATCGGTATAGTGTCCTGCGATGGATGAGCCAACGCACCCAGTTAACAGCGAACTCAGAAAGCGAATCACCTTCAAATCCAATCACACCAAAGATTCCAAGTGGCAGAGACACCAGGCACAAAATGATGATCCGTGTAGTAAGGGAAAAGGGCAACTTGATAATGGGGACACCTGTTAATAAGACGAGCACGCAAGCTTCAATCGCATTGCGTGCCCGAATCATGCCGCCAAATAAGCGCCCACTTGTGAGAAAGTTTGGTGGGATATAGTAGACATCCCGATCTTCATTCGGTTTGCTCATGTTCTGCCTCTATTCTATTGTCAGTTTCCGATGATCCAAAACGGCCCACCGGATCCAGCGCGCTTACTAGCTTCGTTGAGGATAATGGACATATCCCAACTCTTCTCGGAGCGCTTATAACTGGAAGGATCTGCGACGAGTATCTTTCCGTCAGCTGTGCAACCGCGCAGCACAATGAAGTGGCCGCTGGAAGTGAAGTGTCCCTTTGTCATGATGGCGACCACGAGCTTTCCATCAGCTAGGGCATCAACGATGCGCTGGGGCTCTGTTGCCGTACAGCCCTCTACACTCAATCCCCAAGCCTCAGCAGCACCGGGAATTAAAGAGTGGTACGAGCCGTTTCCACTACACCAATAGCCGTTCTCATAGGCCCATTGTGCCATGTGAGGAGGATCGACAGTTTCGGATGTCAGGCTGGATACGACGATGGACATAGCGGTAGGCCCACAGGCGTAACCGCCAATGGTGTCTGTGCCGTACAGTTCGTACTTCCAGCGTTCGTCCAACTGGTTGTAGTAGACCACCTGCGTCTCACCATCTGAGAAAATGACTCCGTCATAGGAAAGTCCCATGGCAGAGAATTCGGTTTCACTCAGGCCCTGGTAAACACCATCGCCCAACAGAACGGTGAGGTTTTGCGCATACTGGCTTGCCAGCAGCTTCTGGTCGTCAGACAGGTAGAATACCTGATCTGCAAAATAAGCCTCGCCATTGTATGAGATGGTGTAGACTCGGATGGTCTCATAAGTCGGCTCGGGAGGTTCCTCGGTTGTGGTGTCAGGCGCAACCGTTTCCGTGCTTTCTGCTTCAGGCTCAGAGGGGACTTCTCTCACCTCGTCTGTATAGGTGAACGAATAGAGTTTGTCCTTGTTTGCTGCAAGCAGGCTCTCCATATCATCCTTGGAAATGGAGGTCGCGTCAGTGTCCTTATAGGCACAGTACAGGGAAACGATTGCATTGGCGTTAAACACCACATCGGAACCGAACGGATTATTGACTTCCTTACCGTCACAGCCGGAAGCAGTGAAATCACTGTCGATCCGTGCCAGCACATCATCGAGTCCCGCAGAGAGGATCATGCTGATACCACTGTTGATATCCGCCAAGTTCTGCACCAGCACCGTATCATCGGAAATCCCGTTAGGAGTATCAGTGCCATCGCCAAGCAGGGATCCGAATATCACCGAGGGCAGCATGGCAATAATCAAAACCGAAAGCAAGATGACGGCTACGATGGGAATGGTCCACTTCTTTGAGGATTTTGCAGCCTCAACGGCCGCCCCATGAGCGCCACCAGTTGCGGCACCCTTTGCGATGCTGGCAATGGCTTTACCGGTTTTCGCAGCGCCAGCTACTGTGGATTCAGCAGATGACTGTTGCTGTCTGTTCTCTTCACTCATTAGACTTTGTCCTTTCTCTTGGGCACGGGCGGCATTTGAGGAACAATGCGCTCCTCATACCGAATCTTATCGTCGCCATCCTTATAGGGAGTCTTCTCGACAGTCGGCTGTGCATATTGCCTGTACCAGGAAGAGCCATCTATCGTCTCTACGGTATCGTAGGGGCCGGTAGGAGCCATATACTGCTCAGTGCTATACATAGCGAACTCCCGTTCAGACTGACCATCAGGAGCAACTTCGTGTCCTGTGATGCGGCCTCCGCCAATTTCGACATTGCGGAATGTGGGAGGCGAACTGGGAACACCAGCCCCCTCGCGGACAGTGCCGGGAGATGGGGCCGTGGGGGTGGTCGAAGCTGTGTGCGTAGCAGTTGTGATCACGCCGGTCAATGCGCTTCCTTCAGAAACTGGTTTTGCTCCCACCGGAGAGGAAACCACCGGGTTGGGGGCACTGGGCGCCGCCCACGGTTGAGTTTCGGGTGGGATAACACCGGCTGCTGATCCTCCATCGAGGGTGACAACATCTTCGCCGTTCATTGGGGTAGGCGCCGTGGGAATTGTGACCGGATCATCCGTTTGTATCTCACTCGCCGCAGCACTTGAGTAGCCAAGATAACTGGTCAATGCTTCCGACGCCTGTTCTCCGGTGATCGAACCGACAGAGGATATATCTCCCTTTGCAACAGCTCCGATCACACTAGTTGCGAACTTGCCCCCGCTTGCTAAGCTGGAGCCGAACATAGCACCACCAATGATGCTGCTAAGACCAGATCCGGTGCCTGTTGCACTTGATGCTGCAGCATTACCCACAGCTCGTTTGGTGACCCCGACAAGGCCGTTTCCGCCACCGGTAAATGCTGCGCCGGCTGCCTGACCACCATTGTGTGTACCGTGCGAGGAGTGACGATTAGAAACCGTGCTTCCAAATGCACCTGCAGCAGTGGCGATACCACGGCCGGCTACCATGAGTTCTGCCAGCATGCTTCCTCCTGTCCTGCCAACATTGACTCCCAGGGAAGCCATGAAGCTATCGATCTTCTGACTTACTTTGAGAAACCCAATGGCACACAGGAACCAGATGAAGATATTGCCGGCAACTTCTTCTTGACTGGACGCTGCAATGGCACTTTCCACTTCACTCTCATCGATGGCAAAAGCAGTTGTGGACAGAGCACAGGTGAGCAGCACGAGCACAAGGATTGTGAATATGCGTTTTCGTTTCATGTCTACCTCCTCATATGGACAGCGGATTGGCAAGGAAGTTGCCAACCATGCTTGTGAACAGGCGCAGGCACCATGCATTCATGATCAAAAGGAAAAGCTGACCACCAAGCATTCGGCACCACGCGCTGAATACATTAGATGTGCTTTCTGACGCACCTGTCGCAAACGCAATGGGCGCCGTATAGATCAGAACTCCGACAAGGATATATCGTTCCGCTGCCTCAAACAGGAGCTTGATATAGTTCCAGGCAATGATGATCACAAGGATCAAAACAATAAGGCTCACGGATCCGGAGGCGAGGCATCCGACTATCACCGTGAGCACGCTACCGAAGTTGGAAAACTCAATGGGAGGTAGTGCTGTATCGACAACCCAGCCATATGGTGTGCCGGCGATTCCCAGGACGAGCACCATGATCTGATCGGCAAACAGTGCCAGAAAAATGAAGAGGATAGACTTGATAGCGAGCTTGGTAGGGTCCTCCGCACTAAGGCCCACACCAAGCCCGAAGTTTTTGAAGAGCTGCCACACGAGGTTCAAAAGGATAAAGCCAACAGCAATCGCTACAAAGACTTCGTAGAGTGTCTCAGCGGCTGGAAAGTAACGCAAGAAAGTGCTCATGTCACAACCCAGCGCTCCAAGAACGGATCCTGTGACCAGGTCCAGCAGGTTCATGATCTGCGTGGCAATCCACTCAACAATGCTGTCTAAGATACCCATGTAACACCTCCTGCGTCAGATCAGAAGCAGCCCAACTCGTCGTCGAAGCTGCTCTCAGGCAGGAAGTAAGCCGCTGTCAAACACATGGCGATACCAGCGACGATACCGGATACCAAGCAGATGATGCTTTTTTTCATGTCTTGTTTCTCCTTTAAGGCGTCCAAGTGCCACCGGCGAAGAAAGGCGTCACATAGGCCATGATAAAGCCAAGGCTATTCAGGATAGCCCAAGTAATGATGATCCGCTTCAACCAAGCACGGGACTCGTCAACCGTCCGTCCGGATCTGGAGAAGTTCATCAGAAGAAGCGCAACGGCAGCCGTAACAACTGCGGCAATGGTGCTGATGCTGAGGATTTGCGTATACACATCCTGCATGATCGCACTCGCCTTCGTCCAAATGGTATCCGCGGCGAAAGCACGAGTGGAAAACATGCTCAGCATCGTAGGCATCACAAATGCTATATACAGTCCACGACCAACGCTTACATTTCTGAATCGCTCCTGCAGCTTCTTGACGACGGCAGGTTTGTTCTGATTCATACTGGGAAGTCCTCCTTTCAACTAGAGCCGAAAAGAAAAGCCAGGGGCTTGGGCAGTGCGACCCAAACTCCTGGCTTATGCATGAAAAATGCCCCCGGCAGAGCAGAGGGCCGTCCATCGATGAAACTTTTCGACGCTATCATCTTAGCATTTATGGAATACAGATGCAATTAAGCAGGACTTCAAATACAGTTCGGAAATAGTTCAATTTTAGTTCAGGGCAGAAATTGCTTGATGATTTCCATACAATCACGAGCCGTATAACCCCATAAAATGCGGTCGATGGCTTTGATCGCCATATTGAGGTAACTGTGATAAGTCACCATCGACATTTGGAAACCTATTCGCTCGAGTTCTGCAAGGATTGCTTCACGGTTGGCCAGCTTCCTCTCCGAGAAGTAGGTGAGATAGAGGATCTGGTACATCAACTCCCCATGATCCGGATCCAGCCTTACCGTGTTCAGCGCGTTTTTGATGATCTGGAGCATATTCTTGCTCAGGATGACTGTGCGTGCATATCCTTCAAGCTTTGAGCCGGATAAATCAACCCCCGCAAGCTCTGCATTGACCTCCAGTGTGGAAAGCCGGGTGCCATGTTCCATCTCCATCCTGACATTCATGTCAGACTCCGAGATCTGGATCGCATAGGCCACCTTGCGGTATTGCTTGAGCAAGTACCTGGTGTTGTGATACTTTTCCACCGGCTTGCGTTTCATCGGCTTGTCCTCCAGATGATCTACGCCAACCTGAAGGCCAGTCTCAATCTCAGTCTTCAACGCTTCCTTCTCAAGCGCAAAGACGGGTGTGCTGTCAGAGGTCATGATTTCATCTCCTTTCCGAGTGTGGATTCTTTGGGCGGGTCACGACTACTCTTCTCCTGTTCAGACATCTCCCAGTCTAAAGAACTGTAGAAGACTAATGGAATCTGCCGAGCAAAAAAAGAGGAGCGAACCACCAGAAACACCTGTATTTTCAAGGACTTTCTGGCTTTACCTATTGTTTTCTCTGGCGGGACGCGAGACTCGACGCTGATATCGAGTTTGCTGTCGTCTGCTTCCACCACATCAATCGCCTTAGCAATACCAATGATCTCGCCAATCCTGCTTAGTTCGAGTTCCTCACAGCCTTCACCGTAGATCATCTCACGATAGCGGCACATTGAAATGACAGAGCCGCGTGAGCTGGAAAAACTCACACGGCTGATAATTCCATATTCGCCGGCCTTCAACATGAAGCGTCCGACTCGGGACTTTGACCAGCCCCAACGACGAGCAAGGTAAGTATATGAGAGCAGCGGCATACCTCGCATATTGGAGTAATAGACAACCGGCATATACTCAGATCCTCGCACTTTGGGGTCATTCAGGATTGTGTGGAGCCACATATCCATGATGGCGTCCAATTCACTGAATACAATTCCGACTTCCTTTCGTGCAGTCTTCAGAAGCAGTCTGCCGACAGGCAGCGGGAAGAAAAAGAATCCCGATCCTTTATAGCTGTAATAGTTATACTGTAGGTGTGTGCAGTGCTCTTTCCAATCGGCAATCGTGAAGCGGAGTATTTCCTTTTCCTCATCCAAGATCTCAAAGGTAAGGAATCCATGATTCTGGAAGTACTCCATCAGCTCAAGCGCCTGAGTCTTGGAGTGGACTCGAAGGATTCTGGGCAATGCCCCGAGCTTGCAGATCCACTGACCCGGTGCCTCCATATATCGGTCGCCATTGATCACGCGTTCATTGGATCGAAAATTAGCGTAGCTGAAGAGCGCCATGAGACTGAATAGATGGACAGTTCCTTCGTTCCGGAAATCCTTGTGATCATTGAAGTGTCGGAACCACGGCTTATAAACTCTTACCTTCGGAAAGCACACCAACTGTTGTTTTTGTGTGCAGCTCATCTCATACACCTCCTTCCTGACAGAGTTGTAAATAGAGTCGATTCCAAGTCCCCTGGTCAGGGGGACACAGGCATTTCAGCCTCGGCCCATGCTTGTGGGTGCGTCGTCCCTCGGTTTGAGACCTAGCCGGACGAGTGTACCATTGTTTTCCCGTGCTGTCGTCGCAATGGAGCTTGACCAGGCCCCTTTCACTTGCTCATAGTGGCTCGAACACGGTGATGTCTTGGAATCGTATTCGGTTTTCAAGGTACAGTGCTGTGGTAACAGGTTGAGAGTCTGCGGTCGGCAAGTCATAAAACACCTCGAATGCACCTCTCGTAATGAATGTAGAAATGGCACCCCTTTTGACCACCCTTCAAAAAAGAAAAATTTCCCCATCGACTAAAATAGGCTGATGAGGTATTATGAAAATGCATTGAAAACAAAAAAGCACGCACCCACCATTTAAGGTGAATGCGTGCAAATGATAAGTCGGGAGGAAGCTTTGATTTTGGACTAAATCAGCATACTCACTCCATAGAACCGACTGTATGTCTATTATAGGTCAATCCTCGGACTTGAAATCCAGTGCCGGTGAGGTCACTGCGTTGGAAAAGCCGGTAATGGGCACCAGCGTTCCCGCGCCGCCGAAGCGGGCCAGCTTGTTGTAGAGATTCAGTCCCGTCAGCAATGAGGACAGGGCCACCAGCGAACAGGAGGTAGCTGTGCCCGCGTCCTCCTTGGGCAGACCCAGAGACATCCAGCCGTCCAGAATGGCCTGTCCCAGAACACAGATGGCTCCGCCCACGAAAAAGGCCAGACATACGTCCTTCCCCAAGGGGGACTTTTTCATTTTCCGCTGCACATACTGTTGGTATTCCCGGGGCGTCATATCCATAGTACGACCTCTTTTCACAAGTTTTCCATAGGTTCCCCATTCCGGCGAAAAGTATGTGAAATTTCTTGCAATGCAGCCTGAAAAGCGGTAAACTATTGACCATGATTCCAAAAGGAGGGCATTTTTATGAAAACCGTCCGGCCGCTGGGGCTGTACATCCACATCCCCTTCTGCAAGGCCAAATGCGTCTACTGCGACTTCTACTCCCTGCCCCATGGCGAGGACCGCATGGACGCCTATACCGACGCCCTCTGCGCCCATTTGACAGAAGCCGCGACGCTGGCCGCGTCTCACACAGTGGATACCGTATACTTCGGCGGCGGCACTCCCAGCTATTTAGGAGAAAAGCGCCTGTGCAAAATTTTAAAGGTCATTGAAAAGCGTTATCAAGTGGCCCGTGACGCGGAGATCACTCTGGAGGCCAACCCGGACTCCGCCGGGGATTGGAAAGCTCTCCGCGCCCTGCGGCGCTGCGGCTTCAACCGGATCTCCTTGGGGATGCAGTCCGCCTGCGACGAGGAACTGCGAACCATCGGCCGGGTCCACACCATGGAGCAGGTCCAACAGGCGGTGGAGGCTGCCCGAAAAGCCAAGATTCAAAATCTGTCGCTGGACCTCATTTATGGTCTGCCCCACCAGACGCAGGAGCGATGGATGGAAAATCTCGCCGCTGCCGTAGCTCTGAACCCGGAGCATCTGAGCTGCTACGGCCTGAAGGTAGAGGAAGGGACACCTCTCTTTGCCATGAAGGACACCGCCGGTCTGCCGGGAGACGCGGAACAAGCGGATATGTACCTGCAAACCGTAGAATTTTTGAAGCAATACGGCTATGGACAATATGAAATTTCCAACTTTGCCAAGCCGGGCCGGGAATCCCGGCATAACCTGAAATATTGGAAGCTTCAGGAATACGCCGGCTTCGGCCCCGGCGCCCACAGCGATTTCGGCGGCGTCCGGTATGCCTACGAAAAAGACTTGGACGCCTACATCGCCGCCGCACACGGCGGACAGTTCCGCTTTTCCGAAAACACCGTCATCCCTCCCAGAGACCGGGACGTGGAATGGGTGATGCTGGGTGCGCGACTAATCTCCGGTCTGGATCCCAAGGATTACGAAGCCCAGTTCCGCCGCCGGTTTGATCCGATTTTCCTGCCGTTTCTGCAAAAGTGCGTGGCCGCCAGCTATGCTGTGTCGGAAAACGGTGTGTGGCATCTGACCCCCAAGGGCTTTTTAGTATCCAACCAGATCATCGGCGGGCTGCTGGATGCTCAGGCGGCGGAAAAGCAGCGCCGGGCAGACGCGGCGGCCCGGGGCGATTTCCGGGTCAATCTGGACTGACCCGCAGCCAAACGGCACTGCCGATCCTATGAAAGGATGATTTTCTATGTACGTTTACACGCCGGGGCAGTGGGCCCTGCTGTTCTTCTTCTATTGCTTCTGCGGCTGGGTCTGGGAATCCTGTTATGTCTCCGCCAAGCAGCGTCATTGGGTGAACCGGGGCTTTCTCCATGGGCCGCTGCTGCCGATCTATGGCTCCGGGGCCATCATCATTCTGTTTGCCACCCTGCCGGTGGCGGACAACTTCTGGCTGGTCTATTTTCTGGGTATGCTGGCCGCTACGGCGCTGGAATATGTGGTAGGCGCCGTAATGGAGCAGCTTTTCAAGGTCCGCTACTGGGATTACACCAAGCAGCCCTTTAACCTCCACGGCTACATCTGCCTGACCAGTTCGATCGCCTGGGGCTTTTTCTCCGATCTGCTGATCTATATCATCCATCCCCCCATCGACAAGCTGCTCCATAAGCTCCCGGCCCTGCTGGTGAATCCTCTGGCCGCAGTGATCGCCGTGCTGTTCATCATGGATACGGTAAAGTCCACCAAGGCCGCCATCGACCTGCGGGAGGTCCTTACCAAGCTTACCGAGGAAAACGCAGAGCTGCGGCGGCTGGCCAAAAAGGCCGAGGCCGCCCAGGCCCGCACTGCCGAGGAACTGCAGGCTTTCCGGGAAAAGACCTCTCTGGACAGATACCTGCTGCAGTCCTATCTGGCTGACGAGCTGGAAGCCCACCGCACCGCCAAGCAGGTCCGGAAGCAGCGCCGCCGGGCGGCTCTGGAAAACGCCTTTCGCCGCCGGGTGGAATCCAAGCTGGAAATCCTGGCCAATATCGCCCAGGCTTTGGAAAAGACCCGCGCCGCGCTGGACGATGGCATCGACGAACCCGGCGAGCAGGAGCTTGCCAAGCATCGGGAGGAGCTGGACGCCCTCATCGCTGCCGTCCGCCAGAGAGAAGCGCAGGTCCGCACCCGCTCCATCCAGCGCTACGAAACCGCTTTGCGGGTCCTCCGGGCCAACCCCTCCGCCAAGGCTAAGGCGGAACTGGGTGAAGCCTTTGACTCCCTGCGGAAGCTCTTGGAAAAATGAGCCAATATTTGACAGGCGTTCCCGGAGGGAACGCCTGTGAGGCTGTCGATAAAGTGATAAATTTTCCGCGACGGCAAGGAAGGGTGTGCGCGGGAAACCCAAGAAGGGTGTCCCGCGCCATTAAAATCCTAAGTTTTCAGAACTTTTATGAAGTTCTGAAAACTTGCTCAGCGGGGAGAAAAGACTTTTTCGACACGCTGGCAGGCGTTCCCGGAGGGAACGCCTGTTTTTTATGTTCGCCGCCGTATAAAGTTCAGGTCCGGGGACATACTACCTGACGGCGTAAGCCAAAATTTTTCTCATGCAGGAGGAACGAATCATGAAGGACTGCACCAACGGCGGCTGCCAGTGCACCCCCAATCAGAGCATCAGCTGCACCGTCAACAACTGCGCGCACCACTGCCAGGACTCCAATTACTGCGGCCTGACCTCCATTCGGGTCGGCACTCACGAGGCTAACCCCACCGAGATCAAGTGCACCGACTGCCAGAGCTTTGAGCTGAAATAACGGCTCCCTCCCCTCCGCCGCCGGTCCAAAAATCCTTTGACCCACCGGCGGAGGTCCGTACATATGAGAAAGGAAGGTGGCGTGATGGCTTCAAAATGGTCCGCCCGGATCGCCGGCGGTGCAGCTGGTCTTGCCAACGGTCTGTTCGGTGGGGGCGGCGGTATGGTATTTCTCCCCATTCTCTCCCGTTGGGGCAATCTGAAGTCCCGGCAGCTCTATGCCACCTGTGTGGCGGTCATTTTCCCGGTGTGCGCTGTATCCGCCGCCATGTACCTCTGGCAGGGCGGGATGGATTGGGCCTCTGCCCTCCCCTATCTGACAGGCGGGCTGTTGGGGGGATGGCTGGGTGGAAAGCTCTACGGCAGGGTATCCACCAAAATTCTGAAGTGGATCTTCGCCGCCTTTCTCTTTTACGCGGGGGTGAGGTATCTGCTGTGACGGACTGGCTGCTCCCCTTTCTCTGCGGGCTGGGGGCTGCGGTGATCTCCGCGTGGGGCGTGGGCGGCGGAACGCTGCTGCTGTTGGTGATGACACTGTTTTTAGGCGTGGACCAGCGAATGGCCCAGGGCATCAACCTGCTGTTCTTCCTGCCCACAGCCATTTCCGCCCTGCTGTGCCACTGGCAGAAGGGATATCTGGATACACCCACATGGAAGGCTGCCGTCCCCGTGGCTGTCCCAGCGGCACTTGCAGGAGCATGGATCGCCACAGCGGTGGATGTGGACCTGCTGCGCCTCCCCTTCGGTATCTACCTGCTGCTCTCCGGTCTTTCGCTGATTTTCCCCCAAAAGGATCATAAAACCCCCGGCGGCTGAACTCAGCCGCCGGGGGTCATTCGTTTCATTTAGAGGGGATCATTTTTCCACGGCCTCGGTCAGTTCCAGCGTCACCGTCAGGATCTCGCCGCGGCGCCAAAGGGTCAACGTCATCTCGTCTCCCACATGGTGCTGCCACCGGGCCCGCAGCAGATCCGCACTGCTGAGGGTCTCCTTGCCGTCCGCCGCCAGAAGATAATCCCCGGCCCGGACGCCGGCCCGGTCCGCCGCGCCGCCCGCCGTGACCTCCTTCACCTGAATGCCCCACAGGTGCTCCGCCAGCTGGTCCGGCACTTGCAGAACGGAAACGCCCAGCAGCGGCTCCGGCTGAGGCTCGCCGTAGATCAGCAGATCATTGACCACCCGCTCCGCCTGCACGGAGGGAATGGCAAAGCCAAGACCCTCCACCGTGGAATATCGGGCATACAGCTTCATAAAGTTGATACCCACTACCTGCCCGTAACTGTCGATGAGCGGGCCGCCGGAGTTGCCGTTGTTCAGCGCCGCATTGGTCTGGATCAGCGGCATGGAGGTCCGGCTGGTAAGCTGGATCTCCCGGTTGACGGAGGAAACGATACCATCCGTGAAGGTGCCGCCCATCTCAATGTCCAGGGGCGTACCGATGGCGTACACAGGGTCGCCTACAGACAAAGCGTCGGAATTTCCGAATTCCGCAAAGGGAAGAGCCTCCTCCGCATTGATCTTCAGCACCGCCAGATCGTACCCGGCGTCGCTGGCGATATACTTCGCTGCATAGGGCCGTCCTCCGGACAGCAGCACCGTGCAGCTCTTGCCCCCGGCTACCACATGGTGGTTGGTGAGGATGTAGCCGTCCTCCCGGAAGATCACACCGGTTCCCACAGACATCCGGCCGCCGTCCAGATCCACCGCCACCGTGACCACGGCGCCGCTTACCTTCCGGTAAACCTCCTGAGCCGAAAGCGCATGGCTGCGGTCCTTCGCCAGTTCCAGACGGGCGTCTGCATCCGGTTCCACAGTGGGAATGGTAATGGGAGCGTCCTCATCCTCCTGATCCTGATCATAGTAGTAATAATCGTCCTCGCCCCAGTCATCAGGCATTTGCAATTCCCATATCAGCCACCGCACCCCCGCCGCCAGCAAAGCGATTACCGCCGCTATGGTCAGAAGGATCAGCAGCCCCTTCCACACCCGTTGCTTTTTCCTCCGAGATCTGGGCGTTGGCTCTGTGGGTACAGGCTCCACAGCCCCCGGCAAAGGCCGGGAATAGGTCTCCACGATCTCCGCAGGGAAATCTCTGCTGTATTCCTCGATGACTTCTCCCCGCGTCTGCAGGGTCCTGCGCTCGCTCATAGTACCTCTTTACTCCACCCGCAGAGAAAACGTGAAGGTGGTCACGCCATTCTCGCTGGTGACATTGATTTCTTCCTTGTGCTGCTGCAAAATGGTCTTGACGATATACAGGCCCAAGCCATAGCCGTCCTTATCCTCGCTGCGGGACTTGTCGCTTTTGTGGAACCGCTCGAACAGCAGCGGCAGCTCCTCCGCCGGGATGGTCTCGCCCACGTTCCGGACAGTGATTCGGGCCTTGCCGTCCATCATGGCCACACCCAGGTAGAGGGTGGAGCCTTCCCGTGCAAATTTGGCAGCGTTTTCCAGCAGGTTGTAAATGACCTGGGTAATCATATCGTTGTCGCCCAGCACCAAAATCGGCTCATCGGGAATATCCGCTTCCACATCCAGATGCCGGTCATTGATCTTCTTCTCCATGGAGATCAGTACCCGGCGCATAGACTCGCACACGTCGAAATGATTACCGTTGCGCAGGGGATCGATAGCCTGCAGCTGGCTGACATCCAGCATCCGCCGCACAAGGCGGCTGAGACGGCGGCTCTCGTTGGCGATGATCCGCAGATACTGCTTTTCATTCTCAGGCGGGATGGTACCGTCCAAAATGCCGTCCGTATACCCGGCGATGGTGGTCATAGGGGTTTTCAGCTCGTGGGAGATGTTGGCGATGAACTCCCGGCGCTGACGCTCCGTCTGCTGCAAGGACTCTGCCATATTATTAAAGGAAGCCGCCAGCTCGCCGATCTCGTCCTCCCGGCCGTAGTCATTCATGCGAACGTCAAAATCACCGTCGGCATACTGCCGGGTGGCGGCGGCCATCTCCCGGATGGGCTTGATCTGCCGCATGGTGGTGATGGAGGACGCTATAAAGGAGATCATCAGCACCACGAAGCCCGTCATCATCAGCAGTCCCGCAAAGGCCCGCCACAGATTATCAACGGAATCCGAGGCGCAGACGGTGAACACCGCCCCCAGGACCTCCCCGGTGGTTGGGTTCACCACGGACACGCCGCCCACAAACTGCTTGCTGGAATAAATCTGGTCCAGACGGCTCCGCCCGGCCCAGGTGCCGTCTGCGGAGACCTTGTCCATCACCGATGACGGAATGGTGACGGACCGCCCCTCCATGGCGGCATCCGTGGACAGGAGGACATGGCCATCCATATCGCACACCAGAATATCCATTTCGGAGATCACGGCGGCAGTGGCCGCCAGCTGACGGAACTGCTCGTCCTTCTGCAATTCCTCCATAGAGAGATAGCGGCCGGTCTCCAGATACCGCACGGACAGCTTGCTCACCGCCATCGCCCGGACCATCAGCTCATCGGTTTTCTGCCCCCGGGCATAGGAATAGCTCAGGGAAAAAAAGGACACGCCCAACAGCACCAGCGTCAGGAACACCATGCCCACGGTGACGGCCATCTGCCGCCAATAAAGCCCGTGAAACCGCTCGCGGAACCAATCCTTCATATTACTTCGCCTTGTCTGCCGTCTGGCCGCTAACGGTCTCGAACTTATAGCCCACGCCCCAGACGGTTTTCAGCGCCCACTGGTCGCTGACGCCCTCTACCTTTTCCCGCAGGCGCTTGATATGCACGTCCACAGTGCGGCTGTCGCCAAAATAGTCGAAGCCCCACACCTCGTCCAAAAGCTGGTTGCGGGTGTAGACCCGGTTGGGGGTGGAGGCCAAATGGTACAGCAGTTCCAGTTCCTTGGGGGGCGTGTCGATCTTTTTGCCGTCCACGATCAGCTCATAGGAATCCAGATCAATGGTCAGCTTGTCGAAATGGAGTTTCTTGCTGGTGTCGTTGGGGATCTCCGTCCGCCGCAGAACGGCATTGATCCGGGCGATCAGCTCCTTCATCTCAAAGGGCTTGACGATGTAGTCATCCGCGCCCATTTCAAGGCCCTGAATCCGATCAAAGACCTCGCTCTTGGCCGTCAGCATGATGATGGGCACCTTGCTGGTCTCCCGGATCTTGGCGCAGACCGCCCAGCCATCCATCACAGGCAGCATGATGTCCAACAGGATCAGGTCCGGCTCCTTCTTCTGGAACTCCTCCAGTGCTTTGCCGCCGTCCCCGGCAATGCGGACGTCAAAGCCTTCCTTTACCAGATACATGTGGATCAGGTCGGAGATATTCTTATCGTCTTCTACAACCAGAATGTTGCGTCCCATAGGGTCTCCTCCGTTCTGCAGGGCCTTCCGGTCCCGTTTCTTATGTTCTTCTCTACTTTATATTACCCTAAACTTCGTCAGGGTGTTGAACGTTTTGTAAATCTTGCGCCATTTCAGCCGCCGGTCAGCCGATTTCCGTCATCGCCAGGCAGTAGTGGCCCGCTCCCTGAGCGGAGATCACAAATTCCCGCAGGCCCGCGGCAGAGGCAGTGGTCCCCAGCCAGACAGACACATCCCCCCGCCGGGCCGACACCCGCTTCATCAGCGCGGAGGCGTTGGAGCTGCTTTCCAGTTTATAATCCGCCCGGTCCATCGAGGGTGTCAGGCACCGCCAGCCGACCTCCTCCAAGGCCTGCAGCTCCGTCTCCTCCGCATCCGGCACGTAGGCCAGCCGGGTCTTTCCCAGAGTGGCCCGGTACAGGGCTTCATTGCCCCGCCGCAGCTGCTCCGCCGTGTCCTCGCCGCTCTCCGCCAGTATGCCCACCGCATGACCGGAGGCAGCCATCCGCCGCAGCAGTTCGCCGTTGGATTCCAGGAAGTCCGGCGTACAGTAGAAGGTGGCCCAGCCGTTAGCACGGTCCAAGGCGTCCAGCAGCCCGGAGGTCCGCTGATCCGCTTCCAGACACAGATGGATTCTGGCCCCCCGCGTCGGTGCGGAGGGTGTAACCGGTACATTGGGCGTGGTACTGGACGTGGCATCCCTGTTATACGCGTTGTAGCGCTCTTCCATATTGTAGGTCGCCGCATTGGCAAAATCCTTGGCGCTCATGCCGAAATCCGGAGACCGCAGCCACACCAGATAGCCGTTGGTCACATCTGTCACGGAATATTGCAGGCCGAAAAAGTTTGCGACGGTAGACGCCGGGACAAACACCAGTCCGCCGGACTGAATGACGCCGGGGGTAAACAGGCTGCCGCTGCTGTCCTGCGCCGTACCCTTGGCCCAGTCAAACAGCATGGCCCGGCGGTCCTTTTCCAGCACCGTCATCTTTTTTGCGGTATTGTTGATGACAGAGATCCCCAGATTGGTGAATACAGAGGCCGGTACATACAGATAGCCGTTGGCCCAGAAGGGCATGGTGGCATCCGTCACCGGCAGAACGCTTTCCTCTGCCGCCACGAAATACACACTGCCCGCCGCTTTGGCCGGAAAAGCCAATTGAAACAGCAGCAAGCAGCACAGCAGACCCATAGCCCATCGCTTTTTCATCAGCAGTTCCCCCTTTGCGGCAGTTTTTTAATAAAATATTTTACCACATTTGCTTCTGTCTTGTAAAGTCCGTGACTCAGCCGTTGAAGGCCTCCACTGTCACACCGGTATAGTAGTGGGTCAGGATGGTCTGATAGTCCGCGCCGCTCTCCGCCATGGCGTCCGCGCCGTATTGACTGAGGCCCACGCCGTGGCCATAGCCGGTAACGTAAAACACAAAATTGCCGTCCTGCAATCCCCATTCAAAGCAGGCGGAGCGCAGCCCCAGTGCGGCGCGCACCGTACCGCCCCGGACCGTCACGCCCCCCACCTCCACCGTCTCCACGCTGCCGGCGCTGTCCCGGATAGGATCTTTCAGCCAGCTTTTCTTGTCCCCGGAGAGATCGGCAGAGGGGATCTTCGCCAGCAGCTTTTCCTTCAGCGCCGCCGGGGTAAAGTCCACGCGGCTGTAATAATTGGGGATGGTCTCCTTGGCTTCGGGGGAATCCACCGGCTTCAGGTAGGGCAGATCGTTCTGCCACACCTGTCCCGCAGCTCGGGTCAGCCCTGCGGAGCTGGAATGGAACACCGCCAGAATCGGAACGCCGCCGTAAAGGATGGCCTCCCCATCGGTAGATATCACTGCATCACGGACCTTTTTCTCATAAGCGTCCGCCTGTGCCCCCCAGTTGGCCCGGGCCTGCTCCATGGCGATATACGCCTGACAGCAGGTAGAGTCCGTGCAGATGTCCGCCGTGTCCCCGTGGTTGCTGCCAGCTGTCAGCTTGTAAAGGGTATAGGTACGGGCTGCCACCGCCTGAGCCTTCAGCGCCTCCTCTGCAAAGGACGCCGGCATCTCTGCCGCCGTGACGCCCACCAGATAGTCCGCCAGCGTCATTTCCCGCACAGTCTCTCCGTCCAGCACCCGCAGGGTCCGGTCCGCGTCATAAACAGCCTTTACCGCAGGCTGGACCGGAGCCGTCTGCTCCGTCCGGGGTAATTCCGTATACTCCGGCACCTCCGCCGGTTCCCGGGCTACGGCCAAGGGCAGCAGAAACAGCCCCAGCAGCGCCGCCATCGAGGTCAAAGCCGTATTTTTCCAAAGCTGCATAGCGATTCCTCCTTTGCTTGTCCAATCTATGCGGCCATCAACAGAAACATGTGCCCCGGTGCAACGTTCTGCACACAAAAACCGGCAGACGCTCCGCACGTCTGCCGGTTTTTCAAGGAAACCAATTATTTTTACTGTATGATTGCTGATACGGTATCCGCAGTCCCGTGCCGCCGCTCACTCCGCCATCAGGCTGTCATTTTCCATGATGAAGGGCCGGGTGGTATCCTGTCCCCAGGAGGTATCGTACTTTGCCATCAGATAATCGCGCAGTTCCGCCCGATTTTGTAACTTTACCAGCCGGTACGGTTCCTGGAAGGCAACCTTCTCGATCAGACAGAAGCTCCCGTCCTCCACAGGCAGCAGCACCCCAACATGCCCCACAAACAGCGTATTCTCCGTATCCGAAAACTTGTCATGCAGGACAACGGAGATCAGCCGGGCGGGGCTGTCCGAGAATGCGACGCCCCGGGCGGCCCAGCCCGCCTGAAGCGTCTGGGCCTGCTCGTCCACATCCGTACTGTCTGCGGCGGGCACCGGCGCAAACAGCGCGCAGAATTTGGCAGTGCTGTCTCCGCAGAGAACGGCGGGATCTTCGGTCAGCGTTTCCAAATCCAGAAAAAGCGTATCCTCTCCCTGAGTCTTCGGCTGATCCGCTCCGACGGTGACGAACTCGCCGAACAGGCTGAATGCCGTAATGCGGCAGTTATAGCCGGGGAAGCTGCCGTTTTTCTCCGCCCACAGATCCTGCATCTCATAGGGATCGTACTTGGTGTCGGTGGGGACAGCGCGCTCAAAGCCGTTCGTCAGCCATTCACTCTTAACACTGGCGTTGAACTGGTCCACCCGGTCAAAAAGGCCGCGGATCCGGGTCTCGTCTATGCCCGCGTTCTCAAGCAGCCGGGAGAGCAGAGCACGGGAATCCTCGTCCGTCAGATTGGCGTATTCGACAGGTTTCTGCGTCGGCTGCGGGACGTCCGGCTCTGTTTTTCCGCCGCAGCCGGCAAGGGAGGCAAGGATGAGGCTGACAGCCGCAAGGATCGCCAGCAGATGGTTTTTCCGATTCATAAATTACGTTACCTTTCCTGTGTTCGTCCATTCTGCGGTGCAGAACAGAGCGCATCATATGTCTTTATACTATACACATATTGGCGAAAAATATCTATACAGAATTCCATGGGCCACCTTGACCGCTGCGGTTTCCTCCTGTTTTCCCATAAGATCTGCCGCATACGGACAGCGCATACCGCAAACGAAATGTGCATGAAGTTTTCGTGCACCATTTCCGGTTGCCCCGCAGGGGCGAGGAAGTGGCACATTTCTTATTTTGCTACGCTTTGCATAGCAAAAAAGGAACACCACCCTGACGGATGGTGTTTCTATTTGGTGCCGGTGGTGGGACTCGAACCCGACACGGAACGGTCAAAGGTGTTGATTTTTCAACGTCTATTCCTTGTCATTAGCATTTTCGTTAGCGTTTACTTCCCTTTTCTTGGAATAGAAATCCGCCATGGCGGTCTGATATCGGGTGATATCGCTCTGCGCGATGTGGGTGTAGATCTTGTGCATGGTCCCCGGATCGGACCAGCCGCCGATCTCCATGGCGATCTTTTCCGGCACCTGCAGGTGATATGCCAGAGAGGCAAAGCTGTGCCGAAGCCCATGCACGGTCACATCCGTAATCTTTGCCCTCTGGCAGGCCTTGTGGACCTCCACTCGCAGCGTGTCCTGGTCATAGTCCATAATCGGACCGGACGGCTTACGCAGGCGCTCAATGGCCTCTGAGAGCTCTGGAATGAGGATAGGGACGCTGCGGGTACTGGTTCGGTTCTTGTTTTGTTTCTTTCGCACCCAGGCAGTATCGTAACCACGAACGACTGCACCGGAGACTTTGATAAACGTCGGATTTTTCGGGACGTTTTCCCATTTGAGCGCGGAGATCTCCGAGATACGCAGCGAGGACAGCGCCAAGAGCGCCGCCACAGCCACGCGGCTGCCTTTGATGGCATCCACGAACTTTGGAATCTCATCGGCTGTCAGAAAGGCCGTATCCGCCGGAGGAACCGATGGGAGTGTGAGTCCATCCATGGGGATCTCGTGCCCTGTCTGCTGGCGGATGACCGTGCGCAGGAACTTAAATGCGTTGACAACGGTTTTAGGGCTGGCCAGGGCCATCTCTGCGTTGATGAGGCCCTGCCACTCGCTGTCCTGGATGCTGTCCACAGGCCGCTGCATGACGGTTTGGAAGCGGTGTTTCTGGATGGCCCGGTATCCACGGATGGTGGATGGCGACAACGTGCGGCTCTTGCGCTTGATATATTCGTCAATGGAGACGGTCAGCGTTGGTTCCTGTTCCGGCTCCTCCGGCTTTTCAGGTAGCCGCTTTCTTGCCAACCACTCTGCTTTGATGGCGGCCGCCTCCCTGGTGCAGTCTTTAGCAGTTGCGGCAGTGACGGGGATGCTCTCGCCGCCGAGGCGGAGCTGGATAAACCAATTCCCGGATGGCAGCTTCCGTGGCTTTGGCGTTTTCAAGTGCATCCCTCCTCACCACAAAACGTTTGTTTGGTTCCTGTTTAATAGAAAAGCCGCCTGCTGGGGCGGTTCTTATTGCGTTTTTTCGACAGATGTGCTATGGTTATATCCGGCACTGCCAGTAACGGTAGGCGGTTGGCCCTCGGACAGGGGGCAGCTTCTTGCCCTCTGATCTTACGAAAGGGGGGCTGCCCAATGGTTACATACTCGGACTTGTTCCAGTTTTGTATTCTCATCGTTGGTATTTGCGGCCTGTTCATTCAGGTATACAAAAAGAAGTGACCGCCGGCACCCTGACAAGTACGGCGATCACTTCAAAGCACTTATAAAGGGCTGACCGTCTACCGGCAGTGCCCTTTTCTATTTTTCAGTATAACCGCCAAATATGGATTTGTCAAGTTGATACGATTGTTGGTGTTCCCCCCTGTCAAAGGGGCGGTTTTTATTGCGTTTTTTCGACAGGTATGCTATGGTTATATCTGGCACTGCCAGTAACGGTAGGCGGTTGGCTCCCGGACAGGGGGCAGCTTCTTGCCCCCTGATCTTATGAAAGGGGGGCTGCCCAATGGTTACATATTCCGATCTCATCCAGACCGGCATCTTAGTCGTTGGCATTATCGGCCTCTTTATCGCGGCCAATAAAAAGAAGTAACCGCCCGGCTCCTCAACCAGCGGTTACTTCTTTTTGAGTAATTAAGCTATGGGGGCTGACCGTCTACCGGCAGTGCCCTTTTCTATTTTCAGTATAACCGCCAAATATGAGTTTGTCAAGCCGCCGCTGTTGTTTACAGAAGCAACAGGGCGGTTTTATTAAACGAGCATATCGTAAAATGTATTTTCTGAAATTGTAATAATATCTGCTCCATTAAGCTGCATCTTTTCTGCTTTCTTTTGCTTATTACTTTTCCCGTCTTTGATTCCTTTGTAATAATCTTGGTTTCCAAGCACTAAAAAGTTAGTACTGGCAACGACATTATCCGTACACATCCCGCCAGCGTTGACAACCATCTGCATAGCTTCTCTTCTGGTCATGCGTTCAAGTGTACCGGTAAATGCAAAAGTCCTTCCGTATATGGGGCCGTCCTCGTCAAAGTCCGCTGTTTCCGCAACAATGGATTTCGCAATTGCCTTTGATTTTTGGGGTATTCCTCCGATTTCATCCGCACGGCTACGCATAATCTCAAAGCACTTTTGGGTTTGCACACAATCAGCCAGTGCCCTATGCTCTACGGCTTCACCAACTTTCAACTCAACAATAATTGAGGATAATGTATGATGCTTTAGATCTGGGTAGAGTTTTCGGCTGATTCTCATTGTGTCAACAAAATCATTGGAAAACGGACCCAAATTAAGATCCTCTGCACGGTCATAAAGGAAATTGATGTCAAAATTTACAATGTGTCCAACAACAACTTCTTTGCCAACAAAGGCTAAAAACTGAGGGAGAGCAGTTTCAAGGGTTGGAGCTTCTGCCAACATGGCATTTGTAATCCCAGTCAGATCCTCAATAAATTCATTGATTTCACATTCCGGATTAACCAGAGATTGAAAGCGATCCGTTTCGATCCCATCCTGAATTCGTATAGCCGCCAGTTCGATAATTTCATCAAAATGTGGGTCAAGCCCTGTCGTTTCAATATCGATGGCAACGTAAGAGGTAGGAAATTCCAGAAGGCTCTTACCCTTCTGATCTCGAATTGCGTTGGGCCGTTTTCCAAAGATGTCGCCTATTGAAATTACAATCCCTGCCAATCAAATCATTCCCTTCTGCACATACGAAGTTAATAGTGCCGAATACTTTCATAATTTAATTATCTCTGATAGCGTTAAGGCCGCAGCTTTTGGCCTTGGGAATAAGATTGGAGGTACTTATGAGCAATCAGCCCACTCGCCCCGTGTCCGAATCGGACACCGCCTACGCGCTGGACCTGTTTGCATCCCTGTCCCCCGCGGATCAGGCAGAGATCATTGCTCTTGCCGTTTCCGCTTTAGCATCTCCGCGATGATCTCATTCTGGGCTTGCGGGGATAGCTGGTCAAATATCCGGGCAAATTCCTGCGTCAGTCCGGCTCCTTCGGGAGCCGGGCTTTCTTCTTTGCCGGTCAGGATATACTCCGCCGTGGTGTCCAGTGCTGCCGTGATCTGCGGCAGATACTTGGTATAAGACTTGGACGTTCTCTTTCTCCATGCGCTGACACGTTGCGGAATCACGCCAATTTCGGCGGCAAAGTCCTTCTGTTCCCAGTATTTTTCGTCCACCAGAGCGAAAAGACGGTCAACGGCATCCATTGGAATCACCCCCAGCAAAATGTACAATCTCAGTTTCCGCTATTGTACAAACATACAAAAAGTTTATAAACTCGGAAAATGGGCTTGAAATCTCAAAAACCGTGATTTATGATATAGCCACAAGCTAAACAGTCAAAACCTAACAAACCGGCCACCCGGGGTTAGCGAAGTGACTTGCCGGTCACATCTCTTGCCGATGGATCCTCAAAATCTCTGCCATGATTTTATTTTTCCCTTGCGGAGAGAGCTGGTCAAATATCCGGGCGAATTCCTGTGTAAGGCTATCCCCTTCGGGGGACGGGCGGGCTTTTTTCTGTAAAGGCAACTTGTGTTCCCCTTTAATATGGGGGAATTCGTCTGCGTTCAGTTCCTCAACTGTTACCCCAAAAAGCTCAGCAATAAGTTTCTGGGTCTTCGGATGAGGTAACCGCTCTCCAGTCACCCAGTTCTTCACGGAAGTCTGACTTGATTTTATATACTGGGCCAACTTGTAGTTGGATACGTCGAAGTAATCCATCAAATACTTTAAGTTTGACGAAAAAGCCATATTCAAACCTCTAACTTTGTGCATTTTTCTACTATAACTTTTATTGACACGTAGTCAAACTTTGAGTATTATATAGCCACAAGCTAAACAGTCAAAACCTAACAAACCAAGTAAAAAAAGAAAGGAGGCGCGAGGATGCGAAACCCTTTCACGGTGTTCCGGCGCTGCCGGGAGCTTGAAGACGAAAATTTGCAACTGAAATCAACATGCAAGGATTTGAGAAAACAGCTTGAAAACATCACTGCTATGCGGGCGGATTACCCGGGCATTGAGCCTTGCAGAAGTCAACGGTGTTTGCAATGTGAACACGCTGTCATTCGATATCAGTACCTTCAGTTGTTTTGCAGTGAGAGAACCTTAGTCGGTTGCTCAGTGCACGCAAAATGCGAGGACTTTTCGGAGTTGCGGGAGAAGGGACTGGGTAGGTAAGAAGATCGTAGTGCATGGAAACAGTGAGAACAGCTTGCTTTTCTTCGAGAATCTTTAAGTCAAGCTTTTCCTTGCTTGATTCGTAGTCCCGTATAACTTCCTGAACGTCGCTGAGTGCCCGAATCGTCTCGTCACTGGCGACAAGAGCCGCCGTATTGACGGCCCGATAAAATGCTGCCATTGCTTCATGACTTCGCTCATTGGACAAGCGTTCGGACGCAATCTCGTAGTCCCTATATGCTTTTAACCGAGCAGTTAAAAATGCATTTAACGCAGCGGCTTTGATTTGAGCACGCATTGTCAACCGTGCCGTGATGATTCCCCCAACAATGCTGATAATTGTTCCAATGACTACACCGGCAAAAGCAATCCATGCAGTTTCCACAATCGTCCCCTCAGCTGATTCAATTATAGTTTCAGCCTATTTTATCACAGCCACGCCGCGTATGCAAGCGGCAGGAAGGAGTTTTTACCTATGTCGATCAGAGCGCTGCGGGAGGCCGCAGGTATGAGACAGTATGAGCTGGCGGCCCGGATGGGCGTGAAGCAGGCCAGCGTGAGCGCTTGGGAGAGCGGTGAGAGCAATCCCAGCGTGGAGAACCTGAAAAAGCTGGCGGACATCTTCCAGTGCAGCATTGATGAGCTGCTGGGCTATGGACGCCCCCGGACATCGCACGAAAGAAGGAGGTGAAGCTGTTTGAACCGTATTCGACAGCTGAGGGAGGAGAAGGGCATGACCCAGCAGCAACTGGCGGATGCCCTGGGCGTCAATCAGAGCACCGTGGATCGGTACGAAAAGGGCATCATTGAGCTACGGCTGACCATGGCCATGCGGATCATTTCCGTGCTGGACTGCACCATGAGCCAGTTGACCGGACAGGACATCGCATGAGGAAAGGAGGATGAACCATGCCGAGAGTAAAGCTGGGGACGCCTACACCGGCCCAGCAGCGGGCCGTGATGAACAAGATAATCAAGAAAGCCATGGTGGACTGCGACATCGAGGACTACACGGCCCTGAGCCTGCGGATGGGCATGAGCCGACAGGCCATCAGCCGCCGGATGAACGACGGAGGGTGGAAAGACGAGGAGCTGTGGAAGCTGGTGCGGGTTCTGAAGCTGTCGGCGGAGCAGCTGGCGGCGATGCTGGGCGCATTGCCACGGCCGGCTGCCTGAGTTCACCATAACACAAGAAGGAGGAATTTACCATGCTGACAAACGGACCGAATATTTACCAGGCGGCCCGGAAAGAGAGCTGTCTGACTCAGGAACAGGCCGCAGAGCGGCTGGAGGTCTCGGAGACCACCGTCAAGGCCTGGGAACAGGGCACGCGGGTACCGGACAACGAGACGGTGGCCAAGATGGTGGAGGTGTATCACCTGCCCTGGCTGGCACTGGAGCACCTGAAACAGGCGGGCGGCGTCCTGGGCGTGCTGCCGGAGGTGAACGTGCAGAGCCTCCCGACGGCGGCAATTACACTAATCAACCGGGTGCTGGACTTTGCGGAGCGGCACCGGGACCGGCAGCTGCTTCGCATCGCAGAGGACGGCATCATCGACGAGAAAGAGCGACCGGACTTCGACGCCATATGCCGGGACCTGGACGGCATCGTGGGCGCGGCGCTTCAGGTGAAATACACGTCGGACGCGCCGCCGAAGGCAAAAAAAGAACGCCCCGAGGCGGCAACCTCAGAGCGTTCAGGGGAAAAAGCGTGTGGACTTGAGCGATCCACTCTTGAACAAGTCAATTATAGCACAAGGTCCACGCCACACGCAAGCCCTAATTTTTGCCGGGAAGGAGGTGCCTTCCTGTGAGCGGTTGGGCGATGTTCTTCATGCTGATCGGCGTGGCGACGGTGGCGGCGATCCCGCTGTGGATCGTGGACTGTATCGAAAAGCGAAAGACGAGGTGGCAATATGGCAAGGTATGACTGCGGCTATGGGGCATGGATCCCCGGCCCGGTTTTGGACGATCCGGGGCTCCGGCCCCGGTCGCTGATCCTATACGCCCGGATCGCGCGGCGGGCCAACCGGGTGGGCTTCTGCTACGCAACCAACGCAACGCTGATCGAGGACATGACGGCTGTGGACGAGGACGGCTCCGTGCGGGTGATCTCAGAGCGGACGGTACAGGCCATGCTGGCAGAGCTTCAGGAGCGGGGGCACATCCACACGGACAACGGCCCCCTTCCTCCGGACAAAAGCGGCACGGTACGGACCGGTCGGCGGATCTACATCGGGCGGTCTCTGGCAGCGATTCCGGGCGATGCGCAGGGGGGTGAAGAAAATTTCACCCCTGAAAAAAACTGCACCCCAGGGGTGAAGAAAACTGCACCCCCCTTTAAATGTATAAAAGAAGAAAAGAAAAGTAATAACCCCCATACCCCCAAGACTCCCGGCTTTGTTTGGGACTTAGTCCACAGTTTTGTCCCGGCGGATGATACAGAGTATTTTGAGGCGCTGGAGGGGTTGTTGGTCAACCGGGAGGCTATGAAAAAGCCGGTTCTGACTGCGCAGGCCATGAACAGGATTTTGAGCCGTCTGCGGAAAGTCGGAGACCGGGCGATTGAGATCGCCATGCTTAACAAGGCCGTTGAGTTAAACTGGCTGACAGTTTATCCCCTGAAAGAGGACGAGCTGCCAGGACGGTCTGAATCGGACCGGGGCGGCGAGAGCCGGGAGGCAGGTGACACGGATGGAATTTAAAGCAGCTATGCAGCAGGCGAGCCAATATCTGACTTTCTCACCGGCTTTTATTGATCCGGAAAAGCCGCAAGGTCTCTGGTTCTGCGATACCGTTGTGGAGGCGGCGGCTATTCGGGAGAATGCTGTGTGCCTTGGACTGGGGTGCAGATGGGATGATGTTGTGCGCTGCCGTCCGTTTTTAGAGGCGTTCCCCTATCTGGTGATCGTCACCGCCAACGCCATCGCCCGAGAGCGAATGGTGGCGGAGCTGCGCCCCCGGCTCCCGGCCAGCTGTATATACGTCGTTACCGATGCCGGCTGGCGGAACTGTAAGACCGTTGAGGACTATGTGGCCCTGTACGGAGCGGCCCACCTCCCGGATATCCTATCCGGAGCGGAGGAGCTGCCCGCCTATGGCTTGCTGAATCTGGCGGAAGTCCCCCGGCGAGACATGAGTAAGATTCCCCGGACCCTCTCCCGTTTTTCCGTGCTTGACAGCAGCATCGGCGGGTTTTACTCCGGGGAGTTGTCCGTTTGGACCGGCAAGCGAGGCATCGGCAAGAGCACGCTGCTGAGCCAGATGCTTTTAGAGGCTGTGGATCAGGGACACACCGTCTGCGCGTATTCCGGCGAGTTGCCGAAGGAGCAGTTCCGAGAATGGACCTATCTGCAAGCGGCTGGGCCTGAGCACATCCGGTACATAACGGATCAGGCCACCGGGAAAAAGCTGGCATCCGCAGACGCTCTGGCGGACAAGCAGATCTCCGAGTGGCTCAACGAGCGATTCTGGCTGTTTGATCTGGAGCGCAACACCCGGCACGATCCCGAGACCATTCTGCGGCAGTTTGAATATGCGCATATGCGTTACAACGCAGATGTTTTTCTTGTGGATAATATCATGTCTGTAGATTTCGACAGTTCCACAGAGCGGGACTTCAACCGTGTGCAGTCGAAATTCACGCAAATGCTGGTAACCTTCTCCAAGCGCCGGGGTGTCCACACCCATCTGGTGGTGCACCCTCGGAAATCTACCAGTGACAATAACGCGAAAATCTCCTCAGACGATGTCAGCGGTTCCGGAGACATCACCAACCGGGCGGACAACGTGTTTTTCCTTACCACTCACCAGACGGACGGCAAGGAAAAACCTCTGCTGCAGATCCTGAAGAACCGGGACTACGGCTCCCACAGACACCAGTGGCTTGACTTCGACAAGAAGTCCCGTCGTTTCTTTCAGGATCAGACCGGGGACCCTAAGCGGGCTTACGGCTGGGAGGGACGCGGCGTCCAGATGGAGCTTGTGGAGGATCGCGGTGACATTGACGAGGTTTTCCCGGAGGAAAAGAAAACATGAAACGCAAAAAGAAATTGAACCTGGATGTGGCCCAGGACGAAACCGCAGATATTGAGCACGTTTGTCTGCTGACCAGCAGGGTGGTGTATACCCACCCAGCAAGGCGGTACTACGTTGAGGAGTTTCTCAGCTTGGTCACTGGGGAGCGGTGGCGGGAGGCGAGGTGGTTCCCTCTGGAGCCGCAGGCGGATCTTCCGCAGCGGAAACCGCATTTCGATTACACGAAAAAACTCAAGACTTGAGCGATAAAGGGGAAAGGTGAAGTATGAGAGCAATCGCTATCATGAACAACAAGGGCGGTGTCGGCAAAACCGTCACCGCCATCAATCTGGCGGACATCCTGGTCCGCCAAAACCATAAGCGGGTGATCCTGGCAGACTGCGACGGACAGATGAATCTGACCCGGTTTTACCTGCCGGAGTTTGACCCGGCGGTCAATTACAGCATGGCAAGCCTGCTGATGGGTGACGGTGAGCCGGTCTGGGAGGACAACCTGGTGCCGCTGGAGCCGGGCCTGAACCTGATCCCCGGCTCTCCGGATCTGTACAACCTGGACCTCGACGCCATCAAGGATGGCGTCAGCGCTCCCGAGAATGTGCGGAATTTCGTGGACTGCGCCCGGGAGGACGACGGCGCAGACTTCTTTATCTTCGACTGCCCTCCGGGCTTTACCACGGCCAGCGTTGGCGCTCTGATGGCCGCCGATGAGGTGGTGATCCCCATGCTGGTGGACGGCTTTTCCTTTGCCGGTACCCAGGACATGGCGCAGCAGATCAGCAATCTGCGCCGGGCCAACCAGGGCGTGCGCATCGCCGGCGTGCTGATCACCCAGTGGCACAACAGCGACGTGGTCCGCCAGGGCGAGCAGCTGCTCCGCTCCATGGGCGTGCCGGTGTTCCAGCAGACGATCCGCCGGACGGACAAGGTGCCGGAGAGCACCTTCGACCGCCAGCCCATTGTCCAGTACAGCCCCGGCAGCGCCGCCAGCCAAGACTACCGCAAGTGGGTCGCGGAGTACATCGGGAAGGAGGGCTGATCATGGGAAAAACGTTTGATATCAGCAGCTTCGCCAAGACGCTGCAGACGGCCAATGTGCCCGATTCGGGCACCGGCCCGGAGCAGATCACGTACATCGACATCAACCTGCTGGATGCGGACCCGGGCAACTTTTACAGTCTGGAGGGTGTGGAGGAATTGGCCGCCAACATCCAGTTCTGCGGTCTCCAGCAGCCTATCCGGGTACGATCCGGAGAGAATGGCCATTACACGGTGGTCTCCGGCCACCGGCGCCGGGCGGCGCTGATGGAACTTGCCAAGGAGGACCCGGCGCGGTGGCAGCAGGTGCCCTGCATTGTGGAGCGAGACGAAGCATCCCCGGCTCTGCGGGAGCTGCGCCTGATCTACGCCAACAGCGACACCCGCCGGATGTCCAATGCCGATATTGCCCAGCAGGCAGAGCGAGTCGAAGCCCTCCTGTACCAGCTGCAGGAGGAGGGCCTGGAGTTCCCCGGCCGGATGCGGGACCACGTGGCCGAGGCCTGCAAGGTCTCCAAGTCCAAGCTGGCCCGCCTGAAGGTGATCCGGGAGAACCTGACGCCGAAGTTGTCCAAGGCGTGGGATAAGGGCGACTTGAATGAGAGCGTGGCCTATGCGCTGGCCCAGCAGCCTGTGGAGATTCAGGATCAGTTTATCGTGTACCGCGGTTTTTCGGACTACTGGCAGAAACCAAAATCCTGGTCGGAGCACACCGTTAAGGACGCCATCCCCCACATCCGGAAGCTGAACCAGCTGAGCTGCAGGAAAACAGCCGGAGGCGGTCCGTGCGAGAATAAGGACCGGATGCTGGAGTATGTCTGCAAGAATCAGTACAGCAGCACACCCTGCGCAAGCGGCGGCTGTTGCGACAAATGCTCCCGACTGGCTTCCTGCAAGCTGGCCTGTCCCAAACTGGCCGAGAAAATCAAAAAGCTGAAGGCAGATGCCAAGGCCCAAAAGAAGCAGGAGGCCGATGCGCAGGCCGAAAAGGACCGGCCAACCGTGGAGCGGATCACCGCCCTCTGGGCGCGCTTTGCCGCAGCCCGTGCGGCCGCCGGAAAGTCCGTCAAGAACTGGTACAAGCACATGGGCATGTATTACAGCTGCGATGACTCCGACGCTAAGAAGTACGCCAAGCTGGAGTCCGGACTGGGCATCAAGAAGGACACGAACTTGCCGTATGGGTATAACTACTGGCTGCGGGAGGCGGAAAACCTTTGCAAGGCTGCCGATTACCTGGGTGTGTCCGTAGACTACCTGCTGTGCCGGACCGATGATCCGACGCCGAAGGCCGCGCAGCCGGAGGGCCAGCTCTGTATCGCCGGCTGGATGCCCGGCGGCACTAACCCGGCGGAACCTGGGCGATTTGCCGTCCTGATGGACGTGGATGATTCCGATGCATACAAGCATATGTTCCTTCGTTGGAACGGTCATGTCTGGGAATTTGAGCGCACCAGAGTGCTGGTTGAGATGGAACCGTCCTGGTGGATGCGCCTGCCAGATGACCCCGAAAAGCCCAAAAAGGAGGTACCGAGCGATGCAGCAGATTAAGACCGGCGACCGCTGCCCACTGTGCGGGCAGATCGTGACCACCACGGACCCGGAGATCCTGGCCGAGCTCAATGCCTTTGCGGCCTCCATGGAGCTTATGGGCTTTGACTTCCCGGCCGAACCGAATTGATATCATGATACCCCCAGGGTCCGGCGGACGGCGTCGGTGCGGCTTACCCTCCGCCGTTCCGCCGGTTCGCTCCCGGCGCTCTTCCCCGGCGCTGCCCGCCGGACCCTGGGGCCACGAAAGGAGCCTCTATGAGTTACACCGATTTTGAGACGAAAAAGACCTTTGTCAAGCAGTTGGGTCGTCTGATCTCCACCATGTATCCGCAGATCGCGGCCCTGGAGTATCACCAGCACGAGAGCGACGAGGTCGTCATCATCCGCCACCAGGACGGCTACACACGCCGGGTGGACGTCACCGGCGACGATCTCCCGGACACCTTCGACGACGTTGTCGCCTGTGTACGCAGGAGGGACTGCGATGCGTAAGATGCCCTACACAGGCCGGGAGCGGCGCCAGCGGGCGCTGTACCGGGCGACGATGGCGCTCTGGATGCTGGCAGTGATCCTGCTGGCGGTGGTTATTCGATGAAGCCGAAGCCGCCATGCGGGAGGAACTGCCCCAAGCGCTCCGCCATCCCAAACTGCCACGACTCAGTGGTGTGCCCGGACTGGGCCGCGTATCAGGAGGCCTTGGCGGAGTGGAGCGAGGCAATGAAGGCAGAAAAACGTGAGAAAGCAGACCTGAAGGCTACCAAAAACCGGATGGCTAAGATCTGCGAGTCAAGGGGGAGGGATAAACGATGAAGTTTTCGATGTGTGACGATGAGATCCGCGTCAGCTACAACACTGCGAAAGATCAAAAAGCCCAGATCAAGATCCTGGCGGAGCTGAATGTCACCACACCGGCGGCAATGGCCGCAAAGCTCCGGGAGCTGGGCTGCGACGTGCCGGATCCTCCATCTGTCAATCAGCGGCCTTTGCGCGCCCATGACATTCTCTTTGACGAGATCCGGGCTCGGGAGCTGTTTGCGGAGGGCAAGTCTGACCTTGACATCGCGGAGATGTTGGGCATTGGCGTATGTGCGTTTGCAACGTGGCGGCGCAAAAACGGCATGAAGCGGCCAAAAGGTGGAGACCGGAAGAAAATGGAACAAAAAGCAACGGCAAAGCGCTGCAAGGCTCAGCCACCCATGCCGCCGGAAATCGAAACGCCGGAGCCGGAACCGGCCCCGGCGACTGCCGCACCCGGCAGTCATTCGCTTTTGTCTGCGCAGAAACAGGCCAGCGTGGCCGACCTGGGCCGTGTACTGCTGGATCTGGCGGATCGGTACCCTGGTATCGTCCTCACCGTCAACGGCACCGCTGTGCGGTCCCTGTGCCTCAACGTGCGGGTGATGCTGGGCGAGGACACAACGACATCTACGTTGGATTTGGAGGTTGGATAAATGCTGAACAAGATCGTACTCATGGGCCGGTTGACCCGGGACCCGGAGCTGCGGCATACCGGAAACGGAACCGCCGTGGCGTCCTTCTCTTTGGCAGTGGACCGGGACTTCAAGTCCCAGGGCGGCGAGAAGGAGACGGACTTTGTGGACATCGTGGCGTGGCGCTCCACGGCGGACTTTGTGAGCAAATATTTTACCAAGGGCCGCATGGCCGTGGTGGAGGGCCGCTTGCAGATCCGGGACTGGAAGGACAAGGACGGAAACAACCGTCGCTCCGCCGAGGTGGTGGCGGATCATGTGTATTTTGGGGATTCCAAGAAGGATGCGGAGATGCCCGCGCAGAGTAATTCCAGCGGCGGAGCTTTCTCGGAGGTTGAGGACGATGGAGAGCTGCCGTTCTGATGATTACGATCAGGGTACAGGTTGACGCCGTCGCCGGCGAGGCTATGGCGATCAAGGAGACTCTCGCGAGTTCCTAGAGCAATGGGGTGACGCCAAGGTGGTCGAGATCACTGAGGCCGCCCCGGAGCAATTAAAAATTGACTGATGGAGATGAAACCCAATGCCGAAACCTAATACTTACGTTCAACTGCTGAATGCCCAGAAGCGTATCCAGCAGCTGGAGATGAACATTGAGATCATGAAGGGTTTTACCCTACAGCAGGCGCTGGATATGGCCATAATCGCGCTGCACGATGAATTCCAGTTCGGGCCGAAGTATAACCAGAGATTTGAGGAAGCATTCCGTAAGACCTTCATGGCCTACGCGCAGATGTGCGTATCTGATGGAGCCGATGACCCGGAAATCACCTACACCAAAGAGAAGGTAGACCGGGCGCTTCGGGCCGCCTGTGGCGACAGAATCAAACCGTTCGATGAACGCTACGCAGTCGAAAACCTCTACTTCCGGGAAAAAGAGAGGGCGTGAAGGATAATGAGAGATCAAGAACTCGTGAATGCGCTCCGCCGGCTGAAGGTGGAGACCGGGAGCCTTGCCTGCATGGGATGCGGGCATGAGCACAACTGCGGCGTGTCCGGTTGCGCGATTATTCGAGAGGCTGCTGACCGGATTGACAACCAGAACGCTCATATCGCAGCGCTCCAGCAGGAAATTGAAAAGCTACGGGAGGCAAGGTATGGCTGACCCATTTGTATGCGTCCGCCAGCGGGCGGGGCCTTTTGTGAAGGCCTTTTCTACGGACAGAGCCTGCTTCGTCCGCCGCAGCAAGGACAGCAAGGGCCTCATCCGCAAGCGGGCCGGACCGGCTATGTGCCGCACCAGCGTTGACAAGCTGGAGTTGCGTCTGGCGCTTTTTGGCTATGACGGCGTTTTCTACACACTTACCTTCGCCCCGGAGCACCTGCCCACCGATCTGGACGGTGTTCAGGCTGTGTGGGATGCCTTCCTCAAGCGGCTGGCCCGCTGGAACCGGCGCATGGGCAGGGGCGGCAGCCCGGACTTCTACGTCTACCGCATCGAGGGCCTTCACGGAGATCACCGCTACCACATCCACGCTTTCCTGCGGGACAGCGACTTCCCGCCGACGGTGGTGCGGTACCTATGGGACTGGGGCGAGGTGGACGACGAGCCGTGGGACCGCAAGCGGGTTCTGGCGGAGAAGGGCTACTGGAATCTGGCCCGGTATTTCACCAAGGAGGCACCCGAGGTTGGGCGGCATCCATGGGGATGCTCCAGGAAACTCAGCCGCATGATACCGCCTCCGGAGGTCTGGTGCAGCCGCACCGGAGAGATCCGACCGCCGGCCGGAGCCGTGCGGCTGCCTATCCTGGGACAGCCCAATCTTGGGGAGTGGGGCGTGTTCTCTTACACCCGCTATCTGGACCCAGAAAAATAGCGCTTTTATTTTAAATAATTGATTTCTTATTCTTGAAAGCTTATGAATATTTACGGACAGCCCGGAGAATCGGAGGGAAAAGTATTGAAAAGCGTGCAAAACTCTGATAGACTATCAATAAAGAATGGATGGATTTCGTGCCCAGTCTGCGGGCGAAATCACCGGCTCCTGCGAATCACAGACGAAACCGAAGCATGTAGCCTCCCAGTCTACTGCCGAACGTGCCGTAGTGAAATAATCCTGAATATTGCAAAAGGCCAGAGCGTCAAACGCCAGAGCCAATGATTCACCCGAAGAGGGCTGAGTTATTGGGTCTGGCGTTTTTGTTTTGCCTGGAGGTGATAGCCCATGGCCATGAAGCCGCTCCGGCCCTGCCGACATCCTGGATGCCCAAACCTGACGCGAGCCGGATGGTGCGCAAAGCATAAGCCAAAACACCAACGCAAGGCCAGCGCAGAGTATCACAGCTGGTACAATCTGCCCATCTGGACGGATGATCTCCGCCCGAACCAACTGCTACGGGAACCGTGGTGCGCTGAATGTGCAAAAGCGTTTCCATCAGACGACCCACGGCATCGGACAAGAGCCACGGTGGTTGACCACAGGACGCCATTCCGTGGGGATTGGACGCTGTTCATTGATCCAGCCAATCACCAGTCTCTGTGCAAGCACCATCACGACCAGAAGACTGCGAGAGAACAAGCCGATGAGCGAAGGAAAAGCGCAAGGTTTTCGTGATGCGATTTCCACGGGAAGCTACGTATGCCCGCCAGCGTGTGCGTGAGCGCGTCCGTGCATGTGCGCTGGCATACAGGCGAGGTCCCAAAGGGACCTTTGACCCCAACCCCGGTATAAGAAAGATTTGGACTAAAACGCGGAATACCCCGCAGCCCCTCGAACGTGAGAAATATTCCCCGATCAGGATTTTCGACCAGGGCGTCAGCCCAGAGCGGCCAGCCAGGTTGTGCCCGATTCGGGCACCGCATATCAGCAGCGAAAGGAGCGACAGCACATGACATACCATTGCGGACTGAAATCAGCCGATTCGTATTGCTCGGCACATCCCGGCTTGTGCTGTGCATCCTGTGATGAGCGGCGCAGATGCCTGAAGGACTGCCTCAACAATCCGAAGAAATGCGGCTATTCCGTTTGCTTCGATATGCGCGGGCAATCGGAAGAGAGGCGGTGACGGGATGCCTACACCACCCAAAGCAAGCGCTGCCATGCAGAAACACCTCTCTGACGCCGAGCTGAAAGCCCGCCAGGAGGCGGAGCAGCAGACCATGCCGGACCGGGGCGGGAATATCAAGCTGAAGAAGCCACGCCTCATCGCCAAGAATAAGACTGCCAATTCCTACTGGAACCAAATCGTCAAGCGGATGGATGGCCTGGCTATCCTGGATGATTTGGACAGTGAGATGCTTGCCGGATACTGTTCGATGCTGGTGCGGCGGGACCAGACGATCCTGCTGACCAATCAACTGATGCAGCAGCTGGGCGTCCAGGGGGCACTGGAAGCGGATGTGAAAAAAGCACCCGCCAAAATGAGCGACGCGGAGTGGGAAGACTCCGGACGGACGAATCCGCCCATGACACCGGATGAGCTGATTGAGGCGGTGTCCAAGCTGGACACCCTGACGGGAAAGCTCCAATCTCTGGAGCGGAACCTGCTGCAGTATGCAGATAAGCTGGGACTGACACCTACCGGACGCGTGCGGCTGGCCCAGAAACGCGCGGAACAGGCTTCAGGCAAGGCCGCAGAACCGGAGGATGATCTCTATGGCGACTAGACGACAGACCGGCCTGCACCATCCTGTCAGCCAGTATGCCAAGAGCGTTGTGTCCGGAAAGCTCCGGGCGCAGTGTGGCAAGTATGAGATCCTGGCGTGTCAACGCCACCTGGATGACCTGAAGCGCCAGGGTACACCAGATTTCCCTTATGTATTCGATGTGACCAGAGCAGACCGCATCCTTCGCTGGTTCGGTCAGTGCAACCAGGTGCGCGGTGTGGATTCCGGAAAGCCCATCCAGCTGGAGCCGTGGCAGGTGTTCGACCTGGGATGCACGTATGGATGGGTCGACATGGAAACCGGCGCCAGGCGGTTCAACCACACCTACAATAAGCGGGGCCGCGGCAACTACAAGAGCACAGAGAAGTCCGGCCAGGCCCTCTACCATATGTGCGGAGACGCCATCTATCCTCCATATCATCCCGAGGAGGCTATTTTTGAGCGGGAGCCGGAAGTGGAGTGCGCGGCGGTGGACCGCGGCCAGGCCATGCGTGTTTTTGGCGACGCCAAGAAGATCGCGGAGGCCAGCCCCAATATCGCACGCCGGCTTTACATCCCCAAGAGCAATCCCGTTGTGCACAGAACACGCGGCGGGTTCATGCGGGCGCTATCCAAGGATACCAAAAACAAGGACTCCGGTGCGCCCAGTTATTTCGTCGTCGACGAGTACCACGCCCATGTAACCTCGGAGATTTACGACCTGGGCTTTGACTCCTTCGGCAAGCGGGCCCAGTCCCTGCTGGACGTGATTACCACGGCCGGCGACGATGCCGAAAACAAACCCTGCTTTGTGGAGGAGAGCTACGCCAAGCGCGTCCTGGAGGACGACAGCGTCCGGGATGACCGGTACTTTGTCATGATCCGGGAGATCGACGATAGCGACAACCCGCACGACCGCAGCTGCTGGGCAAAAGCAAACCCCGTTCTACGCTCCGACACAATGTATGCCCGGTACCTGCTGGGCCAGATCATCACCGAACATGACGCCGCCTATGCGTCTGGCGATTACAGCAAGATCCGAAAATTCTTGACGCGGCGTATGTGCCGGTGGCAGAACGCTAGCGAGAACAGCTACCTGGATGAGCGGTGTATGGCCCTGTTGAAAAAGTCTCAGATCCCGCCCAAGGAATTCGCGGCGCTGACGGATGGGCTTGGCTGCTACTGCGGATTTGACCTTGGTAAGCGCATCGACCTATCCGGCGTCGGCTCCGTGTTTCCGCTGCCGGATGGCCGTTATGCCATTAAGATGCACGGCTTCATGCCGGAAAACGGCGCGACCCGCCATGAGCACAGCGACAAGGTCCCTTACCGGGACTGGGCAAAGGCCAAGTATGTGACGCTGACGCCTGGTGATGTGACGGACAACTCCTACGTTTACAACTGGATCTGTGCGGGAGAACGGGACCATGGATGGAAGGTCATCGAGGTTGATTATGACGGCCACAACGCCACGGATCTTGCCCTGGCCATCTGTGGTGAGCGCAACAACGAGGACTTCGTGGTGGAAGTTGCCCAGACCTGCGCCGGACAGAATCTGGCGGTGAAAGGCTTCCGAGAAATGTTGCTTCAGGGAAAAATCATCACGGAGAAGAACCAGGCGATGATCGTCTGGTTTGCCAACGCCAGAGAGATCAAGAACAACTATGACGACAGCAAGCTGTCCAAGCGGTTCAAGGATGATTCTCAGCGCATTGACCCGGTGGCGGCCACTATGAACGCCATGGCTCGCGCACTGGTGAAGCCGGAACGAAAGCCGGATCTGACAGATCTGATCGCATCTGGGAAATTCAGTATGTGAGCGTGTCCGATTCGGGCACAGGAGGAGGTTCTATGAAGAAAAAGTCCTGGAGCGTGGTGGACACGCTCTTCTGGCTCGGCGGCGGTCTGGTGGCCACGGGCACCGGCCTGTGGTCCCTGCCGGCGGGGTTGATCGTGGCCGGTGTATTCTGCCTGGTCGGCGCGGTTCTTGTGGACCTGTCCGCCAACCTCGGGCGTGAAAAGGAGGGCAAGCACGCATGATCTCTTTTCGAGACATCCACGTCAAGGCACTCTCCGCAGAGCAGGAGGCCTTGACCTGGGAAAGTTCCCGGGGGTGGTTCTCCGCCGGGCGGAGCCGTGACCGTCCCATGACGGAGACCGATGCCCTGAAGATCTCCGCCTTTTACCGTGCGGTGGATCTGCGATCCGACTCCATCGGCCGCCTGCCGGTGGCGGTAAAGGACCTGCGCGTGCGCCGGGAAGTCCCGGGCCACTATCTTGGCCCCGTTCTCTGGGAGCGGCCCAATGAAGCCATGACGCCGTTCGTCTACAAGAAACTGGTGGAGTATCAGCGCCTGGTGCTGGGCAACTGCTACGTGTGGATCTACCGCAGCGGGAACGGGCGACCGGTGGAACTGCTTCCCCTGCCTCCCGGGACCTGCCAGCCTTACATCCAGCCGGACAACGGAAAGCTGTGGTACATCGCCCAGGATCCCAAGACCCATCAGATCTATCGTCTTGACCCAGAGGACATCCTGCACTACAAAGGATTTTCCGTCAACGGCGTGGAAGGTATGAGCCTGCTTGGGCAGGCGGCACGCACTCTTCGGGTGGCTTCCAGCCGCGACCAGTATGAGGAGGATGTCTACCAAAACGGCGGACGGCCCTCCGGCATCCTGAGCACGGAGACAGACCTCTCCACCAAGCCGGATATCGTTCTGGCCGATGGAACGAAAACCAGCTACAGGGATGTGATCCGTAAGGAGTGGGACCGCATCCACACGGGACCTGGCAATTCCATGCGGACGGCGGTGCTGGACAACTCTCTGAAATACACCCCCATCGCCATGAGCAACACGGACGCTCAGTTCGTGGAAAACAAGGCGGTTTCCGTGGCAGATATCGCACGGTTCACCGGCGTACCGCTGTATCTGCTGTATTCGGGCAAGGAGTCCTTCGAGAGCAACAGCGCCAACAGTGTGGAGTACGTCAAGTACACCATTCAGCCGGCAGTTACGCAGTATGAGGAGGAAGACAGCCGGAAGCTGCTGACCGTTTCGGAGCGGGAGCGGGGACTGTGGGTATGCCGAAACATGATGGCGGAGCTGCGGGGAGACAGCTCCAGCCGTAAGGACTGGTACAAAACCATGCGGGAGATTGGCGTGCTCTCCGTCAATGATATCCTCCGTCTGGAGGATATGCCGGATGTGCCAGGCGGCGATATCCGGTATGCATCCCTGAACTACGGACCCCTGGAAGAATTCGTGGAAATGAGCCGCCAGCGGGCGGCGGGAGGAAAAAAGAATGGAGAATGACCTCATGAAGGGCCTGGACCTGAAATATGGACTGGTCCAGAAGTCCGAAGCATCCCCTGCAGACCTGCGGAAGATCAACGTGCAGACACTGACGGAGCTGAAGGCCGAGGACGTATTTGTATTCCGGGTGGCGGCCTGCAACGACCAGCCGGACCGGGACAATGAGAAATTCACCCTGGAGTGCCTGCGCGGCCTTGCCAAGCTGTATGTGGGCAAGACCATGATCATGGACCACAACTGGCGCGCAGCCAGCCAGATGGCCCGCATCTATGATGCGGGCGTGGAATCACTGGACGGCGTCAACTGTCTGGTTCTGCGGGCTTATATGGTACGTAACGACCAGACGGCACCGACCATCACAGCCATCGAGGGCGGAATCCTGCGGGAGGTTTCCGTTGGCTGCCGGACGGCAAAGGCCACCTGCAACATCTGCGGCGTCAACAAGCGGGAGCGGTGGTGTGAACACTATCCCGGCAGGGTCTACAACGGCACGAAGTGCATTGTCCAGCTGGATGATCCCACGGACGCCTACGAATGTTCCTTCTGCGCGGTCCCGTCACAGCCGGGAGCCGGCGTTGTAAAAGCCTACGGCGGAGAGGATAACAAACCCGCACCGCCTGACCCGAAAGACGACCCCGAAGTTTGGAAAGCTCTGGCGCTGATCGCGCTGGAAGAAAAATATTAACGGAGGTACCAACATGACTTTCAAGGAGAAGATCTACGATCTGAAGAACAAGAAGCAGGAACAGCTGGACAAGGCAAAGAACCTGGTGCTGGAGGACAAGCTGGACAGCGAGGAGTACAAGACCGCAATGGCGGAAGCGGACAAGCTGGGCAGCCAGATCAAGGCTCTGGAGGACATCGCGGCGCAGGAAGATCCCGCCGTCAACCCCGGCGAGGACCCCACCGTGAAGGGCCTGCAGGGCCTGGCTGGCCAGGGTGCGCAGCGCAAGCCCGAGGGCGAGGAACAGCCTGAGAACTCCATCAAGGCATTCGCGGACGCGGCCCGCGCCGGCTTCCCCACCGTGAAGGCCGCCGGTGACATGGCACAGGAAGGCGTGGACGCCGACGGCGGTTACACCGTGCCTGAGGACATCGTGACCCGCGTGGAGCGGTTCCGTGACAGCAAGGCCAGCCTGCGCAGCCTGGTCAGCGTGGAAAACGTCACGACCAATAAGGGTCGCCGCACCCACAAGAAGCGCAGCCAGCAGACCGGCTTTGTAAAGGTGGCCGAGGGCGGCAAGATCCCCAAGAAGGCCAGCCCCCAGTTCTCTGTTCTGAATTACTCCATCAGCAAGTACGCCGGCTTCCTGCCCATCACCAACGAACTGCTGGAGGACTCTGACGAGAACATCACCAGCGTGATGGTGGAATGGCTGGGCGACGAGGCCCGCGTGACCGACAACGTGAACATCCTGGCGGCGATCAACCTGAAAGCCGCGGTTGCTCTGGACGGTCTGGACGGTCTGAAGAAGGCTGTGCTGGTGGACTTGGACAGCGCCTTCCGCGCCACCACCAAGATCATCACCAACTCCAACGGCATTTACTGGCTGTCCACCCTGAAGGACGCCAACAAGCGCGATCTGCTGACTCCTATCCCCAGCGAACCCGGTAAGATGCAGCTGGCCTGCGGTGCCGTGGTGGTTCCTGTGGAGGAGATTCCCAATGCGGACCTGCCCAACACGGATACCAAGATCCCCTTCATCGTGGGTGACCTGAAGGAGGGCATCAAACTCTTTGACCGCCGCCAGCTGACGATCACCTCCAGCGATGTGGCAGTGGCCGGCGATTTCAACGCCTTCGAGCAGGACATGACCCTGACCAAGGGCGTGCTGCGCGAGGACGTTCAGCAGCGTGACAGCGAGGCCTACATCAACGGTTACATCGATACGGCGACCCAGGTCGCCGCAGGCTAAGGAGGAAGTGCTATGAGCAAGGCTAAGAATGCCGCGGCGGAAACTGCCGGCCGGGCTGTTCCGGAGGCCCTTGCGCAGCAGTCTTCCGCAATTCAGCAGGAGCCTGCGGCACAGGCCCCTGCTGAGCAGCCCATGGCACAGCCGGTGCGGCTGCTGGTAGCAGCTCCCGCCGGTCTGAATCTGCGGGAGGGGCCCCACAAGAGCTACGCAGTGCTGGCCGTGCTGCCTGAGGGCAGTGTGGTGACGGCGCTGGATCTGCCGGAGGATGCAGAAGTCCCCCGGTGGGCATTGGTGTCCAGCGAGGCAGGCACCGGCTGGGTAGCAGACGAGTTCCTGCTGCCGGAGGTCTGAGCCATGGCAGAGCTGACGGACGCGCGGCGTAAGAGCCTTTTGGCATACTGCCGCATTGACGCGGCGGAGGCCGACGGGTCGGATCTGCTGCAAACCCTGTACGATTCCGCACAGGGCTACATGGAACAGGCGGGCGTCAGCGAACCGGAAGTTGGCACGCAGCGCCGGGCACAGTATGACCTGTGTGTCAACTACCTGGTACTGGACGGTTGGGACCGGCGGGATATGACGCTCGACGGGAGCAACGTATCTGAGAACCCCGCTTTCCGTCGGATGTTGAACCAACTGAAGCTGACAGAACCTGTGCCCGAATCGGGCACATGACAAAATGCCGCCCCGGTCGATGAACCGGGGCGGCATTGGGGAAGATTATCGGATATCCAGTTTTTCCAGGAGCGCCTGCTCCAGCACCTTGGACAGGTCCAGACTGTGCTGAAATGCAAGCGTGTCCAACCATCCGGGGAGTTCAACCTCCACGGAGACCCAGGTGGTGTCCGTCTCCATGGTGCTCACCGCTGTGGGGCCGGACCGTATTCACGGGCCATGGCGTCCCGGGTCACGATCCACTGCTTCCCGAATTTCTGCACATCCACACCCTCCACCAGTTTTTTATACTGCACAGCTTTGCGGAGGGTGCTCTCGCTGAGACCCCACTGCTCGGTGGCGTCCGCGAAGGAAAGCAGACGGTCAAACGGTGATGCGACTGGCTGTCCGTTGGCCCAAAGCTCCTCGCCGTCCAGATCCAAGTCATCATTCCAGGAGATGCCGTAGCCGCCGGGGTCCGTTCGGACCTGCTGAAAGAGTCCGGGAACCTCCCGAAGCGGAGCGAATACCGGGTAGCTAACAAACAGCGGCTTCATGTCGTAGGTCTTGGAGAGACCTTCGGCAAAGGACACCAGCAGTCGATATTCCGGCAGCGGTGCCACGGATTTGATTTTATGAAACATGGTGCATCCTCCTTTCACGGCGGAGCGCCGCGCCCCGCTTATTCCAGCGGGGGCAGCGTCCGGAAGTTCTGTGTGTTCCAGATGTCCAGCAGGTCCGGCTGGTATCTGCCGGCCCACTCCCGGATCATGCTGAGACCTTTATTGGGGAGGTCTCCTTCGATCATTTCCAGCGTCTGAATGTCGATGACGCCATTGTAGTCTCCGTAGACCACGTGGAAGTGCGGCGGATTGTGTTCCTTGCCCAACAGGTACATCTTGACGGTCATGCCGTAGAAGCGAGCAATTACTGGCATTTTCATTTCCCCTTTCTGTAATTACAATATCACGATACCGTGAAAATGTCAAGAGAAAAAGGAGAAAAATTATGGCGAGTATCACGGGGAGCGATTTGAAGCAGCCGGTGCGGGTTCAGCGGCTGGAATATGACGATGCTGAGGATACGTTTTCCTGGGTGGATGACTATTCCTCCTGGGCCAAGGCGGAGCAGGATACCCGGAACAATCTGTTTTCCAGCGTTGGCATCGGCGCCCGAGGCGTTACATTCACCATGCGGAAGAGCAGCCGGCTGTCCATGTTTAAGGCGATCCGGTGGCGTGGACAATTCTGTTTCCTGACCTCCATTGTGGACGCTGAGCCAGGCTTTGTGCTTGTCCGGGCTGCCATGTGCGACCCGGTTACCTGCAGAAAGGATGCCAACAAAACCCCGATGGGATTCCGCTTCCCCGGCATCGTGACAGAGAAGTATGTTGGCCATGAACAGCCGGACCTCCACTCGGAGGTGACAACGGACTACGTGCTGGTGACACCCAAGGATGTGGAGCTTTCCCCGGGAAGCTGGGTGATCGCCGGCGGGCAGCATTACAAGGTTCTGGTCCCGCATCTGCTGGACGCATATAAAAACGAGTTTGAAATCCGGAGGAAGGAGGACTGCTGATGAGCAGATCTACCACCTTCGACATGCAGCAGTGGGATAAATTCTGGGAATACTGGGAGGACTTTATCGAGGAATGGCCCGAGGTTAAGCGGTTTGCACTGCTCACCATGGGTAGCTCCGTTCTGAAAGAAGTCCAAGATCAGGTTGTCCGACAGGGCGTCAATGACTCTCGCGGCCGGATCCGGCGCTGGCAGGATATGCGCGTCGGCAGCCACAATGGTTACGTGGCTGTTTCACCAGTGAGCGAAGATGTGGCAGTTATCAAAGACGGAAAAACCACCGCAAGGGACATCACCCGATATGTAGACCAAGGCCATGCGATCCGTTCCCCTTCCGGGACGGCAGCGCGATATACGCCCCGCATAAAGAGCGGGCGGACGTATGTGCCCGGTCGCCGGTTCTACAGTTGGGCAAGAATGGACGCGCAGAAAATCGCCCTTGAAGCTGCTGACGAAGCTGTACGCGAGCTTTGCGATGCCATTGACGATGCCATTTACGGCGGTTAGGAGAACGATTCACGATGATTTTACCGAAGGATATTCAGGCCGCTATCTGCGCCAAACTGGAAGATGTGTTCCCGGGCGAGACTGTCTATCAGGATTTAGTTCAGTCCGGATTTACCCGCCCCAGCAATCTGGTTGAGCTTGGAAAGATCTCTCTGGATCCGCTCTCCCTTGGCAATGGCACAGTAAGCCTGCGATATGAATTCAAGTTGACCACCTTCTGTGAGGTGGATCAGGTCCACGACTCACATCTGCCTACGCTGGACCTGCGTGCGATGATGATTATGGGTGCCTTCGCGGCCGGATACCTGAAGGTAGCTGACCGGGCACCGAAAGTCACTTCTTTAGCGGCAGATACAAGCCTGTATGATGCGGCAGAGGTGCATCTGGTGCTGACACTTACCGTTGATCGCAAGGATTTCCTGCCGGAGACCCTTGTGGAAATCATGCAGACGCTGAACACAAGATTTGTTGATATGAAGGAGGAATCCACATGAGCAATCTGACCATGCCCACCCTGACGGTGGCGTTCAAGCAGCGGGCCTCCACGGCGGTGGCCCGGTCCCAGAAGGGCACCGTGGCGCTCATCATCCGTGACGCCGTGGCAGCCGCCAAGGACCTGCAGTATACGCTAACGTCCACGGCACAGATCCCGGCCACCCTGGGCGTTGCCAATCAGGCATCCATCCGCCGCGTCTTCTCCGGCAATACCAATCCGCCCAAGAAAGTCCTGGTCTACGTCATGGACGCTGCCGATGTCATCGCCGCCGACAGTGCGGTGCTGACCTGGCTGGCCACCCAGAAGTTTGACTATCTGGCCGGCCCCGATGACATCACCGCCGCTGAGGCCGGTGTCATCAAGACCTGGCTCCTGAACCAGCGCAGCGACTACCACGCCATCTACAAGGCTGTCCTGCCTGATCTGACGGCAGACAGCGAGGCAATCGTGGACTTTGCCGGTTCTGGAATCCTGGTGGACGGAACCACCTTTGACGCCGCCGGCTACTGCGGCCGCATCGCAGGTCTGATCGCCGGTACGCCCATGCGGCAGTCTATCACCTATGCGGCTCTGCCGGAGGTGGATGACATTGACCGGCTCACTTCTCTGGAGATGGACACTGCTGTCGGCAAGGGCCAGCTGGTGCTGTACCACGATGGAGAAAAGGTCAAGTGCGGCCGTGGTGTCAACTCCCTGACCACCGTGACCGGCAAGAGCGATATCTGGAAGAAGATCAAAATCGTGGAACTGCTTGACATGGTGCAGCAGGACATTCGGCTGACCATCCAGGACAACTACATCGGCAAGCTTCCCAACACCTACGACAATAAGCTGCAGCTGGTGACCGCCATCTCCGTGTATCTGCAGGCTCTGGCCAAGGATGATCTGATTGCCAGCGACTTTAGCTGCGGCATCGATGTGGATGCCCAGGACGCCTGGCTCCAGGAGCAGGGTACCCCCACGGTGGATATGAGCGAGCAGGAGATCAAGGAGGCCAACACCGGCACCCATGTGTTCCTGAGCATCTACATCAACCCCATCGACGCCATGGAAGACGTGGCCGTCAACATCTATCTGTAAGGAGGACACCACAATGGCAATGGAGAGTGCTACCCGCGTGATGAATGGCACCTTTGGCGACATCTGGGAGGACGGTAATCAGATTGCTGAGGTCTCTGCTTTCCAGGTGAAAGTCACCAAGAATTTTGACACCCTGAACCTCTGCCGCCAGATGGCAGAGGACCGGAAGCTGATTGGCGTGAAGATCACCGGCAGTATGACGCTGCACAAGGTCTATTCCCGCGGCAGCGATGATATTGAGGCGTCTCTGGCCGGCCACGACCTGCGGAAGTCTCTGGTTGGTAAGCTGGCCGACCCCGACGCCTACGGTGCGGAACGGGTGGCCGTTTACGGCGTCAGCTACGACGAGCAGACGGTGATGGACTGGGCAGCCGCCAAGGCCGGCAGCATCACTATTCCCTTCCAGGCCACCGGCATCGAGTACCTGGACAAGGTGGAGGCTAACTGATGAGTACTGAAAAGAATGTGAGCACGCTGGATCTTCTGCTGCGACCGGAACTGCCGGATGTGCGGAAGACCCTGGCAGAGAAGAAGGTCGAGGTCAAACGCCTTAGCAAGTTGACCGGCGCCCCCGTGGTATTCACGCTGCGGGCTCTAACCTATGAGCAGGTACGTGATATCCAGGAGCATCCTCGGGGCGAGCAGGCCATCCATGGTGTTCTGCTGGGCTGTGTGGACCCAAAGTGGGGCGCCAAGGAGCTCACAAACCCTGAGAAAAACATCGTGACGCCCCTGGATGCCATCAAGTCTAAGCTGACCTCCGGAGAAATCGATGAGCTGTATACGCAGATTCAGATGCTGTCTGGATACCTTGTCCGGACACTGGCCGACGTAAAAAACGGCTGAGGGCGGGGAGCGATCCGGATCTGGGGCTACTAAGCTACTTATTCCGGGTCCAGCACTGGGGGTACAGGGACCTGCGGGCCCTGTATGAGTGCCGGGACGGATGGCAAGAGATCATCCGGGAACTCGCCGCCTATGATGCGGAGTTGCGGCTGGATGCCGCCGGGCACTGAGTGTGCCCGAATCGGGCACAAAAATACCGCCCTCCCGGGGAGTGGGAGGGCGGTGAATGCTCAAAGCAATGCTAAAACCAAAACCAAAATCAACACAAGCGGTGCGCACAGAAGTGTCAGTCCCTGCGCAAAGCGATGCTTTTCTGCAGAAGTCATGGCGGAAAAGGAGCGGCAATGCAACGGCATTCGGAAAAGGCCGACAGCGGCGCAGGCAAAAGCGGAAACGGCCAGCAGGAAGATGAGAGCAGCAATGCCCATATGCGAACCTCCTTCTCTTTTCTTGTTTTCACTATATCATTTTAAACTACTTGTGTCAATCAGGAGGTGACTGTATGGCGGATTCTATTTCCATCGTCATGAAGCTGAACGATGACGTTACCGGGCCCATGAAATCCATTGCCAGTACGTCCCAAGGCGTCTCCAAGGAATTCGAGGAACTTGAGCGCAAAACAAAGCATCTTGGTCAGCGGTATGCGGATTTCAACAAGAAGTCTTCTCAGACCTATGCAGAGGCGTTATCCATCAAAAAAGCCATGGGCGAAGCAGCTAAGGCGTTCAAGAAGACGGGCGATGAGGCAGATAAAGTTCGCTTTGAGCAGTTGCGTGAGGAGTATCAGGCGCTGACTGACTCCGCAAAAGGATATGCCTCCGAGGCAAAAAACACCCAGAAAGCCATGCAGGAACAGTACGACGCCATGCGGAAGCTGGGGAGCAGCGGTGGAGGTGACAGCTCCGTAGGTGACAGCTCCGGTGGTTTCTTGACGTCCGTTTTTGGTGAGGGGCTTGGCGGCGGTCTGGCAGCCTCGGGTGTTCTGAAGGAAATCGGTTCCAGTCTCACCGAAGCGGCTTCCGGGCTTTTGGAGAGTTCCGTCGGACAGCCTTTGGCGACAATGTTGGACAGCACGCTTTCCAGCGCCTTCTCCGGTGCGGCCGCCGGTGCCATTGCAGGCCCCATTGGTGCGGCAGTAGGCGCGGTAGGCGGCGGAATTGCCGGAGCCATTAGTGGAGGAACACAGATCTTTCAGCAGAAAGATAAAGCCTTTAAGAGCTATGTCCAGGAAGCTGCGGAGGAACAGCTTCAGGCGCAGTCCGACGATATCTCCAGGGGTTCCACCATCGCGGCGGAACGGCAACAGGATGCCATTGCCTTCAACCAACTGTTGGGCGCTGGTATCGGAGACCAGTATCTGAAGGATCTGCGAACCATGGCCGCCAAGACACCCATGGAGTATAGCGACCTGACCAATATGTCTCGGGCACTGGCCACTGGTTTCGGAGATGATCCTGGCCGGATGCTGAAGCTAATGCGGAGCGTTGGCAATGCGGGTAGCGCTGTTGGAATCGATGCCTCCGGTATGACGGAGATGTCCAAGGCATTCAGCCTAATGCAGTCCAGTGGCAAGGCTACACTTGAAAAATTGAATATCTTCCAGGAACGAGGCGTGGATGTCATCGGTATGCTGTCCAATGGCCTTGACAAGACTCAGGCACAGATCTATGACATGATCTCCAAAGGGCAGATCGGCGGCGTAGAGGCTGTCAACATCATCCAGGCGGCTATGGATCAGATGTACGACGGTGCCATGGAAAAACAGTCCAAGACCTTCTCCGGCCTGTCCTCCACCTTGGCGGATGCAGAAACAGAGATGCAGGCTGCCTATGGCGAGGGCTTCAACGAGACCCGAGGCAAGGGTATGGAAGCACAGATCGACTATCTCACAGGGGAGAGCGGCCAGAAGATGCAGGAAGCCAACCGGGCCATCGGTTCTTGGTATGCCTCGCTGGAAAATGAGAAGGAGCGGTACATTCGGGAGGCCCAGGATGCGGTCCTGAACTCCGATGAATACAAGGCGGCCATAGCCGCTGGCACAGATGAGGGTTATGCTGATGCCGGACGGATGCTGATGGAGGCAAAGGTCCAAGGCATGAACGAGTATAACGCCAGTGAGGGAGCACAGCTCCAGCTGCAGTCCGAGATATCTCTGATTCAAGGCATTCGGGATGACACCTCCTTGAATGAGGCCTATTACCTGACAGGGTATACATTGGGAAATCAGTATACAAAAGGCTTATTTGCTGCATCTAAGGGCAAGACAGAGGAATTTGTATCTCCTAGCCGCCTACTGGCTGACACGAACGCGTGGGCGGAGTCCAGCAATGCCTTCGGCTTGAGTTACGTACCTTACGACAACTACCCCGCCCTGCTCCACCAGGGCGAGCGGGTGCAGACTGCGGAAGAGGCCCGGCGGGCATCCGGCGGCGTGACAGTCAAGGTATCCGGCAATAACTTCAGCGTGCGGAATGACAGCGACATCCAGGCGATTGCTGTTTGCCTTGCCGATGAGATTGAGTCTCGCGCCCTGGTTCACGGAGGTTGATATGCAGATCACATTTCTCAACACAAAAACCGGTGAGCAGTTGGCCATGCCGGTGACACCTCCTGATTTTGCGGTAGAAATTGGTCGGGATGTGGAAAACCTGGACATGGCCCAGACCGGGCAGGTAAATCTGCCGGGACTGGAAGCCCTGTTCAATGAAACTCAGGAATTTCTTCTGCCCAGTGAGGCAAGAAATTATACCAGCTCCGGATACAGCGGTGAACCCTATACCGTGGTGGAGACCCTGACCCGTTGGAGCCTGGCGGGTGATGTACTGCGGTACATTGTAACGGAGACGCCTGTCAACGTTCCGGTACTGCTTGGCCCCGTTCGCTATGGCGAGAGCGGCGGCGCCGGGGACGTGATCGTCCGTCTGACGCTGCGGCAGTACCGGGATCTGGCGGTAGAGACCACCGAAAAAGCCTCCACCGGCAATGCAGGACGCAGCACACCAGCGGCCACCAAAGCGGCATCCTCGTATACCGTGAAGAAGGGCGACACCCTCTGGGGCATTGCACGGAGGACCTACGGAGACGGCACCCTGGCCTGGAAGCTGGCCAGCTATAACGGCATCAAGAATGCCAATCTGATCTATCCCGGACAGAAGGTCACGCTGCCGGACAAATCTCTTCTGTGAGGTGACGGACAATGGCATATGACGATTTGCTGAAGATCCGAACCTGGAGCCGGGACGGCAAGAAGACGAGCCATATCACCGCTGCCGTCCAGAGCAAGACCTGGAGCGGCAGCTATACGGACTGTGCCAGGAAGCTGACCTACTCAGCCCTGCCCGATGCGCTCAGTGAGCTGGGCGGCCGGGTTCGGCTGTATCATGAGGCCGACATCCTGTTTTCCGGGTCCGTCTTTCGCCGGAAACGGGACAACGCTTCTCAGGTGTTTGACTGCACGGCCTATGACCGTGGAATCTATCTGAAGAAGAATGAAACCTATCTGGCGGTGCGGAATCAGACCCCGGAAGCTGTCACCGCGCAGATCTGCCGTGAATTCAATATCAAGTCTGGCAGCCTGGCTTCCACCGGCATCAAACTGAGCCGGAACTTCCTGGGCGTCTCCCTCTATCAGATTATCCAGACCATGTACACCTTGGCTGCGGAGCAGAACGGCAAGAAGTATCAAATTCGTTTTCGGGCAGACACGCTGGAAGTGGTGGAGAAGGCCCTGGGCGCGGAGTCCATCCGCCTGGTGCCCGGCAGCAATCTGCTCTCCTGCAGCAGCGAGGAGAGCATCGAGAACATGGTGACCTCCGTGGCGGTCTTTGACGACCAGTACAAACGGATTGCCACCTATGACAGCCCCAACAACTACCGGGCGCTGTACGGCCTCATGCAGCAGGCGATTAAGTCCAGCGACAAGGAAGATCCCGCCAAGTCTGCCAAGCAGATTCTGGAGGACAACGGCATCAAGACCACCATCACTGCCCAGTGTCTGGGGAATACGAAACTGATCACCGGCAATGCCGTGGTGGTTCATGAACCGGTGACCGGCACGGACGGCCTGTTCTGGATCCTCAGCGACAGCCACAGCACTACCCGTGGCATCTATCAGACGCAGGTGACGCTGGACTTCAGGAACCTGATGGATAAGAAGACCGCCGGCAGCGTGCCGACGAAGTAATCGGGCATTGTGCCCGATTCGGGCACAACAAGGGAGGAAGATACTTGGACGCCTATGATCGAATTTACGCGGCGATGCGGGAAGCAGGAAGAGATGCGGCAAAGTCCGGCGCTGTCCGTATCCTCAAGGGAACGGTCCTGACCACATCTCCACTGACGGTGGATGTGGGCGGGACGACTCAGGAGGCAGAGCGGATCTACATCTCCCACCGTCTGGTGGCTGGCCACCAGGAGTCCGTATCGCTTCGGGGCGGTACCGGAGGGTTTTCCGCCAACAACTTTACCCATGCGGTGTCACTGGATCCGGAAACGCTGTCCATTACCGGCACGGTGCTGAAGCAGTCGGAGCCAGTGCTCAAAGCTGGAGACTTGGTACTCCTGCTGACGGATAACAACCAGACATTTTATTTGATCGATAAGGTGGTGATGGCTACATGACGGAACTGTTCCCCAGTATCCAGCCGGAAATCGAGGAAAGCACCGTGGAGCAGCTTCCCATGGCTAAAGAGGTGGCCTGGGACTTTACCAGCGGCATCCCAATCTATTCCGGCGGCCGTCCGGTGATTGTCACAGAAGCCGAAGCGGTGAAGGTCTGGTGCTGGCGGGCACTGAAAACGGCCCGTTTCCGCCATGACATCTATACCTGGGACTACGGATGTGAGGTGGAGAGCCTGGTGGGCCGTCCCTTTACGGACCAGGTCAAGGAGAGCGAGGCCGTCCGGTATGTCCGGGAGGCTCTGAAACCAAATCCATACATCAAGGACGTGCGGCAGGTGGATGTGACATTCCGGGATACCACGCTGACTATCAGCTGCACGGTGACGACTATTTACGGGGAGGTACAGGTCCATGTATGAGCACATTACCGTTGAGGGCATCAAGGCTGGCATCCTGGGCCGTTTGAAAACGGACCTGGACAAGCGGGAAGGCAGCCAGACCAACGATGAAATCTCCGCCATCAGCGCGGAGCTGGCCGAGGCATACCACAGCATGGATGCGCTGGTCCCCGCGTTTTACCTGGACGAAACCTCCGGGGCCTACATCGACAAGCAGGCCGCTGTGGTCGGCATCGTCCGCAAGGCGGGTGCCAAGGCAAGCTGCGTCATCACCTTCACCGGCACAGACGGCGCATCCGTCCCTGCCGGCACGCCCTTTTACACGGCGGCGGGTTTGGCGTACTACCTGGAGGAAGCCGTGGTCATTGCCGGTGGGACCGCTTCCGGCACGCTGACAGCAGCTGAGCCCGGGGACGGATACAACATCGGCGCCGGGGAAATCACTCAGACCCTGCGGAATTACTCCGGCATCTCCGGATACGCCAATGAGGCGGCCACCGGCGGAACGGATCCTGAGACAGATGCGGCGCTGCTGGCCCGGTATCTGGAGCGGATGCGCCGCACGCCCACCTCCGGCAACCCGTATCACTATCAGAGCTGGGCCAACAGTGTGGACGGTGTGGGGGCCTCCCGGGTCATCTCAAAGTGGAACGGCGCGGGGACTGTGAAGGTCGTTCTTGCGGGTGCGGATATGGAACCCGCGTCCGAGGCCACTGTGGCGGCCTGTGCGGCCTACATCGAGAAACAGCGCCCCGTGGGTGCGGCAGTCACGGCAGTGGCCGCACAGGCCAAGAAAATGGCCATTACAGCGGCCGTGAGCATTGACGGCACCACAACCAAGTCCGACGTTCAAACGGCGCTGGCGGCTGCGGTAACCGCGTACCTGCGGGAACTGACAGCTTCCGCCTTCGCGGACAACGTGGACCTGCAGCTGGAAACGCTGGCGGACAAGACCTACACCGTGCTCTATAACCGGATTGCCTTCCTGTTGCTCTCCATCCCCGGCGTGGTGGACTACACCACTCTGCAGGTGAGCGGCGGTACCGCCAACATCACGGTGCCCGCCGACGCTGTGCCGGTGTTGACGGGGGTGACGGTATCGTGAGAAAGCTGATTGCCCGGTACCAGGACTTCTATGCTGGATCCCCAGAGTTCGTAGATCTGCAGGAAGCACTGGAGCCAGAAGCGCTGGCCCTCTGGGAGGCCCGTGACGGCCTCCTGGATCAGCTGGTCGTGGAGACCGCCACCTGGGGCCTGAAATACTGGGAGCAGACGCTGGGCATCCCGGTGGATGAAGCCAAGGAACTGGATTACCGTCGCAGCCGCATCAAGTCCCGTCTGCGCGGTGCCGGCGTCACTACCGTGGCTCTGATCCAGAACGTGGCTGAGAGCTTCTCCAACGGTGCTGTGGCCGTGACGGAGTATCCGGCCCAGTGCCGGCTGGAGATCAAGTTCGTGGGTACCATCGGTATTCCGCCCAATATGGACGATCTGACGCAGACGCTGCGGGATATTCTGCCCGCCCATTTGGAGTGGGCGTATGTGTTCGTTTTTAACACGTGGGCCACCGCTGGTGCACTGACATGGGGGCAGGCGAAGGCCTTTACTTGGAAACAACTGAGGGAGTGTGATTTGAATGGCTGAGACCGATAATTTGAAGCTGGCCTTGCCCGGCAGTAATGAATATGTGGATGTAGAAGTCCTCAATGAGAATTTCAGAAAAATCGACACGTCTGTCCTACTTGCGCTGGCCGCTGCGGCGCCGTACAGCGCGGCAGCTACCTATGCGGTCGGCGCGTACTGCACCAAGGGCGGCAAGCTGTACCGCTGCACGGTGGTGATCCCCCAGGCGGAAGCATGGAACGCGGCTCACTGGGCAGAAACCACCATGGGAGCCGAGCTGGTGGCGATCTATACGACTTTGGCTAACAAGGCTCCCGGCGGGTTTGGGTGGGGTGAAGCGATGAAAGATGTGCTCGCATCCGACGCCGAAGACACCTATGAAACATACTGTGGCAAGCTTGATGTGTTACTTGCCGATATGCCAGACGGAACATCGCAACGTATTTATGCACGTGGCCCAAGCTCAACAGGCCAATATTATGGGGCCGGAAATGTCGTTGCGGTTTTATCAAAAATATTGGGGACGAGCGCATCACTGATCGGCCTTTCGCCTGACCCGAGAGGCACTACCAACGGATTGTGGCGAATGCTGAAGGATAACGGGAAGTGGCAGCCCGTCGAATGGATCAACCCGCCCATGGAGTTGGGCACTGAGTATCGCACCACGGAACGATACTTAGGCAAGCCGGTGTATTGCAAGCTCATTGATTGCGGTGCCGTTCCTGACGTTAATACTAACAAAACCATCGGTTTTTCCTGCCCGGGTATAAGCCGGATCATTTCGTGGACTGGCAATGTAGATATTGGCGGAAACACTTTTGCGCTTCCTTATCATGAAATTGGCCGCAAAGTAAACAACGCCAGTATTTATGTATTTGTGAACTACACCGGAATTACTTTACGCACAGATGATCAGTGGTTTGCAGAGACCGGCGGAACAGCGCAATGCACGATTTGGTACACAAAGACAGCAGACTAACATGAACGGCCTTTAGTCAGCCTACTTTGTGTATTTCAGTAGCGCGAAACCATAATATCCTGTCATGCCACTGGAATAAAAATCAATCCGCCTGCCAGAAAATACTATATTGACCGTAAGGTTACCGTTGTCAAAATATGGCATGGTAATTGTCCAGCCTGCGTCACTTGGGGTGTTGGAAATGTGGGCATCAACAGAAAACACGTTATAGGTTCCAGCGTTATAATCTTCACCGAATGGGAAAATTTCCTTGGTGCCTTTAGTGGATGGGGCCTCTCCAAGAGCGACCAGCTTTTTGTATACTGACCTGCCCATATACCGCTCGGTAGTCCGGTATTCCGTGTTCAGATCCATAGGTGGATTGATCCATTCCCATGGGAACCAGTCTTTATTTTGTTGTTTGCTTCGTAAACAGACGATGGTCCCTGGTACCCCACTGTTGTACTCTTTATTAAAAGCGTATTGGTAGCGGACGGCGGTACCATCAGTTATTTCTTGGATGATCCACCACCCGCTATTCGGGGTATTTTGATGCGCTACAAACCAGCCTGTTCCCGGAATTTGATTTGCATCATTCTCTGGGGCTTGATTCCATATTGCCCCCAGCCCGTACCCGCCGGGAGCCTTGTTAGCCGAAGTTATATCACGCGCACAGCTTGTTATAGCTGTGCCGGACAACCTCCTGTGAGAGCTGCGCATAGATCTGTGTGGTGTCAAGGTTTGAGTGGCCCAACAACTGCTGGATGACTACGATATCCATGCCTGCGTTAAGTGCGCTGGTGGCAAAGGTATGCCGGAGCTTATGCGGATGCAGAGGAACTGACAGCCCAGCCCTTACACCGATACCCCGTATGATTTTTTCAATGGCCTGACTGCCAAGCGGCCCGTAGGGAGCCGTATTGCACGAAAACAAGTCGGAACTGCTCTTGCTGTGAGCAAGGTAGGATTGGAGCGCCAGCTTCGCCCGGACGCTGAAATATACAGTCCGTATTTTATCACCTTTACCGCAGACCTCTATGGTGCGGGACTGGAAGTCAACGGAACTTGTGGGGATGTTGACAAGCTCTGAAAGGCGGCAGCCGGTGGAAAGGTACAGTTCAAAGATGGCCCGCTCTCTGGGTGTTTCCAGCACAGTGCGGCACCGCTCCACTTCCTCTTGGGTGAGGGGCTGGCGGGTGTGCTTCTTGTCAATACGGGCGCTGCGGATGCGGTTCATGGGGTTGCGCTGGATCTTTTCCTCTACCATCAACCAGCCAAAAAAGGAACGCAGGCAGTTGAGATAGGTCTGAACGCTGTCTTTCTTCATGCCGCGTTTCTCTTTCAGATAGGAGAGCCACCGGCGGATATGGTCCGTAGTGATCTGTGCAGGAGGTAAATCCAGCCATTGCCGGAACAGGTTCAAAATCTGGCGGTAATTGCGGATGGATTTCTCGGACAGGCTATCTGCCCGCTTTGCGGCCAGAAATTCTGCAATGCTGTCCTCCAAACTGGAGCAGGCGGCGGTGGCGGTGACGGTGTACCCGGAAAGGATCTCCCATATTGCGATCTTGGAGTCCGGCCGATCCATGGCCGTGCAGATCGCGGTGTACAGTTCAACTTTTGGTTCCATATCAATAGCCCCCTTCACTAAATTGGAACCATTATAATACAAATCACGAAAGAAGGTGCGGATGTGTACGCAATCATCAAAGCCTCCAGAATGGAGGTATTCGACAACCGGACGCTGCGGCTGACGCCGGAACAGGTGAAAGCCCGGACCGGCTGCACCCACGTCATAAACGGCTATTTCTTTAGCGGCAACTTTCAACCGCTTGGTTGGACGGTGATCGATGGCAAAATCATCAGCCGGGACGCCTATCAGGACTGGGGTATTTCCGTCGGCGCTGATGGAGCGCCGCAGATGCTGACGGATCGGGGCGGCAGCTTTCTTTCCGGGGTGCCTCTTTTGAAAAATGGGGCGAAGCTGAAGCGAAACCTGACGCCGGATGTGGCCCGTCCAGCAGAGCGGACAGCTGTTGGATGGATGCCGGATGGACGGGTGCTGATCTGGTGCGACAAGATGATCCTCACCAGGGAGCAGCTGCAGGACAAGCTGCTGTCCCTGGGATGTGTGGACGGCCTGATGCTTGACGGCGGCGGCAGCACGCAGGGGGTATTCCCTGCCAGCAAGATGGTCAGCAGCCGCAAGGTGCCCACACTCCTATGCTTCTGGGAGGAGACCAGCGAGAAAAAGGAGGAAACCAAAGTGGAAACGAAAAAGAAAGTCTGCCTGGATGCCGGACACAGCGCCAGCAACAAGGTCAACAAAAGTCCGGACGGTACATACTTCGAGCATGAGTTCGCCCTGGACATGGCAAAGCGCATCAAGGTCCATCTGGAGCGCCACGGCGTGGAGGTGGTGGAGACCCGGCCGGATGGGGGCGACGTGTCCCTGGGTGAGCGGTGCCGCATCTCTAATGCGGCCAAGCCGGACCTGTTTGTGAGCCTGCACAGCAACGCCACGGGGACGCTCTCCACAGGCTCGGACGGCTGGGGCAATGCCCGGGGATGGGAGTGCTATGTGTACGGCCTCTCCGGGGCGCGCTATAAGGCCGCAAAGACCATTCTGGCAAGTGTGGAGGGTGTGGCACCTGCCATCCGCTCCACGCCCATTCTGGCGAAGCCGGGGCTGTATGTACTGGCTCACACCAGCGCTCCGGCGGTGCTCATTGAACATGGGTTCCACACCAGCAAGGAAGACGTGGCGTACCTGAAAGACAGCGCATACCGGGAGAAGCTGGCGGCGGCGGAGGCCCGAGGCATCCTGGAATACTTTGGAGTTGCATGGAAAGAGGTATCGGAGCTGGACGCAGCGGTGGACAAGCTGGCGGCGGCAGGGATCATCGACAGCCCGGATCGGTGGAAGAAGCTGGACTTTACGGAGAACAGCGTGCGGCTGCTCATCATCAAGATGGCGGCGGCGCTGAAATAACGAAGGAGGATACAGACATGATGGAGAACGTGACGAAGTTCAAGGCGGCGCTGGCCGCTGTTCTGGCAGCCGCGACGGCCCTGTGGGGCTGGTTCGGCTGGCTGGTGCTGGCGTGGGTTGGCTGCATGGCCATCGACTACATCACCGGCTACAGCGCTGCGGCGAAGAACGGGGAATGGTCCTCGCAAATCGCCAGAGAAGGACTGTGGCACAAAGCTGGTTGCATCTTCGCCGTGCTGGTGGCGGGCATTCTGGACGCTGTGGTGGGCTATCTGTTGGAAAATATCCATGGACTGGCATTGCCTTTTGAATATACGGTATTTGTGTGTCCGCTGGTGGTAGTATGGTATATGCTGATGGAGTTGGGCAGCATCTTGGAGAATATAGGCAAGATGGGAGCCCCGTTGCCGGAGTTCCTGAAAAAGATGATTGTCGTACTAAAAGCCACGGTGGATTCTGCTGGGGATGCCGCCAGCGGAGATCATGAAGGCTCCGCTTCACATTAGCATTTTAGTTAGCATTTGCTTTCCCGATTTTTGATTTTGTGTACTTTGGCGTTTTCGGATTGCTCGATTATTGAGCGCCGAAAAAAAGACTGTACCGATTGAAAGTAAAGAAAAAACCGTGTAACCATTGAGGCTACACGGTTTTTCTTTTTGGTGCCGGTGGTGGGACTCGAACCCACACGGTATCACTACCAACGGATTTTGAGTCCGTCACGTCTACCAATTCCATCACACCGGCATTAACGTTGTTCATTATATCGGATGAATGGCCAAAATTCAAGAGGAATTTATGTTTTCGCCGTAAAATCCCTGATTCTGCTGGAAGAATGGCGGTTCCCTCTTGTAAAGAACGAAAAATAGGAGTATTATGCTTATAATTGTACCAACAACACAAAGGACGGATCAAACTATGAGTTACACAAAAATCGC
>CDZI01019562.1_pt1 | contig 62718 bp, 65 predicted proteins | sample 554811 | NCBI WGS metagenome assembly CDZI01 (sample SAMEA3182110, study PRJEB8094) | gut metagenome | biome: human; feature: gut; material: Stool; isolation source: human stools | place: Canada | collected 2013-04-23
GGCTTTATAGACTTTTATAAACAAGTCTATGTTTTAAATGATTTTTCACTTAATTCAATTGCAAGCGAAAACACTAAAGAAGAAAAGAAAGAGATATTAATAAAAGGTCTCGAAATTGTGAAAAAATCAATGAAGTAAAACAAAATCAGATAAAGAGTAAAATATCATAAAAATAAAACTATTATGTTATTAATTTTGTTTGTTATCTTATTAGCTGTTTTTGTTAGTGCTTTATATGTAGTTTATATTCTTTTAAAGTCAAATCATAGAATAATCTCTACTATTATTGACGTACAAACTTTTCAATTAATTAATGTAGAGCAATTTCTATTGATTGAACAAATAAGCATGAACTATTTAAATGAAGTTGAGTATACAATTTATAAAAAATTTTCTTTTAAAACTTTTTTATTATACTTATGTTATTGTTTAAATGAACAATTTAAAGAAAATTTAAATAATCATTTAGTAGATAATTAAGAAAGCAAAGGGACAAATAAAAATGTTTGTCCCTTACTTTTTATTTTTAAATGTTAAATTTAACGGAACCGTACTCCCCTTTTAGTACCACAACTTTCGAAGCTTTCGCATTAAGGGGTACCTTGAAGGCAAATTACATATTTTAGTACCCCACAAAAATCACTCTTCGTGATAAGGGCATGCCCAGATATCCCACACCACACACATGCCCACATAACACACAAAGAAGCCAGAGACCAAATATCCCTGGCTCTCATCTCCCTTATCCCTCTGGCAGATTACAATATCAAAGTTCTTTCTATAAACCAAAAACTTATAAAGATATGGAAGAAAAAACATTATTCAAACTAGCACGTGCAATTACAGATACCGGTACAGATACTGTATCTTCAAAAGGTGGTACTGTAACCTACCGTATCACTTCCCTCAAAAGGAAACTGGTAAATGGCAAAGTAGTTTCAACCTCTACACCCTCTTGTACTTTGAGCTCAGCCTCCGTAAGTTGGGCTATTTGGGGAGGAGTTACCGTTGGAGATGGTTACTTAGATGTAAAAATTAACTATTCAGAAAATACTGGGTCCTCAAGGTCTACTACTCTGACATTTGCCCAAAATGAGTCTGATAACAAAATCAATCTCACAGTAACTCAGGAATCCGGTGTTACCTATACTGGATACATAAAAGTGGTTTCAAACACATTGCCTTTAGGTGATAATAAAGGTGATACTGCTCAAATCACTGTGATGGCCTATTTAAATGGTAGTGATGGGTCTAAAAAGCCAGAAACTCCCAATGTGGGTAGTGCTCCCGATTGGTGCTCAGTATCCGTTTCCAAAGTGGGTACTCTTGAGAACTATTACAGGTTATCCCTGACTGCTTTATCGAATAATAATACTGGAGCTAACCGTTCAGGGCATATCTTCGTAACCTGTGGGGATGCTAACCTTAGTATACCAGTAACTCAGAAGCCTTTTGTGGCTTCAACATTCACTCTCTCTGGATTGCCCATAGGTACAGGCTACTATCTCTTTGGCAAGGGAGCTAGGCCACAGAATACATCATCTTCAAGTCAGATGTATATACAGGGTCTCTCAGCAACTACTACTACTACTATAAAGATTCCATTCTATGCCAATGACTCAGAACCTGGTTCTCGAATAGAATGTACTACTGGAGATAAAGTAGCTGTATATACTAAATCAGGTGCTACCTGGATATTAAATGGGTCATTTATAGTACCAAGTGCAGGAGGAACAGTATCAATCTAAAAACATTATATATTATGGAAAATAAAGTTCTTAAATTAGGGGGGGGGAGATCTACCCAAGATGTATATGCAGAAATAAAAAGGGGAAGCTCTGAGAGATGGACAATACAATCTCAAAAGAGTAAGTATGTAAATGGCAAATTGTTCAGGGTTATTGAAGTTGGTTATTCTGTTAGCATCAATAACCCGGACTATCTTCTGGAAGAAGACAAGAGTAACAATATGATTCAGATTACTGCACGAAATGACGGTACTTCTGGGCTTTGTATATTTACACAAAATGAATCTGGTAATAAAATAAATCTACAGCTTACTACTCCCAAAGAAAGAGAACATTGGGAAATACGTTTTAATCCTATAGCCATCAATGGAGTAGACACGAGTGCTTTTTTTAAGGTTACTACCAATATTAGTCACGAAGGTGGACCTATGTCTGAGGATAACCAAAATAAGAATTGGATAGTAAATCAAAATAGATATGCTATTAATGTCTATATTGCTAACCTGTACCCGGGAAATATCGACATGCTGTCTTGGTCCTGCCTCGATAAGAATGGTAATGCTTTTAGTCCTAATTACAATATACCCGATAACCAATACTTTACAACAAAAACAACTGGATTGGGTTCCTATACTCTTACAAAAGTTTCAACTCCCTCTGCTAGCAGTGATACTCCTATACTCTCCAGTAGGTTTAACCCCACTAAAAAATATCCATTAGATTTGAATTTTTATTGGGTAGCTCCAACTTAATACCCGTATTAAGATAATATCCCAATTATAAAAGCAATTACCCAGAATATAAGAGCCAGTGTATATGCAACAGAATATCTATGCCAGGGATACCAGCAGGTAATATAAGAATCTACTTTTAGTATTTCTGGATGTTCTTCCTCGTATTTTTTATCCTCTTCTCTAGAACTGTATTTATGAAATACATAGAAAGGTAAGAATACGAGGAAGATTATTAGAGCAACTGGGAACAAGAGTAGGAGAAGAATCTCCCACCCTTGCATTGATGACCCAGCATAATTACCATCTCTGTCAAAAAAGTATCTCATAGTAATTTGTATTTTATGTATCTGATTAATAGATAAATCGGAAATAGAGGTAATACTATCCATACCGAGATGAATAAAACGAGAGAGTGTATTTTGTGAGTATAGGGTAAATAATCCAAGCAAGCCCTTACAAAAAATACAGCGAACGGTAAGCATACCAAGTAAATTATCGCTAATACTGTAGTCATTGTTCTTTGAGGTATTTGTTAATAATCTTGGTAAGCTTCTTATCAAATTCAATCATCATATCGAAAGCTTTCGAATCTTTCATACGGCTCATCCCTTTATCAAGTAATTCTATGTTTCTCTTAATTGAGAAATAGGCCTTATATGCAAGGAATACTCTTTCATTTTCTTCGGTGAGTGGAAGAATTTCCCCCTTTTGCCCATCCAATCTTGGGTATGTATCATCAGGACCCAAGGTTCTTGCAACTTTTACTCGGTTACTGAGCATTGCGAATCCACCTTTTTTATCAATAGATTCCACTGTAACTTTCTCAATGATGGGTCTTCCAGATAATGTGAAGAGAACCTCATCCCCCTCTTTAAGCTTTTTGATTTCTTTCTTTTCTTTTTTCATATCTTTATTTATTAAGAATTTTTCTTTATGCAAATATACGAAATTATTTCTTATTTATTGCATTATCAATCATATTTTTAATAAATTCATAGGCATTGCCTCGGTAATCTTCTAGCATTTTGTATTCCTGTGGAGATAGAATTACTCCGTTTACTTTAAAAAGCTTTCTTAGATGTTCTGGTATAGTGCCTTGGTGAGCGATGTTATTATAACGGATAATGAAAAGCTTCTCTCGATCTTCATCAATAACTCCCAGAGTGTTTACTGGTTGGAGTTTAGTTTGGTAAATACCACCAAAAGCCGAGGGCACCATTAAAATATTTCCGGGAATTTTAGTTACCCAGTGAGAATAATCTGGAGTAATTACCGCAATTTTACCCTCTTTCTCAAGCTCTTTATCATAAGCTAATCGATTAGACCAAAAAGCACATTGAAAACAAATTTGTTTTCTTGCCATAAGTTGAGGGATTTCCCGAGTTTCATCAAATTCCTCTAAATTAATGGGCTTGCCACATATCTGGCACTCATTTTTCTTGTCCATATTGCATTATTTTATAAGTTATATATGATAATAGAACCTCTAAACATATTGAAAATGGGTTATAAGCAATACTTTTGTTACTAAAATTGAACCATTAAAACTGATAAGTTATGGATAAACTAACAAATGAAATGATTAAAGACCTTGCTATTCGCTTAGGTCTAGAACCTGCTCTATTGAAGGCTGTTCAATTGGTAGAAGCAGCAGGTAGAGATGGGTTTTTAGCTGATGGTAGGCCTCAAATTCTCTTTGAGGGTCACATTATGTACAAAGAAGTACATAAGAAATTCCCTGACAGAGATTTAGCTTACCTTTGTAAGAGATATTCTACGATTTTCTTCCCTAAATGGGATAAATCGAAGTACTTGGGAGGTGTACACGAGTACAAAAGACTCGAATTAGCCAAAGAAATTGACGAAGAATGTGCATTGAAGTCTGCAAGTTGGGGTATGTTCCAGATTTGTGGGTTCAATCACAACCTCTGTGAATGTAAAGATGTCTTCGAATTCGTTCATAAGATGTCAGAATCTCATGCAAATCAACTAGAACTCATGTATTATTTCATGAAAAACTCTGGTTGTTTGAGTAATCTCAAAGAAAAGGACTGGGCTGGCTTTGCCAAGAAGTATAATGGTCCCGGGTATGCCCAGAATGCCTACGACCAAAAACTAAGAAATGCTTACGAAAACTTTAAAGGTAAATTATGAAAAGATGTCATTTTAACAGCTGGGTAGCAAAAGTATTTCTTTTCCCCAGTTACAAAGCCATTACTCTGGTGTATAATTCATTCTTTAAACACAAAGTAGAAGAGTGTAAACCTGATGATATCAATCATGAGTGTATTCATCAGGTACAACAGATTGAATGTAGTATAGTGGGTTTAGTACTTGGTATCATACTCTGGTTATCATTTGGTATATCCTTTTGGTGGGTAGTGGCTCTGACTTTTGGATTCTTCTACCTTTGGTATGTTATCGAATACCTAATTATCCTGTGCTTTGCCAAGTGGAATAAACAGAATGAAAGATACCATGATGTAAGTTTCGAAGAAGAAGCTCACAACAATGATAAGAATCTGAGTTACTTGGAAGACCGTAAGCCCTTTGCTTGGATTAAGTACATTAAATTGAGAAGCTACAAGAAATGAAAAAACTAAGGGTATTGGGAGTGTGCGCTGGACAGGGTGCACTCCTGTTCCCTTTTAAGAAAAATTTGTTAGGGAACATAGAGATAAGGGGAGTATTCCACACTCCGGGCGAAGAACAATGGAAATTAAATTTTGGGGATATACCGTTCTATAAGGGCTTTTGTTTACAAGAATTCAATGAGAAAGTAGACATAATTATATCAAGCCCCGATTGTGGAGCAGTCTCAGTAATGAGGTTATCTAAAGTAAAAGAATTAGGCAATCCAAAAGATAATCGTAGTCTTAATCTAGTAATTGCATCAATACTCAAGTATAAACCCAAGATATTTCTTATAGAAAATCTACCAAGACTGCTAACATTGCTTCCCAAGGATTTCTTTGAGGAAACATTCAAAGACTATAAATTAATTTTTCACGAAAGGTCAGTTTTAGACTACGGAAACTCTCAGGAGTCAAGGAAGCGATTACTCATCATTGGAGTACATAAAAAGACCGGTAAAAAATACTTGAATGCTTTTGATGATATATTTCAAGTAAAAACTCCAACAACTACTAGAAATCTACTTAAACCACTCACATTCTCTCAGAAAAATAATACTAACCAGATTCCCTTTATGAGTAAGACTCTGGCAATGTATGATTATCGGAAGCTTCCTGAAAAGAAGAATCTCACAGTAGCAAAGATACATAGGCTCTGGGTTAGGGATTTCAAGGATGAAAAGAAGTGGCCTATCAAAACTGCAAAGATGAGTACTCTTCCAGGAGTGTATCGATTGGAGTATGATAAACCCCCCTTAACTCTCAGACCTGCAGATAGGCAATTTAGACCCGATGGCTACCCTTTGGGAATAGAGGATTTCAAGGCAATTATGGGATTCCCCGATAAATTCGAAATTTACCTTCACAAAAATGGTGATACCTTCGAAGGTGATTTTAAGGATTACCATTACTGGCTTAACAAGGCAAGGTACACAATTGCCAAGGGTTCGGTTTATGAGGTAGGGATTTGGTTCAAAAAATGCCTCAAAAAGGCAAATATCTAAGAACCTTGAGTTTCAGCTTTATATATAAAGTCTTATATATAAGTTTCTGAGGTGCCTTGAAATATATAGATATATAATATACTACGTATATATATCTATATATTTATCTGCGTATATATATCTATTCATATATCATATCGTAAGTAGTATATTTGGATATTATCTCACTTCGTTCGATAAAGGTAATCGCTTAGCGATTACCGAATAGATAGTATCATTAAAGCGTGCGAACTTCCTAAAATTTTTGAACATGAAGAATTTAAAAAGGGCCTTGTTTATTGTGCTTCTAGGATTTACTATTTACCTTTGCTTCAGGAATTACAAACTTTCTCGAGAGGTTGATTCCCTGGAACTAGCGGTCAATGAAATCCCAGATACAGTATACACAGAGAAACCTTTCAAACCAGAGAAGAAGTACTCAGAAAAAGTTGAACCAGGTAAAATCTTAGTTCATGATAATAAGCAGCCAACTCTCTTTCCTGATTCCATGCTAAGGCAGCCAGTTATCAGTAACCAAGATTCCCTGGTTCAAATTGTTTTGAAGAAAGATAAGTTGAACTTAAGTCTGTTCAATAAGGAGACTAACACTTATTCAACTAGACTATTCCCAATCGACTTAGATAAGTACAACTACAACTGGTATGAAGGTCAATTAACTCGAAAGAAAGTTGCAAGGTTATCACTTAGTCCATACGTTTATGGCAAATACAGACCTTTCAATAATCTCTTCGATATGGGAGCTGGTCTTTCAATCAAGACTAAGAGATTTAATTACAAATTCGGAGTCAATACCTTTTACTACCCGAAGATAAAATCAGGGATGGGTACTGACATCGAATTTCAAATAACGTATAACTTTTAAGTAATGGCAAAGACTATCTCAGAAACTAGAACTACATTAACTCGGGAGGAGCTATCAAACCTATCCCGAGTTTCTAGTGATGTTTTCTTTTTTAGCCTTTTTTGCTATGTGATACATCCAGTAAGAGGAAAGGTAAGATTTGATTTATACCCATTTCAGAAATCAGTTCTCTACAATTTCATTGCCCAACGATTCAATATCATTCTCAAATTCCGTCAGGCAGGAATTACAGAACTTATTTCAATGTACTGTCTTTGGTTGGCGATGTACCATCCCAACAAAAAGATAAACATCATCTCTATCAAAGACACAACTGCTAAGAAGGTGCTTAAGAAGATTAAGTTCATGTACAAGAATCTTCCATGGTACCTTCAAACTCCCATAATCAATGGTAGAGCTGGAGAATACGGTTCTGCTTCCATGATAGAATTTGATAATGGGTCATTTATTGAATCTATTCCGACATCATCCGAAGCCGGTCGTTCGGAATCCCTTTCTCTTCTGGTAATTGACGAGGCAGCAGTAGTAAGATGGGCTGCTCAAATTTGGGCTGCTGCTTTTCCTACTCTTTCCACTGGTGGAGCTGCCATCGTCAATTCCACTCCCTATGGAGTTGGTAATTTCTATCACTCAACTTGGGTAGATGCCATTGCAGGAGGTAATCCTTTTAACCCAATTCGATTATACTGGCAAATGCACCCAGAACGAGATATCAATTGGTATAACCAAATGTCTTCTGCTTTGGGAGCAAAACGAACTGCACAAGAAATTGATGGTGACTTCTTATCATCTGGTAATACAGTCTTCGACTTAGCCGATATTAAAGCTATCGAAGACTGCCTTAGTGATTACCCAGTTATTAAGAAGAGATTTAATGGTCAATACCGACAATTCTGTGAACCCGAATCAGATAAAGAATATTTCATTGGTGCAGACGTTTCAACTGGTAGAGCTTCTGACTACTCTTCATTTACTTGTATGGATAAGCTAGGAGAAGAACAAGTAGTATATAAGGGAAGAATGGCAGTGGGAGCTTATGCTAAGTTACTTGGTGATACTGGGAAGTTGTTTAACTGGGCAGTAATAGCTCCAGAATCCAATGACGTTGGTTTATCAGTAACTTCTAAGCTTCAAGACGAAGGCTACCCTAACCTTTACTATTACCAGAAGATGTTAAAGAAAAAGGGTAAAAGTAGACCTGAAATGGATAAATCCCCTGGTTGGTTAACCACCCAAAAGAATCGTTCAGTGATAATAGAAAACTTAGAAGAAGATATTCGATTAGATTACGTAACCATTAAGGACCCATTCTTTGTACAAGAAGCTTATACCTTCATTTATGATGGTTTAGGTAGACCTGTTGCAATGGGTAAACATAGGGCTAACAATTCGGCTGTAGATGTAGACCTTGAAGGGGATGTATATGCCGATGATGATATCTTTGGAAAAGCAATATGTAATCACATAAGGAAAGGAAAAACTAACGTAATCGTACAACCAAGATGAAAAAGTACTTCAATTTTAGTTGGGGTTGGGGACGTAAGAAGGACCCTCCCAAGAATGGTACATCCTCTAATAAAGAGGAGAAGCCTGCCACATCGATTTCGCCTGGTAGGGTTTCAGTTGACGATGATAGCGATAACTTAATTACATCATTACAAGGGTTGACTAAATTAGTTGAACCCTCTTTTCGTGTTGATGTGATACCTTTAATTCGGGATTTATATAAAGTAAATCCTGATATGGGCATCGCATTGCAAGATATGTTTAAGTTAGCTAACACCAGTCATACAGTAACTTTCCCTAATAATACCGATGAAGAGGCTTCAAAGATGAGAGAACATCTTAAGAAAGCCACCAAGGGATGGACCAGATATACTGCTGGTATAGATGGTTTAGTTAATAAAATGATTGTTCAACTTCTTGTAAGTGGGGCAATATCCGTAGAAGGAGTACCAAATGATAAGCTTGATGGTTTGGCTACTGTATTATTCCTTAAGCCAGAACACATCAAGTTTAAACGTGAATTAAATGGGGTGTATGCTCCTTACCAAAAGAATATAAATTTCTTTGTTAAGCAACAAGATTACATTAAGCTTAACCCAGAAACCTACTTCTATGTTGGTATGTTCAATGATACCGATGAACCTTATGGAGTTCCTCCATTTATGCCTGCATTGGATTCTCTCAAAGGACAAAATGATATGAAGATTAACTTCAAACATATCATGGAGATTTGTGGTATGGTTGGTTTCTTAGAAGCTAAGATGCAGAAATCTCCACAAAGGCCAAATGAGAGTATCAAATCTTATGAATCCAGATTATACCATGAACTCAATATCCTCAAACGTAATGTTAAAGAGGGTATGAAGGATGGGGTAGTTGCTGGTTACATAGATGACCATGAATTCAAACTAAATTCTACTACTAAGGAGCTCGGTAATATCGAGAAGCCTTGGAATATGAACCAACAATCTGTAGCAAATGGGTTGGGAGTTAATGGCTCTATCATTGGGGTATCATCTACTACTGGTGAAGGTGCAACTGGTATAATGCTGTCTAAGATGATTAGCCAGTTAAAAAATATCCAAATGCTTGTAGCTTATGTATTAGACCGACTTTATTCTCTAGAACTGCGTCTGGCAGGCTTTAATAATAAGGGGATGAAGATTGATTGGGGAACTTCTACAGTTTCTGATGAAGTTAAAATCCAACAAGGTCTTCAGTATAAGATACAGAACCTTGACTTATTGTATAAGGCTGGTATCATTAGTCAAGAGCAATATGCTTGGGCAATGGGTTATGATTCTCCTGATGAGAAAGAACCAAGAGTTTCACTTGAGGACCAATTTGCTAAGGGAGGTAATATAGACCCACAAGAGGGTACCAAGAAGAAACAAAGGCAGGATGATAAAAACCAATCTGCTCGTAGGTCAAGAGATAAGAATAACCCGGCTCCTTCTCGAGGAGACCAAAATACTAAAGCAAGATGAGTAAATTTACAAAGAAAAACAAAGAGCATCTTGATTCTATGGTGATAGGTCAAGGCCATACCATTATGGCTGGGTATATCCCAGAAGCAGTGGGAGCCAAGGCTTTCTCAGAGAATTATTACAAATGGAAAAATCCTACACCGGATTCCATTGCTCAATTTGGGTTTTGGGGAGGGGATATAGATTATAATACTTACTATCCCAACCTAGACAAATCGGAACTAACTCCTAAGGACGAAGAGTTTATCGAACCTATGTTCCGATTACTTTCGGAAACAATCGTATCGAAAAATTGGAATCCTACAGACTTTGGTCAGAATGGAGTACTAAAGGCTTCTATGAAGATGTTGCTTGGTCAAACAGTAAACTGTGACCATGAAACCAACATTGGTAATGCTATTGGTGCTGTATCACAAGTAATGTGGCAGGAATCCTATAAAGACGGTAGCTTTACTATACCCGCTGGTATCAACGGTATTCTGAAAATCGATGGTAAGGCAAACCCAAGAATTGCTAGAGGCATCCTTATGGAACCTCCTTCAATTCATAGTAATTCAGTTACTGTACAATTTAAGTGGGATAAATCCCATCCCCAAATGGAAGATAACGAATTTTATCAGAAACTGGGTACTTATGACTCTAAGGGAGTTATGGTACGTAGAATTGTTACTGAAATTGTTCGTTACCTTGAGACCTCACTAGTTTCACATGGGGCTGATTCATTTGCCCAGAAAATTGGTTCGGATGGTAAAATCATTAACCCAACTTTTGCCAAAAGAACTTGGGCATCCTATGAAGAATATAGGGATGATAAATCGAAGCAATACTTCTTTACTGATTACAAATCGGATTTAACATCATATCAAGAAAAGGACGATACTCAGGGTTCTTTTAATGATAATGATGCCAAGGATAATCATTCAAATAAAAATAACATGAACGAAGAATTACTAAAATTTCTTGAAAGCCTTTTTGGGGATAACATGCTTACCCTGGAAGAAGGTAAAGAGATGAATCAGGAAAATGTAATTGCCTGCATTCAGACTTTGGTATCATCCAGAAACGAATTGCAAACTTCGGTAGATAATCTTACTACAGAGAAAACTTCTCTTACGGAACAGATTACCAACTTGAATGCCGAAGTAGCTAACTTGAAGGAAATGGCAACCGTAGGAAAGAATCACATTGCTTCTCTACGTGAAAATGCCGTAGAAACCTACAAGAAGTTGATGGGTGATAAGGTAGATGAGACAATCGTTACGATGCTCAATGCCGAGACTACTGGTATTACTACTCTTATTTCCTTGACCAAGGATTACCAAGCTCGCTTGGAAGAGAAGTTCCCTCTCACTTGCTCAAAATGTGGTTCTAAGGACGTCAACCGTGCTTCCTCAATTGCTGAGGATGATACCGAGGGTAAAACTGGAACCCAGGGTACTGATACCCAACGGAATTCAGAATCTCCGAGTACTAAGAATGTAATCGATAACTTGTATCGAAACAAAATCAAATAACTAATATAAATAATCCGCGTTATGGAAAAAACTAAAATCGTAAACGACCCTCAGCAACTTACTCTCTTTGGGGAAAGAACCCCGAGAGCGGTGATTTACAAAAGTGAGTCACACAAATTGCACCAGGCTTTCAATGTTAAAGCTGGAGAGAAAATCGTACAGGGTATGCCAGTGGCTTTGAATGAAGAAGGTTTGATTTACCCTTGCACTGATACAGCTACTCAAGTTTATTTGGGTGTAGCAGTAACGGATAACGTTAACCCTGCTTATCAACCTCAAAGAAATTTCCCGGTAGAGGTAACAGTAGCTATGGAAGGTTACATGATTTGTAACTGGGTATCAAACGGAAATATCGAAGCTGGCTATGTAACTCCCGATGGAAAATTGCTTAACGATAGATTCGTAAAAGCTAACCAAGCAACTTCAACCCAGTTCATTGCCCTTAATCCAGCAGAAGAGGCAAATGAGGTAATTCAAGTACTCATCAAATAAGAGAAAAGAAGTTATGGAAAATAAAATAGATATTACAAAGTTGAAGGCTCAGGATTTTATGAATGAGCTGCCGGAAATGGTAAGAAGCTTGGAAGCTGTTCGTTCCGGTTCACAGGACAAGAAGCCTGTAGAGGTAACTTTTGGAGAATTGGTTACCGGTAAATGGGGTATTTCAGAAGATGAACTTTTTGAAAAGATGGGCATCAATCCAAAAGTGGACACGATGCAGAACATCTTTACAATGCCCCAACAGAATATTCGTTGGATTGTTCCGGAAATCATTCGTGCTGCTATCACATTGGGTATGCGCCAGGCTCCGTTCTATCCAAATATCATTGCGTCTGACCAACCAATCAATGGTTTACAAGCAATCATGCCGATGGTTAACATGTCGGATGCTGCCCCTGCAAAGGTTAATGAGGCAGAAACTATCCCATTGGGTGATGTTAGCTTCGGACAGAAATCAGTTAGCCTCTTCAAAATCGGAAAAGGTTTCAAACTTACTGATGAAGTTCGTAACTATGTTTCGCTCGATGTCTTGGGAATCTACCTTCGTGATTTTGGCGTTCAGTTGGGTTATGCTCTGGATACTCTGGCTATGGACGTTGCTATCAATGGTAACAACCCTGATGGCTCTGAGTCTGCCCCGGTAATCGGTGTATACGAAACAACTAATGGTATCACTTACAAAGACCTTCTGCATATTTGGGTACGTGCTGCTCGTATGGGACGTAACTTCCAAACTATGATTGGTGGTGAAGACCAGGCAATCGAAATGCTGAACTTGCCGGAATTCAAAGATCGTCACTCTGGTACTACAGAAGCTACTCTGAATGTTAAGTCTCCTGTTCCCAAGAATGCTGACTTCTACATTCACCCGGGTACACCCGACCAACAGTTGCTGTTGATTGATACATCTGCTGCCTTGATTAAGCTTACTGCTCGTCAGTTGATGCTTGAATCTGAAAGAATCGTTTCTAACCAGACCCAGGCAATCTATGCAAGCTTGACTACTGGCTTCTCTAAGATGTACCAGGATGCAACTCTGTTGCTGGCTGCTGACAAGAAGTTCTCAGAATTCGGATTCCCCGAGTTCATGAACGTAGACCCATATTTGATGGTTAACCTCGAATAATAAGGGACGTCCGGTTTCATCTATATAAATTCCCTGAGAGGGTAGGTAACTAAAAAGACCTACCCTCTCTTTAATCATTTTTAAATCTTAGGAAATATGGCTAAAGATAAATATACAGTAACTGTGGGACCAAGAGCTTACAGTTTTCATGACCAATCAACTGGTATTACCGTTTGTAGAGGAGAAGACAAGGAACTCTCTCGTCGTCAATTCCGTGCACCAAAGATTCAGAAGGCAATTGCCTCTGGCCATCTGATTATCCTTGCTGATAAATCAGAAATCGAAAAGTATTCAGAGGCCGACATCGAAAAGTTGGATAAGAGACTGAATGCTCAGTTCAAGAAAGGCATGACTCTTGAAAAACTTGCAAAGGGCTATTCCCTGGAAGAACTGAAACTGGTAGCAGGTCTTCATGAAATCGTTGCCGAGAAAGATGATACAGTAGAAACACTTATTCAGGCTTTGCTGGAAGAATTCGAATCCTCTTCTAAAGGGTAATATATGAAAATTACATAAGACAGACTAATATGAATAACAATCTGGACTTTTTGTACGTTACGTCAGGTCTGGAAGTTTCATTCAGAGTCATATCCAAAGTCCCGGCCAAATCCATTTTTGACTGGGACTTTGGCGATGATAAGGGAGAGGTTTTCAATGGTGGAAGACATGTTTCCTATTCTTATGAAACTCCCGGTTTCTATACAGTAACCCTACATGTAACCAACTCTAATGGTTTAGATATCACCGTAGATAAGACTCTGGTAGTTTGTGATTATGGTCATACGGCATTAGCCGATACAATATATAACTTAATCGACCACTATATTCCTTCAGAGATATCAGAGGGAATGACCAGGGAAGATAAATCTATCTACATCACCAAATGGCAATATTATATTGGTCCTCTAGTAAATCACTTAATTCCTGCAGATAAGTATACTGATGAATTATGGTATGAAGCACTAGAAAATCAATTAATAATGGAATTGGCAGCATGGGACTTTCTCAATGTGAAGATACTTAATTTATTAACAAGTACTTCAGAATACCTAAGTCAATTAACCTCTACCAAAGAACAAACTGGTGATGGTACTTCTAAACCCGAACTTGCCCGAGGTGATAGGATAAAACAAATCACTACTGGGCCTACTGAAGTGCAATATTATGATACCTTGGCAGATGCTACAAGTTCCCTATGGAAAACACTTTCTCAAGCAATGCAACCAGGTGGATTAATAGATGAATTAAGGAAGAACCTTTGTATGTTAGCTTCACGATTGGAAATCTACTTACCGTTCTGTGATGAAGTATTTAGAACCGTAGTCCCAAAAGTAGTTAACAGAAGGCAACCTGGAGTATTAGATGGGCCAAATCCAAGTGCTCCAGTGAAAGGTGGTAAGAAATCAATTCTAACTAAGTTATGACAAAAGAACCCTGGAGAATGGTAAAGAACCGCTCTTGGGATAGATACAAGAAAATTATCACTGACTTCTTAGATTGGGATGCTGGTAGGCAATCCATAACCTGGGCCAAACATGTTAATCAGCTTCTCAGTCATGCCGAAGACAGTATACCTAAATATTATAACATCCAAATCGAGGCATTATGTTACTACAATGCTTTCAGAAACTGGCCTATCAATAAGGCAACTATTTCAGGAGAATTGGATGATGAAAACTTATCAATACTAATTTCTAAATCTTATATAGAACAAATCGGTTATCTTACACCGGAAGGTTATTGGGATTTTAATTGGGAACAAGATAGGTTTGTAATTAATGGTATAACGTATAAGCCTTCTGGAGATACTCAGACTGCTCAGGCAAAGGATGAGGCTTTAGTTTTCATGATTATCCTAAAGAGAGACCGAGATACCAAAGTTGAATTTGTAGAATAAAAATAAAGTATATGGCAAAGATGTTAGTACTGAGGTGGACACCAATTACTACAAACAGTGGAATTTGGTTTGATAGTAATCTGGTTATCCTCAATGGTACCTCTGGAGTTCATATTGAAATGAAAGGTAATGGCAATGATGTAACGGCATTTCAATCGATGACCGGAAACAAATTTGTCACCTGCTTTCAAGATTACTTCGGGGATATCTGGGATAAAATAATACCTCATCCTGGTATAGGCCAGGTAATAAAGTTCCGTGTAAATAGGCTTCCTGATTATGCTTGCATACGGGGAGATATTGAGGACGGTGGAGATGTAGACCCCGAAAATCCGGATGTACCAATGAATGCCTTCTGTGGTTCAGAGGGAGAACCATTCAGGGATATCGATTCTGAATTCTTACTGGGTCGTCAACGTGCAGTAATTAATCCTTAAATTTTATAAAATATGTATGTAAGTAAGTATTATACCTGCGAAGAAATAGACCAGCGGTTATTACAGGGTTACTATGATGACTTTGTTAAAGCTGGCTTTGGAGGAACCATAAATGAGTTCTGGGCCTTCGTACTTTCTATCAAGAATAAGGTAGATAAGAAAGAAGGATACGACTTATCGAAAAATGATTTTACAGATGAGTTGAAGGCTAAACTTGATGGCATCGAAGAACATGCAAACTATATCACTAAAGTTTCTCAGCTTGAGAATGATTTGAAATATCAAACTGAGGAAGAAGTTAAACAGATGATTAGTGATTTGGTTGATGGTGCTGATGATGCCCTTGATACTCTTAAAGAGTTGGCAGAAGCATTGGGTAATGACCCCAACTTTGCAACTACTATCACTAATAAATTAACCGACCTTCGTACTGCTTTAACCGAAGAGGTTAATCGTGCTAAGGAAGCCGAAGCTGCTCTGGGTGCTGCAGTAGCTGCAGTTCAGGATAACCTAGAATATGGGTTAGACCAAATCAATAAGAAGATTGATACCGTTAAGGCAGACTTAAAAGCTGAAATCGACCGAGTTGAGAAGAAGGTAGATAAGAATGCTGAAGACATCAAAGACCTTGAAGATAAGGTAAATCAAGATAATGGTGAACTTGAGAAAGAACTCAAGGACCTTATTCAAAAGGAAAAAGATGAACGTATCGCTGCCGATAATGAGATTAAGGAAAGTGTAAATAACCTTAAGACTCTTCATATCAATGATAAGGCCGCACTCGAGGCAAAGATTGCCGAAGAAACTGCAAATCGTACCAATGCAGATACCGTACTGGATTCTAAGATTAATGAAGAAATCACTAATCGCCAGGCTGATACTTTAGCTCTTCAGGGTAAGATTGACCAAGAGAAGGTAGACCGTCATTCTGAGGACCAAGTTCTTCACAACGAAATCTCTAAAGAGGTAACAGACCGTACTAATGCAGACAATGCTCTTCAAGGTAAAATTGACCAAGAAGCTCAAGCACGTACTGCTGCAGACCAGATATTACAGAACAATATAGATTCAGAGGCTACTGCTCGTGCTGCTCAGGATTTAGTTCTCGAACATAAAATTGAGGATATAAAAGAGCAGGGTATAGAAGACAAAGAACAATTACTTAATGCCATTGCTGCCGAGGCTGCTGCTAGAGAAAAAGGTGATAAAGACCTTGATGCTAAGAAGGTAGATAAACGTGAAGGTTATTCTTTGACTAAGAACGACTTTACCGATATACTCAAAGCTAAACTTGATGGCATCGAAGAAAAGGCAAACTATATTACCCATCTCTCTCAGCTTATCAATGATGCCGGTTTCCAAACTGAAGAGGAAGTAAATGCGGCTATCCAAAAGATTATTGGTTCAGCACCTGAAGTACTTGATACCCTTAAGGAAATTGCTGATGCCCTTGGAAATGACCCCAACTTTGCAACTACTATCACTAGGAAGTTGGCTGCAATTACAGAACAGGTTAACCAAGAAATCGAAGACCGTATTGCAGGGGATGAGGCAAACAGTGCTGAAGTAGCTGCTGAAGTTCAAGCTCGTAAGGATGCAGATACTGCCCTTGAAACTAAACTGAAAGAATACGTAGACAATAAGTCTGCTACTGGAGATGCTGCACTCGGAGTTGTAAGAGATAACCTTAATAAGGAAATCCAAGACCGTAAAGATGCCGATGCAGTAATTCAGGCTAACTTGGATAAGGAGATTGCCGAAAGAAAGACTGCTGATGAAGCATATACTCAAAGTCTGGCTAACGTTAACCAGCGTATCTCAGACTTGGCTTTGAGTATGCAAGAGTCTATCAATACTTTGCGTAATGAGCTTACTGAGCAGGTAAATGCCAATACTACGGCAATCGCTACTAATCAACATAATATAGAAAGAAATTCAGAGGCAATCACAAACTTAACTAAGACTGTAGGTGATAACTACAAGGAAGTTAAGGATATGATTAACGAAGAAATCGTTGACCGTACGAATGCCGACAGTGCTTTGAGTTCTCGTATCGATACTCTCAATATTGACCTTAATACTGAGAGTGTAGAAAGAAAAGCTGCAGACCAAGTTCTTCAGGTAAATTTGGATAAAGAAGTAGCAGACCGTACTGCAGCTGATAAAGCCTTGAGTACTGAGTTCACTGCTAAGTTGGATAATACTAAGCAGGCTTTGGAATCCGAGGTGGCTAATCTTAACACTAAGCTTGAACAAGAAAAGGAAAATCGTATTGCCGGTGATAATGCTTTGGGAGTTCGTATTGATTCTCTAGAGGCAGGTAATACCGATGCTATGAATGAATTAAAAGCAAAGGTAAATGCTAATACTACTGCTATTAATGCAGAGAAAGACCGAGCAATTGCCAAAGAGACTTCTCTTGAGGCCAAGATTGATACCAACCTTCAGAATCATAAAGATGATATGGCTGGTATCAGCAAAGATATCCTTACCGAAAAGAATGACCGATTAGCTGGTGATACTGAATTACAGAATAACATCGATAAGGAAGCTACAGAAAGAGCTAACCAAGATACCCTTATCAATAATGCTTTGGCTCAAGAGAAGGCAGACAGAATTGCTGCTGACCAAGCCTTAGATTCTAAGAAGGTAGATAAGGTAGACGGTAAGGTACTTTCTTCAAATGACTTTACTGATTTACTCTTTGCTAAGTTGGATGGCATTGAGGAACATGCTAACTATATCACAAAGGTATCTGAGTTGTTAAACGATTCAGGTTTCCAGAGTGCTGAACAAGTAGAGTCAGCAATTCAAAAAATTATTGGCTCTGCTCCAGAAGTACTTGACACTTTGGCAGAGATTGCTAAGGCTCTTGGAGATGACCCCAACTTTGCAACTACAATGACTGCTAAGCTTACCGAGTTGGAGAATAAGCTTACTGCCGAAAAGAATCTGCGTGAACAAGGGGATAATACCCTACAACAGTCTTTCACTAACTTAAGTACTACACTTACTACTACGGTAAATGAGTTGAGAACTTTTGTAACTGAAACTCGTACGGAGCTGTTAACTTCCTTGAATGCTACCAATGCTCTGGTAACTCAGAATGCTGCCAATATTCAACGTAATCTGGAATTGATTCAGGGTATTCAGGATAACATTAATGGTAACTATACTGCCATTACCGATTTGCTGAATAATGAAATCGCTGCTCGTAAGGCTGAGGATATTCGATTAGAAGCAAAGATTGACCAGAATACTTCTGACTTAAATACAGAGAGAGAGGAAAGAAAGGCCGCAGATAAAGTTCTCCAGGATAACATCGATGCAGAAGAAGCTGCCCGTATTGCTGCCGATACAGCTTTGGGTAAACGTATCGATAAAGAAATTCAGGACAGAACCGATGCTGATACTGCCTTAGATAATAAGTTCACTAACATTACCGATGACCATGAAGAAAGACTGGTAGCTGAAGAAGGTACTTCTGATGCTTTGCCTGATACCATGGTTACCGATGTTAGTACTGTAACCCGAACAGGTACTCAGCTTTCTTTCAAAGTAAAGACTTCAACCAAGGATAAGGCAAATAACCAATATGGTGAAGAAGTAGAAGCTACCAAGAATTTACTTCCGGTAACTCAAACTCTTGCTGGAGTTATGTCTGCTGCAGACAAGGTTAAGTTAGATGGGTTAGACCCAAATTCTTTAACTGATATCTCTGCAGCTTCTGATGCTAATAAGGTAACAGTAACCGTAACTAAGGATAACGGTTTGAATGCTGATACTACCGAAACTTTCGATTTGCCTCAGGTATCGGCTACTAAGGCTGGTACGATGACTGCTAAGGATAAGGTTGAGTTAGATAGAATCTCTACGGCTAACTTTGCTCTTGGTGCAGTAACTCCCAATGAAACTACTGTTGGCATAGCTGCTACTAAGACCGTAGTTGAAGATGGTACAGTAGAACAGAATCCTATTACATTGCCTGCCTCTACTGCAGAGAAAGCTGGTGTACAAACTGCAGCAGATAAGAAGCTGTTTGATTCTATACCAGATAATATTATTATCTTATCTGGTGATAAACCAGTTGAGGTAGGTCAACAAAGCAGTCATGTTACTTTAACTCATAATTTCTCTTCTAAAAAAGAAGAGGGTATTTATACTCATGAGCCTGAAGATTATAAGACTACTTATATCCCAGCAGCTACTACAGAGAAAGCTGGTGTAATGACCGCCCAAGATAAAGTTAATCTGGATGAGACATTACCCAATGATATTGCTCAAGAGGTTCAGGACCGTAAAGATGCTATCGAAGCTTTGGAAGGTAAATCAGAAGCCGCTCTTGCTCAAGAAGTAGCTGATAGAAAAGCTGCAGATACTGCTTTAGATACCAAGTTTACTAAAGCTGTAAACGATGAAGCAACTGCTCGTACTTCTGCTGATACTGCATTGGGTGCAAGGATTGATAAAGAGATTGCTGATAGAACTGAGGCAGACACTGACCTTGATAATAAACTGCAGAATAACATTAACGCTCTAGAAGCTAAGCATGATGCCTTTGTAGCAACTAAGGGTAAGGCTGATGGCTTTGCTCCATTGGATGGGAATGGGTTAGTACCTGCTAACCATTTGCCTTCATATGTAGATGATGTACTTGAAGTATATGCTACCTATGATGTAAGCCCCACTGGAGGTCTTACTAATGTTCAATTGTATACGGATGCAGGTCACCAAACTCCCGTAGTTGGAGAATCTGGTAAGATTTATATAAATGTTGCCGATGGTGAACCTCCATACCAATTCCGTTGGTCAGGTACTAAATTCGTAGACAGTAATACTTCGTCTCTTATCATTGGGGAAATCGCAGGTACTGCTTTCGAAGGTAGTAGAGGTAAGCATCTTGAGGATGTGGTATCTAGCATGCCTAAAAATTTAATTAGTAAGGTTTCAATAGCTAACAAAAATAAGCGTAATATTATTATCTTATGTAACTATTCTGCTACGGATGGTCAAGGGCATTACATTGATAAACCCGATGGGATGGTAATCCCTCTAACTCCAGCCACTACTCAAGAAGCCGGTTTGATGGAGGCAGAAAGTGTAATAAAACTTAATCAAACCCTACCGAAAGCCATAGAGGATGAACAAGAGGCTCGTATTGCAAAAGATAATGAGCATGATAAACTAATCAATAGTTTACCTCAGGAGATAATGACGGTAATAAACAGTGTTACCCAAAATACGAATAATCTCGGATTAAAGTATTTTAGATGGGTAAAGAATACCGAAGAGGGCTCATATAGTAGAGGTACAGATGTGAATGTCACCATACCAGCAGCAACTAAGACTACTGCAGGTGTAATGACTGCAGCTGATAAGACTAACTTGGATAATACGGTACAGGGGTTGGCAAATGAGATTACCAATAGAACTAATGCTATCAATGCTCTTCGTACAGAATTGAAAACTTACGTTGACGATTTGATTGCCGATACTGGTTCAGATGTAACTGCATTGGAAACTAAGGTAAATAACCATATTGCCAATAAATCTAATCCTCATGAAGTTACCAAATCCCAGGTTGGTTTGGGTAATGCTTCCAATACTTCGGATGCAAATAAGCCAGTATCTACTGCTCAGGCTGCTGCTATTGCCGATGCTAAGGCTGCAGGTACTGCTGCTCAAACTTCTATCAATAACCATGCAGGTAGAAAGGATAATCCTCATACAGTAACTAGAGCTCAATTGGGATTGGCAACTACCGACCAGGTAGTATTTGCTAAGACCACGGCTCCTTCTGGTTTCTTCAAAGAATCTTCAGATGTTCGACTCAAATCTAATATTAAGGATTTGAATCATACTCTGGAACAGATTTGCCAGATACCAACTAAGTCATTCGAAATGCTTGGTAAAGAGGACGAGGGAACTATTGCTCAGAATCTTGAGGGATTGGGATTTGGTAAATATGTAGAGGAAGTTCCAGTAGAGAAATCTACAGTACCTAATCCAGAGGAATTCGAAACTTTGGAAATCAATGGGGAAGAGTATGTACTCGTAAAACAAGTTAAATATCACAAGATGTCAACTTTGGCAATTGAAGGTATTAAACTTCTCTACGATGAGATTAAGGCTTTGAAGGCTGAGATTCAAGAACTTAAAAATAAATAATCATGGGAGAGATAGCAACCTGGAGTGCTGTCAAAACTAAAGTAGGCCTTGGTAAGACAGGAAATGACTGCCCTACCAAGGCTGAATTGTTAGCACTCTCCTCGACAGGAACCGGGGAGAATTATGTGGGGTTGGAACTATCCAATGCCAGTTCCTATGGAAACAACGAATGTGTCAAACTCGAAGATATTCATAAGGTAACCTATAAGTATACATTTACTTCTAGATACAGTAGTATAAGCTTTGATGCTTTGGGTAACCCCAGCTCTTCTAATCAGGGTTTTGGTTTTATTTCTACGAAACAGAAATATTGGGATGGAGTAGCTAATGGAGCTGAAGTTACTGTAAATTATATTATTAGTAATACACCTACATGGGTAACTAATCACGGTAATCAAGTACCTCCTTGGACTGCTTCAGAGAATCTGGGATTAACCTCTCGGTCAGATTCCAATACTCTTGTTACACAGAGCGAATCTGGTAAAACTTTTAAAGTAACTTTTAATCAAGCTGCAGCTTCTCAATCTTGGAGTTATGGTTGGAGTGTATCACCTACCTCTATGTCATTTGGGGCTACAGGAGGTACTAAAACCTTTACCGTTACTTCTTACAAGCAAGAATTGAGAAATGGGCATAATTATGGTAACCAAATTGCTTTAACTTATACTAGAGCCAACTCTGGTAGTGTATCTGGAAGTGGTACTTCTGTAACTATGGGTAATAATACTTCTACCAGTACACGAAGTGGTACGGTAACCTTAACCCAAGCTGAAACTAATAGGGAGGCAACTATCAGTTGTTCTCAATCAGCAGGTTATAAAAGCTACAGTGAGATTACAGCAAGTGGAGGTGCAGTAACAGATATCCCTGCAAGTGGAGGTACTAGAAGTTCATTCTCTACTATGCCCTCATATTCTCAAACTTGGGGATGGAATGGTTCTACAACTGGAGGTGGCACAATTACAAGCGGTGCTAGCATTAGTTATGGTACTGCAGTTAGTGCAGGTTCTTTGGGAACTACGGTTAAATCTAGAACCCAGGTAGGAACCCTTACTGGTACCTTATCACTAAATGGTAAAACCAAATCTGTAAGTGTACCAGTATACCAGGCAGCAAACGAATTTACTGGGTATACCTATGGTTCTTGGAGTGTAAGCTTAATGGCAAGTTCTTATACCATCAGTAATACTGGAGGTAGTGTAACTTTGTACCCCAGTGCAAGTAGACCCAGGTATGCTAACTATACCTCAGGTTCAAATACAAGGGATGGCTCTGATAGTGCTACTCCAAGTTTAGGTACCAATGGTACCTCAGGATTTAGTCTATCAGGTACTACACTTAGGGCTTCTGAGAATACCAGTACAAGTAGTAGGTCTATTAGAGTCTTTGCTAACTATGAGGGGGCTTCTGATTATGTAGATATTACTCAGGGTGGTGCTAGTGTAAGTTATAATTACTACTTTTATTGGGATGGTGCTGCTGGTGCAAGTGAATCCATTCACCATGCTGCTTCAGGGGATACTTTATCTAAGATTTTTATATCCTATAAGAAAAAAGTAATTAATGGTTCCGAAACTTCAGATGTTTATGATGTAGGTGTAAATTTGTCTGGTACTCCCTCTTGGTCTTCCGTTACAGTTAGTGGTAAGACGGTATCAAGTAAAGCTTCAGAGAATATCGAAGAATCATCAAGATCTGCTACAGTAACAGTAACTCAATCAGGATCTGGTGAGAAGATAATACTTAATATTAACCAGAGTGCTGCAACTATAACCTATGATTATGTATTTAGTATATCATAGGTTATATACAACACCAGTATGAATTATGGAACAACAAGAACAACTCACCGAATTTAAGATACAACTAGCATTACCTGCTCCAAATATAGAGGTTGCTCAAGAAGTAGCAAACAAAGCTCAGGTACTCATTAATCAATTTGGATACTATCAATTTCTAGAACTGGTAGACTTCATGCAGAAGAATCCAGGTGCAGTATCATTCGGTTTAAACTTAATAAATAGAAAATGATTATGGAAGAATTGATTTTTCAGAAAGTACAAAAGGGTGATATGATTTTCACCTTAGAGAAAGATCGTCGGTCTGGTTATCCAATCTTTGACCAAGCAAGAGTTTTAAAAGTTGGCGAAAGTAAACCAATGGCCTCAAATGGTAAAGAAGGTTTTGTTAACAGTATCGAATTAGTGATACAAGATTCAATATCTCAAATTACCATTTATTTACCAACTAATGTAAATGAAGGTATTTATAATGGTACCTATTATACGACCAATCTAGATAATATCATTAATGAGGTATCAATGCAGAAACAGAATGCTTTAAATATTTTAAATAACAAAGCCAAATTTGAGGCAGTTGTTTCTGAATGCGATAATATTCTTGGTTTAATTAATAATCGTTCAGAATCACCTCGTAATTCTGCTCCAGATTTCGAAGAATTTAAGTTATCCATGAATGAGAGGTTAACTAACCAAGAAACCCTTTTATTAAGGATTGCTCAAGAATTGGGATTAGACAAACCTAAACAATAATAAGAATTATGCCAAGTAAGTCGGTTAATATTACACTATCGACTCCAATTGGTCCTCTAGAAATATACGTAGATAAACGAGAACAAGCTCGTGCAGAAAGGTTGATTGCTAAAACTCCAAGTATCTTAACTAAGGGTTATGCGAAAGGTACAGAAAAGTTTGGTAATCAACTTCTTCGTATAGTAAGACGAAGTTTGAATACTGGTGTACCTCCAAGGGGTTCCGGAGTATCTTGGCCACCACATGCTCCTGGTACCATAAAGAAATATGGAGACCATACCATGCTAAATCTTACTGGACAATATGCCAGGTCAGTTACCTTAGTAAAAGGTAAGAAAAGAACTTTCGTTGGTTTACCAATTGGAATCAAGAAGATTACTTATACTGGTAAGACTTCAAGAAAAACTTTGAATCAGATAGCTATCATGTTAGAGTATGGTAGTAGAGATGGTAATTTACCGCCTCGTCCTCTCTGGGCTCCTGCATTTAAGGCTGCTGGTGGAAAAGCTGCCTTACAAAAGGAAATACGTAATGAAGTTAGAAAAGAAATAAGGAGGATTATATAATGGCAGTAGATTTTGAAATATCTTCACTATCAGGAACTGGTACTGCTACCATTCGTGTAAAACCGAAAGCAGTAAATACAGAACAGACCTTAAAAGAGCAGGTCCTCAAGGTAGTAGTTCGGGGTGTAGAAAGGGAAGTAACTCTGATACAAAAGGCTGCCCCTAAAATAGTAGAGACCTGGGGAACTTATTTTAGTATCACTCCGGAAACTACTTCCCATACTTTCGATGGTACTAAAAGGGGTGAGACTCTAGAAATAGGGGTATATAGTTACCAACAGAAGTTTATAAATAATGAGCCTCAAGATGAATACCGTGCTGTAGATTGGAAATTAGAAAGCTCATCCGATTGGTTAGAGGTAACCCAAGAAATTGGGGAAGCTAATACTACAGGTAAGCTTATTATCAAAACTAAATCTACTAATCAAGTTCACAACCCAAGTAACTATGACCCATTAGAAAGAACTACTACGGTTAAGATTATCTCACAGCAAGAACCTAACCCAGAGATAGTTTTAAATATAACTCAATCTCCAGGTATTAGAACTACTAAGTATGGCTTTGAACCAACTCCGAATATACCATTCCCAAACCTTGGTCAAAATACTAGTACTGCTCAGATTAATAATGTAAAGGGTTATCAGTACTACCTTATCAACGGTATTCAAGTTGCTAAATTTATAAAACAATTTAAGATAACCGATATAAGTAAGACAATAGAGGGTCAACTCCCGGGTATAGGAGTTGGTTCAGACCCCATACCATTTAAAGTATGGCTTACTGATTACCCATCTAATATTGCTACTCAATGGGTTAGTGAATTAAATTGTGTTGGTCATTTACAAACCCTAATGAGTGGTTTTGGAGGTATTCAGGTAACTTATAATGGGATTATAAATGACAATGGCAATCAGAGTGTTCAATTAGATATTAGATTAGGATTTTAATGGTAAACTCAGAAGAAATAGTAGAAAGAACTTTTTATATCTCTCTACTTAGTACAATGTTAGAAATGGGTCTAACTTTGAATCCAGAAGACTTCTTACCTTTGTCTCAAGAAAACGAAAAAAGATTTCAAGAGGCGATTAAGAATATGAAGAAGTTTATACCTCTATTTGGTATCGGGAATAATCAAGTGAAAGGCCCTAAAACTCTCCCAAGAATAACCCTAGAATTACAGGGTTATTATGCTGGGGATATTGGTGTGAATAAATACATTATTGGTGATAGACTTGAAGACGGTAATTACCAAGCTTCAGAGTTTCCTTATGAAACCAAAGATATTACCATAGATGTACATCTAGTTTCTCAAACTCAAGCAGATATGAGATTACTACATACAATCTTATATACTAGCTTACCTGCTAGAGGATACGTGAGACCATACTTCAATGACTTAGAGGAATGGGAAAAGGGCAGGCTTGCTCCCACCGGAAACCTATTCATTGAGATTGGTAATTATTATGACCATCCAGATGTAGAACATGGTATACTTGAGAAGGTATACACTTATGTATGTAAAGACGGTATTCTTCCAGAAAAAGCTTTGGGAGAAGGTACTCTTACACCCATCAAGGATATATCAGTTCTTATTGGATTGTTAGAACAAAACGAAAATGAAATGTTAGAGTTAAAAGTACCTAAGGCATAGGTACAATACTCTAGGGTATAAATTAAACAAGTAATTAACTTTAATCACAATAGAATTATGCCAACTTCACCTCACATTGACTTTAAGTTTAAGAACAACAATGTTCTTCAAACTACTCCCATGTTAGGAGTTTCTTGTGTATTGGCTAGAACTATTAAGGGCCCATACGATGACCCCTCAGAAACCATCTCTACTTTCTCTCAGTTCCAAAGAATCTATGGTTCTGAAATTGTACCAGATGGTTCTGTATCAAATATCGAAAAGGCTTTGCAGGGTGGTTCTAAGCTTCGTGTTATTCGAGTACTTGGCAAGGGAGCTGCTCAAGGTACAGTAACTGCTTCTCAGGCTGCGGCAAGAAAAGCTAAAGATTCAGAAGATGGGATTTCAGTTGCTTCTGCTGTACCCGACTCGGCTAAACCCTCTGCTCTGATTACTTTCAAATCAGGTAGTACTACCTATAGTTTTGGATTAGTAACCAAGGGATATGGAGAACCAATTGGTAGTGCAGATACTTTCCAGGTTGGTTTTTATAAGCAAGCTAATACCTTGTATTATAAAATCTATTCGGCTAATGGGCAAGTACTTGAACAGGGTCCAGTAATAACCTACAAAACTGCCGATGATAACAATAATACTTCGGTAGATTACCTTGCTCTTAGTGCATTTGCTAAGAACTCGGAATATATTAAGCCGGTAATTACTGTAGGTTCCTCTTTTGAAAACCTAATTAAGTGGCTTACCGATGATATTGATGGTACTAAGAATGCTATCACTATTACCGTGGGAGATGCTGCACCCTCCGAAACAGAGAAACTGTTTAATGGTACTATCGGTAGTGCAGGTTCCACTCCAACTGCCGAAGAATGGATTGCTTCATTGGACTTGGTAAGAGACTACACAGACTTCTACCAATTGTTTATTTCACATATCTCTCAACACTTGGAACAAGATTCAGAGGTACTCAAAGTATACAAGGCTGCTGCTGATATGGCAAAGGAATTGATGGAATGGGTACTGTATATCGAAGTTCCCAAACATTTAACCCATTATACTCAAGGTACTCAGGCAAGAGATTACAAAGCTCAGGTAACTTGGGTACAGACTTGCCTTGGTACTGTAGGTAACTCTAAGTACATTGCCTACTTTGGTGGTGGACTTAAGTACTACAACGAAAACGGTAATCTTCAGGATTCCGATGTAGTGGGTACTATTGTTGGTTTGGGAGATGCCTCTGCTACTCAATATGGTCCTTGGAAATCCTTTGCTGGTATGAACCGAGGAGTTATTGGGGATGCAGTTGGTCCAGTATGCCCTAACTATGGTTCTCCTTCTCGATATAACGAACTGAACACCCTTGCTCAGAATTATATCAATGAGATGGTAATCAAAGATACTCCAGATTCAGGTAAGCAAACCATGCTATGGCATTGCTTCTCTTCTCAAGTGAAACAGGATTCTGAAAGATTCCTTTCAATCGTAAGACTGAACCTTTACCTGAAGAAGTTCCTTCGCCCGGTACTCAACAAATATATTGAAGAACCAAACGTTTGGAGTACTTGGAAGAGAATCTGGTTGGAGGTTAAACCTACACTGGATTCATTGGTAGATGAAGATGCCATGACCGAGTATACCTGGATGGGTGACCAAGATGCAACTTCTTGGGATGACCTTTCGGTTAATAACGAAGCAGATGCTCGTCAGGGTAAGTACCGTGCTATCCTTAAGTATAAGGATGTAGTTCCTATGCAAGAGGTAACTATGGAGATTGTAATCGATGCAGCTTCTAAGGCAGTATCAATCGTAGAAACAAGTAATAACTTATAAACTCATAACACAATGGGAGCAAAAGTAAAAAACCCACGGAAGAAATTCTTGTGGAGCATCATGTTCCCCAAACACCCTATCAATACTTATCTATTCCAAAGTTGTACTTTGCCTGATATTGAGATTGACCAGGTTGCTCATGGGGACGTCAATAGAGACGTTAAAACTGCAGGTAGGGTTACTATAGGTAATCTTATTGTAGAGAAACTTATGACTACTGCAGGTTCAGACACATGGCTTCATGATTGGCTTTATGCTTGCCAAGACCACATAGTTGGTGGAGGTTTGGTACCAAGCCAATATTGGGAAACGGCTATTGTAAATGAACTTGCCGAAGATGGAGTCTCGGTTCTTAATACCCACGTCTTCGAAGAGGTATGGCCATGTAAGATTACCGGCTTAGACTTGGACAGAATGGCTTCAGAGAATACCATTGAGTCCATAGAGTTCTCAGTTGGTACTGCAGATAAATACTAATTCCTTAGTCTATTTTCACTAAGATTTGGTGGAGGGGTGGGATTCCTGTGATAGGAGCTCACCCCTTTCTTGTTGTTATACGGAGTACTATGAACATTTGTAAACATTAAATATATCAAATTATGGAATTTAGAACATTTAGATTTACCGGACCTTCTGGTTTCGAATATGAAATCAGAGAACAGAATGGTGCTGATGAAGATATCCTCAGTAACCTTTCAGACATGAAGACTTTAATGAACCTTACCAAGTTCATTGCAGCAATTGTAATTAGAACTACTGCTACCCCTAATGGGAAATTAACCGTAGATGATGCCCTTAACTTACCAGTCAATGACCGTTATGCTATTATCTTCAATTCTCGTATCTTCTCTTTGGGAGAGGAAGTAGAATTCGAATATGATTGGGGCAAAGAGAATGGTGGTAAGATTACTTATGGCCAAGACCTTCATGAGTTCCTTTTCGATTACGGTACTACTCCAACTGTAGAGGATTTAAATCAGAAGCCAGATGCTATCCCTTATTATCCAGAGGGAGTTAGATTGGTAGACCATGAATACACTCTTTCATCTGGCAAGAGAATTAAATTCGATTGTATGACTGGTAAGGGAGAACAAGAGTTCATGAAGTTGCCTTTGGATAAACAAACTAAGAATGCTCCTCTTCTTTGCCGTAATCTTCACTTAGAGGTTGATGGTAGTTGGGAGAAGGTAGAAAACTTTACTCCGTTTACTGCAAAGGATATGGCTGAGATGAGAAAGCATATCTTATCTATGGACCCTATCTTCAAAGGTGAATCCCATATCACTAATCCAACCACCGGAGAAGAAAGAACTTATCCTATAGTTTGGGCACCGAATTTTTTCTACCTGACGGAAGAGTAATGTTAGAGAGTGATTTTGTTTATATCACCAGAGCCGAGATAGCCTTAGACTATTTCGGCTTTTTACGTCTTCCGTACCGAATAAGGAAAATATTCAAGGAAATGGCCGAGCAATATTATAAACAATTAAAGAAAAGAAAGTAAATTATGAATACCAGTAGGAGTATAGTAGAGGTCGGTGTTGCCATGGTTTTAAAAGACCGATTCTCTCAAGAGGCTGGCAAGATATCTGGGTCATTCAGAACAATGATGAATGATATGAATACCTGGAATAGAGGTATACAGATGTCAGCTTCCAATACAAGGGACTTCGGAATGCAGCTCGTAGGGGGAATGGCAAGGGCCTATAAATACTCTGCGGGTGTTCAGAATGAAGTTTGGACTGCTTCGAAAATTGCTGGTGCTACCATTGCAGAACAAAGAGAAATGTTACAATTGGCAAAAGATGTCAATGAGATAACTCCTCTTACTGCTTCGGATGTTGCATCAGGACAAAGATACCTGGCTATGGCGGGTAATAAATTCGATGCTATTAAAGAAATGATTGGGCCAGCATCTAAGCTGGCTTCAATCTTTACAATGCCAGTGGGACAGAAAGGTGGTGTAGCTGACTTGATGACCAATATCATGTCAATGTACCAAATCCCAATGGGAGAAGCTGCTAGAGTAACCGATGATTTATATACTGCAGTTACTAATGCAAATATATCTTTAACAGACTTAGCCCAGTCCATATCTTATGCAGGGGCAGATATGGCAACTGCTGGAGTAGACCTTCGGCAAACGGCTGCTGCTATTGGTGTATTGGGTGATATGGGTATACAGGGTTCTATGGCAGGTACCTCACTGGCCAATATGATTCGTTACTTACAGCTCTCTCTTGTTAATCAAAAAAAGAAAGGCTATAACGCTTTAGCAGACTTGGGCTTAAGTCCCGATGAATTCTTCGATGCTCAAGGTAACCTTATAGACCTTTACACTATCTATCAGAAGTTTGCTAAGGCTGCAGTAGATTTACCTTCACGAATTGAAACACCAACTTTCTTCAATATCTTTGGAGTTCGAGGTAATCGTGGTATGCTTCCAGTACTTCGAGATATTGCTTCTGGTAGAGATAAGATGGGTAAGATACTTGCTACCTATGACCAAAACATGGGAGCAGTAAACCGACTCAATGAAGAACGTCTTAAAACCGATGCAGGTGTAATTGACCAATTCGAATCAAGTATAGAGAACTTAACAGTTACCGCAGGTGCAGCTTTGGGTAGAATCTTTACTCCTGTTTTAAATGTTGGTAATAAAATTGTTAAGGTAATCAATGATATCTCAGAAACTTGGGTTGGAGGTTTTGGTCTTAGGATAGGAGCTACTGCAGTAGTAGTGGGTACTATAGTTGCAGGGTTTAATACTGTAAGAGGTATTATTAGGTCTGTTGGGTATTTACAGACTATTGCTACTGCTTCTACTGAAGGTATGTCTGCTGCAGCAATAAAAACTAATACTCAGTTTGCCATTATGGAAGCACACATGGTAAGAATGGTTAACCTTATGAGAACCATGGTTCAACTCCAAATGATGTCAAGCGGTATTGGTATGAATTCTGCTGGTAGATTTTATAACACTAAAACCGGAAGATATGTTAAGACACCAAATCCTGGAGTACCATTAGCAACTACTATGGCGGGTAATTTAGCTGGAGGGGCTTTAGCTGGAGCAGGTGCCCAAGTTGGTAGTCAAGTAGTTAAGCAAGGTGCTATAAAAGGTTTAACCTCTATAGGTGGTAGACTTATGGGATTACTCGGTGGACCCTGGGGATTAGCAATTACTGTAGGTCTTCCTTTATTAATTGAGGGTATTAGTTACCTTAGTAATTCAGTAGATAGGAATACTGAAGCTCAGAATAAAGAGAAAGAAGACCCAACTACCATTAGAGCCCAGAATGAAGAGAGATTTATTAATGCTGTTAGGTTAGCTATTAAAGAAGGTATGAGAGATTCTCGTATCAATATCTCAGTAGATGGTCAAGCAGTTGGAGATTATGCTCCAGGTTCTCAACAAGATTTTACTGGAGCTGCATTTGTAATGGGAATATAAAACTAAAACACTATGGCTAGAGTATTAAATAAAGCAGCAGGTAAGGTTGTTGAAAAGTACAATGACCTTACAAGAGATACAGCAGGTGTTCTTACGGGTCCATTAAATAAACTATGGAGAGCTCGGATATTACTCAATCGAACTCTTTCTACTCTTCCCAAAGATGATGCTCAAAAGGGTAAACTCTATACTCCCAATGGAGTAATCGGAGAAGCTCAAATATCGTCTAAGAACCCTATTCTAAACAAACAACTCCAGGCTAAATGGAGAATGGAATTACAATTCCCGAGATTAGAGGAGAGTGAGGGAGTAGACCCAGCAAAGGGGAATAAGAATACTACTAATTACAGAAACTTCGAGGCTAAAGCAGATGTTATATATCAGAATGAGGTAAGGATATATAATATGACTGTTAACCCCACTCAATATATTACCCTACAGAATAGACCTCCAGAAATAGACTTTAGAGGAGAAACCACATGGGCCACCATTAAATCAATGGGTCGCAATGTACCAATGTATCACTTTACTGGAGCTGAAGACATTATTCAATTCAATGTGTCTTGGTACTGTAATGACCCAGAAAATCCAGAAGAGGTAATCAATAAATGTAGGTTATTAGAGGCATGGTCTAAATCTAATGGCTACCAGGCTGCTCCCCCGATTGTTAAGATTGAGTGGGGGGATTCTGGTATATTCGATAACCACAATTATATCCTTACCTCAGCAACTTATACTCTGAAGAACTTTCAGAACGGTTATCGAATAAGGATACCCGGAAAGCCAGCTACTTTTGGTAATGGTAGGTTATTGCCTGCAGCAGCAACTCAAGAATTGATTTTCAAGAGAGTAAGTGCATATAACTTATCCTATGGAGATTTTATAAATTCCGATTCACTTAAAAAGACAGGAGGTATTAAATATGATTGATGTTAACCAATATCTAAAGGGAGCTAGCCCATATAATAATGCCTATGCTCTGAAGTATAACGATGGGGATTATTCCTTAGAGGCTAAACCTCCAATAGTACCAGAATCCCCTAACGATATTCAACATACTGTTAAAGATGGGGAAACCCTACAAAATATTGCTTTCAGGTATTATGGTGATTCTGGTAAGTGGTACATAATAGCTGAAGCTAATAAGATACTGAATCCTTTTAAGGAATTAGAAATGGGAACCCTAATAAGAATACCGACTTATGGCAGCTAAACAGAAACCTATATTATATAATGGAATGGGTCAACCTTATTTGGCCCTTTTCAATTTTGGAGGTATGCCTATAATGAATCCAATTACAGGTATACCCCTTGGAGCGTATATAAGTACCTGGAGTTATAGATATGATGAAGAAAAAGAAAACTTGGCTACCATTACTTTCGATACGGGTAATCCTGATACTGTAGATATTGCCGAGATTCAAGAGAACCAAAACATTTGTCTTCAATGGGGATATATATACCCTGATGGCCAATTTATATCGGGACCCATAAAAATAATTAAGGTAAGGGAATTCGAAGCCGTATTTGATTCTACAGGTACTCATGTAACTATTAAGTGCATTGATTCTTCGGGAGATTTAAGATATCAACCTGCTTATGTCCATTCGGATATGGAAGGCTATAAATTATCTACCTATTTAGACAATGGCTGTGGGAATGCTACTGGTGTAATCATAGAAATATTTCAGTAATGGAACAACAGATAATAAGTAATAAAGTATACGAGTCACTACAGGTACCCACAGAGAATACCCGTACTACTACTGGTAAAGTACTCTATGCTAACAAATACAGTGGAGTAGCAGAAGTAGCTATGCCAGAAGATTTGAAAGCTTTAATTGATAGTGACTTTGGATTAGTGGGCAAGAACGTCTTAGTTCAATTAGAGCAGAAGATGAAAGGGTATACTAATGGGCCATGGTATGTGGATTCAAGGGATGGTGTTATCTATATACATAATCGGAAATTCCATGAAGAACCGGTATGTACTTATACATATCAAGGAGAGAATGGGGAAGTACTTAGAGTATCTTTTGCTACTCAGAAAATAACTAAAAGAGTTAAAGCAGTATTAGCTCCATCTCTAGACCCAGATAGTAAAGATTTATCGGTATTATCAACTAATATAAATGAGCCAGAGGATAAACCTCCATTAGCTTTAAGACCTCCTGTGGCTCAGGTAGATAACCTTATGGTGTCTAATATTACTGGCAATGGGTTTGAAGATTATAGAAGTCATCCTACTACTCCTACAGAGGTAATGGATGCTTGGGACACTCAGCTTCAGTATAACATGGAAAAAACTGCAGAATATAAAAAGCGGGTAGAGGAATATGAAGCAGTTGGTCCAGTAGGTGCTTATGAAGCAGGTAAGCAAAGAAAATTCGATGAAATGTCTACCGAAGAAGTACGAGCTACCATTAATCAAGCAGCTAATGAGTTACCTGACGATAAGAAGAATGCCCTTAAACAAGTGTTAAGAAATTCTAAGAATGGTAAAGAATTAGAAGCTAATCTTAAGAAGCTATTAGAATGCGAAATGTATCTTTTCGAAGATGAAGATGGTATGGAATTTATGGTAGAAGAGTATGTAGACCCCTTAGATTATGACCCAGAGGGTTATACCTCTAAACAAGCAGGAGCGGGTATAGCTTCTGGTATCAATTTTCAAGCTGGAATATTACCTGCTTCAGAGAGAGGTTTCGAAGCTTTAAAGAAAGACCCCTATACTGAAGTATTATCCGATATGGAAGTTGATACTACTAAGGGTTATGGTCAAGGTCAATATGGTAAGAGGGTTAAGGTAAGACATATGAAAAGGGTAAATCTCAAGGTACCTCTTTATAAACTTTACCATAATTTATTTAGTAGATACGGTGGTGCCGATAAGTATGCTTGGGCAGCTAATGCTAATGCCAATGGGGGTTTAAAGCAAACTGAGAAAAGGTTAGTATGTCAACTTCAGGTAGTAGGTAGACCTATGCTAGCAACTTCTCAAATAATCCGTATAGATAACGTAGGAAAACGTTGGTCAGGGCTTTGGTATATAAAACAATGTACTCATTCTATGGACGCTGGTCAAGGGTATATAACTAATATGGAATTAGTAAAGAACAATTCCAAGTCTGGCTCTGTAACTTCTAAAACTGATTTATCTACTCAAAACATTGTAGCTAATGATGCTAAAGCTAATGCTAAAACTAAAAAGGGGCAAGATAAAAAAGCCCTAAGTACTTCTCAGAATCTTAATCTTAACTTTACTTATAATGAGAAGGTATATTACAATGAGCATTTCTTGAATGATAAGGGGGACATAATTGATATCAAGGGTCAAGCTGAGTTCATTAGAAAGAAAGCTTATTATACGGAAGTAAATGCCGATAATCCCCAAGCCTTGGCAGAGGGTATAGTGTTATCTACAGGTAATACAGTTACCTCTAAGGGTAAGTTAATTCCTGGTAAGGTATCAGTTAAACAAATCCAAGTGCCTGAAGATTATGGGGTTAAGTTTAATTATATGGCCATAGCTAATCGAGTATACCGAGACATAGCTAAAAGGCATAAGCGAATTGCAAGTCAAATCTATGTAGAAAAATAAGGGTATGAGTTACGAAACAGCAAAGATAATAACCGACGAAGGCTTAGAGGGTCTTGGTCGGTATTACTCTGTTTATCGTGGCATTGTTATTGATAATAACGATGTAGAGAAACATATGAACAGGGTAAAGGTATGTGTTCCAGAGGTAATGGGTGGAGTATTTGCTTGGGCATATCCTAAAGGACAACATGGTTCAATTAGTTCTGGTTTCAAATTCTTAGCCCCTAAAGTGGGAGATACGGTATTTGTTACTTTTGAATTTGGGGACCCAACTAAACCTCTCTGGGAATACCATGGTTGGGGAATGAGTCAAATACCCCAACCTCTGAATGGTCCCAATAAAATGGGGATAGTTACTCCCGAAGGAAACTTAATAGTAATAGATGATGATAACGGAGAACTCAATTTACATTTCAATGGACCTGTAAATGTTCGTTCAGAGAAAGAAATAGTAATAAATGCCGATGGAGATATAAACATATCTTCTGGTGATTCCGTGATACTTAATACTGGAGAAAATGGTGGAGTAATCAATATTTTTCAATTAACCGAAAAACTAAATCAAACTATCCAAGAACTAGAACAACTTCGCAGTATGTTCAATTCTCATGTACACTCAGGTGTAACTACTGGACCCGGTTCTTCAGGTCCTACAGTAACTCAAGTAATTAAACCTTTCTCACAATTCGTTGTAGACGATTATGAAGATAAAACCTGCATACACTAATGGAAAAGAATTACTTTACAGACTTAGTTGGTATAGGTGTAACTTACCCTATCCAACTTACAACTAATGAAAAGGGTGAAAGAGGTTGGTACCCAGTAAATGGAGATTTCAAACTTATCAGAGATAATATAAGTTCGATATTATACTACATGATAGGCCAGAGATTTCGACAGGAAAACTTTGGTAGTAAACTATGGCAATGTATTGAGGAACCAAACTCACAAGCCCTAAGTTTTATAATTAAAGAGTTTTTAAAACAAGCCATAGGTGCTTGGGAACAAAGGATAACCTTCCAAAATATCACAGTTACTAGAGTTGATGCAAAAATACACATAGAAGTAACATATATAGTAAATGGAACAAATTCTAGTCAGTACCTCGATATCACCTATGACCGGTCGGATAATTCATTAAATACACAATAATATGGGAATCACAAATAAATGGCTTAACCCATACCAGAGGTCTTATCAACAGATTAAGGCCAAGCTGGTTGAATCCCTTATGGGACTCAAAGACCCTCAAGGTCAGAAACTCATAACGGATTATTCGGAGGGGAACATCTTAATTATCATCCTCTCATTATTTGCGGCAATTGCCGAAGTACTTCACTACTATGTAGATAACATGGCAAGGGAAACTTTCCTATCTACGGCAAGAAGGTATGATTCGGTAGTTAAACATGGGGCTTTGGTAGATTATCATGCTCGAGCAGCAATTGCTGCTACAGTAGATGTAATCTTATCCAGAAGTATTACTGGTAATTCTATCGGAGCTAAATTAACTATACCTCAAGGTACTCTGTTTACAGATTCTAGTGGTAATTCCTGGTTATCTGCTAGAGACGTAACTTGGTATTCAAATGTAATTACTTGTAAAGTACCTATAGTTCAACACGAGAAGTATACTGCAAGTGCTTTAAATAATATGGTAATACCTACTGGAGATAGAGTTATAATTCATCTGGGTACTCTACCCAATGGTAAGTATTATGAACAAGGTTCTATGTCATTGCAGATAGGTGGGGAAACTTGGGTATTAGTAGATACATTTGCAAAATCCAAACCTACAGACAAACACTTTATGGTTTCAGTAGATGAGGCACTTAATCCTTATATAATGTTTGGGGATGGTACCTTTGGTAAGAAGCCTGCAGCAGGAGCAAAAATAACCAATGTGGTATTCTACTTAACCAATGGTACTCAGGGTAATGTAAAGAGTAATACTATTACTTCTGTACCTTCAGTAATCTCTTCTTCAATTACTGATGCTACCGTAAGTAATGCTTACGATGCCGGAGGTGGTTCAAACTATGAAAACTTTACAATGCTCAAAGAACATATACCTTTGAGTGTAAAGACTTTGGGAGTAGCAATTACCAAAGAGGATTTCGAAAGTTTGGCCATGTTGGTTGATGGGGTAAACAAAGCTAAAGCCGATTATGAATGCGGTAGAAAGCTTACAGTATATATTAGCCCCGATGGTGGAGCTGTTGCTTCTTCTGAATTAATCAATAGGGTATACAATCTATTATCTCAAAGAGCTCCTATGACCACATGGTTGAAGGTTAAATCTGCAGGCAAGGTTCAGATTATTCTAGAGATGGAAGTTACTGGTAAGAAGTCTTATAAGACTGCAGAGATACAAACTCAAATTCTTACAGCATTATACAATGCCTATTCTCCAGAGCAAGCTCAGATAGGAGGAAGCGTAAGGTTATCAGATATCTATGCCTTAATAGATAACTTATCAACAGTAGATTACCTTCACCTTACTAAGTTCTATATTAAACCTTGGCCTACTACCATCTATGGTAATAAAGAATTGAACTTGGGTCAGTTTAAATTGAATAAGGCTAAAGGGTCTATGACTTACTATATTACCTTCAATTCATCCACTACTTTTACTGTACGTTCTGTATCAAATGGGTATATGGCTACTGGTACTGTAGGTAATTCTATACAGGTAATAGATAAGGCTAATGGTTTTGACTTCTCTTTGGATATTCAGAACAATAGCTATCAGTCTGGTTACAGATATTCTATTACGGTATCAGAACCTAACCATGACTATGAAGACCCCGGTTTTAATTTACCAGTATTTGAAAACGCTTCACAATTGACTTTAACCGTAAAAGAAATTGTATAATGATAAACCTCAAAAATCTAATCGACTTTTTGCCATTCGAGTATAAAGCTCAAGATACCTATAAGGTAAATGGCAAAGGCATCTTAGAGAGGTTTCTAGAAATTTGTGGAGAGCATTTTGAAGATTACATTACAAAGGATATTGAGAATATCTTAGACATTATTGATATAGATAAGGCTCCGGATATGTATCTCAATTTCCTTTGGCAATTCCTCGGAGAAATGCCCTTTGCTTATGGGAACACTATAGATGCACAGAAATGGGCAGAGTACTTTAATGGGTTCTACTCCGATGATAAACTCCAAGAGTTATCTAAGCTTTGGATAATACCAAAGGAGGGACTCTTTACTTTAACCAGTACTCAAGTAAGAAACATCCTGAAGTATTCGATATCTCTTTTTAAAATAAGAGGTACCTCTGAGTTCTTCGAAATAATGATGAGGCTGTATGGGTTAACCTGCGTAGTAACTGACCCTGCAAAGGCTGATAGTTATGATGGTTGGGTAAAAGGTAATCCGCACTTTGACCAGTATTACCATTATGACGATAAGTATACCTATGATAATACTTTCGATTGTTCTCAATGTATACCGGTAACCTTTAGACTTACCGGTCATGGATATACTTCGAACTCGGCAGCTTTCAGAAAATTTAGAGAAGCCGTAGAGGCTTTCTTTAAAAGATTCATACCCTATCATGTATCTTTCGATATTCAATATGGGTTTACCGTAAATGATGGGTATACAATTAAAGCTGAGTTAGTAAATCCGGACCAACCCAATCTTATTACTTCAGAGGTATATGAAGTACCGGTAAAGGTAACTGTAACTTCAGATTGGATAAATGCCGACCTAAGATATCAGATATCCAGTGATAATATAAATTGGGGTTACACTAAACACGAAAGTGGTTCCATTTTTAATATACCCAGAGCAGGTACTTATTATTTTAGAAGTGTGGGAGACCCTACTAAGGTAACTCAAATCACGGTTAATCAAGAATCTTATAATCGAGTATATTCTATTACTTGTGACCCTATTACTGGAAAGATAACTCCTACTAACCTAAAAGTAAGTACAGTAGTAAGGGCAAACGTATCCTATAAGGGTACCGTGAAAACCTGTAATGTACGATTATCCGGTACTGATATAGTGAAAGTCTCTGGCTCAACTTGGGAATTTTCAGAGCCTGGTACCTACATCTTTGAGATTGTAGAGTTCCCAGTAAAGCAAACTTCATTTGTTGTAACTCGAGAAGAGATTACATATAAGGTAAGATGTACACCTTCTGAATTTAGAGTTGGGGATAAGCAAAGTATCAAGGATGCTACTACCACTCTTACCATCGAATCGAATTACCCAGAATCATTTACTGGTGAACTATATTGTAGGCTAATTGGTGATACTAAGTTGTTTAAGAACGGTGATAAGTTTACTGCTAATAGTTATGGTACTTATAAGTTTAAATGTACACTGGATAAAAGGGAAACCGATGAAGGTGTAGGTATATTCGAAGTAGTATCTGGTAAGACTGCAGTATATAGAATTACTGTTAGCCCACCAACAGTCACATTATTCAATGGCTCTGCAAAAGCTATAGTAAAGATACAACGTATTTCTGGTAAGGGGGATGATTACAGAGTAAGGGTAATTGAAACTGGGGAAACCTTTAATGCTCAGAATGGTTATGTATATACTGCAAATAGGGCAGGGACTTATACCTTCCAGTCTGTAGCTTACCCTACTGCTAAGACTACTTTGGTAGTTAATAATTCTCCAATAGTATATCAGAATAAATTAAAGATAGTACCTTCGGATGCTACAGACAGTCATTGGAAAGAACCCAACTGGGCATTACCAGAAGACCAGATAGATGATACTTATGCAGTATACCAATTACTGGATGAGAAGTCTGCTTGTAAGTTCCATCTTGAGGAAATGAAAAATGAGGTCAATGTAAGTGGTACTGCTACCTGTGATGAGAACGGGGAAACCTATAACCTTGATGAGGAAATTGTTCTTACCAAGGCTGGGACTTATACCTTTGTGGCAGATGATGGTTCTTCATTAAGATGTCAAGTAATACTGGAAGATTATCCTACAATCATCGAGATTTCTTGTACTCCCCCTTATGCAGAATTAAAGGGGAATGTTAAACAAGTATTTACTTTAATCAAGTGTACTTCTAATAAACCAGACTTCGATAGTCGAATAAGGGAAGTTGGTAAAGTAACTACTTATGATGCAGGTGGTGCTGGGTATGAATTCGTTACTGCCCAAGCTGGTGAATATATCTTTGAATCTGTCGTAGATACTTCAAAGAGAACTAAGTTCACCGTAGTAGATGCAGACCTTTTAAGTGTTAGTCCTCAAAAGTTAGAATGGGAACATGATGACCTCTCAGAGAAAACATTTACCATTACAACTTACAGTAATCAATCTTGGCAAATAGTAGAACAATGATAAATTCAACAATCGATAGAATAACAGAAACCACAACTCAGTCTTTATTCAAGACAGTCACTGTGGGTATATTGGGAGAGTGTACACGAATATTGTATGATTTGAGATGGATGATAATCCTTGCAATAATTCTAATCCTATCAGACTTATGGTTTGGGTTATCTGCAAGTAGGTTACAGAAAATCAAAATTCGAAAATCTAGAGCTGGAAGAAGAACTCTAAACAAGCTAGTAGATTATATCTGCTATGTTCTACTTGGTGCTGTACTTGGTAAAGCTATTGGAGAACCCTATGGGATGAACCCAATAGTGGTATCAATAACGGTTATGGTAATATGCTACTGTTTCGAAGTAGATAGTATATATGGACACATCTGTGAAATACATGGTATTAAGAAACGGTATAGTATATGGAGAATACTCTTTAAATTGTTAACCTTAAAGTTCAAGGATGTAGGTGAAGCATTTAAAGATATGTCAGAACAAAAGAATCAATTTAAAAATACTAAGGACAATGAAGACGTACTTTAAGTATGAAGGTATTATTAAATCAAAGGAAGCAGCAGAGGCAATTGCTGCTCCTTCTGGTTTAGGACCATTCTGTGGATTTGGCTCAGCTACCATAAATGGTAACAAGTTAGTGGTATCTCCTCAGGGAGTTGCTGGAAGTAAGTATGCCAATGTAATCAAGGATAGGATTATGGCAAGGTATATGGCAAAGGCTTCAGAAGAGGGAGAATTGCCAGATGTAAACTTTGGGTGTATTTCAAGGGATGGGTATGTATTTATATCTGATGAACAAACTATTACCATTGAGAACATCCAAGGTACCCAAGGTTCAACGGAAGAGGTATTACTCTTTGCAGTACACACTACTATCTCCGAACCTGTAGATAACCCAGTAGACTTTGTAGCTTATTGGAATGAATCCTCCGAAAGCTTCTACACCTTGTTTAAAAAGTCTCTGGATATTTATTATCCGATTGCCGAAGAGAATCGTACACCGGATATCATTAATAATGATGTATATTCTAATTACGATATGACCTATAGCAATCTTCTAGAGATGGTAGAGAGTGCTTGCCCTTATTACTCTAATAATAAAACTTCCGTTGTTCTTATCGGAGTATATGGTAAGGGTACTGATGCAATGACCAAACGAAATGAGAACTTTGCTATCGTACCCTATCAAGGTAAGTTTCAAGAAATCCCTTATACTACTGCTGCCCAGAGTATGATGAAAGAATCAGTGAAAAGAGTAGAACAGATAAATTCAGGCTTTCCAGTAGTAGATGAATCGGGTACTAAGTTAAATATCAAGCAATACATTGATAGTCAAATTGAGGCTATCAGAAAAGAATTCTCTGAATCTCTGAGTACTGCTAGCTTACCAATCGGTTCTATTATTCTTTGGGAAACCGATGTAATACCCAATGGTTGGGCAGAATATACTAAGGCAGCTGGTAGAATAGTTATTGGTTACCAAGCTGGAGGTGTTCAAATTGGGGATGAAGTAATGTTACAGAATGTTGGAGATTACTATACACCAACTAAGGGTAATTTCTTAATCTCTATTAAAGGTGATGACCTTCCTAAGCATAGGCATGCTCTTGGTGTATCTAAAGGTAAACAAGATGATGCCAATAAATGGGAGAACGTTCGTCCTCAATCTTTCTTTAATAGGGAGACGGGATTGAATGGAGATTTCGGTAGAGGAACTCCTACCAAGGGTATTCAAAATGGTGCTATCGTAGTAAGCTGGAACCTATTAGGGGAATCTTTCTTACAAGAAACTTCGGTAGAAACTTTGGATATTGAAAAATTGCCACCGACTATTACATTACGATATATCCAAAAGATATCATCATAAAGTTGTTATTAGTTATTTAGTAGTATTAAAACTCATGTGTATTATTTGTATTGTTTAAGAGTAAACATTTGTTTACAATCTGTGTTTTGCGTAGTAAAAATTAATTGGGAGAGGGACGTTGGGAAACGCCCCTTTTCTTTTGTGTTAATACTTAAGTTCTTCTTTAGCTCGGTCTTCCCAATATTGTATATCTTGTCTAAGTTCTGATATATATCTCATAGATTCATTAGTCTTAGGCATTTCGAAAAATTCGATAAGCATTATATTAGTTATTCGAGTACTATTTTCAAGCCTTTCCTTGATAAAAGGGGGAGGAGTAATTAATACCTCAAACAAAAGATAGGCATCTGGAGAAAGCTTATCCTTCATATAAGTATACATCATATCAAGCATTTCTGATTTAGCTTTCTCTTCTTCGGTATCATCCTCTAATTCTTTGTCATTGTCGAATAAGTCATCAAGTTTAAAGAGGCTTTGATTATACTCTGCTTGTTCTCCGTATGCAGAACGAAGCAATTTGTTTTTGAATGTACTAAGTGATGCAAGGATTCTTGCTTTAAGATGTTCTTCAGTACATTCACCATAGTATTTGTTAAAAACAAATAACATCTTATCCCAGAAATAAGATTGGATAATATCCGGTGTAAGATTAAACCGTTTATAATCAATCTGACGGGTAAGATTTCTGATTACTGGCTTACAGACTTTATAAAGTCTGTTGAATGTAGCTTCATCATATTCCTGCATAGGTTTTAATCTATGAAGCTCTGAGCCATTATTTCCTTTACTTTTTCCCATGTTTTTAAATATTCGTTATGCAAATATAAGTATTTTTTCTTATATAAAATAATAATATTAAATAATCTGGAGCTTAAGGTAGTGGATTAGTAGTTTCTAGATAGATGTCAACATGCTCAGAACTATCTCGGTACTATCAAAATCTATTAGTTTATATAATATTGCAATATAGATATGAAGAAGTTTAAAGACAAAATCAAATTCAGTTTCACTCCGGATTTTCAGTTAGAGATACTCCGGTTTGTTTTAAGAGATAAGGAAGGAGGCTTAGTCCTAAAAAGGATTAAATCTAATTACCTGGTTCTCATAGAACACTCCCTTATCTTCGAGGGTATATCAAAATATTTTAAGAAGCAAGGCAGAATGCCCTCCGAGAATATCTTAAAGGAAGTATTAAAAGAGTTACTAGAATCTAAAACCTATGTGGATTTGGTAACTAAAGATGATATACCCAATATCAATAAACTAATAAGTAATCTCTATCATATACCCCTATCGGATTCTGATTATATAAAAGAAAAGATATATCAGTTCTCTACTTATGTTGAGATGAAGAACTTAAATGATTCCTTCGATTTGGATAACTTTGAACAATACGAAGAGTATTCGAGGAAGATTGAAAAGGTACTTCAGAAAAGTAAACCTAAGAAAGAAGATGAACCTTTATATATGATTCGGGATATTACCGAGAGACAGTTTAGAAGACAATCAGAACCTTCAGTTATACCTTGCCCATTTAGGCAGTTGAATGAACTAACTAATGCAGGAGGTTATCCAGAGCATTCAGTTAACGTGATATTGGATAAACCCAAGGCAAAGAAAACCTTCTTTATGGTAAACCTTGCAAGAGGTTATCTCAGAATGAAGAAGTCAGTATTATATATTGATACAGAAAATGGCCAAGAACAAATTATGGACCGTTTTATTCAATCCAGTATCAATAAAACTAAGAAGGAATTATACTCTGGTGAGTATGATAAACTTGAGTCAAAGCATTTAAGGAAACTTGCAAGGTTTGGAGTCGAATTAGTAGTTGAGCGTGTACCAGCGATGATTACTAATACCACTTATATAAGAGAGAAGATAATTCAGCTTCGTAATCAAGGGATTGATATTAAAGTTCTTATGGTTGACTACGCTGGTAAGCTTGCATCAATAGCGGGTGATAGAGAAGATTTCGAAAGGATATCTAATGTATACGTAGACCTTCAGAACTTAGCCGAGGAATTACATTTAGATATTATATGGACTGCCCATCACATTACTCGTGAAGGTAAAAAGCATAGGCTTACTAGATACGATGAGAATGATATCTCTGGTTCAATTGCCATTGTTCGTAATGCCCAGGTTATCATGGGTCTTAACTCTACTGAGCAAGAAGAAAAAGATAATATTCTTCGAGCTGAGATAGTAGTACAAAGGGATGGTCTTCCTTCCGGTAGAGCATTATTCAAATGCGATGTCGAAAGGCAAAGATGTACGGAATTTACAAGGGAACAACGTAAACAATATGATGGAGTGTATGGTAGTAAGTTGGATGAACAATTTAAAAAGAATACTAACTCGGATGAGGATTCTAAGAAAAGGGAAAGAACTACTGGAGACATTTAGATGTAAGTTTGGTTATCATGAATGGGTAGCAGTTCATTGGACTGAGTTTTTAAACAGAGACCTCGTAGGGCAATTTTTTCTAAGAAAGGCGGGAGAAGGAAAGCCCAGTATTATAAGAAACGTCATGTAGAGTATTACTGTAATATATGCGGGAAGAAAAGATATGAAAATAACAAACCAGTTTAAATCTAGACTAAGGACATACTTTATTAAACGATTGGGAGCATTCGATTATAAGCACGGATGGTTACGCATTCCCACTTGCCCATATTGCGGGAGAGAACAGAAGTTGGGAGTTAACCTTTCTATGTATAGAACCAATTGTTTTAGATGTAATGCCCATCCTTCTCCTGCTCAACTAATAATGGACATAGAAGGATTTACTGAGTACCATGAACTAATTAATTTTTTGAACAATGGACAATTTGATGAACTACAGTTTAAGGAAGAGAAAATCGAACTTGCCGAAAGTAAGCCCGTATATCTCCCAGATGGATTTAGAAATATTTCGCTCGGAGACAGCCAACTTGCAAAAAGCATTCGTGGATATATCAAGAAACGCGGCTTTAACCCCGAGAAGTTTTCAAGATGTGGTATCGGATATGGAACAATGGGTACGACATATGGGTACCTTATCATCCCGTTTTATTATCGAGGACAACTTAGGTATTACAATGCTCGAAATGTTATCGGAAAAGGACCCAGGTATAATAACCCAGACAAAGACATCACCGGTTTGGGAAAACAGTTTATCATCTTTAATCATGACGCATTGGAGATGTATCGGTCGGTATTCATTTGCGAAGGAGCACTTAATGCTCTCACAATTGGGGATAGAGCAATTGCCACAATGGGCAAAGCTATATCTGCATTCCAAGTCAATGAGTTACTTAAATCCCAATGCGAAAGATTTATTATATTGTTGGACCCAGACGCAAAAGAATATGCCATCAACTTGGCTCTCAAGCTTGTTGCATATAAAAAAGTCAAGGTGGTGTTTTTACCAGACGGAAAAGACGTAAATGATTTAGGGAGAAGTCAGACACTTAAGTTAGTATATGCTACCAGGTACCAAAGTTATCAAGAATTGATATCAATCAGAAACTCATTGAAATAGGGAGTTCCTATTATATTATAAAATAATATATTTATGCGTGAACCATCTATCCATATAACTAAGTCTCAGTTTGAGGAAATATTAAATACCCTAGAGGTAGATAACTTCCCAGTTGAGGCTTTTTTTGTTATTGCTCGAAAGGAGGCAATAAATCATAGAGCAGTCTTAGTTTCTAATAATAAGAATACTAAGCGAGTTAATAACATTTTACTAGCATCTAAGGGGGATGCTGCCCTTGTTGCTGATATTTTATATGCAACTCGTATAAAGTTAAAGCATAGGGGAGTTCGTAAAATAAATGAAAGTAATTCTCGAGAATGGGCAAATTGTAAAAAGCTTGCAGAGATATGTAATACCTTTTGTGAGGATTTTAAACTTGATACCAGGGAAGGTTTTATCAAGTATATAGAGACTGGACTAAAAAGGATGACTGATTATAGGAATGTTATGCAAAGGTTAATATCTATGCAGGATAACATTACTAATCAAGTAGATGCCGAGATAGAATTACAACATTCAGATTTAGAACTTACTAAAGAGATACATGATTATTTCATAGGTAAGATTGCTAAGGCAACTGGTATTTATGAATCTTATGAAAACAAACCAGAGAAGTATGTACACTTTGCAAAGGTAGGAGAATTCCTAAAAGAAGAGGGTTGGAATTATAAGACCTTCATCGATGCTCAGTTTGAATCTCTTGCATGGTGCAATGGGTTACCGGATATTGCACAAATGTATACGGATAAAGCAATTGAAAGATACAATAAGTATTTATATAAATATAAGAATAAACAAGTACTTGAAGGTGAACCAGAAGTTGAAGGTTCCCTTTGGGATAAAATAAGAAAATGATATGAAAGGTTTACAATTTTTCGGAAACAGAGTAGAGGATGCAGCTAATGCTTTTATAGATGTCCTCAAGTATTCAGACCAATCCGTGGATTATCCAGATTTTAAGGATATCGAACCATGGCCTGATGAGATAATTAATATGTTCTATGTGATTTGGAAGAATGCCAAGTTCTCAGAACTAAGTGCCATCATTATGTATACCCAACAGTCTTCTAGATTTGAAGAAATATCCGAATTGATGTTGGGTATTGGTTTGGTAGAGATGAGACACCTTGATAAGATATCGGACTTTTTACAAAAGGCAGACCCATACGAGGATTACTCTACCATGAATATTAATCCTACAATTGAGATTGGTTCTACTTGGGAACAAGCTTTAAAGATTGCTTTGAATTCCGAGATAGAAACTATTGGTCACTACAAGAAAATCCAAAGAGCAATTGCTCAATACGAGGAACGTCCAGATTACGATGATGTGAATTATTTCCTTGAGAAATTGATTGCCGATGAGGAACATCATATCAAACTTCTTAAGGAAGCAATGGGCATGGATAAAGCCACTAAGGGTGTAACGGTAATTATCAAATGAGTAAGATAATTATTCAGAATGGGAATATGTGCGAACTTGACTTACCTCTTAAGTTCGCACAGAAACTTTATAATGAGTTTGCCATTCGACATCCGAATGCTTTCTACTTACGTACAAGGCAAAGAGGTATGCAGAATTGGGACGGTAAGATTCATTACATCACCAAGACTGGGCAATTTAAAATAGGTTTACTTCCCAAAGTATACGATATGTGTATTGAGATGGGGATTAAACCTAAAGTTGTAGATATGAGACAACCTTTACCTAAAGTCAGTAAAGTAGTTACGAATATAGGCAAATATAAATTAAGACCAGAGCAAGAGAAAGCTGTTAAGGCAGTTATCAATAATAAGATAGGGAATACACCTTTTCATATTGGCGTATTAGATTACACTGTTAATGCAGGTAAATGCACCGGTAAGGGTACCATAATACATACTGAGGATGGGTTATTACCTATAGAAAAAATCGTTTCTGAAACAGGTAAGATACGATATAAAGGTAAAGTCCTTACTAAAGAAGGTGTATTAGTAAAACCCAATGCAGGAGTTTATAATGAGATTAAGGTAGTAAAGATAACTACTTCTCAGGGTTATACTCTAATCTGTGGATATGAAAATCACAGATTATATACTTATTATGGAGATAATCTACAATGGGTATATGTCAAGGATTTAAAGAAAGGGGATTGTTTACCTATCTCCTTAGAATATACTCATTCTAAAAATACCATAGGTAAAAACCTTAGCTATACTTTGGGAGCTTTATCCGGAGATGGTCATATTCATCAAGTTTCTAAAAATCAAATAAACATATCTATATCAGGTCAAGATATAGAAGTAGCCGAAGTAGTTAAAGCTACTATGGATGAAATCTGTAAAACTCCTGTAGAAATAAAACCCCACAAAAGATTTAAAGGTTTTCATATATCTAAATCCGATACTAATTTTGCTAAACTACTTCAAGAGGAATATCCAGAATTAATTGGTACTGCCCATGAAAAGTACATACCCGATAAGATTCTTCAGGCTTCTTATGATGACTTAAGGAATTATATAGCAGGTTTATTTGATACAGATGGGCATAATTCATCATCTCATGGTAGAAGATCCTTATCTTTTACTACTGTAAATCTTGAAAATGCTCGTAGAGTACAACAAGCTTTATTATCTTTAGGAATAGCTTGTTGTCTTAAACCCAAGAAGACTTCATGTAATGGTAAAGAGAGTATAGCTTATAGAATAACTATTCATAGCGAATTTTATGATGAGTTTCTAGAAATAATACCCATGAGGATTGAAAGAAAATGTATTCCTAGCAATTCTCAACGGAATAACTACAGTAATAAACTACCTTTTAGTAATTTTGCTAAAGAACTTTATGATAAGCTTTCTTGGAAAGAAAAAGGTAAGTTTAGAAAAACCTATGGTAGAGTTATAAGTACACAGGTAAGTCATCATAATAGATTAACTTTAACTGCTTTTAATTGTTTAGTAGAATTCTTAGGCTCTAATAATGATAAAGCTACAGAATTACTAAATATTTCTAGTAATTGTTATTGGGATAAAATAGATAAGATAGAAATCTTAGATAAATACCCATGTTATGATATGGAGATACCTAAGTATCATAATTACCTATCTAATGGATTCATATCTCATAACACACTTATCATGTCGTCTTTATATTTATCCTATAAGAAGCAGTTAAAGACTTTGCTAATAACTAATGATTCGGATTGGTTAAATCAAGCTAGAGAAGAATTTAAGCAATATCTTCCCGGAGAGGATATCACTTTTGTTCAAGGTAAGGTTTTAAACTGGAGTAACTTTACTATAGGTATGGTTCAATCTATTTCGAGAAATATGAGATTCTATCAAAAGGAATTATCTCAAATAGATATGGTACTTATAGATGAGGCTGACCAAGGGGGCAGTAGGCAATATCAGAATGTAATCACTCGGTTATTTAATACCAGAATTCGTATAGGATTATCTGGTACCATCTATATGAGTAAGCTTGCTAAGGATAGGGTTAAGAATATGAACTTAGAATGTTTCTTTGGTAAAGTACTTGCCGAGTTTAAACTTAGGGATTCTATTAAGAAGGGTTATTCAACTAAAACTGTAGTAAAGATGGTACCAGGTAAACCCTGGTATGGGAATTGGGAATCCGATTGTATCTCTTATAAAGAGATATATGATGATTCGATTACTAACAGTTATACTGCTTGGTTAATGGCATATTCCAGATTACGATGGAATATTAATCAAGGCAGATATCCTGCTCTCGTAGTTTGCAAGCATATTGCACATTGTGAAAATCTATATAAGTTCTTTAAAAAGAAACTGGGCGATGCCTATAATATTGCCTATGTGCATGTTAATACTTCCTCTAAATTAAGACAACAAATAATGAAGGATTTTAGAGAAGGTAAAATAGATATCCTGGTATCAACTACAATCATTGCTCGAGGTAAAAACTTTCCTAAGCTTAAGTACTTACTTAATGCAGCAAGCATGGATAGTCAGGAAAAATCTATTCAGTTTCTTGGTCGTTTGGTAAGAACTGATAAATCGAAAAAGAAAGTATACCTTGATGACCTTCACTATCCCGGGAATTATTTAGATAGGCACGGTAAACATCGGAAGCAATATTATCAGAGACAAGGATTGAAAGTAATACTGTTAGATAAGCTATGGAAGAAACATCCTAACCATAGCCTTATTAAGAGTTAACTAGAAGTACTATGAGTATTTACTTTTTCTCCGTAGGAGGAAAAGAAGATTACAATTAATAAGCATATAGGCATTATGAATAATGATAAACTAATATGTATCAGAGATGAAGATGATACTAAACTAACTACTCTCTTATCAGATGGTTGGAGGATAATTCAAATCTCTGCATCGGGTATTTATTGCTGGGTACTCTTAAGGAAACCCAATAATACTAAAAAGAAAATCAAAGACTTTCAGTGATGGAGAAATATATTTTAATTACAGCGGTGATTATTATGATAATAATACTCGCTTTAGACTTCATATTTTCTAAGGATGGCTATCAATGCCATTCATGTAAGAAACGTTTTCATAAAGAGGATTTGGAAATTAAAGGCTGGCATTTCAAAGAATGGGTCTGTCCTAATTGTAAACACCTTAATTATACTTATTATGAGGAAGATTAAAGAATGGTTTAAGTCTCTTGTTGTTGGGGAGGTACATAATCCTAAACATGTATTCAACTGTAGAGATTTGATATGGATATCAAGCTTGGAAACTTCTCAAAATACTCCCGAATGCTTTACTCATTATTTCTATCTGTACTGGAGTAATGGTATGGTAGTCAAAGTATGTCAAGAGAGTCATGATAGAAATTCATACCCAGACTTATATAAACTCAGGGAACTATTTATTAATAACATGGGTTATTCCTATGTTCCGATAGAAGATAACAGTGAGATATACATTTATAATATAAAAACGTAAAAAGGATATATAATGGCTAAGAAAAAGAAACAACTTCCTGACTTATCGAAGCAAGATATTCTTACTCCCATAGATTTAAGTACTTTGGGAACTAATGGAGACCCATGCTTTGGTATTGGGTATGATTTATCCACAAAAGAATGTAAACTATGCGGAGACTCAGAACTATGTGCGTTCAAGATGTCCCAGAACTTGAACATTACAAGGAAAGAATTAGAACAGAAGAATCAATACAAAGATTTGGATGTATTAGAAGACACGGTTGGTATCAAGAAATACATCCGAGGCTTGATTCGGAAAGGGAAAGACAGAAAAGAGGTTATTACCAAAACCGTTGAGAAATTCGAAGTACCAAGAAAACGTATTAGAGAACTTTATAAAGAATGCAATGAGAAAAATTGACATGATATGGGCTATGTTCAAGGTATACCTTAACAACCCAAACTATTTTGTAAAGCAAAGCGATATACTTGCTAGTTTGTGTATGGAAGGTTCTACTGATGTATTAAGAATGTGTAATTCATTGGGAGTACATGTTTCCAGACCCGAGAAATTAACCCTTGGACAACTTTTACGTAAATGTAATATATTATGAACAGATTTAAATTTATCAAAGTAAGGGAGGTAGTATCTCCCAACAGAGCAAACCCAAATGATGCTGGGTTAGATTTTTATGTACCAACTGATTTATACCCAGAGCATATTCATTCTAAAAATGAATTCGACTCCGAAGGTTATGATTTAGAGGTTCCTTTTGGTGAAGCCTTTGTAAGGCATATAGCTTTAAAACCTGGACATCGTATACTTATCCCATCAGGTATCAAAGGTTTGTTAGAACCGCCTGCATCTATGCTAATGGCAGCAAACAAATCTGGTATAGCTACTAAGAAAGGATTAATCTTTACTGCCGAGATAGTGGATTCTCCCTATGTTGGAGAGATACACCTTGGAGTATACAACACTTCTCAAGAAATTCAGGTTATCGAATGTGGCAAGAAGCTTGTACAGTTCATACATGTTCCCATCTACATCACAGAGCCAGAAGAGATTCAACAAGAAGAATTCTATACTGAGTCTCAAATGTGGGGAAGTAGAGGAGATAAGGGATTTGGTTCATCTCAAAATAAATAAAATAGTGGAAGATAATATATTAGGATTCCCAGGATATCATATTACTCGGGAGGGTAAGCTTTATAATAAGGGACATCCCGTAAAGACTTTCTTCCATAAAGGATACGAACGTACTAAACTTAGAAATAATAAGGTATCTAAGAATGTAAAAATACATAGATTAGTAGCAGAAGCCTATATACCTAATCCGAATAATTTACCAGTAGTAATGCACTTAGATGACAACCCTTTGAATAATCGTTTAGAGAACCTTAAATGGGGTACTCAAAAAGATAATGTATATGATGCCATTAATAAGGGTAGGTTGAAATTAAAAGGTATAAATAATCCTATGTATGGAGTAAGTAGAAGAGGTCTATTTGCTCCTCATACTTCATTAACAGTACGTAGTATTCGAAGATTAGAGAGATTGAAATTAAAAGGTAATACTAACAAGTACATAGCTAAAAGGTTGAAGGTTAGTAATGCTACTGTTGGTAATTATCTTAATGGTAAACATTATAAAAGTTAACATTTTGGACATAAGAAATATAAGTGAACCAGTACCTAAAGTAGAAACTAATGGGGTACTATTAAAGATGTATGAATTGGGGTTAGAACAATTGCAGGGATATAGGCAAATAGAACAGTTACCTGATTACCCATTTGATATCAATAATGCAAAGAACCAGGTAATACTCAAGGACTTTATAGGTAGGGTAATTGAAGAACTTACCGAGGGTTTTGAATCTACCGAAGAAGTATTTGAATTATGTCAGAAGAATGGTTGGAATATCGAGATGTTCAATGAAAATGAATGTCAATTGATATTGAATTCTCTTGCTAATGCAAATGAAGAACAAGCAGATGCTTTAGGCTTTTTCTTTACTCTTCTAGTATATTCAAATATACTTCCTGAAGATATTCTTAGCTATAATAAGGCAAAGAACTTATTTGATGTGATGGCTATGGGTGTTAAAGAGTTAGTGGTAAAATATTCCGACTACCAGAATTTATTGAAATTCGATATTATTTGTGAAGAGGATTTTTTTGATGAAGATGGTAAATGGGAACAAATCATCCCTTACATCCCAGGTTTTCATAAGATGAATGCATTATCACATGAGGCAGAGAAGTTATACTTATGGGAAGTGATATATGAATTGAACAAGGCAAGGAATTTCCTTAAGTGTAGACCCTGGAAACAAACCCAAGTAATGACTAAAGAGATAGACTTCCAGGAATCACTGGTAAAAGCTTTCTACCTATATATGGGATTCCTTGCATTGAATGGGTTCACAGACCAAGGGTTATTCAGTTTATTCTTTAAAAAACAGCGTCTCAATAGATGGAGGCAACAAACTAATTATTAACATGTCAGGATGGAACCATAAATTAGAGGGACTTCAACTTAATCCGGAGGAGTCCCTCCATTCGTTAGAATTTGCTACCTCACAAGAAGCATGGGAAAAACTCAATGAGGGATTCCTAAGATTAGAGCCTGCTTTATTTGCAAAGGGGGCTATTGCCAATAGTGGGGTAGCAGTAGTGTATAATGTATTTATAAAAATACGAAAAGCATGGGTAGACCCCGAATTTGATTATGGGAGATGTTTCAATTACAAAGAAACTAAGTGGACTAGCTTATTGAATAACTACATAGATTTTAATAAGCTTGACTTGTTGCGTAGTAAACTGAGAGTACTGAGAAATAAGTACAATCAGAATTACAATATAACCTATATGTTTAACAATCATCATGATAACGGAAAGCAATGTCTAATAGCAGCGACTTTTTCAAAACGATTCGGGGAGGACATCCCAGTTATTACAATGGTAGTTCGGGCTTCGGAGATTACCAAGAGGTTAATATTCGATTTCCTATTAATTCAACGAATGTCAGAGTACGTATATGGGCCGGACCAGTCAGTACAAATCAACCTATTTGCGACTCAAATGTACGGAAATGTGGAGACACTTTTAATGTATCATACCCATAAACCTTTGAAGAAGGTACTTAAAGGAGCAGAGGAGAATTCATGGAATAAGAGGATAAAAGAGATATGGAAAAAATTCCAAAAGGGCACAGAGAAGGAATTCTCTTCATTCAAGGTATTCTTTAGAAGTTTTAAAGTGCTTCGACCAGATTTATATGAGGAAACATATAAATCAATGAAAGCAAAAGAATTACTTCTCGAGTATGAGGATATAGAATACCCGGAGAATGTAATCTCTTACTCTCAACGTAAAGCCTATAAGAAGAAACTTTTAAAACAAAAGAACAACAATGGAAGCTAGGGAATTTTTAAATCAGAAGCGGATAGGATTAGTAAACAAATTTTATTACCAAGTTTTAGAGATTAAAAAGAACGGTGCAGAACCAGATATACCCTTGTTAATGAAAGAGGTAGAGGATTTTGATGATTTTGTATATCGCTACTGGCATATGACCTGGGTTAGTTCTACAATGTCATACAATTAAATAATTATATTATATGAGGATATATTCTAACAGTTTTGAGTTAATGTCCGAAATGGGCAGAGAACTCAACAGTTATGGTCAAACTGTAAAACCAAAGACCTATCAAAATAAAGTGATTGAAGGTAATGAGGATTTTATTACAAAAGAACTCATTTGCCAACAATATTGTTTAACTTCACTTGGAGACCCAGTATGGTTATTCATATTCTCTCATTCAAAGGAATGGGCAGATGCCGAGTTTAAAGAAAGAATTGGTTGGTATGATTTAAATCCAGGTAAAGCTTGGGAATTGAGAAAAGATTTATGGGAACAGTTTTTGGTGAATGGTAAGTTTGATTACACCTACCCAGAGCGTATTTGGAACTCGTTAGACATTTATGGTAGTACTTCTTTTAACTGTGATTCAGCAATGCAATCAGTTATTGAACTTCTTAAGAGGGATAATGATACTCGTAAAGCAGTACTCCCTATATTCCATGGTACAGATTTAAGATTCCTTGATGGAAGTAAACGTATACCTTGCTCAATGTATTATGATTTCCTTATCCGTCAGAATGGTAAAGGAGAGAAGGTATTACATATTTGCTATCATCAAAGAAGTTCGGACTTTGTACAACATTTCGGTAATGATGTATATCTTGCATGGAGACTCATGCAATATGTAGCTAAAGAGGTAGGAGTAAAACCAGGTTATCTATATCATACTATTGATTCTCTTCATGCTTATAAGAAAGATTGGACAGCATTAGCTTCTAATCTGGAAGACTTACAAGAGAAATACTAATAATGAGGGATGTATCTACTACTGGTGGGTATGTCCCTTTTTCTATTTATAAATATATGAAGAAAAAACATGTATCATCTTTTCCAGTAATCTTGCGTAAAAGGTTCATGGATAATATACCTGGATTTTCTGGTTATTATGTTTCTAAACGAGGTCGGGTATATACCAGAAGAAGAGTTGGATTAGGTAGAAAATCTAAAACTGGTGTTGGAGATTTAAACAGAGTGGGTTATTGGAGGGAATTAACTAGAATAACTAACCATAAGGGATATTATAGGTTAGTAATACAGGATGATTTCCGTAAAAGACATTATGTACAAGTGTCTAGGTTGGTAGCTTTAGCTTATATACCTAACCCATTAAATAAACCATTTGTATGTCATAAAGATAATAATCCTAAGAATAATTTTTATAAAAATCTTTACTGGGGTACTCAATCTGAGAATATTCAACAATGTGTTAAAGATGGGAGACATCAATCATGCAAACTAGATATGTAATTATTAAGAACAAACGTATGCTTAAAAAAGTTATTGAACTATGTAAGTATACCGGATATGCCAGTGTGGATTATGAAACTGATGGTTCACCCATATATAATAGGGGTTTTAAGCCAACTATTCTATCAGTATCTTGGATGCCAGGGTTTGGTGCTTCTATTCCATTAGACCATTTCCAAACAAAAGAATATACTTCACCGGGATGGAACTGGAAGAAGATGTTAAGGAAATTTGGGGAAGAGGTAATTGAGAATTATGAGATAACCAAGGTTGCATGGAACTGGAAATTTGATGACCAGATAAACCAGAAATATCAAATATTCTATAGAGGTACTTGTTTAGATGGTATGCTTGCAAAATATCTACTAAACGAGGAAAAACCTAATGATTTAAAATCAATGGTAAGAAGGTATTTACCAGAGTATGGTAATTATGAGAAGCAAGATGCTTTCGATAAAATACCTTGGGATAAAAAAGAGTTAGACCCACTTTGCCATTATGGATGTCAAGATACGGATTATACTCTTAGGTTAATGATATTCTTTGAAAAGAAGCTGATTGACCTTGGTTTGTACAGTACCTTCAGGAATTTAATTATGTCTGCATCAAGGGTACTCACTTCAGTAGAGAAGAATGGTTTGTATCTAGATAGAGAGTTCAATAATCAACTACTGGAAACATATAAACCAAAAATAGATGCGGCTAGACAAGCTATATATGATTTGCCAAGAGTAAAGAAATTCGAAAAGAAGTATAACCAAGAAAAGATTGATAAATATATTCAATCTATCGAAGCTGAACTTGAGGAGCTAGATTATAATGATCCAAAAGATAAACGAAAGATTGTATCAAGGGAACAGAAAATCTCAAATATCAAGGCTGGTATATTCACAACTAAAAAGGAACAAGAATTGATAAGACCTATTAATTTGGGTAGTTCAGTTGATTTACCTACATTGATGTATTCGGAAGAAGGTTTTCATTTTGAGGTAATTAAGAATAATGAATCCGGTAAACCAAGTACAGATGAAGAGACTCTTACTAATCTAAGGTTAACCGTTAAAAAACCAGATTCACCTAAGGCAATTTTCCTTGATAGGCTTCTTGAATTACGAGGTTTAGAGAAGATGTATAAAACCTATATAGAGGGTTGGAATGAAAAAGTTCAAGATGATGATAGATTACATGGAAGATTTCTTATTCATGGGACTACAAGTGGAAGATTATCCTCTGCAGAACCCAATGCTCAACAAATTCCCAAGACATCCGTAGACCCCAATATTAAATTACAATTAAAAGCTCCTAAAGGAACCTTATATATTGCTAGTGATTTTAGCCAGGCAGAATTAAGAATTATGGCTCATCTATCTGGAGATGAAACTTATCTTAATGCTTTTAACTCTGGTCAGGACCCTCACTTAGCAATTGCTGCTACTAAATATCATATACCCTATGAAGAAGCTCTTAAGATATATGAGGATGAAAATCATCCAGAACATAAGATATGGAAGGTGAGAAGAAAGCAAGCTAAACAAATTGCTTTTGGACTTATTTATGGAATTGGTGCAAAATTACTAGCAGTAAAACTATCTGACCCAAAATCTGGTATTATAGTTACACCAGAAGAAGCCCAAAAGGAAATGGACATATTCTTTGGTCAACACCCCAAGTTGAAGACCTTCTTGAAGAAACAAGAGAAATTCCTTAGAAAGAATGGGCATCTGGTATCATTATTTGGGAGGAAAAGAAGATTACCCCAAATATATTCAAATGATAAGGGAGAAGAAGCTTATGCTTTGAGATTAGCATTAAATTTCCCATGTCAATCAGCAGCATCTGATATGTGTTTATTTGGAAGTATTCTCATATACTACTTAATGAGACAAGGTAAATTACCCTCTACTAAGTCTGTATGTTTGGTACATGATGCTAATTATCAGATTACTAAACCAGAGAATATTAATACTTGGAGTATATATGAGATGTGGCAAATTTATAGGAACCCATTAACTAAGCCATACTTCGGCTTTCAGATAGATGATGTCACAATGGACATGGAGTTTGTTATTGGTAGGTCAATGGCAGAAGAGTTACCTTTTATTCCGGGTTATGATTATAAGAAAATGTTAGAACCTGATTTCTCAGTAGAAGAATATATGGAAGAACATAAAAAATATAAACACATACCTATTTCAGAGTATAAGAAACGTTTTAACAAACAAATGAAGCAATATGAAAAAGATTTTGAACGGACCCACGGTATGGAGAGCTAAATGCCCTTATTGTGATTGCGAATTTGAATATGATACCAGTGAAACTTTTGGGGTTTATAAAAAATCTGGGGATTATTTTATGATAGTACAATGCCCCAATTGTAAAACTAATCTGAAGCATTCAGAATCTGTATCAACCATTACATCATCGAAAAGAGAGGATACTATGTCTACATAAATAATATAAATTTATGAGATTATGGCAACACAGAAAGAGATTGATAATGCAAGTAAGCTAACTGCCCTTACTTATATGGTTGCAGGGTGTTTAGGTTATTCTATCGAAAATTTACTTAAGTATTTAGATGGGGTTAATCTAAGGTTGAGTGGACAAGAAAAGATGTTACTTAACCGATTAAAGACCCAGTTATCTCAAGTACAAACTAATCTTACTACTTTAGAGGGATTGGCTTTTAAAGTAATGGCTACAGATGAGGATGGTAAACTTGCTTATGAAGATGCTACCCATATTTATTGGGCTGCATTTTTAGCCTTACTCGATAGAGGTGGTACTGATAACTTATGCGACTTAAGATTAATGGCTTTGGTAGATAAGATAAGCATCTATAAATCTCTTCTTAATTTGCCAGGTATGAAACTCTCTTATCAAATGGCTTTTGCTCAAGTAACTAAATCAATAAGCAAAGGGGAATTTAGTAAAGAAGACTTTAAAAACCTATTAGAAGTTTATGAAGACGGAACTGAAAAAACTAAAGGTTAAATTTGAAGGTAAACTTATTGAGATTGATATTCAAAAGGAATTATCTATCAATGAGAATATCATCAATTCTCAGCTACGAGAATCTCCTTCTAGTTATTATGTACTTGCTTCCCTGAGAGATAAGTATATAAAAGAAAGAGATGCTCTAGCAAGGGAAAAAGAAGAAGCTTATTCGAATGCCTGGTTATATTATAAGGATGCTAATGAGAGATGGAATAATGAATACGTATCTCATAAGGCAAACCTTAACAAGAAATACTCTTCTATCAATGAAAGGTATTTGAAAGCTGTAGAAAAAGCAAATAAGTTCATAACTATATGTAAAGCCTATGAGAGTCGGGAGAATATACTAAGAACTATTAATGCGAATCTAAGAAAGGGTTAACCCATTGAACTATAAACAATTACTAACTTTTAAAAACAGTATTAGAATATGAATTATTCAATGACATTTATCTCACCTCTTGTAGCTGAGAAATTTAATCAAGAATTACCTGGATGCCCAACAGAAAACCGGGTACTTATTTTATCTCCAAAGGAGGTAAATCAAACTAAATCCGGTTTGATTATCCCTGAACAAGTAAAAGAGGGAGTTCCTCGTAAAGGGGTTGTAGTAAAGAGTGGGGAAATTACCGAAGAATACAAAACCTACCGAGAATTGGTTGCTGTAGGTAGAATAGTTACCTATGGTTTGTATGCAGGTAAAGAACTTGAATTCGAAACGGACAAACTATCTCCTGCTCTCAAACAACTTTTAGAGAAAAACGTTCTTACCGTATTGAGTATGAACGAAGTAGTTTACTCAGAACCGAATAATTAAAACTAATCATTATGATAAAAGACAAGAAGAAAAAGAAAATTTCATCAGAGGAGGGACTTTCTACAAAAGAAAAGATGCTAGCTAGAAAGAAACAGCTAGAATCCAAGGGAAATGGTAGTGGGTTAGTATATCCAAAAGAGGGAACTCTGAGGATGAGAATTAAATCTCCGGGTGATGACCAAGAATTGGGTATCGAAATTATTCAATTCTACCTGGGTGGCAATTTGGGAGGAGTTATATCTCCGGCTACTTTTGATGAACCTTGCCCATTCATGGAGAAATACCAAGAATTGAAAAACTCCAAGGATGAAGATGACAAGGAACTTGCCAAGAACCTGGTACCAAGAAGAAGATATGTTATCGGTGGTATCATTTACTCAGATGAAAAGGGTAGTAAGATAGATTACGAAGGCAAAGATAAGGGAGTTTTAGTTCCTCGCTCAGTATACCAGGATATCATTGACCTTTACCTTGATGAAGATGAGGCAGGTGATATGACAGATCCGAAAACTGGATACGATATCAAGGTAATTCGTTCCGGGTCTGGTAAACTAGATACTACTTATTCTGCCCGTGCTTGCAAACCAACTAAATTGGACAAGAAATATCAGGGTACAATTGACCTTGAGGGGATAGTTCGTTCTCAAATAAAATCCTATGATGAGTTGGAAGATTTGCTTTCACAGTATCTAAATGAAGACCATGGAGATGATGATGAGGATGATAAATCCAAGAAGAAAAAGAAAAAGGGAGTTCACAAAGACCATTACATGGAAGATGATGAACCCAAAAAGAAAAAGAAGAAACGTTACAAATCCGACATTTAAAGGTTAGTTAATATATGGTTTCATTCGAAGGTGGTAATTAGATTCGTTCAGTTATCACCTTCTTTAGTCTAAATACATTACATTATGGTATCAAAAGAATATTGGGCAAACTTATCAGATGAAGATAAGTCAAAGATTATAAGAAGATTTTGTGAAATTAATGATATTGGGCCAGACTTTGATTATGCAAAGGTGAGGGATTTTTCTGAAAGGGTTAAACAGAAATATAAAGCAGAAATATAAAGAATCTAGAATATACAGAAATTAATCAATTTTGGGAACATCCCGTTTTAATATTGGAATTGGTAGACCCTCTTATGGCAGAAATGATATTATCATGGATGTATGCCAAAGTAGAATTACCCAATGGAGAGAGGTCTGAAGTACCCTTCATGGGATATCACATAGTAGAACTTGTATTCGACAATGGTAGTCTCATGAAGTTTACCGATGAAGAGAAAAACGTATTGAATCAGGCAATGAATATTTTAAAATCAAGAGGAATTTAATATGGCAAAGAAAACTAAGGTTGGTTTAAAGGTACCAACAAAAAATGAGATATTAAAGAAATATGGTAGTATCATGAGATTGGCTTCAGATACAGTAGAATCAAACTTATGGTTACCCTCTACTTTCTTTGCTCTCAATTATACCTTTGGTGGTGGTATACCCTTTGGTAAAGTCCTTGAAGTAGCTGGAGAAGAATCATCAGGTAAATCCCTTATTGCTTATAATTTTGCATACACTTGTCAACAACTTGGTGGGCATGTTATATGGGTAGATGCTGAACAATCTTGGATGAACTCTTGGGCAGAAGCAAATGGGGTAGACCCAGAAAAAGTTACAGTATTAACCGATACCCGAATTGAATATATTTCTGACGCAGTAGCAGATTTAGCAATTTACTTACGTTCTCAATTAACTAATAATGAACCGATTCTCTTAGTGATAGATTCTATTGCTGCTATGGATTGTGCAGATAACATAGATTCTAAAATGGTAGAGGGTAAAGCAGAAATGGGAGGTAGAGCAAAAGCTCTTTATAAATACTTCCGTATCAGAAGTGAATTATTCTATAGATTGGGAGTTACACAGATTTACATTAACCAATTAAGAACTGCTTTAAATGTCGGATTTGGAAAAGATAACACAACTACTACAGGAGGTGCAGCACTTAAGTTCTACGCTTCAATCAGAGCTGCCTTTTACTCAGGCAAGTCTATCACTGTTAAACAGAAAGGTAAAGAACGGAAAGCTGGTAAATTGGTCACAATCCGACTTATTAAAAATAAAGTTGCTCCTCCAAGACCTACAATCAGTAAGTGCCCAGTTTACTTCAATCCTAAGTTCCATGAAGTAGGTTTTGATAGATGCTATGCTCTTGAGGATGTATTGGTAGAAAATGATATCATAGAAAAATCTTCAGGTGGAGTATATAAGTTCAAAGGAAAAACTCTTGCAAGAGGTGAAGAGAAATTCCAAAAGCTTTTGGAAGAGGATGATGAACTTCGTCGTAAACTATTAAAGAAGGCTGAGATAAATACTATCGGTACAACTAGAAAGAAGATAGTAGCATTGACTACTAATTTATATCCAGTAGATGGAGTAGAATATGAATCATTTAACGAGTCAGATGACGAGGAGGAAGACGATGAGTAAGAAAACAGTATTATTGATTGATGGGGAGAACATTCTCCATCAATCTTTTCACAAGTTCGAGAAACTTAAATCCACAGACGGTAAACCAAGTGGAGCAATATTTGGATTTTTCAAATCACTTCACATGTATCTTACAAGGTTTGAACCAAACGAAGTAGTTATAACCTTTGATAATGGTCATTCACCAGTAAGGGATAAGTTATTGCCTAACTATAAGGGACACAGAAAAAATATATCGGTTGATTATGAATCCTTGCAAATACAAAAGGCAATCATAATGAAGATATTAGGTATGCTAAGAATTTCTTATATATTTGATAAAAGGAATAAAACTCAATATGAGGGAGATGATTTCTTAGCATACCTAATTATTAATACTTATCGTTCGGATAATGTAATCTTGGTATCATCAGATAAGGATTTTAATCAACTTCTAAACAAGAACGTTAGGATATTAAATCCAAGAAAGGATGAAGTTATTCGAATGGGTAATTGTAAAGAGTTATTTGGTTATCATTCACATGAGACCGTTGAATACCTTGCAATGGTGGGTGATACTTCCGATGATATTCCAGGTTTTAAGGGTATAGGTCCAGTAACTGCAAGAAAGATA